>Ga0134121_10000989_pt1 | contig 28453 bp, 22 predicted proteins | sample KB301_FD_96463 | JGI IMG/M metagenome (GOLD analysis project Ga0134121, IMG submission 96463) | Terrestrial soil microbial communities without Nitrogen fertilizer from Kellogg Biological Station, Michigan, USA - KB3-0-1 | ecosystem: Environmental > Terrestrial > Soil > Unclassified ... | reverse complement strand
TCATGCCGAGGGAGTAGTCCAGAAACGGTGTCAGAGACCAATTCCGGCCAAAGCGCAGGTCGGTGCCGAGCCCCATGCGCATCACGCCGTTGTTCGACCGGACATCCCGAAGTCCCAGCGACGACACGTCGAGGAACATCGCGGTGTGGGACATGCCGAAGCCGGCTTTCAGGAAGTGCTCCCATTTGCGCGATGGATACCACTGCGCGACGACGGAGCCCATCTGGTAGTCGGTGTTGGCCGGGTTTCCGCGACTGTCTTCCTGGTGCTTGGCGTAGACCTGGCCGTCGGCAAGGATGATGATGGCATCGCTCAGCGACCATCCCACCTGGAACACGCCCTCCAAGCCGCCTTCCTTTGCCGGGAACTCACATCCCGAGCACGAGACACGGAGTTTGCCATCCGCGACTCCGAGCCCGAATGACCAGCCGGTGTGCCGCGCCTTGGTCTGCGCAGCAGCAGCCGTGGCGAATGCGGCCAGCGCGAGTCCGGCGACTCCGAGTTTCCGTCCGAACATCGAATCTCCTGGATCAGGGTGCGCACACAATCGGCCTGCGGAGCCGGATGCGCAATGGGGCCACTACGCCGGGCGGTATTCGCCCCACTCGGCGCGCAGCGCGTCACTCACCTCGCCGATCGTTGCTCTCGCGCGCACCGCGTCGATGATGAGCGGCATCAGCGCGGGGCGCGAGGCGCCGTCCTCGGCGTAGGGCCGCGCTGCGGTCCGGATTTGCCCGAGTGCGCGCGCCACGGTGCCGGCATCGCGTTTCGCTTTCGTCGCGGCGAGCCGCGCGAGTTGGTCCTGCGCGAGCGCCGAAAAGTCGGGCGCCGGGATCACCGGCACCTCGGCGGCGTCGGTGAACGCATTGACGCCGACCACCACGCGCTCGCCCGACTCAACGGCCTGCTGCCATGCGTACGCGCTCCGCGCGATCTCCTGCTGCATGAAGCCACCGGCGATCGAACGTTCCGCGCCACCCATCTTGTCGATGTCGCCAATGAGTTTCGTGGCCGCTTCGTCCAGCCGGTCGGTGAGCGACTCGACGTAGTAGCTCCCTCCCAGAGGATCGACCGTCTGGGCGACACCGGATTCGTGAGCGACGATCTGTTGCGTACGGAGGGCAAGCGTCGCCGCTTCCGGTGTAGGCAGCGCCAGCGCTTCGTCGTAGCCGTTCGTGTGCAACGACTGTGTCCCGCCGAGCGTCGCGGCGAGCGTCTGCACCGCGACGCGCACGACGTTGTTGAGCGGTTGCTGCGCGGCGAGCGTCACCCCGCCCGTCTGCGTGTGGAATCGCATCCGGCACGCGGCATCGTTCGCGCCGAATCGCTCGCGCATGATGCGGGCCCAGATGCGGCGCGCCGCGCGGAACTTCGCGACTTCCTCGAACAGGTCGTTGTGACACGCGAAGAAGAACGACAGGCGCGGCGCAAACGCGTTCACATCGAGCCCCGCGGCGATGGCGCGTGAGACGTATTCGATCCCGTTCGCGAACGTGAAGGCCAGCTCCTGGATCGCGGTCGCGCCCGCTTCGCGCATGTGGTACCCGCTGATCGAGATCGGATTCCAGTTGGGGAGCTCCGCCGCACAGAAGCGGAACGTTTCGCTCGTCAGGTTGAGCGAGGGGAGCGGAGGAAAAATGTACGTTCCGCGGGCGACGTATTCCTTGAGAATGTCGTTCTGCGTGGTGCCGCTGAGCGCGGTGCGTTGCACGCCGCGCTCTTCGCCGACCACCACGTACATCGCGAGCAGCGTGCTCGCCGTCGCGTTGATGGTCATCGACGTCGACACCTTGTCGAGCGGAATCCCGTCGAGGAGCACGGCCAGGTCGTCCACGGTGTCGATCGCGACGCCGACGCGGCCAACCTCGCCGAGCGCGCGCGGCGAATCGGAATCGATGCCCATCTGCGTCGGGAGGTCGAATGCGGTCGAGAGACCGGTCTGGCCCGCCGCGAGGAGGAGCTTGAAACGCGTATTTGTTTCCGACGCCGTGCCGAAACCCGCGTACTGCCGCATCGTCCACAGGCGGCCGCGATACATCGTGGGCTGCACGCCGCGCGTGAACGGAAACGCTCCGGGCTCGCCCACCGCGTGTGGGAGATCGGAAGGAAGGTCGGCCGCCCGGTACACGGGCTCGATCGGAAGTCCCGACGGCGAGCGGATCTCGCCGGACTTGCTCACGACGCGAGAAACTCCCGCGCGACATCGACGTCGCTCTTGCTGCCGATGAACAGCGGTGTGCGCTGGTGCAACTCCGTCGGCGCGATGTCCATGATGCGCTGCGCACCGTCGGTCGCCGCACCACCCGCCTGTTCCACGATGAACGCGAGCGGTGATGCTTCGTAGAGCAGCCGCAACTTGCCCTTCGGCGACTTCGTGTTTGCCGGATACGCGAAGAGTCCGCCGCCAAAGAGATTGCGGTGGAAGTCCGCCACCAGCGAGCCGACGTATCTCACGTTCATCGCCTCGCGCCCGCCGTCCAGACCGCGATACCGGCGCATGAGCTGACGAACCTGTTCCGACCACAACGGTTCATACGAATCGTTCACAGAGAGGTACTTCCCCTTCTCCGGAATGCACATGTTCGGGTGCGACAGCAGAAATTCACCCAGCATCGGGTCGAGCGTGAACCCGTGCACGCCCTGGCCGGTCGTATACACGAGCATCGTGCTCGAGCCGTACACGACGTAGCCCGCCGCGACCTGCTTGCTCCCGGCCTGCAGGAGATCCTGCAACCCGCCGCGCGGCCCCGCCGAAATCTTTCGAACGATGGAGAAGATCGTTCCCACCGGAATGTTGACGTCGATGTTGGATGATCCATCGAGTGGGTCGAACAGCACGGCGTAGCGGCCCTGCTTGAACTTGTCGGGAATCGGGATGAACTCGTCGACCTCTTCCGAACCCATGGCGCAGAGACGGCCGCCGTGGTCGAGCGCCTTGATCAGCGTCTCGTTGGCGAAGACATCGAGTTTCTGCTGCACTTCGCCCTGCACGTTCTCGTTGTCCGTCGCGCCGAGAATGTCGGCCAGCCCGGCGCTTCGCACCTTGTTCGAAATCATTTTCGCGGCAAGCGCGAGATCATACAGAATGCCCGACAGCTCGCCGGTGGCGGCAGGATGCTTCTGTTCCTGCTCGATGATGAAGCGTTCGATCGTGATGACCGACGTGTCTTTGCGCCGTTGCATGCGCTAACAATAACGCTCAGGGCGGCACGTTCCAGACGCCCTCGCCTCCGCGGATTCGCACGTGCGTCCCGTCCGTGGTCACGACGACGGTGCCGACCTCGTCTGTGCGCAGGGTCACGATGCCGCGCGCGGCGTAGGCATCCATGACCGGGCGGCTCGGCAGACCGTAGGTATTTCCCGCACCCACCGATACCACGGCAACGCGCGGATGCACGGCGTCGAGAAACGACGGAGTGCTGGATGTCTTGCTCCCATGGTGCCCCGCCTTCAGCACGTCGGCGTGCAGCTCCCCACCCCATCGCGACTCCACCCACGCTTCCTCAGGTGCCTCGGCGTCACCGGTGAGGAGAAAGCGAACACTCCCGAATTCGACCATGAGCATGGCCGATGTGTTGTTCGGATCCTCCTGCCCGGACGTCCACACCGAGTCGGGGGCGAGCGCGAGCACGCGCACGCCGTCGACGTTGAGGGAGTCGCCGGGGTGCACGCGCTGCCACGGCACGTGCGCCGCCTCCGCCGCGCGAAGCGACGCGCGATAGGCCTCGTTTGCGCTCAGAAATGCGCCGTCCCAGTACGCGCCCGGATGGAGCGCCTGGATCACCGTCGCCGCGCCACCCACATGATCCAGGTGAGGGTGTGTCAGCACGAAAAGCGCTACGTCACCGCCATACCGCTCCAAGTACGGCATGACGACGCGACGCCCCGCATCTCCGCCACTCCACGCCCCGCCCGCGTCGACAAGAATCCACCGGCCTTTCGGCGTCCGGAGTGCGATCGCATCGGCTTGACCGACATCGATGGCGTGCATCTCGAGCTCGCCGGATCCAGTGGTCAGCACGGGGCGCCAGGCGATTCCCGCGAGCGCCCCGAGACCGACAAGCGCGGTACGCACCGGGCGACGGGACCGCAGCATCACCATCAACGCGACAATGGCGATCGCGGCGAGAAACGCGCCGGCGAGCGTGGGCGCAATGCTCGTGCCTGCACCGGGCATTCGTGCGGCGACGCCTGCAACGCCGTCCAGCGCGTGCAGCGCCGGACGCGCGGCGTCTGCGACGAGGCCGCTCGCCGCGGGCCACCAGCCGAGCGCGAGCGCCAGAAACAATGTGGGCTGCAGGATCGCGGCGACGGGGTTGGCCGCGATGTTTGCGAGGGGCGCGACCATCGACAATCGGCCGAAATACCACGTGACAAGCGGCGCCGTGACGATCGTTGCGATCACACCGGTCGTAACCTCGCCCGCCAGGCGTTTCCGCCAGCCACTGAGGCGGTCCGCGACGTACCGCGTGTTGATGTCGCCCGCGACGATCAACGCCGCCATGCCAGCCACCGTCAGTTGCCATCCAACGTCGTTCACCACGCGTGTATCGAGCGCGATGGGCCACGCGCTACCGACCGCGAGCGGTGCCCAGGGGGACGTGGGGCGCTGCGCGATTCTTGAGAAGGCTGAACACCCGAACATGACCGCGGCGCGCACCGCCGGTGGCGGCGCACCGATCAGGGCCACGTAACCGGCGGTGAGCACACATCCGGCCACGAGCGCGCGCCGCCGCGGCAGCCTTGCCGCCTCGAGCAAAAGCAGCATGGCGGCGGCCACGATTGTCACGTGCAAGCCACTGATGGACAGGATGTGCACGAGCCCCGCCGCGGCGAAGCGTGCACGGATTTCCGGCCCGAGCTCGCTCATGTCTGCTATGAGCAGCGCCTTTGCGAGTGGGGCGTCGGCACCAAAATCGCGCTGAATGGCCTGCGCGGCGTGCCGCCGGAGCCGCGCCAGGATACTCGGTCCGCGCACCACAAAGAGATCGGCGCCACGGAGGAACAGTCCGTCCGGCGTCGCAACCGCGCCGGCGGCGAGCAGAGCCTCTGCGCCGTAGGGTGCGTGCCCACTGTGCAGTACGGCGCGCACGGAGATCGCGCAGTGTCCTCCAGCCGTTTCTGCGCGCACCGCGCCGCCCGGTGCGGCGTCGGCGAGGAGCCGCACGCGCACCGTGTCATGAGTGACGATCGTTCTGAGACATGCGGCGTCGCGTTGCACCCGCGCGGCCGCCATGAGATCCCCGCCCATGACGAGCGCGGCAATGCTGAAGGCGATGGCGCGCGTGGCCGGCACGCGCGACAGCATGGCCAGGACGGCGGCGCAGACCGCGATCAGGTCAGCGGTGGCGTGGTGGGCACCAAATCCGAGAAGGAGGCCGCAGGCGCACGCGGCCACGGCATAGGCGATGACTGGCATACGCCCAGTCTTGCACACACGCCTTCGGAATGCGGCACCAAATCATCGCGCGCATCATCATTGCGCTGCGAAGTGAACTCGAGACCGCTTTAGACGGTCGGCAGCGGAGCCCGCTCTCGAACGACCGTGCCGGTGAACGTCGATCCCGTTGTCCCGGTGAGCTCTACAGTGAGGTAACTGCCAAGAAGTGACTCGTCGCCTTCGATGAGCACCGTTTTCCAGTCGCGTGACCGGGCCTGCAGCAGCCGGTTGTCGCGGGCGGCTTTTTCGACGAGCACCTCGCGCCGTTCACCGAGCCTTCCAAGGTTCCGCTCCCGCGCGCCATTCCGCACTTCGGCGATCAGGCGACCCAGCCGGTCCGATGCCACGTCGTCCGGCACCGTCCACTCCGCGGGCATGCGCGTCGCCGGCGTGCCTTCGCGCAACGAGAACTTGAACGTGAAGGCGTCGTCGAACCCGACCGCGCGAATCGCGCTCAGCGTCTCTTCGAAATCGGCATCGGTTTCGCCGGGAAAGCCGACGATCACGTCCGTCGTGAGACCGAGCCCTGGCATCGCGGCGCGCAGACGCTCGACACACTTGAAGTAGTCCTCGCGCGTGTACCGCCGCAGCATGCGCTTGAGCACATCCGTCGAGCCCGACTGCATGGGCAGATGGACATGCTCGCATACGGTGTCTACCGTCGCCATCGCGTCGATGACACGGTCCGTGAAGTCGTTGGGATGCGGGCTCGTGAACCGAACGCGACGAATTCCATCCACCGCCCCCACGGCGCGCAGCAGTGCGGCGAAATCGTGTTCGCCGTCGTTGAAAGAGTTCACGGTCTGACCGAGCAGAACGACTTCGGTAATTCCTTGCTCCGCAACGGCGCGCGCCTCGCGCACGACGTCCGCCAGTTTGCGTGACCGCTCCGCGCCGCGCGTGTACGGAACGATGCAGTAGGTGCAGCGATAGTCGCACCCGCGCTGCACGGGAATCCACGCCTTGACGCCGTCGAACCGCCGCGCCACGACGTCTTCGTAGTGTTCTTCGAGATCGAAATCGGTCGCGACGGTCCGGTTGCCCTCACGCGCGCCAGCAATGAGCTCGGGAAGCGCGCGATATCCGTCGGGACCAACGACGAGCGAAACGTGTTTCGCTTTTCGGAGCAGTTCGGGACCCAGGCGCTGCGCCATGCAGCCCGTGACGCCCATCACGGTGCTCGGCCCCATGTATTGCTTGAGGTCGCCGACGCGTCCGATCACGCGCTGCTCCGCATGATCCCGGATCGCGCACGTGTTGATGAGGATCACGTCCGCACCCTCGGGCCCGTCAGCTGCCTCATAGCCATGCGCCGCCAGCGCGCCGAGCATGAGCTCGGAATCGCTGACGTTCATCTGGCAGCCGTAGGTCTCGATGTAGACGCGCACTCTTAAGGGCTAGAGGGCTAGTGGGCTGGAGGGCTGGAGGGGTGGACTAACAAGCTACCGATGGAGCTCGCGAGGCGCGGCCCCCCTCCAGCCCACTAGCCCTCCAGCCCTCTAGCCCTGCCGTGATGCCCATCACCAGTCCACGGCACCAGTCTGGCTCACCGCGTGACGTTTCGCGCGAAGACATCTTCGTCACCGTTCCGTACGCGCTCGCAACAAAACTCAACAGGACTGAATCGATGAAGATTCGCAATTTCCTCTCGGCGCTGGTCGTGGGCACGGCACTCGCGTTCGCCGCGTGCACCGACAACAGCCCAAGCGCGCCGGCGCCGCAGGCGCAGGTGAACGCCGACCTCCTCGGGTCGGTGACTACGACCCTCTCGTCCACACTGAACTCGCTGCTCGTCAGCTGTTCGAACTCGTCGACGATCTCCGTATCGCATACGTTCGACAAGAGCGGCGGCACGATGCGCATCGGCGCCCACACGTTCACCGTGCCGGCCGGCGCGCTTTCCACGCCGACGACGATCACGGCGACGGCGCTCAAGGGCAGCACGAACCACATCGACTTCCAGCCGGAAGGTCTGCGCTTCGCGAAGTCGACATCCCTCAGCATCAGCTACGCGAACTGCAGCCTGACTTCCGGGCTGCTGCCGAAGCACATCGCGTACACGAGTGACGATCTCAAGCAGATCTTCGAGATGCTGGACGGCGTGGTCAACACGTCGAACAGGACGGTCACCAGCAAAGTCGACCACTTCTCCGACTACGTGCTGGCCTGGTAATCCCGCCATGCAAGCATCCGTGGCTCCCGTCCGCCGCCTGACCCCGCGTGGCTTGAACGCTGTGCGGCCGGCGTCTGATCTGGTGTTGAGTGCTCGCGAGCGCGAACGCGCCGGGTGCATTCCGGAAGCGATCGCCCAGTACGAACTGGCGATCGCGCAGGCGGAGCAGGACGGTGACAACACGGTGCTGGCGGAAGCGCTCCGCCGTCTCGCGATCGTTCGCCAGTTGCGGGAGGAACGCGAGGCGGCGCGAGCGCTATGCAAACGCAGTCACGAAGTCGCGAGCACGCTTGGCAATCAGGTGCTCGCCGCCGAAGCGCTCAATACGCTCGGCGCAATGTTCATCCGCGAAGGACTCCTTGCGGAAGCACGCGAAACGCTGCTCAAGGCGCTGGAGTCAAGCGGCGCGCGCGGTGACCTCGCCGCACGTGCCGAACAGAACCTGGGCGTTGTCGCCAACATTCAGGGCAAGCTCGACGAGGCCGTCGAACGCTACGGGCGCGCGCTTCGGCAGTATCAGGAAATCGGCGACGAGCACGGCTGCGCGGGCGCGCTCCACAACCTCGGCATGCTGAGCGTGGACTGCAATCGGTTCGAGGACGCGGACCGCTACCTGCTCGAGAGCCTCGCGATCGCTGAACGCGCGGGCGACGTTCGCCTCCGCGGCCACTGCCTGCTCAACCACGCCGACGTGCACGTCGCGTTCCGCCGGTACGAAGACGCCCGCCGCGAGGCGGAAGCAGCCATCGCGATCTTCGACCAGCTTGGCGCGCGCGTACCGAAGGCCGATGCGTATCGCGTGATCGGCGTCGTGTACCGCGAAACGGGACGCCTCGCGCTGGCCGAATCGCGCCTCCGCGCGGCTATCGATTACGCAACCGGTGCAAATTCGGTACTCAGCGAAGCCGAGGCGACACGAGAGCTCGCCATCGTGTACCAGACGACGGGACGCAATCAGGAAGCCCTGGCGCTGCTCAACAAGGCGCACACGCTCTTCGGCAAGCTCGACGCGCGGATCGATCTGATCAACGTCGGCGGGCACGTCGTCGCGCTCGAGGACACGTACTTCGCCGTCGTGCGCGAATGGGGCCAGTCAATCGAATCGAGCGACAGCTACACGCACGGCCACTGCGAGCGCGTCGCCGACCTCTCGGTCGCCGTCGCGAAACAGCTGGGCATGGACGAGCACGAGCAGACCACCATCCGGCTCGGCGCGTACCTGCACGACCTCGGCAAGGTGAAGGTGCCGCACGAGATCCTGAACAAGAACGGCCCGCTCACGCGCGAGGAATTCGAAGTCATCCAGATGCACCCCGTGTGGGGCATCGAGATGCTCGATGACATCGAGTTCCCGTGGGACATCAAGCCGATCATCCGCTGGCACCACGAGAAGTACAGCGGCCACGGATATCCCGACCGCCTGCGCGGGGACGAGATCCCGGTCATGGCGCAGATCGTCGGCATTGTCGACGTGTACGACGCGCTGACCACCACGCGTTCCTACCGTCCGGCGATGACGCTCGACAAGGCGCTCGAGGAAATCACGAAGTCCCGCGCCTCGTGGTCGCCGGCCGTGTTCGACACTTTCATGCAGGTGATCGCGGCCGGCCTCGATCCCGTGTTTGCCACGCCGTTCAGTGTAGGACGGGCGGCATAACAGCAAGGGAAAAGAGAAAAGGGAAAAGGGAAAAGAGGCGAAGGAGAAAGAACGAGGATGAGTCAAAAGGGACGAGACATTCGTGCCCTTTCATCTCATCCTCCTCCCTTTCCCTGTAGTCCCTTTCCCTTTTCCCTTTTCTTTTTCCGCTAACCCAGGGCGCCGCCGATGTTGGCGAGACTTCAAGGGAAAAAGAGAAAAGGGAAAAGAGGCGAAGGAGAAAGACGAGGATGAGTCAACAGGGACGAGACACTCGTGCCCTTCCATCTCATCCTCCTCCTTTTCCCTGTTGTGCCTTTTCCCTTTTCCCTTTTCTCTTTCCGCTAACCCAGGGCGCCGCCGATGTTTGGCGAGACTTCAAGGGAAAGGAGAAAAGGGAAAGAGGCGAAGGAGAAAGACGAGGATGAGTCAACAGGGACGAGACACTCGTGCCCTTCCATCTCATCCTCCTCCTTTTCCCTGTGGTGCCTTTTCCCTTTTCCCTTTTCTCTTTCCTCTAACCGAGGGCTCCGCCGATATTCGGCGAGACAACGGTCTGCTGGCCGGAAATGCGCGTGGTCGACGTCGGAGATTTCTTCGGGCGGCGGCGCAGCATATGACCCGCCGATGCGGCGAGGCCGTCGTGGTTCAGGATCCGGATACCGCCGCCCTCCGTGGTCTCGATGAGCCGCTGCGAGACGAGCGTCCCGATCGTGCGCGAGATCGTCTCCCGGCTCGAGCCCACCATATGCGCAAGCATCTGGTGCGTCGGCAGATTCTTGATCGTCTCGCCGTCGCCGCGACCGGCCATGTCCAGGAGGAGATGCGCCACGCGCCCGGTGACGTCCAGAAACACGAGTCCGGCAATCTTCTGGTCTGATTCGCTCAGCCGGCTGCAGAGCGCACGGAGGAGACCGAACGCCATGCCGGGCATTTCCGTGATGCTGCGGCGGAAATCGTCGCGCTGAAGCACGAGCAGCTTCGAGTCCTCGACGGCGATCACGCTCTTGGAGTACGGCTCGTCATCCATCAGCGCGCTTTCGCCGAAAAAGTCGCCCGACCGCACGAGGTCGAGCACCACTTCGCGACCGTCCTCCGCGATGAGCATGACCTTCACGCTCCCGGACAGCACGATGTAGAACGCATCGCACGGGTCATAGGAGAAAAGGACCACCCGGTTTTTCGGGTAGTCACGCGCGCGCAGCACGCCGGAGAGCCGTTCGAGGTCCGAGTCTCGCAGCTTTGCGAACAGCGGCACGCCCCGAAGGGTACTTATCGTCGTCATCCGCTCACCTATCTAAGGGCCGGACGGGCGGACGCAAGACCGGGCTGGCCCCACCCGCCTTGAAACAGGCCGCAGCGCGGCCATCCGCGAACGCCGACAGGCGTGGTTGCTCGGCCTCGCACTCCGCGTCCTTGCGGGGGTGTCCGCACCGATTGAAATACACACAGCCCACAGCCGACGGCCCCAGTAACTCGTCCCCAATCACGGGGAGCGCCCGGCGACGCGCCGGATCGGGTGCCGGAACCGCGTCGAGCAACGCGCGGCTGTAGGGATGCAACGGTCCCGCAAAGAATGCGTTCGCCGCAGAATGCTCAACCACCAGCCCGTCAAACATTACGACGACCACCGAAGCCACACGCTGCACCACAGCCAGGTTGTGCGCGATGAACAACGTCGTCAGGCGGCGCTCGTCGCGCAGCCGCTCGAACAGGTCGAGCACGCGGCTTTGAATGGTCGCGTCGAGTGCAGACACCGCTTCATCGAGCACGAGCAATTCCGGGTCGACCGCGAGCGCGCGGGCAATGGCCACACGCTGCCGCTGACCCCCGCTCAGCTCGTGGGGCAGCCGGGTGAACTCGTCGGAGCTCAGGCCGACTTCCGCGAGCACCGCCAGCGCGCGTTTCTTCGCCTCCAGCGGGCCCGCCAGGCGGTGCGCGAGGACGCCCTCCGCCACGGTCTCACCGACCGTGATGCGGGGATCGAGCGAAGTAAACGGGTCCTGGAATACGATCTGCATCCGCCGGCGCATGGCGCGCATCGTCTCGCGGCCGAGCGCCCGCACATCGATGCCATCGAAGCGCACCGAGCCCACTTCCGGCTCGACCAGCCGCAGCGCCGCACGCGCCGTCGTCGTCTTGCCCGACCCCGACTCGCCGACAAGGGCGAGCGTCTCGCCGCGTGGAATGTCAAACGACACTCCGTGCACAACGCGCGTGGCGTAGCGGACGTGGAGGTCCTCCACCTGCAGCAGTGCGGTACCGGTCACGGCGACAGCCGCGGCACCGCGGCGAGCAGCTCGCGGGTGTACTCGTGCGACGGCGCGCTGAAGAGCGTCTCGACGTCGGCGGATTCCACGATTTCGCCGGCGCGCATGACCATCGCACGCGAGCACGTCTGCGCCACGACGCCCAGGTCGTGCGTGATGAACAGGATCGCCGTGTTGGATTCACGCTTGAGCTCGCCCAGGAGTGCGAGGATCTGCGCTTGCACGGTCACGTCGAGCGCGGAGGTTGGTTCGTCGGCGATGACCAGCGCGGGTTTCAGCAGCAGCGCCATCGCGATCATGACGCGCTGCCGCATGCCCCCGCTCAGTTCGTGCGGATACGCCCGCGCGCGCCGCGCCGGATCGGCAATACCTGTGCGTTCGAGCATCGCCACCGCCATTTCGCGCGCGGCTTTCTCAGACTCGCCATGTACGCGTGCTACCTCGGCGATCTGATCGCCCACGCGCATCACCGGATTGAGCGCGGTTGCCGGCTCCTGGAACACGATCGACATGCGCCGCCCACGGAGGGACCGCATCTCCGCTTCCGGGAGCGTGAAGAGGTCGCGCCCTTCGAACACGGCGGTCCCCTGCACCAACGCGTTATCGCCGAGCAGTCGCATCAGCGCGTATCCGGTCGTCGTTTTTCCGCTTCCCGATTCTCCGACCAGCGCGACTGTCTCCCCGCTCGCGATCGCAAATGACACGCCGTTCACCGCCGGGCGCGGACCGAACGACACTCTGAGCCCCTGCACGTCGAGCAGCGTCGTCATCGCGATGCTCGCACGCGTGGATCAACCATTTCACGAAGGCGCTCGCCGATGACGTTGATGGACAGCACGGTAATCACAATGGCCATGCCGGGGAAAACGAGCAACCACCACGTGTGCGCGCCGAAATCGGCGCCGTCGAGCATCATGTTGCCCCAGCTGGGCGTGGGCTGCCGGACGCCGAGGCCGAGGAACGAGAGCCCTGCCTCGAGCGGAATGACCGTCGCCACGGCGAGCGTGGCGGCGACCAGTATCTGCGGCACGGCCGCCGGCAACACGTGCCGCGTGAGGATGCCGAGCGGCCGCACGCCAAGCGCACGCGCCGCAAGCACGTAGTCCATGGCCGCAGTCTCCCGCACCTGCGCGCGCACCACCTTCGCCATCGCGGGCCATCCGGTGAGTCCGAGCATGATCGCAAGCCCGAAGACAGAGAGGTGCGGGAAGGCGGCGACGATGAAAATCAGCACGAGTACGCGCGGCACCGAAAGAATCGCGTCGACGGTGCGCGTAACGAGGCGGTCAGTCCACCCTCCCGCGTATCCCGCCAGCGCGCCGACCGCGGTGCCGAGCGTCATCGCGATACCAACGGCGAGGGCCGCGATGCCGAGTGACACGCGCGCGCCGAATACGAGGCGCGACAGCACGTCACGCGAATACCGGTCGGTGCCGAGCAGGTGGGCGCCCGACGGTGCAAGATTCGCCTGCGTCGCCGCGTCGGGTTGCGCAAACGGATCGTGCGGCGCGATTACTGGAGCGAGCAGCGCTACGAGCACGAACAGCGCGATCACCGCAAGCGCCGCATACACGGCGGGGCCGCCCAACGTGCGCCGCGCGCGCTCGGCCTGGCCGGCGATCATGTATCGAGCTGAACGCGCGGGTTGAACGTCACGGCCACGATGTCGGCGAGCGCGCTTCCCAGCGCGATCGCGACGGTACTCACGACGACAATGGCCTGCACGAGCTCGAAGTCGCGTCCGAGTACGGCGTCGACGAGTGTGCGGCCCATGCCGGGCCACGCGAACACCTTCTCGACGAAAACGCCGCCCGCGAACATGCCCGGCAGGAGAATGCCGGCGACCGCAATTGCCGGTCCGAGTGCGTTGGGGAGGACGTGCCGCCTGACGACGTCACTCTCCGCGGCGCCCGACGCGCGCGCGGTGCGGACATAATCCTCGTGCAACACGCCGAGCACGGCGGCGCGGTGGTACCGCGAGACGGCGAACATCACCACAACCGCGAGCGTGAGCGCGGGCAGCGCGAGGTGAGCGACCACGTCCGCCGTGCGACCCGCGAGCGTGAGAGAATCGTGCAGCGCCACGTCCACCATGCCGCCCGACGGTGCGAGCCTCAGGCGGAACGCGAAGACCCAGAGGGCGGCGAGCGCCATCACGAAGTCGGGAATGGAAAGAACCCCGATTGCGACGGTTTCCGACGCGCGCGCGAGCCAGCGCCCCTGCCGGAACGCCTGCCACGTGCCAAGCGCCACCGCGCCGAGCCAGCCGAGCACGAACGCGGGGATCATGAGCAGCGTGCTGTTCACGAACGCCGTCGCGAGGACTTCGCGCACGGGACGCTGCGCGGAGTGCGACCAGCCGAAGTCGCCGGACACGAAATTTCCGACCCATTTCACGTACTGGACGGCGATGGGCCGGTCGTATCCCCACCGCGCGCGAAACGCCGCGTGCTCCTCTTCCGTGGCGTGTTCCTGGCTGCGGGCAAGAAACGGATCACCCGGCGTCAGCCGAAAAAGAACGAACACAAGCGTGACGATGACAACCAGGACGGTCAGCGCATGTCCCGCGCGAGCGAGCAGAAATGGACGCAGGCGCGTCACTGCTTCTTTGCAGCCGCCTCCGCGCCTCTTGGTGCGGAGCCTGTGACGCCCCACGTCGGAATGGACGTCCACCACGCGTCAGGCCGGAGTGTCGCGAGGTCGAGCCGCGTACTCGCGCCGGCGGTGACCGCCGGCTCCCAAAGCCAGATCCCCGGTGCGTCGTCGAGCAGGGCCTGGTACGCCACGCGGTAATGCGCGCGCGCCGCCGTGACGGTGGGCGCGGTCAGGGCGTTGTCGATCGCGGAATCGACCACGGGGTTGGAATACCGCCCCGGGTTATTGGCGCCTCCCATTCCGATCGACGACGTTGACCAGGCCTGTCGCACGCCGCTCGGGCTGGGCGCGGCAAACGTCTGCATGATCACGATGTCGAACTTCTTCGCGCGCATGCGCTCGCCCATTGCCGTGAAGTCGAGCACTTCGGCCGTCACCTTCGCGCCGACCTGGCGCCACTGTTCCTGCATGACGACGGCCGTCCGGTTCCGGATCTCGCTCGACGACGGCGTAACGATGGAGAATGCGAGCGGCTTTCCGTTCTTGTAACGCACGCTGTCCTTCCCCATCCGCCAGCCCAGCGAATCGAGCGCGCGGCGCGCCGCATCGACGTCAAAGGGCGCCTGGCGAAGCGTGGAGTCAGCTGACCACAGCGACCGCGAGAACGGACCGTACGGCACGCGTCCCGAGGTGTCCACGATGTTTGCCGCGAGCGTCTTGCGGTCGAGCGCCATCGAGAGCGCGCGCCGAAGGGCCCGGTCACCAAAGAGCGGATGCGGGGCGTTCGTGCCGTCCTCGTGCATGTTGAATACCGCGTACCCGAGCACGTTGCCGCGGAGTCGCACGGGCCTCACGCCGTCGTGCGGAGCGGATGCTTCAGCGGGCGTGAGCGTTTCGATGAAGTCGGCTTCTCCGGTAAAGACACGCTGAACTGCGGTCTTGAGCTCCGGTGCAATCGTCCAGATCACCCGCGTCACGCGCGGCTGGCCGAGGTAGAACCGGTCGGCCGCTGCGATCTCGATGCGCTGCTTGGGTTCCCATTTTACGAACTTGTACGGGCCGCTCCCGACCGGCGCGTGCGCAAACGGCGACTGGAGGAGCGAATCGCGCGGCACCTTGCTCAGAATGTGCTCCGGCAGCGGCACGAGGCCCCCGACAAGCGTGTAAAATCGCTCCGGCGCCGCCCGCTTGAACCACGCGGTGCACGTGAGCGAATCCGACACGCTCACGGAATCGGTCACCTCGGCGATATCGCGGCCGTCCGAGGAGTGGACCTTGGGATCGGTGTAGAGATCGAACGCGAATCGCACATCGTTCGCGCGCACGGGAGTGCCATCGTGCCACGTCGCGCGCGGGTTGAGATGAAACGTCACCGACATCGAATCCCGGCTCCACGACCAGCTTTGCGCGAGCCGCGGCGTCCAGCCTGCGTCGCTCATCGTGTTCAGGTCGGGGCCGATCGCCGCGAGCTTCTCGAAGACGAGGTCCGTGACCTCGTGCGATTGCGCGAGCGCCGTCAGCGGCGGAAAAAGGACGTCGGCGTCGCCGGCGGAGGAAACCACCAGCGTACCGCCCCGCGACGCGCTGTCGCCAACGCATCCGAAAACGGCCACGAGGCCCAGGATTGCCGCGGGCCTGCCGAACTCGTGGTACCGCACTGGTTTTCCCCGGGTGAACGTCATGGGAAGGACGACCTGCGCGGGAGGGGGGCAACCCTCTTAGCTTGCAGCAGTCCCTCTTCCGAGTCGCAGATGAAGAAACTGGCTTCCGTCCTCGCCATCACGGCGTTCGCCGCCGCGCCAATCGGCCCCGCATCCGTCGACATGGCGCGCTACAAGCAGCAGGCCGCCAACATCACGATTACGCGCGACGACTGGGGCATTGCTCACGTGCGTGGCAAGACCGACGCCGACGCCGTATTTGGTGCGATCTACGCCCAGGCGGAGGACGATTTCAACCGCGTCGAGACGAACTACATCAACGCAATGGGACGCCTGGCGGAAGCCGAGGGCGAGAACGAGATCTGGCGCGACCTCCGGATGAAGCTGTTCATCGATCCGGACACGCTGAAGGCGCTGTACGCGAAGAGTCCGGTCTGGCTCAAGTCGCTCATGAATGCGTGGGCGGACGGCCTCAACTTCTATCTCGCGAAGCATCCGAACGTGAAGCCGCGCGTGATCACGAAGTTCGAACCGTGGATGGCCCTGAGCTTCACCGAGGGCAGCATCGGGGGAGACATCGAGAAGGTGAGCCTTCCCCAGCTACAGGCGTTTTACGGCAAGACCGGTGTGACGCCGGCGCCCTCGGACGACGACCCCGAGGCCAACGGCGATAACCTGCATCCGCGGGAACCGTCGGGCTCGAACGGCATCGCGATCGGTCCGCAGGTGACCACGTCGCACCACGCCATGCTGCTGATTAATCCCCACACGTCGTTCTACTTCCGCTCCGAGCTGCAGATGACGAGCGATGAGGGACTGAACGCGTACGGCGCGTCGACGTGGGGCCAGTTCTTCATCTACCAGGGCTTCAACGCGAACGCCGGCTGGATGCACACGTCCAGCTCCGTCGACGCGACCGATGAGTTCGCCGAAACGGTCACGAAGAAAGGCGAGCATTACGTCTACAAGTTCGGCACGGAGGAACGCCCCGTCATCGAGCGCGTGATCACCGTGCCGTACAAGACGCCGACGGGCATGGCCTCGAAGAAGTTCACCGTCTACCGGACGCACCACGGCATGGTCACGCGCGAGCTCAACGGCAAATGGGTGGCGTTCGGATTGATGAACACGCCGATCGAGGCGCTCACACAGTCATACACGCGCACGAAGTCGAAGAACATGGCCGACTTCCGGAAGTCCATGGACCTGCACGCGAATTCGTCCAATAACACGCTCTACGCGGACAAGGACGGCAACTTTGCGTTCTTCCACGCGAACTTCATTCCGCGCCGCGATCCGAAATTCGACTGGCGCCAGCCGGTTGACGGGAGCGATCCCGCGAGCGACTGGAAGGGACTCCTCACGTTCGATGAGTCGCCGAACGCGGTGAATCCGCCGAACGGCTGGGCGTACAACTGTAACAACTCCCCGTGGACGGCGGCCGGGCCCAACAGCCCGAAGAAGGAAAACTTCCCGGCTTACGTCGATCCGGGCAGCGAATCGGCGCGCTCGGCGCACGCAATTCGGGTGCTCACCGGAAAGACCGACTTCACGCTCGAGGGTCTGCGCGCGTCGGCGTACGACACCTACCTCACGTACTTCGATCCGCGTATCGCTGACCTCGTGAAGGCGTACGACGCGCTGCCCGCCACTGACACGAACAAGGCGAAGGTCGCCGAGCAGATCGAGCTTCTCCGGAAATGGGACCTCCGCTGGTCCGAGCAGTCGATTCCAACCTCGCTCGCGATTTACTGGGCCGAGGACATGCAGCGCGGGGGCGGCGGCGGCGCGGGTGGTGGTCGTCGCGGGGGCGGCGGCGGCGGCGGCGGACAGCGCGGCGGCGGAAACGCGGCGCCCGACGGCGCGCGTCAGGTGGCCGCGCTCGCAGCCGCGTCAGCCCGGCTCACGGCCGACTTTGGTACGTGGAAGACGCCCTGGGGCGAGATCAACCGCTTCCAGCGTCTCACCGACGATCTGGTGCATCCGTTCACCGATAACGGCCCGAGCATTCCCGTGGGCTTCCCGTCAGCCACGTGGGGTTCACTCGCGTCGTTCGGCGCGCGCTCGTTCAACGGATCGAAGAAGATCTACGGCACGAGTGGCAACAGCTTCGTGGCGGTGGTGGAGTTCGGCGACAGTGTGCACGCACGCGCCGTCACAGCGGGCGGCGAGAGCGGCGATCCGCAGTCAAAGCACTTCAACGACCAGGCCAAGCGCTACGCGACGGGGAATTTGCGCGACGTATACTTCTATCCGACCCAGCTGAAGGGGCACACGGAGCGGGTGTATAAACCGGGAGAGTAAAAAAAGCGAAAAGGGAAAAGGGAAAAATCCAAGGACACCACAGGGAAAAGGAGGAGGAGGGGGAAGAAGGATGAGGAAGGGGTCCCTCCTAACCCTCGAACGTCCTCCTCCTCCTCCGTCCTGTTGTTTCCTTGGATTTTTCCCTTTTCCCTTTACGCTGAGCTGTTACCCGGCAGCCAGATGTGAAACGCCGTCCCGTGCCCTTCCTCGCTCTGCACCCAGATGCGTCCCCCGTGCCCTTCGACGGCGACGCGGCAGAATGCGAGGCCCAAGCCTGAGCTGCGGGTTTTCGGCGCGTTGGTCGTGCGAACCTGGCCGAACTTCCGGAAAATCAGCTCGTGGTACTCCTTCGGAATCCCGGGCCCGTCGTCCGCGACCGTGAACAGAATCCCCTGCCCGTCGGCCCGGGCGCTCAGCGTGACATGCACGCCGAGCGGTGAGTGCGTGAGCGCATTCTGCAGCAGGTTCGCAAAGACGCGCTTGAGCACCGTCTTGTCCGCACTGAAGATGGGCGCGTCGTCCGCCACTTCGACTTCGGCGTTCGCGCCTTCCTGCTGAAACCGCGACTGCCAGTCGAACACCATCTCCGCGAGAAACGCGGCGGGCGCGATGCGCTCCGGCGTCAGCGCCATCTGTGACTGCTCGACCTTCGTGATCTCCAACAGGTTCTCGATCAGCGACAGCAGATCCTCGGCCTGACGCTCGGCGTCGCCAAGCGCCTTTCGCTGCTCGTCGTTCAGCGCGCCGAAATCACCGTCGACGACCATCTCCAGCGTCGCGATCACCGCGCTGAGCGGCGTCTTGAGATCGTGCACGATCATCTTCACCAGGTCGTCGCGCGTCTTCACGAGCTCGCGCTGATTGCGCAGCGCGTCCTCGAGCGCGTCGGCAGCGCCCTTTAGCTGGAGCAGTGAGCGAACGCGCGCGCCCAGCACCATGCGGTTGTGCGGCTTCGTGAGAAAATCGTCACCACCGGCTTCAATCGCCCGGATGCGGTCGCCCGGCTCGTTGAGCGCGGTCACGAAGATCACCGGAATGTTCTTCGTTCGCGGATCGCGTTTGATGCGCCGGCACACTTCGTATCCCGCGGACCGGTCGTCACCACCGAGCTCGCCGGCGGGCATCGCGACATCGAGAATGCAGAGATCGGGGCGCTCCGCGAACGTCAGGGCAAGCGCCTCGGGGCCATTCGAGGCGGTGAGTGTGCGGAAGCCGTGCGTCGCCAGCTGGTCGCAGAGGAGCTCGACGTTGGCGCTGACGTCGTCGGCGACGAGAATCAGCGGCGGCCGGTCGCTCATCGTGCTACGGCGTGATCGTGAGCCCGAAGGTGAAAAACCAGGACCGCTCCGAAAGAGTCGCCGCGCTCCTCGCCGCGCGCTGCAATGCAAGATCGACCTTGCCCGCCGGGAATCCACCCCCGCGCGCGATGGCAAATCCGGTACCGACCGACACCATCGACTCCTTCACTTCGCTCCCGAGTGCATCGAACGGCAGCGTGCGATGCGAATAGCCAAGCCGGAACATGACCGGGGCACCATGCCAGTTCGGGCCGGTCGTTTCAGCGCCAACTGCAATCTTGTCCGCGTCGCGCGGAACGGTCGTGGCGGTGCCGAGCCCCGCGAGGGCGCTCCACTTGGTCCGCTCCCATCCACCCGAAATCACGGTGCCCTTGAGTCCCGAGTAGAACGCGGCGAGCCCGAGGTGGTCTGGCATGTTCGCCTTGCTGACGAGCGTATCGCTCACGCGAAGCCGCGCCTCGCCACCCACTCGTCCGTACGCAGCCAGCGCGACCCACCGTGATACGGCCCACTCTGCGCCGAACGACGCGCCCGTTCCACCGTACGCGAGCGTCGACGTCTGACTGACGTCGCCAAACGGGACACTATCCGGAAAATCCCAGGAGATGGCGAGACGGTTTTCGCCGGTGTACGCGTGGATGCCGGCGCCGACGCGCAGCTTTGGCGTGAGCGCCCAGCCGAGCGCGAGCCGGATGTCGTTGATCGCGCCCGACGAGGAATAGCGCGTGGTGAGATCGACGGAGTCGGCTCCCACCTGCTGGCGACCGGATGACGCGGTCTCCCACGTCCGGTCCAGATAGGTCGAGAACGTCAGGCCGACGACGGCGCGCGTCTCCCCGTTCGCACGTCTCGAAACGCGCTCGGCGATGCCCGCGAGCGGGAAACGCGACGTACGCGTGCTCGAGGTGAACCCCGTGCCCTTCGTCGAGCGGAACTCCGGCTGCACGTGAAAGAAGATGACGCTGCCACGCCAGTCCGTGATCGTCGCCGGGTTCACCGGCGAAACCGCATCGAAAGGCGCGAGCGCGGTGGCGGTGCCGGCCGCGCGAGCCCCCGCCTGGCCAGCCGGATAGCCGAAGCCTTGCGCGCCAAGGGACCCCTGCGCACGCACGACACACGGAAGGGCGAGCATGGCGATGCCGACTGCGCGAATCGTGCGTGACGTCATGGAATTCCGAACCTCGATCGTGCCACGTAACTGATGCGGAGCCTGGGCCGCAGCCCCAGCGGCGCGTCGATTCCAAAGAACGCCAGGCGCCCGGTCTGGCGCCCTTCGCTCGCACCGCGCAATACGAGGGCCGTCTGCGGTGCGTTCTTGTTCGCCGAATTCGTGGACCACTGCCGGAAGAGCTGCACCATGTCGATCAGACGCTCTCCGCTGTCACTTGGCACGTACGCAATGCCCTTGACGCCGAAACTGAGTGCCGGATACACGAGCAACGCGGCGCGGCGAATATCGGTGACCGTCTCGGACGAGCTGGCCGCGACGGGATAGATGAGCGTGAGGAGTGTGTCCTGAAATCCGCGAACCGGGCGCTGCACGATCGAGAGCTGTGCACGCACGATCACCACGGAGTCGAGGAAGTACTTCGGGATGTCGAAGCGCATGTACGCGCGGTACGACGGCAACCCGCCGGCGGTCACGCGCTCGGTGGGCGTGGGGAGTCCCTTCACCACGAGCGAGAAATCGCGCAGATCGTTTTCAAGGAGCGGATCCGTCGTGGGCGAATTCGAGAGCGGCCCCATCGACCGCGACGCAACCGACGTGTTACCGGGTGCGGGATCGTATTGCAGCGCCGCAGGAAGATTGCTCTCGACCGAGCGGAGGGTGATGTCGCCGTGCCCCACGAGCTGGAAGCCGATGCGAATGCGTCCGTGCCCCAGAATCTTCGCGAGCACGAAGCTGTTGGGGATCTGCACCGTGACCGTATCGTCCAGGAACAGACGCTCGCGCGGAATGTCCAGCGACCCGAGCAGCCGGTCCGGCCGGAAGAGCGGGATGAGCGCGGCGGTATTGGTGTCGGCCGCCGTCGTATCCACGTCGAACACCTTGAGGGTGATCGTGCCGGTGTAATTCACGACACTCGTGTCAATGCGAATGAACACCCGCGACGAGTCCACTGCCGTCACGTCGTGGCTGGTGCCGTTTTCGGTGTAGGTGGTGGGGAGCGAGTCATACCGCGCCACCGCTCGCACGTCGAGCGTGTCGCCGCGCGACGCGAGCAGCAGCGCGGGCTCCTGGCCGCGAAGCGGGAACGGCCCCACGGTGCTGTCGAACGTGACCACGTCGAGCACGGTGTCGCGAACGGGGAGGTTCTGCTCCGGGCAGAGCGTGGGACACGCCGCGCCTCCGTCGAGCTGATCGCCGCACGAGCTGATCGCGGCAATCAGCCCGACCAGCACTGCACATGATACCAATCGTTTCACGCTGGGAAACCTACTCATTGCTCTCGTTGACGTATACGCGCGGAAGGCGCTGCCGAAGGCCAGTCAGGAGCTCATACGGACTGATCCCGCCGTCGAGCGCGACGTCTTCGATGGTTCTGACGCTGCCGTTGTCCCGCCCGATCAACGTTATGACATCGCCGGGCGCGCAATGGTGCCCTGTGACATCAAACATTGTCATGTCCATGGTGACCGCGCCGGCCACACAGACCTCGCCGCCGTTCAGCAGCGCACGCCCGACATTCGACAAATGGCGGCGGTACCCGTCGGCATACCCCACGGCGACAGTGGCGATTCGCCGCGCCGATGGCGCCCGCCAGAGCCCTCCGTAACTCACCGTCTCGCCCGCAGCCACATCACGTACTTCAAGGACACGCGCGCGCACGTGGACCACCGGCTCCGGGTTGAGGACGTCCCTCCCCGACCCCAGGCCATAGAGGAACGCCCCCGGTCGCACGAATCCATGCGAGTTCTCGCCGCGCCGCACGATCGCGGCGGAGTTATCCGTGTGGGTGAGGGCCGGGCGGACCGCGAGCGCCGCAATGGCCTCGTGGAATCGCCGGTCCTGTTCCTGGCGCGAGCCGTCGTTCTTTTCGGACGAGTGATAGTGAGTAAAGACCGCCTCGGGAGGCTGCGCGCGGACGAGATCATTCACTTCGGCGGCGCGTTCCCACGGAATGCCGGCGCGCTGCATACCGGTATCAATCGCCAGCTGCCATGCGCCGCCTGGCTTCTGCCAGGCTGCTATGGCGGCGCGCTCGCTGAGCGTCGGCGTGAGGCGCGCGGCGCGTGCCGCCGCGAACTCGCCCGGAAGGAGCGGCGTGCAGACCAGAATCCGCCCCGTGACGCCCGCGTCCCGAAGCTCTGCTCCCTCCTCCACCGTCGCTACGCCAAAGCCCCACGGATGCAACTGGGACAATGAGTGCGCGACCGGGACGACGCCGAGGCCATACGCATCGGCCTTCAGGATCGGCAGCAGTGGCACTCCCGCCCGCGCGGCGATGGATCGCGCGTTCCGCACGATCGCACCCAGGTCAACTTCTACCCAGGCCCTCAGGCCCGCCGTAGTAGATTCGTCTGTCACGCTCTCGTTCTCTCGCTCTCTCGCTCTCTCTCGCTCTCCCCGTCTCTCGTTCTCTGTCCCGTAGATGAAAGCTAGTCTGGATGAAGCGCTCGCAATCATGCGCGACCTGCGTGCCCGCGACGAATGGGACGCGGCACAGACGCATGAGTCACTTCGTCCGTATCTCAACGAAGAGGCGCACGAGCTCGACGACGCCATTCGCGAGGGGAGCGACGATGCGATGCGCACCGAGCTGGGTGATGTGCTGCTGCAGGTGCTGTTTCACGCCATCGTCGCGGAACAGCGCGGCGCGTTCGACATCACCGACGTCGCCGGCTCACTGGTGCACAAGATGCGGGTGCGTCATCCCCAGCTCTACGGGACGCCGGAAGCGGAAAAGCAGACGTGGGAAGGACGAAAGGCGAAAACCCGCCGCACACTCGCGGAAGGACTGCCGTCGGGACTTCCCGCCCTGCACCGCGCGCTTCGTTTGCAGGAGCGAGCGGCGGCCGTCGGTTTTGACTGGCCTGATTCGTCCGGCCCGGCCGCGAAAGTGCGCGAAGAGCTGGCGGAAGTCGAAACGGAGATCGCCGGCGCCGGCGAACGCTTCGGAACCCACGGCGTGCCATCTGCAGATCCGCGTCACGCCCGTCTCGAAGGGGAGCTCGGCGACCTCCTGTTTGCCGTGGTGAACCTGTGCCGCAAGTGCGACGTGCATCCGTCACTCGCGCTCGACCGCGCGAACGCCACCTTTCAGCGGCGGTTCGAGGGCGTCGAGCGACTGGCGGCGGCTCGCGGGATCGACGTGCGAACCGCGGGGCTCGAGGTGCTGGACGGGCTGTGGAATGAAATCAAGCAATCAGGCGAATGATGATTTTTCTTGCAGCGCTTCTGGCATTACAACAGACACCCGCCTTCGACGGACGCGCGAACGCGACGCACGTGCCGATCCCGCGCGTCGATACGGTCGCCGTGGTCGACGGCAAACTCGACGAACCGGTGTGGGCCCGCGCCGCGCGGCTGAACGGATTCTCGCAGTACCAGCCAGTGGACGGACGCGCGTCCGACGAACCGACAGAAGTGCTCGTGTGGTACGCGCCGGACGCCATCTGGTTCGGGATTCGCGCGCGCGAGCTCCACGGCAACGTGGTGCGCGCCACGCGGGCCAACCGCGACAACATCTCGAGCGAAGACTACGTCCAGATTCTGCTCGACACGTACAGTGACCGTCGCACGGCGTACGTGTTCGGAGTGAACGCGCTTGGCGTCCAGCAGGACGGGACGCGCAGCGACCAGTTCGGCGGCGGCGCGGGCGGGCGATCCGCGACCGGCGGCGGCATGCGTGATTTCAATTCGCTCGACGGCAACGTGGATCTCAATCCCGATTTCGTGTTCGAGTCGCGGGGGCGGCTCGTGGACGGCGGATACGAGGTGGAGATTCGCATTCCGTTCAAGACCCTGCGGTACCAGAATGCCGACGTGCAGTCCTGGGGCATTCACGTGCTGCGGCGCGTGCAGCACTCGGGCACGCAGGATTCGTGGGCACCGGCGCTGCGAGCGAACGCGAGCTTTCTTGCGCAGGAAGGCACGCTCGACGGCATCCGTGATGTGAGGCGCGGCGTCGACCTCGAGGCGACGCCAGCGGCGACCGCACGGGCGGACGGCGGCCCGGGCGCCACCGACTGGCGTTACTCGTCAGATCAGTCGCTGGGTGGCGACCTCCGCTGGGGCGTGCGCCAGAACCTCACGCTCAACGGCACGATCAACCCCGATTTCTCGCAGGTCGAGGCGGATGTCGGCCAGGTCACGCTCAACGAGCGATTCGCTCTGTTCTACCCGGAAAAGCGACCGTTCTTTCTCGAGGGCCTGTCGCTGTTCGATACGCCGAACCAGATGATCTACACACGCAACATCGTCGCGCCGGACGCCGGGCTCAAGTTTACCGGGAAGCTCGGCTCGACCAACGTGGGGACGATGCTCGCCGCGGACGCGCGCTCGTCGTCGTGGGACGGTTCGTCGCATCCGCTGTTCAGCATTGCGCGCGTGCGCCGCGACATGAGCCCGAACGTCACGCTCGGCGGCATTGCCACGGCGCGGGAAAATGGCGACGACTACTCTCGCCTTGGCGGCGCCGACATCCGCATCGTTCACAACAAGCTCTACTACGTGCAGCTGCAGGGTGTCGAATCGTGGACGGACAGCGCCGGACGATTCGGGCGCGGCACGTTCGCCGAAGGCGTGTGGGACCGGACCGGGCGCGCGTCGGGCTTTCACTACAACGTCAAGGCCATCGCGCCCGCGTTTCGCGCCGCCACCGGGTTCGTGAACCGCACCGACATCATCGACTACAGCGCGCACAACCGCATCACGTTCTATGGGTCACCGGGCGCGCTCGTGCAGACGTGGACCGCGTTCTTCGGTTTCGAGCGCATCACGTCGTACCGCCGCCCGCGGGACGGATCGGTCGAAGGCAACGAGTCCGTGTCGCCGAGTGCCACGCTGCGCGGCGGCTGGCGCCTCAACAGCTCGCTCAACCGGAACTTCGTGTCCTACACGCCGGCGTCGTACGCGTCGTACACCGTGGACCGCGCCGGTACCGTGGGAGCGTTCGTCGTGCCGAATGCGGAAACCAACATGTACTCGGGCTCGTTCGGCGTCACGACGCCAACGTACCGCAAGTTCACGGCGACGGGCACGCTCGCGTACGGTGACGCGGCGCTCTTTCGTGAAGCGGCGCCGGGGCGGAGCACGCGGATTGACGCGACGATCGACCTTCGGCCCACGAGCGCACTCCGCACGTCGATTCAGTACACGCGCCTCGCGCTCGACCGCGCGCGCGACGGTTCCCCGTTTTCGCGCGAAGCGATCCCCCGCGTCAAGGTCGAATATCAGATCAATCGGGCGATGTTCGCGCGCGTAATCGGACAGTACACGGCCCGCACGCGAGAGTCACTCGTGGATCGCGACGGGAACCCCATTCTGCTTGGCGGCACGCCGGACGCGGGCGAGTCCACGAATGAATTCCAGGTGGACTGGCTACTGAGCTATCGGCCTAGCCCCGGCACGTTGTTCTATTTCGGCTACGGGGCGACGATGGCGGAGCCTGACCAATTCCGTTTCGGCAATCTCACGCGCCGCCGCGACGGGTTCTTCGCGAAGTTGAGCTACGTGTTCCGGATGTAGGACACGCTTGACGCTTTGCGCTCAGCGCTCAGCGCTAAGCGTCAAGCGATTACTTGCGAATCCGCTGACGGATTCCGGCGAGCTCGTTCCTGACATCCGGATTCTTGGCGAGAATATCGCCGAGGATCACGACCGCCATCTCGGTGTCGACGACCGTGGGTTCCGGGGAAAAGCGCTTCCCGTGTCCCATGTGCTTGCCGGGCTCGAGCAGGATGGGATGCTTGAGGACGAGATCGGCCTTGTCGTCCTTGACGCGCACCGCGTAGAAGTGCTTCCCCGGTTGCTCCATGTACCAGATGCGGATGCCGTCGACCTCGGGCGGCCACGGCCGGTGTTCGTGCACGGCGCCGTCCGATCCGGTGAAACCCGTCGCGCCCGGCTTGAGGGTCGGATAGTTCGTCTCGTATGCACCGCTGTACATCAGGCCGTGCTGCATGCAGTTCTCCGTGAATGAAGTCGTTCGGCCCCGTTGCCCCTGGCCCGTTCCCCGTTGCCCTTAGGCTACTTCAACCGCTCCAGTTTTTCGACCGCGCGCTCCAGCGTTTCCATCCGCTTGCAGAACGCAAAGCGCGTGTACTTTTTCGCCTCGGGCGCTCCGGGCCGGTAGAAACTCGATCCAGGCACTGTCGCGATCCCGATCTCCTTCGTCAGCCACTCGGCGAACGCCATGTCGTCGAGGGAGCTGATCCTGCTGAAGTCGGTGAAAAGGTAATACGCGCCCTGCGGTTCGGTGAATACGAACCCGGCCTGCCGGAGGGCGCCGGACAGGAAATCACGGCGCTCGCGGTACTCGCGCGCGAGGCCCGCGTAGTACTCGTCGCTGAACGAATAGCCGACGGCAGCCGCGTCCTGGAGCGGAGCCGGTGCGCCGACTGTGAGGAAGTCGTGCACCTTGCGAATCGCGTCCGAACGTTCCGGCGACGCGATCGCATACCCGATCCGCCAGCCGGTAATGCTGAAGGTCTTCGACAGACTCGAAATGGTGACGGTGCGCTCGCGCATGCCCGGCAGCGTCGCGATCGGCACGTGCTCGCCGGCGTAGATGATGTACTCGTACGGATCGTCCGTGATCGCAATCAGATCGTGCTCGATGCAGATGCGCGCGATGGTCTCGAGCTCCGACCGCGAGAAGACGTGCCCCGTCGGGTTGTGCGGCGAGTTGATCACGATGGCGCGCGCTTTGGGCGTGATCGCCTTGCGCAGCAGCGCCTCGTCGAAGTGCCAGTCGGGGGCCACGAGAGGGACGTAAACCGGCCGGGCCTCGCAGAGGATCGCGTCCGGTCCGTAGTTCTCGTAGAACGGCTCGAAAACGAGGACTTCGTCGCCGGGATTGAAGAGCGCGAGAAACACCGACGCGGTTGCCTCGGTCGCACCACAGGCGATGGTGATCTCGCGCTCGGGATCCACGGGCATGTCGTACCGCCGCTGGTACTTGGCCGTGATGGCGTCGCGCAGCTTCTTTGCGCCCCACGTGATCGCGTACTGGTTGACGTCGGCGTTGATGGCGTCGATGGCCGCCTGCTTCATCGCATCCGGCATCGGAAAATCCGGGAACCCCTGCGAGAGGTTGACCGCGCCGTACTGATTGGCCAGGCGGGTCATCGCGCGAATCACGGACTCCGTGAACGTCTGCGTGCGGAGGGCGTTGGGCATCAGCAAAGAATAAGCGAGTGCCCGAATGCCCGAATACCCAAATGCCCGATTGTATGGTGGGCGGCGCGCTACTTCAGCTTTCGCGCAGGCAGGGCTTCGGTCGCCCGGATCTGCGTGGTGACAGTGTGTGAGCGTTGCTCGATCGAGGGCGCGAACGTACGAATGGCGAACTTCGCGGCGAACGCCGCGGCCGGCACGCCGGCACCCGCGCCAAGGAGCAGAACGTTCGCCGCGATGACGGGCTTGGCCCAGCGGTTCACGATCTCGCGGCTCCGCGTCGCCATGACGGTCATGATCGCGACCGCGTCGATCGCGACGAGAAGGCCCACGCATGTCCACAGTACGGTCACGCCGACACGGTCCAGCAAATGCGCGAGTGAAGCCAGCACGGGCATCCTCGGATGGAGGGTGGGACCAACCGGATGCCCTTCATATACTGCCCCGCTTTCGTGATGTAAAGAGGACAGCTCAACGCTGAACGCTGAACGCTGGGCGCTAAGCGCTAAGCGCTAAGCGTCAAGCGTTAGTCAACAGTACGCTTCGATCCACGGCACCAATCGAAGTGCGCCCGCAAAACGCCATGGTGAGATCCAGCTCGCGATGAATGATCTGGAGCGCTTTGAGGACGCCGGCTTCGCCCATCGCGCCGAGACCGTAGTTGAACGCGCGGCCGATGTACACGCCGCGCGCCCCGTACGCGACGGCCTTGAGGACGTCCTGGCCTGAGCGCAC
>Ga0134121_10000988_pt1 | contig 28486 bp, 10 predicted proteins | sample KB301_FD_96463 | JGI IMG/M metagenome (GOLD analysis project Ga0134121, IMG submission 96463) | Terrestrial soil microbial communities without Nitrogen fertilizer from Kellogg Biological Station, Michigan, USA - KB3-0-1 | ecosystem: Environmental > Terrestrial > Soil > Unclassified ... | reverse complement strand
GGGCGCGCAACCGCCGGCGAGCTCCGAGCTGCGGGCGCTGCTCAAGCAGCGCCTGCCCGAGCACATGGTGCCGGCGGGGTTCGTCGTGCTGCCGTCGCTGCCGCTGACCCCCAACGGCAAGGTCGACCGCAAGGCGCTGGCCCGGCTGGAGCCCACGGCGGAGCGCCGCGGCGAGGCCGCCGCGCCGCGCACGCCGGTGGAGGAGGGGCTGGCGGCGATCTTCGGCGCGCTCCTGGACGTCGCCGCGGTGGGTCCCGAGGACGACTTCTTCGGTCTCGGCGGCCACTCCCTGCTGGCCATGCGGCTGATGGCGGAGATCCGCCACGCGTTCGGGGTGGACCTCGCCGTGCGCACCGTCTTCGAGGCGCCCACGGTGGCCGGACTCGCCCTCCTCGTGGAGGCGGCCGGCGGCGTCGCGCCGGCCGGCGCCACCGCGGGCGCCGCCTGGGAAGGCCCCGTCCCCCTGTCCTACGGCCAGAGCCGGCTGTGGTTCCTCGACCAGCTCGAGCCGGGCTCGGCGGCTTACAACATCGCCTCCCCGCTGCGCCTCGAAGGGTGGCTGGACCCGGGCGCCCTGGCCGCCGCCTTGCGCGAGATCGTGCGCCGCCACGCCGTGCTGCGCACCACCTACGCCGCCGACGCGCAGGGCCGGCCCTACCAGGTGATCGATCCGCATCTGGATCCGGGCCTGCCCCAGGTCGACCTCGCGGCCCTGCCGGCGGCGGCGCGGGCGGCCGAGACCGCCCGCCGGATCGACGACGACGCCAACCGGCCTTTCGACCTCGCCCGGGGGCCGGTGCTGCGTCTCGCCCTGCTGCGCCTCGGCGGCGAGGAGCACGTCCTCCTGCTCACCGTGCATCACATCGCCTACGACGCCTGGTCGCACGAGATCCTGCTGCGCGAGCTGGCCGCGCTCTACGGGGCGGCGGCGGCGGGCCGGCCGTCGCCGCTGCCGGAGGTCCCCTTCCAGTTCGCGGACTATGCCATCCACCGGCACCGAGAGGTGGAGGGCGGCGCCCTGGCCGGCCAGCTCGAGCGCTGGCGGCGGCGTCTCGCGGGCGCGCCCACCGTCCTGGAGCTGCCGGCGGATCATCCGCGGCCGGCGTCCCAGAGCCTGCGCGGCGAGCTGCGCACCGCGCGGTGGCCGGAGCCGGCCGGGCTGCGGGAGCTGACGCGCGGCGAGCGCGTCACCCCCTTCATGCTCATGCTGGCGACCTTCAGCGCCCTGCTCCAGCGCTACACCGGCGGCGACGACCTCCTGGTGGGCACGCCGGTGGCCAACCGCGGCCGGCGCGAGACCCAGGAGCTGATCGGCTTCTTCATCAACACCCTCGCCCTGCGCGCCGAGATGGCCGGCGATCCGCCCTTCCGGGAGCTGCTGCGCGGCGTCCGCGAGGTGGCCCTGGAGGCCTACGCCAACCAGGACCTGCCGTTCGACGTCCTGGTGGACGAGCTGCACCCCGAGCGCGAGCTGTCGCGCTCGCCCCTGGTCCAGGTGCTGCTGTCGGTGGAGGCGGCGGCGGGGGAGCCGCCGCGGCTGCCGGGCCTGCGCCTGAGCCCCATTCCCTTCGACGTCCGGCAGGCGAAGTTCGACCTCTCCCTGACCGTGGTGGTGGAGGAGGGCGGGGCCTTGAGCGCGTACGCCGAGTACGCGCTCGACCTCTTCGCGCCCGCCACCGTCAACCGCCTGCTGGGCCACTTCGCGCGCCTCCTTGGCGGTGCCGTGGCGGCGCCGGAAGCGCGCCTCTCCGAGCTGCCCCTGCTGGCGCCGGAGGAGCTGCAACAGCTCACCTGGGAATGGGCGGAGAGCGCGGAGCGTGTGGCGCCGGACGCTCCGGGCCTGCCCCTCATGCACGAGCGCATCGCCGGGATCGCCGCCCGCCAGCCGGACGCCGTGGCCGTGGCGGCGGGGGCGGAGCGGCTGACCTACGGCGAGCTGATGAGCCGCGCCGGCCGGCTCGCCGGCGTCCTCGCCGCCCACGGCGTGGGGCTGGAGTCGCGGGTGGGGATCTTCGCCGAGCGCTCGGCGGAGCTGTTCGTCGCCATCCTCGCCGTCCACCGGGCGGGCGGTGCCTACGTCCCCCTCGATCCCTCCTACCCGCGGGACCGCCTGGCCTACATGATGGCCGACGCGCTCCCGGCGCTCGTCCTGGCGCAGCCGCACCTGCGCCATCGTCTCCCTGTATCGCCGGTCGACGTGCCCGTGCTCGTGCTGGATGGAGCCGAGCTCCCGGTCGAGACGGTCCCGGTGGCGGCCCGGCCCGCGGCGGCCAACGCGGCGTACGTCCTCTATACCTCGGGCTCCACCGGGCGGCCCAAGGGCGTGGTGGTCAGCCACGGCTCGCTCGCCGCTTCCTGCCGCGCCTGGGAGCCGGTCTGGGGGCCGGGCGGCCCGCCCCGCGTCGCGCTGCAGGCGGCCGGGTTCGCCTTCGACGTCTTCGCCGGCGAGACCTTCCGCACCCTGGGCACCGGCGGCACGCTCGTCGTCTGCCCGCCCGAGCTGCTGGGCGATCCCGCCGTGCTCCTGCGCTTCCTGCACGCCGAGGGGATCGAGAGCGCCGACCTCGTCCCGGCCGTGCTGCGGCTGCTGATGGACCACCTGGAGGCGGCGGGCGGGCGCCTGAGCGCACCCGCCCTGCTGGTGGTCGGCTCGGACTCCTGGCGGGTCGACGAGTACGAGCGCGGCCGGCGCCTGTGCGCCCCGGGAGTGCGCCTGCTCAACGCCTACGGCGTCACCGAGGCGACCATCGACACCACCTGGTTCGAGGCTCCGGCGGGACCCGCCGCGATCGCCGGAAACGGCGCGGTGCCCATCGGCCGGCCGTTCGCGGGCAGCCGGGTCCACGTCCTCGACGGCGGCGGAGGTCCCGCGCCCGCCGGGGTCCCGGGCGAGCTGGCGATCGGCGGCGCCGGCGTCGCCCGCGGCTACCACGACCGGCCCGGCCTGACCGCCGAGCGCTTCGTGCCCGACCCCTTCGCCGCCGAGCCCGGCTCCCGCCTCTACCGCACCGGCGACCTCGCCCGCTGGCTGCCGGACGGCAACCTCCAGTTCCTGGGCCGCACGGACCACCAGATCAAGATCCGCGGCTTCCGCATCGAGCCGGGCGAGGTCGAGGCGGCCGTGGCGCGGCTGGCCGGGGTGCGCGAGGCGGTGGTGATCGCCCGCGAGGACGTGCCCGGCGACCGCCGGCTGGTGGCCTACGTCGTGCCCGCCGGGGACGAGGAGCCCGACGCCGGCGAGCTGCGCCGCGCCCTCCTCGCCGAGCTGCCGGAGCCCATGGTGCCGTCGGCCATCGTAGTCCTGCCGGCGCTGCCGCTGTCGCCCAACGGCAAGGTCGACCGCCGGGCGCTGCCGCGGCCAGAGCCGGACGCGGGCTCGCCGGGCCGGGATACCGCCTTCGCCGCTCCCCAGGGACCCCTGGAGGAGATGCTGGCGGCCATCTGGTGCGAGGTGCTGGGGCGCGAGCGGGTGGGCCGGGACGACCGTTTCTTCGACCTCGGCGGTCACTCGCTGCTCGCCATCCAGGTGGTGTCGCGGCTGCGCGCCGCAACCGGCGTGGAGCTGCCGGTGCGCAGCGTTTTCGAGGAGCCCACCGTGGCGCTGCTGGCGGCGCGGGTCGCGGCGATGCTCGCCGGCGCGCAAGGGCCGCGGCCAGCCCGGCCAACCCCGTTCTCCGGCCTGGCGCCGGGCGAGGAGCGGCCGCCGCTGTCGTTCGCCCAGAGCCGGCTGTGGTTCCTCGACCAGCTCGAGCCGGGTTCGGCCGCCTACAACGTCCCTCTGCCGCTGCACGTCGCGGGTCCCCTCGACGCCGCCGCGCTCGCCGCGGCGCTTCAGGAGATCGTGCGCCGCCATGCCGTCCTGCGCACCACCTATTCCGCGGGTGCCGCCGGCGCCGAGGGCGAGCCCTACCAGGTGATCGCCCCGGCCGCCCCTGGGTTACCCCTGATCGACCTTTCGGTCCTGCCCGCGGCGGCGAGGGAAAGCGAGACCTCCCGCTGGATCGACGCCGACGCCCACCGCCCCTTCGACCTCGCCGCCGGCCCCGTGCTGCGCCTCGCCCTGCTGCGCCTGGCGGCGGCCGAGCACCTGCTCCTCCTCTCGGTGCACCACATCGCCTTCGACGGCTGGTCGCAGGGCGTCCTGCTCGCGGAGCTGGCGGCGCTCTACGACGCCATCGCGGCGGGCGAGCCGTCGCCGCTGCCGGAGCTCCCCATCCAGTACGCGGACTTCGCCGCCTGGCAGCACCGGGAGCTGGCGGACGGCGCCCTCTCAGGGCAGCTCGACTACTGGCGGCGACGGCTGGCCGGCGCGCCCACGATCCTGGAGCTGCCGGCGGAGTATCCCCGGGATCCCCTGTCCGCCGTGCCGCGCGGCGAGCAGCGCACCGCCGCCGTGCCGGTGCCGGCCGCCGCGCTTCAGGCCCTCGCCCGCGGCGCGGACTCTTCCCCGTTCATGCTGATGCTGGCCGCCTTCGCCGCCCTCCTCCAGCGCTACACCGGACAGGACGATCTGCTCGTCGGCTCGCCGGTCGCCAACCGCGACCGGCGCGAGACCGAGGGGCTGATCGGCCTCTTCGTCAACACCCTGGTGCTGCGGCTGGAGCTCGGCGGCGATCCGGGTTTCGGCGAGCTGCTGCGCCGGACGCGGGAGACGGCCCTGGAGGCCTACGCCAACCAGGACCTGCCCTTCGACCTGCTGGTCAACGAGCTGCGGCCGGAGCGCGGCCCGCTGCGCTCGCCGCTGGTCCAGGCGGTGCTGGCCGTGGAGCCGGAGCGGGGCGAGCTGCCGCATCCTCGAGGGCTGCGCCTGGCCGAGGCCGACTGCGATCTCGGGCTGGCGAAGTTCGACCTCACGCTGGCCGTCGTCGAGGCCGGCGACCGGGTCATGGCGACGGCCGAGTACCCGGCCGGCCTCTTCGAGCCCGCCACCGTGGAGCGCCTGCTGGGCCACTTCGGCAACCTGCTGCGGGCCGCCGTGGAATCGCCCGCGGCCCGGCTTTCCGAGCTGCCGTGGCTCACCGTCGAGGAACGGCGGCAGCTCGACGCCCGGATCGCGGAGCGGGCGTCGCGGCCGGCGGCCGAGGCGGAGCGGGTGTTCAGGCTGCCCAGCGGGCCGCTGGAGGAGGAGCTGGCCGGCCTGTGGCGCGAGGTGCTCGGCTGCGAGCGGGTCGGCGCGGAGGACAGCTTCTTCGATCTCGGCGGCCACTCGCTGCTGGCCGTGCGGCTGGTCCTGGAGATCCGCAAGCGGCTGGGGATCAACCTGCCGGTGCGCACGATCTTCGACGCGCCCACCGTCGCCGGGCTGGCCCGCGCCATCGCGGCGGTGGCGGCCCCCGGGTCCGCGGCGGTGCCGGCGGGGAAGCCGGAGCCGCTCCCGGCCTCCGGCCCGCCGCCCCTCTCCTTCTCCCAGAGCCGGCTGTGGTTCCTCGACCAGCTCGATCCAGGCTCGACCGCCTACAACCTTCCCATTCCGCTGCGTCTCGAGGGCGCCCTCGACGCCGCCGTCCTCGCCGCGGCGCTACGGGAGATCGTGCGCCGCCACGCCGTGCTGCGCACCGCCTTCGCCGCCGGCGAGGACGGCGAGCCCTACCAGGCGATCTCCCCGGCCACCCCGGCCGCCCCGGCCACTGACACCGAGCTGCCTCTGGTCGACCTCTCGGCCCTGCCCGCGGCGGCGAGGGAGAGCGAGGCCGGCCGCTGGATCGAAGCCGACGCCGACCGTCCCTTCGACCTCGCCCGCGGCCCGGTGCTGCGCCTCGCCCTGCTGCGCCTGGCGGCTGCCGAGCACCTGCTTCTGCTCTCGGTGCACCACATCGCCTTCGACGGCTGGTCGCAGGGCGTCCTGCTGGCGGAGCTGGCGGCGCTCTACGACGCCATCGCGGCGGGCGAGCCCTCGCCGCTGCCGGAGCTCCCCATCCAGTACGCGGACTTCGCCGCCTGGCAGCGCCGGCAGGCGGCGGGCGGCGCCCTCTCGGGGCAGCTCGACTACTGGCGGCGCCGGCTCGCCGGCGCGCCCACCGTCCTGGAGCTGCCGGCGGACCACCCGCGGCCGGCCCGGCAGAGCTTCCGCGGCGGCGACCGCGCCGCCGCCGTGCCGGTGGCGGCCGGCGTACTCCAGGCCCTCGCCCGCGGCCGGGACGCCACTCCCTTCATGCTGGCGCTGGCCGCCTTCGCCGCCCTCCTCCAGCGCTACACCGGGCGCGACGACCTGCTCGTCGGCTCGCCCATCGCCAACCGCAACCGCGGCGAGACCGAAGGGCTGATCGGTTTCTTCGTCAACACCCTGGTGCTGCGGCTGGACCTGACCGGCGATCCGGGCTTCGGCGAGCTGCTGCTGCGGGCGCGGGGTACGGCCCTGGACGCCTACGAGCATCAGGACGTCCCCTTCGATCTCCTGGTGGACGAGCTCAAGCCCGAGCGCGATCCGTCGCACCCGCCGCTGATCCAGGTCGTGCTGCTGGTGGGCACGGAGGAGAGGGAGCCGCCGCGTCCGCGGGGCCTGCGCCTCACCCCCGTCGAAGCCGGCGGCGAGCCGGCGAAGGTCGACCTCGCCCTCGCCGTCGTCGAGGTGGGCGAGCGGCTCACGGCCACCGCCACCTATCAGACCGACCTGTTCGAGACGGCCACCGTGGACCGTCTGCTGGCCCATTTCGGCAACCTGCTGGCGGCCGCCGCGGCGTCGCCCGCGGCCCCCCTCTCGGCATTGCCGCTGCTCTCCCCGGCGGAGCGCCACCAGATCCGGCAGGAGTGGAGCGACACGGCGGCGGAGCCCCCCCTCAGGCACCGGCGCCCCGTGCACGAGCGGTTCGCGGCGCTGGCGGCGAGCGATCCCGCCGCCGTGGCCGTGGTCCACCGCGGCGAGCGCATCACCCGCGGGGAGCTGGAGGCCTGGGCCGGCCGCCTGGCCCGCCGCCTGCGCCGGCTGGGCGTGGGCCCCGAGGTGCCGGTGGCGGTGGCCGCCGAGCGCTCGGCCGGCCTGCTGGCCGGCCTGCTGGCGGTGCTCAAGGCCGGCGGCGTCTACGTGCCGCTGGACCCCGCCTATCCCCGCGAGCGGCTGGCCTTCATGCTGGCCGACTGCGCGGCCCCGGTGCTGCTCGCCGAGAGCCGGCTGCTGCCGGCGCTGCCGCCGTTCGGCGGCGCCGTGCTCGGTCTCGACGATCGCGACGACCGCGACGACCTCGACGATGCCGAGAATCGCGAGAGCGCCGAGCCGTTCCTGCCCGTGGACCTCGACGCCCTGGCCTACGTCATCTACACCTCCGGCTCGACGGGCCGTCCCAAGGGCGTGCAGGTGGCGCACCGCGGCCTGGTGAACCTGGTGGCGGCCCAGATCCCGCTGTTCGACCTCGGTCCCGGCCGGCGGGCGCTGCAGTTCGCCTCGTTCAGCTTCGACGCCTCGGTGTCGGAGATCTTCACCGCCCTGCTGTCGGGCGCGGAGCTGCACCTGGCCGGCCGTGAGGAGCTGCTGCTCGGCGGCGCCTTCGCCCGCCTGGTGCGGGAGCGCCGCATCACCACCTTGACGCTGACCCCCTCGGCCCTCGCCGCCTTCGCGGCCGCCGTGCCGGAGGAGCGGCTGGAGTCCCTCTCGACCCTGGTGGTGGCGGGGGAGGCCTGCCCGCCGGACCTCGCCGCCCGCTGGTCCCGGGGCCGGCGGTTCGTCAACGCCTACGGACCCACCGAGGCGACGGTCTGCGCCTCGGCGGAGGTGGGCTATCGCGGCGGCGTGCCGAGCCTCGGCCGGGCCCTCGCCAACACCCGCCTGGGGGTGGTGGACGCCGGGCTGCGGCCGGTGCCCCTGGGCGCCGAGGGCGAGATCGTCATCGCCGGGGTGGGCCTGGCGCGGGGCTACCTGGGCCAGCCCGGCCTGACGGCCGAGCGCTTCGTCCCCGATGCCGCGGCGGCGGAGCCCGGAGCCCGCGTCTACCGCACCGGCGACCGCGGCCGCTTCCTGCCCGACGGCCGGCTGGCCTTCCTCGGCCGCGTCGACCAGCAGCTCAAGATCCGCGGCTTCCGCATCGAGCCCGGGGAGGTCGAGGCGGCGCTGCTGCGGCTGCCCGAGGTGGCCGAGGCCGCGGTGGTGGCCCGCCGGTTCGCGCCCGGGGACCGCCGCCTGGTCGCCTTCGTGGTGCCCGCCGTGGGAGCGGCGCCGGCGCCGGTCGAGCTGCGGCGGGCCCTGCTCGCCGTGCTCCCCGAGCACCTGGTGCCCTCCGGGTTCGTGATCCTCGAAGCCCTGCCGCTGTCGCCCGCCGGCAAGCTGGACCGCAAAGCCCTGGAGCGCGAGGGGCCGTTGCCGGCGGCCGAGGCCGGCGCGGCGCCGCGCACGGCGGTGGAGGAGGTGCTCGCCGGCCTCTGGGCGGAGGTGCTGGGAGTGGCCGCCGTGGGGCGCGACGACAGCTTCTTCGACCTCGGCGGCCATTCGCTGCTCGCCGCCCGCGTGGTGTCCCAGGTGCGCAACGTCTTCGGCGTCGAGCTCCCCCTGCGCCGCCTGTTCGAGGCGCCCACGGTGGCCGGGCTGGCGGCGGCGATCGAGGAGGCCCGCAGCGGCGGCCACAGCCTCTCCGCGCCGCCGGTGACGCCGGTGCCGCGCGAGGGCACGCTGCCCGCCTCCTCGGCTCAGGGCCGCCTCTGGTTCCTCGACCAGCTCACCCCCGGCTCGACGGTGTACAACGTGCCGTTCCCGCTGCGCCTCGCGGGTCCGCTGAACGAGCCGGCTCTGGCGGCGGCCCTCTCAGGCGTCGTCCGCCGCCACGAGGCCCTGCGCACCACCTTCACCGCCGTCGACGGCGAGCCCCGGCAGGTGATCGCGCCGGCCGCCCCGTTCCCCCTGCCGTGTGTCGACCTCTCCGGCCTGCCGGCGGCGGCGCGGCCGGGCGAGGCCCGCCGCCTGCTGGAAGCGGAGGCCGGCCGCCCCTTCGACCTCGCCGCCGGCCCTCTGCTGCGCACCTCGCTGCTGCGCCTGGAAGCGGAGGAGAGCTGGCTGCTCTCAACCGTCCATCACATCGTGTCCGACGGCTGGTCGATCGAGATCCTGCTGCGCGAGCTGGCCGCCCTCTACGACGCCGGCGCCGCCGGCCGGCCGTCGCCCCTGCCGGAGCTGCCGGTGCAGTACGCCGACTACGCGGCGTGGCAGCAGCGCTGGATGGCCGGCGAGGCCCTGGCCTCCCAGATCGGTTACTGGCGCCACCAGCTCGCGGGCGTCCCCCCCTCTCTGGACCTGCCGGCGGACCGCCCGCGGCCGGCCGCGCCGAGCTACCGCGGCGCCGTGCTCGGCCGCGAGCTGCCGGCCGGCCTCACGGCCGCCCTCCGCGCCCTGGCCCGCCGCCAGGGCGCGACCCCGTTCATGCTGGCGCTCGCCGCCGTCGACGCCCTGCTGTTCCGCTACACCCGCCAGGAGGACCTGACGGTGGGCACCGTGGTGGCCGGCCGCGACCGGGCGGAGATCGAGGGGCTGATTGGCTTCTTCGTCAACACTCTGGTGCTGCGCGCCGAGGTCACCGGCGACCTCCCCTTCGCCGCCCTCCTCGCCCGCGCCCGGGAGACGGCGCTGGCGGCCTACACCCACCGGGACGTCCCCTTCGAGACCCTCGTGGAGGAGCTGCACCCCGAGCGCGACCTCTCCCGCACGCCGTTCTTCCAGGTGCTGCTCAACGTCCAGACGGTGAACGTCGAGGCGGCTTCCCGGCCCGGCCTGCGCTTCGAGCTGCTCGCCGCCGAGGCCGCGACGGCGAAGTTCGACCTCAGCGTCGGCGTCGACGACGCCGGGCCCTCCATGGTGCTGAGCGTCGAGTACAGCACCGACCTGTTCGCGGCGCCCACCGTGGAACGCCTGCTGGGGCATCTGGAACGTCTGCTCGGCGGCGTGGCGGCGGCGCCCGGCAGCGCCGTCCTCGACCTGCCCCTGTTGAGCGCGGCGGAGGAGCAGCAGCTCCGGGTAGAGTGGAACGACACCGCCGCCGGTGCTGTCGTCGATGGCGCCTGCCTGCACGATCTCTTCACGGCCCAGGCCTCCCGCACGCCGGGGCGCACCGCCCTGATCACCCAGGACGGCCGGCGCCTCACCTACGGCGAGCTGGACGCGGCGACGGCGCGCCTGGCCCACCGCCTGCGGAGCCTGGGAGTGGGGCCGGAGGTGCTGGCCGGGGTGATGCTGGACCGCACGGCCGAGCTGGTGGTGGCCCTGCTCGCCGTGCTGCGGGCGGGCGGCGCCTACGTGCCCATCGATCCCGCCTACCCGCGCCAGCGCGTCGACTTCCTGCTGGAGAACTCGGGGGCCGCCGTGCTCCTCACCCGCCGCGCCCTGCTTGCGGACTACGCCGGCAGCCTGCCGCCCGCGGCCCCGACGCTGTTCCTCGATGCCGGCTGGGAGGCGGAGCCCGAGCCGCCGGTCGTCGCCGCGTCCGCGCCCCCGGTGCCGGGCAACCTCGCCTACGTCATCTATACCTCGGGCTCCACCGGCACGCCCAAGGGGGTGGCCCTGGAGCACCGCAGCGCCGTCGCCTTCGCCCGCTGGGCGCTGGCGGTCTTCCCGCCGGCGGACCTCGCCTGCGTGCTGGCCGCCGCGTCGGTCTGCTTCGACCTGTCGGTGTTCGAGATCTTCGTCACCCTGGCCGCGGGCGGCACCGTGGCGCTGGCCGAGAACGCCCTGGCTCTGCCCGAGCACCCGGCGGCGGCGGAGGTGACGCTGGTCAACACCGTGCCCTCGGCCATGGCCGAGCTGGTGCGCTCCGGCGGCGTGCCCGCGGCGGTGCGTACCGTCACCCTGGCCGGCGAGGCGCTTAAGGGATCGCTGGTGCGGGCCGTCTATGAGCGCACTCCGGCGCGGCGGGTCCTCAACCTCTACGGTCCGTCCGAGGACACCACCTACTCGACCTTCATGCTCGTGCCCCCGGACGCCGCCCAGCCCGCGATCGGCCGGCCCGTCGCCGGCACCCGCGCCTACGTACTGGACGCCGCCCTGCGCCCGGTGCCGGCCGGCGTGCCCGGCGAGCTCCACCTCGCCGGCGCCGGCCTCGCCCGCGGCTACCTGGGGCGGCCCGAGCTGACGGCCGACCGTTTCATTCCCGATCCCTACGGCCCGCCCGGCTCCCGCCTCTACCGCACCGGCGACCTGGCGCGCTTCCGGCCGGACGCCGAGCTGGACTTCCTCGGCCGCCTCGACCACCAGGTCAAGGTCCGCGGTTTCCGCATCGAGCTGGGGGAGGTCGAGGCCGCCCTGGCCCGCGAGAGCGCCGTGCGCGAGAGCGCCGTGCTGGCGCTGCCCGAGCCGGACGGCGAAGGCCGCCGCCTGGTGGCCTTCGTCGTTCCCGATCAGGAGTCACCGGAGCCGCCGGCCGCGGGCCTCGCCGCCGCCCTGCGCGCCGCCCTCAAGGCGGGGCTGCCCGCCTCCATGGTGCCCACGGCCTTCGTCTTCCTGCCGGCCCTGCCGCTGACGCCCAACGGCAAGCTCGACCGCGGTGCCCTGGAGCGTGCCGCTCCCGCGGCCGGGACCACAGGGTCAACCGGTGAGGCTGCTTCTCCCCGCACGCCGGTGGAGGAGGTGCTCGCCGGGATCTGGGCCCAGGTCTTCGGCCGCACCGTGGGCATGCACGACAACTTCTTCGACCTCGGCGGCCACTCGCTGCTGGCCGTGCGCGTGGCCTCCCGTGTCCGCGCCGCCCTGGATGTCGAGCTGCCCGTGAGCGGCCTGTTCGCGGCTCCCACTCTCGCCGGGCTCGCCGCCCTGGTGGAGCGGGAGATCGCCGGGCGCCGGGGTGTGCCCCTGCCGCCCGTCACGCCCGCCCTGCGCCCTCACGAGGCCGCCGAGCTGCCGCTCTCCTTCGCCCAGCAACGTCTCTGGCTGCTCGACAGCGTCGAGCCGGGCAACACCGCCTTCAATCTGCCGGCCCCCCTGCGGCTGCGGGGCGACCTCGACCCCGCCGCCTTCGCCCGCGCCCTCGCCGCGGTCGTCGAGCGCCATGAATCGCTGCGCACGGTCTTCATGGACCGCGAGGGGAAGCCCGCGCAGGTCGTCCGCCCGGCCGGCCCCGTGGCCCTGCCGGTCGCCGACCTCTCCGGCCTGCCGGCGGCGGCGCGGGAGGAGGCGGCCCTGGGCGCCGCGGACCTGGAGGCGCGGCAGCCGTTCGATCTCACCCATGGTCCCCTGATGCGCACCGCCCTGCTCCGCCTGGCGCCGGACGACCACGTGCTGCTCGCCACCTGGCACCACATCGCCACCGACGGCCTGTCGCTCGCCGTCTTCATCCGCGAGCTGCTGGCCCTCCACGCGGGCGCTCCGCTGGCCGGCCCGCCCCTCCAGTACGCCGACTTCGCCATCTGGCAGCGGCGCCACCTCGACGGCGAGGCCCTGGCGACCCTGCTCGGCCGGTTCAAGGAGCGGTTCGGGACCGACCTGCCGGTCCTGCGTCTGCCCACGGACCACCCGCGTCCGCCCATCCAGACGAACCCGGGCGGCAACCTGGACGCCGAGCTGCCGCCCGAGCTGGCGGCGGCGGCGCGGCGCCTGTCGCGCGGCTCCGGCGTCACCCTGTTCATGACCCTCCTCGCCGCCTTCCAGGCCCTGCTCGCCCGCTATACGGGGCAGGAGCGCATCGTCGTCGGCACACCCGTGGCCGGGCGCAATCGCGCCGAGCTTGAAGGTGTGATCGGCTTCTTCGTCAACACCCTGGTGCTGCCGGGAGACCTCGGCGGCGATCCCAGCTTCGCCGAGCTGCTGGACCGCACCCGCGACATGGCCCTGACGGCCTACGCCTGCCAGGACCTGCCGTTCGAAAAGCTGGTGGAGGCCCTGCAGCCGGAGCGCGACCGCAGCCGCAGCCCGCTCTTCCAGGTCATGTTCATCCTGCAGAACGATTCCGGCGACGAGCCGGCCGCCGGCGGCGGCCTCGCCCTGGAGCCCTTCCCGGTGAGCACGGGCACGGCGCAGTTCGACCTCACCCTGTACATGGCCGAGAGCCCCGAGGGTCTGCGGGCGGGCGTCGAGTACAACACCGACCTGTTCACGGCCGCCACCATCGAGCGCCTGCTGGCCCATTACCAGGCCCTGCTCGCCGCCGCCGTGGCCAATCCCCAGGCCCGGCTCTCCGAGCTGCCGCCGGCGGCCGGCGAGCTGCCGCGGCCGGCCGCCGTGACTGAGGTGGCCGAGATGGCCGCCCCCCTTCCCGAGGCTCCGGCGCCCGCCGCGGATGTCCGCGGTGATCGCCGCGACCGCCTGGCCGCCCGCATGTCCAAGCTCTCCCCGGCGCAGCGCGAGGCGATGGAGAAGCGGCTGCGCGGTACCGCGCCCGATATCGCGCCCGCGGCGCCTCCCGGCCGCTGCCTGGTGGAGATCACCCCGGGGTCGGCGTCCGGCCGGCCGCCCTTCTTCTGCGTCCATCCGGCCGGCGGCGACGTGCTCTGCTTCTTCCCCCTGGCGCGCCACGTCGGCGCGGACCAGCCGTTCTTCGGCTTCCAGGCCCGCGGGCTGGAGGACGGTGGCGAGCCCTTCGCTACCCTGGAGGAGATGGCGGCCCACTACGTCGCCGAGATGCGTCAGGTGCAGCCCGCGGGACCCTACCGCCTCGGCGGCTGGTCGTTCGGCGGTCTCGCCGCCTTCGAGATGGCCCGCCAGCTCGCGGCGGCGGGGCAGGAGGTGGCCCTGCTGGCGGTGATCGACACCGGTCCCGGCGTGCCGCCGGACGACACCGGCGCCGCCCCGCCGCCGAACAACGACGTGTACTGGCTCGTCACCATCGCCGAGTACGTGAAGGGGTTGCGCGGCGCCGACTTGGGCTTAAGCGCCGCCGAGCTCGCGCCCCTGACGCCGGAGGAGCGTCTGCGTCTCTTCGTGGGCCGCCTGCGCGCGGCCGGCGTCGTCCACGCCGGCGAGGACGGCCTGGCGCAACTGCGCCGCCTGCTGCGCGTCTACCAGACCAACGCCGGCGGCTACCTGAGCTACCGAGCGCGCCCCTATCCGGGGCCGGTCACCCTGTTCCGGGCCGCCGATGCCGGATTCGATCCCGGCCTCGGGGCCGATCTCGGCTGGGGCCGGCTCACACTTGAGGCCGTAGACTTGCACGAGGTCCCCGGCGACCACATCACCCTGCTGGCCGAGCCCCACGTCGCCGTCCTGGCGAAGCGCCTGCGCGCCTGCCTGGACACCTGATCCCCTTGAGAGGAGAGCCGTGAAGAGACGACTGCTGAAGGTCCTGAAGGTTCTCGGCCTGGTGCTGGTGACGCTGATCGTCATTGCCGCCATCGCGGCCGTCTGGTTCGTCCGCCGGCCCTGGCCGCAGACCGACGGGACGATCGCGGTGGCCGGTCTCTCGGCGCCCGTCCAGGTGACCCGCGACGCCCTGGGCGTGCCCCACCTCTGGGCGGCCAACGAGCACGACCTGTTTTTCGCCCAGGGCTACGTCCACGCCCAGGACCGCCTGTGGCAGATGGAGATGAACCGCCACGTCAGCGGCGGCTCGCTCGCCGAGCTGTTCGGCCCGGCGGTGGTCGACGCCGACAAGGGTCTGCGCACCTTCGGGCTGCGCCGGGCCGCCGAGCGCGACCTCGCCGTCCTCGCGCCGGCCTCCCGCGCCATCCTCGAGGCCTACTCCCAAGGAGTCAACGCCTACGTCGCCGCCCACCGCGGGCGCCTGCCGCTGGAGTTCACCATCCTCGGCGTCCAGCCCAAGCCGTGGACGCCGGTGGACTCCCTCGCCTGGAGCAAGATGATCGCCTTCTCCCTGGGGCAGAACCACGTCCAGGAGGAGATCCGCGCCCGGCTCGCCACCCGCGTCGGCGACGCGGGAGCGCGCCAGCTCATGGCCCCCTATCCGGACAGCGCCGGCGTCATCGTCAATCCTGAGGCCGGTAGCTATCCCGCCGGCACCGCGGGCACTCCCGCCTCGGTGGGCGCTCCCGTCGCGGCGGCCTCGTCTCTCCACCCGCTGCTCGCCGCCTTCCTGGGCCCGACCGACACCGCCCGCGGCAGCAACAACTGGGTCGTCCACGGCAGCCGCACGTCGACCGGCCGGCCGCTGCTCGCCAACGACACCCACCTGTGGCTCAACATGCCTTCGGAGTGGTACGAGAACGGCCTCCACGGCGGCCGCTTCAACGTCGTGGGCTTCTCCTTCGCCGGCGTGCCCATGGTCCTCATCGGCCACAACGAGCGCCTCGCCTGGGGCATCTCCAACATGTGCGGCGACACCCAGGACCTGTTCGTCGAGACGCTGAACGACCGCCGACAGGTGAAGGTGGGCGATGCCTGGCAGGACGCCCAGATCATCCACGAGACGATCGACGTCAAGGGCGGCAATCCCGTGCAGTACGACGTCGTGGTCACCCCCCACGGTCCGATCATCAACGACGCGGACGAGGTCAAGGGCCTGCCGCCGCTCGCCCTGCGCTGGACGCTCGCCGAGCCCAGCCACCTGCTCGACTCCCTGGCCGGCTATGACACCGCGCAGGACTGGACCTCCTTCCGCCAGGCCCTGTCGCAGTGGGGGGCGCCCACCCTCAACTTCGTCTACGCCGACGTGGACGGCAACATCGGTTACCAGGGAGCGGGGCAGATCCCCATCCGCGCCGCCGGTCAGGACGGCCTCGTCCCCGTGCCCGCCGACGTTCCGGACCGCGATTGGAAAGGTTTTATTCCTTTCGATCAGATGCCCAGTCTCTACAACCCGAAAGCCGGGTTCATCGTCACCGCCAACAACAAGGTGGTGGCGGACGGCTATCCGCATCTCATCGGCCACGACTACGCCGACCCCTACCGCGCCGGGCGCATCACCGAGCTGCTGCGGGCCAACCCGAAGGTGAGCCTGGACGACATGAAGCGCCTCCAGGCGGAGACCTGGTCGCCGCCCGCCGCGGCCCTGCGCCCCTACCTGCTGGCCGCCGCGCAGCCGGCCGGCGACCACGAGCGCCAGGCCCTGGAGCTGGTGCGGCGCTGGGACCTGCGCTTCACCCCCGAAAGCGCCGGTGCCGCCCTCTACTACGCCTGGTACTCGCACCTCCTGCCTGGTATCGTGGGCGACGAAGTGGGCGACGACCTCTGGCCGGTCTACCAGGGCTTCGTGCGCAACGCCACCCCCATGTTCGTCGAGCTGATGAAGGTTCCGAACAGCCCCTGGTTCGACGACCGGCGGACAAAGGGCCAGGTGGGACGAGGGACGACATCGTGCGCCGCGCCTTCCGCGAGGCGGTGGCGGAGCTCGCCCAGCGGTTGGGGGACGATCCCGCCGGCTGGCAGTGGGGGAAGGTCCACGCCGCCGTCTTCGCCCACCAGCCCTTCGGCAACAGCGGCATCGCGCCGCTGATCAAGCTGTTCAACGGCAAGCCCGTGCCGCTGCCCGGCGAGGCCTTCACCGTCGAGGCCATGACGCCCTCCAGGCCGGACCCCTACCGCGTCATCTTCGGCGTCTCGCAGCGGCTGATCGTCGACCTCGCCGACCTCTCCCGCTCGCTCTCCATCAACTCCACGGGCCAGAACGCCCAGGTCTTCCACCCTCACCGCGAGGACCAGACCGACCTCTGGGTGCGCAACGAGTACCACCCCATGCTCTTCGGGCGGGCGGAAGTGGAGAAGGCGGCGAAGGATCGGCTGACGCTGACCCCGGCACCGCAGAAATAAGTAATTGGCTACAAATCTACCCTGGAGGACTGATGGCTCGACTCTGGATCGCGCGGATCATGCTCGGCTACTCGACGTTGGTGGCAATCCTTCTGGCTCTCTCGATACCGCGGCCAAGCCTGGCGACTACCGCGCAGTTGTGGACTCAAGGCCTGCTGCTGGCCGTTTCGGGGGCCTGCCTTGCAGGACTCGTGCTGCTGACGCGGCGCCCCCGGGTCGGTTGGGGGATCGCCGGCGCGGTGGGCGTCGTGGGCGTCCTCATGCTCGGCTGGCGGGGTTGGGCATGGCTTCAATTCGCCCGTAGCGGCGGCACCCCACAAATGATCGGCACACTGGTTACTCTCAGCCTGTGGCTCGCGTTGGTGATCGCCGGAGCCTGCTCCCTGAGGCGCGGCCGGCAGCCTTCTGCCGGCCAAAACTGACGACTTAGACCTCAGCCCTGGCCCACCGGCGGCCGGGAGCCGTTGGGTGTGTCCAGACCCACGTCTCACTGCCGATATACTGCTCCGGCAGGCGTGCCTCCGGCGAGACGCGGGAGAGCCCATCCAGGAGAGACCCACCATGCGATACGTCATGCGACAGAAGCTTTTCTCGATCGGGGACGACTTCACGATCAAAGACGGCGAAGGGCGCGACGTCTTCTTTGTCGACGGCAAGGTGCTGAGCTTCGGTGACAAGCTGATCTTCAGGAATGGTCAGGGTGAGGAGGTGGCGCGGGTCGAGGAGAAGATCATCTCGATCGGGCCCACCTGGGAGATCTCCCGCGGCGGCCGGCCGTACGCCACGGTCAAGAAGTCGCTCTTCACCTTTCTGCACTGCAAGTTCTCGGTGGACATACCCGGTCCGGACGATATCGAGGCGAGCGGCAACCTTCTCGACCATGAATACTCCTTTACCCGCCACGGCGAGGTCGTCGCCCAAGTGTCGAAGCAGTGGTTTTCGTGGACGGACAGCTACGGCGTCGACGTGGCCGACGGAGAGGACGATGTGCTGATCCTCGCCTGCGCGGTCGTGATCGACATGGCCTGCCATAAGGACGACGACGAAGGCAAGCACTGACCGTGGGGCGGGCGACTGGTACTCTGAGCGCTGGTGTTCTGCTGTTTCCCGGGGAGGGTATCGAGCTGACAAATCTAGAGTCTTCTCATTCGCTGTGGTCCTGGTCCCTGGCGGACTTCCGTGAGCGCACCGCGGCGGGCAGCCCGACGCCCGGCGGTGGCGCGGTGGCTGCCGTCTGTGCGTCCCTCGGCGTGGGACTGGTCGTCATGGGCCTGGAGGTGACGCTCCGGGGAGCCGCGCCCGAGGCGGTGGTCGTCCTGACGCCGCTGCTCCGCACGGGCCGCGAGCTGCTCGAGCGCCAGAGCGCTTACGCGGACCGCGATCTGGTGGTGTTCGGAGAATATATGCGCGCCCGTTCCCTGCCGCAGGGGAGCGAGGCCGAGAAGGCCGCCCGGCGCGACCGGCTTCAGCGCGCCCTGATCGGCGCCACGGAGGTGCCGCTCGCGGCCGGACGCGATATCGCGGCGGCCATCGAGCTGAGCCGCCAGGTGGTCGAGATCTGCAAGCCCCAGGTCTTCGGCGACGTGGCGGCGGGGGCCGACCTCCTGGCGGGAAGCCTCACGGCCGTCTTGCGCAGCGTCGACGCCAACCTGCGCGGGCTCGTCGAGGGGCCTCTGAAGAAGGGGCTTGAGGAGGAATGGACGGCGCTCGTCGAGTCCGCCGCGCAGAGCGTGGCGGCGACGCAGGCCGCCGTCGAAGCCCGCCGGCAGAGCCTGTGAGCGGACGCACCTTGTCCTCGATGCGGGCCGGAGTCCCCCGCAGACGCTCGACGACCACGGGAAAGAGCTCTTCCGGCAGATTGAAGGTGAAGTGGCGGTCGGTCCAGAGCGGGGGCATGACGGGATTGTAACTTGGGAGCGAGGAACCGGGCTCCCCGTGAGGCCGGCCTCACGGGGTATCCCTGGCACCTACCCGCTATTGCACCTGGAAGTCGTAACCGTTGGTGGCGTTGCCGGTCACAATGATGTTTGCGATCGGAATCGGTGTGCCGTCGCCCGAGGAGCCCCGGACGTCCGTCAGCCGGATCTCGTAGCGCCGCAGCAGCACGCCCGCCTGGACCTGAATGATCGCCGTCTCGGGACCGAACCCTGAGTAGTAGTTCACACCGACCCGGTAGGTTCCGGGCTGCAACGTCGAGCAGGCGGCGAAGTAGTGCTCCGGTCCGAAGCTGGTGACGTCGTCGACGTCCAGGAATCCTGCCTGGCCTTGGCGGTTGGCATAGTAGACGTGACTCCCGTTCGGCTCGAAGACGTGGAGATCCACGTCGGGCTCACTCCCCCAATTGAGAGTCACCGTGATAATGCCATCGCCAGCCCCTGCCGTTGGGCTCTGCACCGTTTCAATCGCGTTCTGGAGATGGCCGAGGATGCGCGCGCGGCTATTGCTGCCGGCCGCGAGGTACGAGTCGACGAACTGGTGCCCGGTGACGTCGGCGAAGGTGAAGCCGCCGTTGCTGGTGTTGGCCGGCAGGGCGAGAGGAATGGGGCGGATAATGATGTCGTTGGTCAGGGTCGTGTAGGGACGGCCGTCCGCGACCTTGCTGTCGGGGTTGCCCACGGAGACGATGCCCAGACTGCGCTGCTCCGTGGACGTCAACTGACTCCACGCTCGGTTGGCGTAGAAGTTGCCCTGGGAGTGCGCGACGAGGACGACTTTGCGGCCTTCGAGGATTTTGCGTTTGTAGAGGGCGATATGGTTGAGCGTCGTCGGGCTGGTGAGCAGGGCGGTGACGTCGACGCCAGACGCGGCCAGCGCATAGGCATTCTGCATGAAGTCGGGCATCGGCTCGACATTGGAGAGGTAGCGATAGAATCGCTCGAAATCGTTTTCGAGCTTCTGCTTGACAGCAACCCAGAGGTCGCCGATGTAGCCTGATGTGGGATTGCAAGCCAGCACGAACTCGGTGTCCGCAACGTCGGCAACCGGCAGGGTGGCCTTGGCGGCTGAAGTAAGGGCGAGCAGTGACTGGCCTGCCTGATCGCAGTCGTTGAACACTCCGTTGACGAAAAACACGGTGGTGTCTTTTGGGGTGCCGCAGAGCGCTTTGTCCGGCGCGGGCTCAGGGAGTGCCTGTCCATCAGCCGTGGCTGTAACCGGGAAGCCGCAACTCGTCCGCCACTCTGAGGAATCTTTTAGAGGGAAGGCCTCGCCTCCGAGCTGGTCGTTGTAGCGCAGATAGGCCAGGCCGCGCTCCTCGGTGTTGAGGGTGGCGGCGAGCAGCCGCTTGCTGACGACCTCGGCGTCGCCGGGACGAATGGCCGCGAGACACTCGAAGTTGCGGACCATCTGAGTCGCGTGGTCGACGGCGGGCCCGTGCGAGCCGGCGTCGAGCAGGGCGCTCTGCATGGTCTTCGCTGTTTGCTCCAGCGCCGCGATCGTCGAGGTGGCCCCTGGATAGGTCAGGTGGATGAGCCGCTGCAGGTCATCGCGAACGCCGTTGTGGTCAGAGTCGATACCCGGTAGCGTCTGGCGGCCGGCCGGCCCGGGATCGGGCGGCAGACCATCGCTGGAACAAGAGAAAGCCTGAACGTCCTGGATCGGTGCGAAGGCGACGTTCTGCGGATTGCTGTAGGTCTTCCGGGCTCCGGTCGTAAGATCTTCGACTGTAATGTCGACCCCTACATTGGTGAGGCCCCCGGCGAAGAACCATAGCGTATTGGAAAAGCCGCAGCCGTCGAGGATCTTGAGCACCATCTCGACGTTATCGGGCCCAAAAAACCAGAAGTAGCCGGTCTCATCCGTCAGGTGAACCGCCTGACCCGCTCCGCTCTGTCCATTGGGTAGCCGCCAGTTTGCCGTCACGCGAAAACGGCCCTGCCGGAGCAGCAGCGCATCGGCTGTCGCCGTAGTTGCCGGCGCGGATGTGGTCGCAAGGTCTTCGCTCTCGCTCCTTCCCCTGGGTCTCCTGGCGGAGCAGTTGGCGAAGGTGCCGGTGTCCTGAATCGGCTGGAAGGCGGTGTTCTGGGCATTGCGGTAGGTCTTCCGCGCGCCAGTGAAGGTGTCTTCGACGGTGATGTCAACCTGAACATTGGTGAGGCCGCCGGCGAATACCCAGAATCGCCTTGACAAACCACAGCCATTGATGATCTTGAGGACGAACTCAACATTGCTGTTCTGAAAGAACCAAAAATAGCCCGTGTCCGGGGTGAGCCGCACCGCTTGGCCGGTACCCGATTGACCGGCCGGAGTGCGCCACTGCGCAGTGACCTTGAAACGATCGCTGCTGAGACAGAGCGCAGTGGCGCTCGGGACGCAGGCAGCCTTTTCCTGTACCGCCTCAATCATTGGTGACTGACCGAGGGCCTCCGCCGGGCACCCGCAGGCCAAGCCGGCGACGACCGCTGCCATGAGCACGATTCTTCGCAGGAAGACATCCATCGTCATTATGTTCCCTCCTTTGAGTTACTCAGTTTCAAGGGAGTATGACACGGCAATTGCGAGAATGTTTAGGGAAACGGCTATATGCAGCTGAAGCCATGAAAGGCGGCAGCGCAAGTATTGGGGTGGTGGAGGGGTTTGTGATGGAAGGTGTGGGGAGCGCAAACCGAGCAGTCCGCGCTACCGGACGGCGCTCGTCGAGTCCGCCGCGCAGATCGTGGCGGCGACGCAGGCCGCCGTCGAAGCCCGCCGGCAGAGCCTGTGAGCGGAGCCCGAACGGTTACCCGCGGGCCAGCTCGGTCATGCGGGTGAGGTGATGATCGTCGTGCTCGGCGGTGAAGAAGGCCATGTCGATCACCCGCATGGGCTTCCGCAGGCGAGGGTGCAGCGCGGTGAGGGCGATGAGCCCCGGGTCCCAGGCGTCGAGCCGGGCGACGAAGCGCTCCCGCTCGCGGCGAAAATCCCTTAGCAGATCCTCGATCGGCCGCCCGTTGTGGCCGGCCTCATGCGTCTTGCGATTGGTCATGTCGGCGGCGCGAAGCTCTGGAGCCCCCGCCAGGAAATCGTCCAGCCGGCCAGCGTGAAGCTCGTCGAGATCCAGGAGATGCCCGATGTGCTCCTGGATCGACCACGCCTCGCCCTCCCGCCGGATGAGGATCGCGGCCGGAGCGTTGCGCACCTTGTCCTCGATGCGGGCCGGAGTGCCCCGCAGGCGCTCGATCACCACAGGGAACAGCTCTTCCGGAAGATTGAAGGTGAAGTGGCGGTCGGTCCAGAGCAGCGGCATGACGGGATTGTAGTGCACCGGTCTCCCACTTCTTCCCGGGGCCAGGGAGAGGATCTTGGGAGGAGGGAAGCTTCCCCAAGAGGCTAGGTTGTAACCAACTACAACGGTTCGAACCCATAGCGTGCGTTTTAATCCTTGGTTACCGCACGTCTGGACCTCTACTCACAAGCCAAGGCCTCTGTTTCGGTTTATCCATACCTCTTAACAGCTATAGAACAGTCTGTTTAGATCGTGGATCGATGCTGATATCCGTTTCAGACCGCTATTGACATTTTCAAGCTGATGCCAGATGATCCTTTCACGGTCAAACGACAGTATCATGCTCCGGGTAGATCGCGGGACGGAAGAAGGTGCCCTTCAGATAATTTTGGTTTCCGGAGTCATGAAGGCTTCGGATGAACGAGCCCCGAAAGGGCTCAAGAGAGGAGAGTAGGACCATGGCTAAGAAGAAGAAGACGAACGCGGATGGGACCCCGAAGCGGCAGAGGTCGGCGCGGCAGGGGGACCGGACCAAGACTTGGCGGACGGTTTCGGGCTCGGTGGCCGCCAACGCCGCCGAGCTGCCGCAGGCGGCGATCCCGGTTGCGGCCCTGGACAGGATCCTCGCCGAAGTGGATCAGATCTTCCTCGATCAGGCCGCCTTCCGGGCCAGCAAGCAACTGACCTCGCAGCGTCTTTCGACGCTGCTCGATCAGGGGGACAAGCTGACCACCGTGCTGAAGGTCATCGCCAAGCAGCACTACGGCAACGGCAGCGACAAGCTGGTGGAATTCGGCATTCAGCCGCTCCGCACTCGCCCCAAGCCGACCGTGGAGCCGCCCACGCCGCCGGCACCCACGCCTGCCGCCTCCTAGTCCGGCAGCAAGTAGGATTCGTCCCGGGGGGCGTGCCGAGTGCACGCCCCCTTTTTTTGTCGGTCCTGCCAGTTCCCAGCCATTACAGTCCTCTCTCGATGATCGTCCGATGCTTCGTCGGTCCTGCCCGATGCCACGTCGGACCCGCTCGACGCTTCGCCGGTTCTGCCCGGCGTTACGCCGGCCCTGTCCGACGCTTCGCCGGTCCTGCCCTGCGTCTTGCCGGGCGTGGCAGGCGTAACGCGGGCCATGGCAGATGGAAGACCGGACACGGCAGGCGTTACGCCGGACATGGCAGACGGAACGCATGACGTGGCAGGTGGAACGCAGGGCATGACCGGTGAAACAAATGGCATGGCAGGCGCAACGTCGGGCGTGGCAGATGGAACGCAGGACATGGCGGATGGAACGCCTGCCCTGGCAGGTGAAGCATCGGGCGTGGCAGGTGAAAGGCAGGGCATGGCAGGTGTCGCGCCGGGTGTGTCCGGTGAAGTGCCGGGCATGTCCGCTGAAAAGCATGGCGTGGCAGGCGTAACGCAGGACGAGGCAGGTGACACGCATGGCGTGGCAGGTGAAGCTCAGGGCAGGGCAGATGAAACGCCGGGCATGTCCGGTGACACGCCTGGCATGTCTGGTGAACCACCTGGCAGGGCCGATGTAACGCAGGGCAGGACAGGTGAAACGCAGGGCGTGCCCGGTAACACGCAGGGCATGGCCGGTGACACGCCGGACGTGGCGGGAGAAGCACCTGGCATGGCAGATGACACGCCGGGCAGGGTAGATGATAAGCCGGGCATGTCCGATGTCACGCTTGGCGTAGCAGGTGAAAGACAGGGCGTGCCCGGCAAGCACCTGGCAGAGCGGGATTCAAGGGTGCCAGGTCCCAAGTCTTGGCCGCTGACAACATCAGCATAAAGTACATGGTTCTGCAGGTTCTGCATCACTTTGACTGATCGCAGTGTGGCCCCGCAGGGCCTTTCAGGCCTGTGAACGTAACGAGGTGGTGCCCGGCGAGCGTTGAAGAGATGTTGGTGAGCTCTCGCCGCCTCGGAGACGCCCCGGCGGGGTTCCCCGCGGGGCGTCTCTACATTAGGTGGCGGCGGTACCGAGGGCGCCGCGGTTGGCTTCGGCCGCGGCGCCTATCCCAAGGCTTAATTAAAGGTCGCGCACTTGGCAAGATTATCCGCGATGCAGGTGCAGAATTCGTTCGTGGCGGTGGCGTAAAATTGTTCGGTGGCGACGCAGCTCGCGGGCCGATTGGTCGTCACGGTTGTCCCCACCGCAGCCCAGCCGTTGCCGGTTGTACCCGAAACCTTTACGTACAGGTACGGCGGTCCATCGCTTCGCTGCCATAGATCACAGGGATTCGAGGCCTGCAATCCCTGCGGGCTTCCAGGGCCCGCTTTGATTTGGCAGACCTTACCGACGATCATGGCATCGCCCCGCAGGACACCGTTGCTGACGTTGCCGGAGTCTGAAGCATAGGAAACGCCCTGCGTGACAACGTTTCCCGTGCCGGTCCGTTTAAGATCATACGCGGCTCCACCCTCCAGCCGGGTCCCGAAAATCTGAATACTGCTGGCTGCCAGGTTTTCAACGAGAGCCGGGCTCCCCAGCCCTGAACGGAGTCGGCCGCCATAGATGGTCACGCCTTGCGAACCCAATTGCGACACAAGCGCTCTGGTTTGCGTATTGGCATCCGTGCGCATGACGTTGAGATTGTTGGCCGACAGGCTGCCATTGTTCTCTATGCTGACTATGTCGATAGCGTTGGCATTGGTCACAGTAGAAGCGGCGCGAACCGACATGTTGGTCGTAACGACGTTACCCATTGCGCTGAAGATCTTCACGGCGCCCGTAGTTGGAGTGTTGTCAAACCAGTCGATATTGAGAATTACGACACCGTCGTCCGCCGTCACGAGGGATCCGGAGGTGCCGAGCAAGCGAATGGTGGGGACATCGCCAAGGATTTTGCCGTTGGTCCAGCCTCCCACGACGCCTTCCACCGTGGTGAAGCTGGGAATTGAAACCGAGATCTCCTCATACTGGCTTAAACCGCTCATGGCCGGCACGCCAGGGTAGATTTGCACGAGCCAGCGAGCTAGATCCGTACGCGACTGTGCCGCCACGAACGCCAACGCGTCGGAGAGCGTTGTGAAATCTCCGGCGCCGCCAGAGTCGACAATGACCTGCCGGCCAGATAGCGAGGGTAGAAGAAGTTGTGGCAGTTTTCCCCGCGGGTCCTGGGCCGCCAGCGGAACCGTGATCAACACCCACAGCGAAGACACGAACAGCCTCCAAGAAAATGACTTCATGGTCTCACCTTCCCTTGAAAATTTAGGGACATTCCCTGCTTATGAGTGTAGTCCTATCAAAGTATGAAAGGCAAGGCTCGGGTGGGTAGCCAGCAGCATTGGCGCGAACCCAACGTGTCCCCAGAGTTCCCCCGCCCAAGCCCTGCCCATCTCCCGGCCACCTAATCCCCGGAGAGGGGTGCTCGGTTGGGGTGTTCTGGCTGTTCTCCCTCTTCTCCCGGTGAGGGGGGTTGGGAGGGGGCGGGAGAAGAGGGCCGGGGTGATGAGGGTCTTGGGCGGGGGCGCTCCCGAGGCGTCAAAGTTGGCGCCTATGAGGGGGCAGGGGCGAGGGGCCGTCCCGGTGAGGGTCTTTGGGCGGGGGGCCGCCGCCGGTGGCCGCCGAGACCGGAATCGTTAGACTGGGCAGAAGCCGAACCAATAATTGCTGCAGACGGTGTGGATCGTCGTGCCTGGACAAACGCACGTGGTGTCAGAGGGTCCCGTGCAGATGTCGCGGCACGAGGGTACCACCGGGCAGAAGCCGAACCAATAATTGCTGCAGACGGTGTTGATCGTCGTGCCTGCACAAGTGCAATTGGTGCTCGAGGGTCCCGTGCAGATGCTGTTGCACGGAGGATAAAGGACCGCCATAATATTCGAGGCCGAGAGGAAACCCACCATCGCCAGAGCCAGCAGCAAGAGCTTCTTCCGCATTTCGATCTCCTGTTTGAGACGTTTCGGCCCGTAGCGGGGCGGAAACGACGGCGCAGGGCGCTGCCCCTTGCTACAAGTCTAAAGCACGAGAGATCCCTCTGTCTACCCGCGCCGCCCCGTTCCCGCGCCGGGAGGGTCATGGGCGGGAGGCCGCCGCTTACCCGCCGCTGGCTGTCGCCAGCTTTCTTTCCGGCTGGACCTCTTCGAGCTCGACGGAGACCAGCTTCGACACACCCTTCTCTTCCATGGTGACGCCGTAGAGGCGGGAGGCGACTTCCATGGTGAGCTTGTTGTGGGTGATGACGATGAACTGGGTGTCGCTCGCCATCTCGGTCAACAGGTCGACAAAGCGGGTGGTGTTGACGTCGTCGAGCGGCGCGTCCACCTCGTCGAGGATGCAGAGGGGCGAGGGCTTGGTGCGGAAGAGGGCGAAGAGCAGGGCGATCGCCGTCAACGCCTTCTCGCCGCCGGACATCAGCATCAGGTTCTGCAGACGCTTTCCCGGCGGGCGGGCGAGGATCTCGATGCCGCTTTCGAGGACGTCCTCCTCGTCGAGCAGACGCATCTCGGCCTCGCCGCCACGGAAGAGGCGGGCGAAGATCTCGCCGAAGTTCTTGTTCACTTCCTGGAAGGTGGCGTTGAAGCGCTCGCCGGAGGCCTCGTTGATCTCCTTGATGGTGCGCTTGAGGCTCTCGACGGAGGAGGCGACGTCGGCGCGCTGGGTGGTGAGGAACTCGTAGCGCGTCTCCTGCTCGTCGTGCTCCTGGACGGCGAGGATGTTCACCGGCCCCAGGCGCTCCAGGGCGGCCTTGGTGCGGGCGAGCTCGCCCTCCAGGTCGGCGAGGTCGGCCCGCGGCTCGCCGGGCACCTCAGGGAGCTCGGTCTGGAAATCGTCGCGGAAGGTGAGGGCGAGGTGCTCGGCGTCCTGCTTCAGGCTCGCCTGCTGGACGCGCAGCTCCTCGATTTCGCCGCGCGCCGTGTCGCGGTGCTCGCGGTGGCCGGCGATGTTCTCTTCGAGCAGACGGATCTCCTGGCGGTGCATGTCGAGGCGGTCCTGCTCTTCGAGCACGCCCTCCTCGGCCACAGCCCGCTGCTCCAGGGCGCTCTGCAATTCTTCCTGCGCGCGCTCCAGGGCCTGCTCCAGATCACCGCGGCGGCCGGTGAGCTTGTCCGCTTCCTCGCGCCAGGCCAGGATCTGGCTCATGCCGCGCTCCACCTCGGCGCGCAGCCGGCCCATCTCGCGGTCATGGGATTCGAGGCGCTCGTCGAGCAGCTCCAGGCGTCCGCGGCGGCCGGCGCTGGCGGTGCGCAGCCCCTCACGGTGCGCCTTGGCGGCTTCCAGCTCGGCTTGGGCGCGCTCGAAGTCCTCGGCCAGGCCGCGACTCGTCTCCTCGGCGGCGGCGAGCTCCTCCTGGAGCTGCTGGCGCTTCTCGATGAGGCGCTCGATGTCGCGGGCGATCGCCTGCTGCTCGGTGGAGAGGGTGTCGCCTTCCGCCGCGAGACGGCGATGGCGGGCGGCGGCATCCTCCATGCGGGCCTTGCCCACCGCCAGCTCCTGCCGGAGCTGGGCCACCTCGCCCTGCAACCGGTTGGACTCGCGGGCCAGCGAGGCGCGCTCGGCCACCAGGCGGTCGAGCAGCTCGGAGGCCTCGCGGAGCTGATTTTCAAGGTCGGGCACCTGCCGGCCGAGAGCCGCCAGCTCGCTCTCCCGCTCCAGCACGCCGGGAGTCGCCACCTCGCCCTCGACATGGAAGGTGCCGGCCTCCACCCACACGCCGTCGCGCGAGAGGAAGGCGAGGCCGGGATGAAGCTTGGCGAGGCGCTCGGCGTCGGGTGCGCTGCGCACCAGGTAAGCCGGGGGCAGGGCGGTCGCGAGATCCTCGGAAAGCCCCAGGGCCTCAGCCAGCGAGAGGACGACGGCGGGATCGTCCACCACCGGCCACGCTTCGGGCGTGCCGGTCTGCCTTTCGACGAGAATGGCGGCGGAGCGGCCGGCGAGAGTGGTGGCGAGGCCGCGGGCGCTCTCGCCGGCGTCGAGGACGACGGCGTCGGCGAGGCTCCCGAGGTAGACGTCCAGCGAGCGCTCCCAGCCTTCCACCGCCTTGGCCTGGCTCGCCAGATAGATGGGGGCCTCGATGCCGGCCGACTCCAGCGCCTTGGCCAGGGCGGCGCGGCGCTGGGCGTGGGCGCGGGAAAGCTCGGCGAGGATGCGCTGGCGCTGGCGGGCGCCCGTGAGCTGGTTCTCCAGGCTGCGCTTCTTCTCGGAGGCCTCGCCTTCGCGGCGCATCGTCTGCTCCAGGGTGGCGGCGACCTTCTCCTGTTCGTCCGTCTTGGCTTCAAGCGCGGCCTCGGTGCCCGCCACCTTGCTGCGCGACATCTCCAGCACCTCGGCGGCCTGCTTCGCCTCGACGGCGTGCTCGGCGATCTCCTGGTCGATGCGGTGGCGGCGGAAGTTGCCGCGCTCCTGCTCGATCTGGGCCTGCTGGAGGCGGTTGCGGGCGGTGTCGATGCCGGCGGCGGAGGCGACGGTCTGCGAGCGGAAGCCCTCGACGCGCGCCGCCACCTGCTTGAGGTCGCGCTCGGCGGTGGCGATCTGGCGTTCGTCCTCGTCGACGGCGGCGGCGGCCTGACCTCGCTCGGCGGCGAGCTCCTCGCGCTTCTCCTCCAAGCCCGCCAAGCCTTCGGCGTGGGCGGCGATCTCGGCCTCGCGCCGCTCGGCGAGGGCCCGGTCCTGCGCCGCCCGCTCGCCGATCTCCTGCACCGTCTGGCGGTTGGCCTTGAGGAACTCCTGCCGGCC
>Ga0134121_10000985_pt1 | contig 28562 bp, 31 predicted proteins | sample KB301_FD_96463 | JGI IMG/M metagenome (GOLD analysis project Ga0134121, IMG submission 96463) | Terrestrial soil microbial communities without Nitrogen fertilizer from Kellogg Biological Station, Michigan, USA - KB3-0-1 | ecosystem: Environmental > Terrestrial > Soil > Unclassified ... | reverse complement strand
TGATGGTGATGACGAAGTCGGTGGCCACAAACCCGAGCAGGACGAGAACGAAAAGCTTTCCCATCCAGCGCGAGAGCTGGTGTTCGAGCATCGAGATTGAGCCTTCACCGTGCGGGCTCTCTTCAGCAACGCGGTTATAGATTGGCAGCGCGCCGAAGAGGGTCAGCAATACGAGTATGCAGGTAGCGATGGGCGAGAGCGCCTGCGCGGCGAGAAAAGCAATGCCGGGTTGATAACCGAGAGTCGAGAAGTAGTCGACACCGGTCAAACACATCACTTGCCACCAGGGATGTTGTCTATGCGGAGTGTGAGCGCTGTCTTGTTGGGCGGAGCCTTTAAATAACCAGAGGTTGAGTCGTCTTCCTGCGTTTCTACCAATTAACCAATCGAGCATTTACTGCCCTTCCCTTTGGCCTACGAGGTTAGCTGTCGGACTCGAACAGGAAGTGTTCGTCGTGATGAACATGCTTCACGATTAGCCCCTGCGTTTCGACGTGCGAAACTGTGGTTCCCCCGCGTTGCACCTGCAACTTCGGCAGACATTAATTTTCAACAAGCGAGATGTTAGACATGATCACATTATTAAACAAGTCATCTCTGCGGCCCTCTGCGTATCTTTGCGTTCTCTGCGTCGAAATAACCACTTACGCAGAGAACGCAGAGATACGCAGAGGGCCGCAGAGGCTACCCGCCCACGTGCACGATCGGTCGCTGGTCGGGATCTTTTTCAGCCTGACGCAGAACCTCGTGTGTGATCGGCGCGGTGTCGCCTTCACCAAACGCGATGTACTTCAGTAAATACGAAACCGGATTCCCTTCACTCCAGCCAAAATAAACGTGCGGCAGTTTTCCAGTTTCGTTTCTCAGAAACAGTAAGAACGCTGCGATTGCATTCGGAACTGCCGGCGACTCAGTACGCAAAATCTTAAACCCATCAACACTCTCACCCCTGATCTTCAACACGCCTGAAAATTCAGACGCATCTCCGGGCGTCACTTCGAAGAAGAGAATCGGCTCGCCCGCCGGAATGTGATTGTCGACCCGTTTCTCTTTCTCTTTCGCCTCGTATTCGAGCGCGTCGCCACGATCGCGGCGGTTCGTGATGATGCGCACCGTTCCCTTTGCTGCTTTCCGGACAAACTCGCGCGCCTGATCGTCAAGCTCGATGCGTTCCACTCGCAACTCCGTCGAGCGCCAAACACGCGAGAAGAGCGAGCTCGCGACGATCGCGAGAATAAAGATCAGCGCGATCTTGATACCTTCCGGCTGCTCGAAAATATTCACGATCGTCGTGTAGATGAACACGATCGAGATCAACATGAATAACCATTGCACACGTTCATTGTGACGTCGCGCCGAGAGGGTTACAGCAATCGCCGCTGAAGTCATGAGGGCGAGCACGCCGGTCGCGTAAGCGCCACCCTGCGCATCAACGTCAGCCTTAAAAAGAATCGTGACGATAAAACAGATGCCAGTAAAAACAACCACGAGCGGGCGTGTCGCGCCGGCCCATCCGGGCGCCATTCCGTAACGCGGCAGATAACGCGGAACGATATTGAGCAAACCGGCCAGCGCTGACGATCCCGCGAACCAGAGAATCGAGATCGTGCTCAAGTCGTAAACGGTTCCAAACACATCGCCGAGGTAATAATGGGCCAGGTAAGCGAGCGCGCGGCCGTTGGCGCTGCCTGCTTCCTGCGTCGCCGTCTCGGGTCGAAATTCTTCGGCAGGAATCAGCATGGTCGTAACAATGCTGCTTGCAAGCAACAGAAAGCTCATGATCAGGGCCGCTGACGTAAGCAGTTTGCGTGTGTTGCGTATGCGACCGTTCGTATCGCCCTTGACGAGCGGCATCACCACCACGCCGGTTTCAAAACCTGACAGACCGAGTGCGAGTTTGGGAAAGACCAGCAACGCGGTTCCGATCATCAAGAACGGATTCTTGTACGACCCAAAAAGAACTTGTTTCCAATTCCAGACAACAGTCGCGTGTGTCGCGATCTCGTAAAAGCCGACCGTAACCACCGTCAGGTTTAGCGCGAGGTAAATCAGCACGAGAAAGACGGCAATTCCGATCGCTTCCTTGAAGCCGCGCAGAAAGATGGCTCCGAGGGCAGTGATCAAAAAGAGCGTGACGGCGATGCGATGGTGCAGGAAATCCATGTGCTCCATCACAAACGGGTTCTCGACGATGTGCGCAGTCGCGTCCGCAGCCGAGAGCGTGATCGTGATGATGAAGCTCGTAGTGGCAAACCCTAACAAAGCGAGAACAAAGAGTTTTCCTTTCCAACGCGAGAGCAGATTCTCGAGCATCGAGATTGAGCCATCGCCGTGTGGGCTTTCTGCCGCAACACGCCGGTACATCGGCAGCGCGCCAAACAATGTCAGCAGAATCAAAACGAGAGTTGCGATAGGCGAGAGTGCGCCAGCGGCTAAGAATGCGATACCTGGCTGGTAACCGAGTGTGGAGAAATAATCCACACCGGTAAGGCACATCACCTGCCACCACGGATGTTGTTTGTGTGTAGTTGAGGAATCGCGGGACGACCCGTGTCGTTTGAGTCCCTCTAAAAGCCAGAGTTGAAACTTACGTCGTGATCTCTGAAGCAGCCCCATGGAAGTCAGTTCTGTCCTGACAAAAAAAGTGGGCGGGAGCCTCCCACAGCTCCCACCCTAAGGCCACGTGTCCTCACCCCACGCGACCACTTCGTCCACCGGGGAGGTGAACGCAAGCGGATTATGCATTAGTCCGTCTAAACTTTCAACCTGCTTATTTGTTTTAGGGAAATCGCAATATTTATTGCAGCGACTGACCACGACAATAAAATTTATAGCGTGCATAAGCAACTTCAATCGCGCGAGAGATAGAGGTGTTCTACTCGTCTCAATTGACGTTGTTGATAGCTATCTTTCCCTGTTTGCAGCACCGGGTAAATCCGTCGCCTGGGCCAACTCCTGGCCTTTCTGCTCGTGGACCAAGTCAGAAAATGCAACGATCAGAAGCAGCACTGCGATGCTGACGGTGCAGAGGATATAAAGGACGGCCGTTTTCTCGAGATAGATCAGAGTGACGACGACGGCAGTGATCCCCAGGGCCCAGAGGGCGGTGATTAGTTTTCGACGCCGGCGATCACCGGCCACTGTTTTACGATTCATATATTATTCCGATTCTCTGCGTCCTCGGCGCAGAGATACGCCGAGACCGCAGAGAAGACTTTCAAATTAATAAAGTATTCGCATCGGCAGGTAACTACCTGTCGAGGAGACTGCGCCGGTAAACGCACCTACGAGCGTCTGGGCCAGACGTTGTGATGAAAATATGCTCGACTCGCTGACTTCAATGGTGTCGTACGGTTGCAGGAGTACGTCCGGCTTCTGGTTCTTCTTGATGGCGGCCAGGTCGACGTGAATTGTTTCCTGGTTAGTCGATCCGGGAACCAGTCGATAAATCCTCACGTCATTCAGCTTCGCTTCTTTTCGCACGCCGCCGGCCATTGAGAGCGCACGACTCAACGTGAGTTGATCGCGGAGATAAAGACCGCCCGGCGACGTCACCGCGCCAGTGATGTAAACAGGCTCTGCTTCTGTTACCAACACGTAATCACCAGGACGAATGTACGGATTCGCTTCCGGTTTTCCAGCGCGAAGATCCACGATCTTCACCACCTGCAATGGAATCCTCGTACCGTCAATCGGTGCGGCATCAGCTTCTTCACCGGCTTCCGGACACATCAACGGCTCGGTATGAAGAATCTGAATCGTGCCGGCTGCACGCTCAGTGAAACCACCGGAAACAGCCATCAACTCATTCAAGCGGACCTTTCGCTTCATCTCGACGCGCGTCGCCTGGCGTACGGCGCCAAACACAGTCGCAGGCTGTCGACTGAGTCGTTCCGAAATGCGGACACTCACCTGCGGGTTGTTTATGAATTTCGCGTATGCAACGGTGATGTCTTTTTGGACGTCCTTGTCCGTGCGACACTTGGCGCGAATCGGCGTCTCGAGAAATGGCAAGGCGCTGAGATTGCCGTCGCTATCTACCTGCGCACTAGTGCTCAGGTCCGGCTGTCCAAACACTCGCACATCAACCACATCGCCTGGACCAAGCAAATACGTCTTGATGCCCTGAACGTCCAAACCGGGAGATGGCGGCGGGGCCGACGTTTGCTGCGATTGAGGCTCTTGCGCGTAAACAGAACCCGCAAGCGCGCACACAAACGCGATCACTAAAAGCAAGGATTGTTTAGTTTTCATTTTCTCCACCTCAACGCTGAAGTTTATGTTCCGGGGGTTTAGGTCGCCTGTGCTTTTTCCGGCGGCGCAAGGTCCCGGGCATTACAAAGCCCGTAAAAAGCAAGTTGCAATGATCGCACAAAAGATGATGGATGCCAACCAGACGCAACACGAAAAAGGTGCGTTTATACCCTCTTCGAATTCGCGAACTACCGCATTTCGGGCATTTTTGGCCTATCATCAATCGTTGTTTGGACCAGCGGGCCGCAACCGCGCCCTCAGCTTTTCAATCTCGCGTTCGATCTTCTGAGTTCCGGCGGTCCGAACGTCCTCTTTAACTGCGTCCTGGTTAAGATAAAAAAGCGCGTCGCGATAACGATCGATCGCGCGGCGGTAATGTCCTTTAAATGCCGAACGCTCTGCCAGCTCGACCCAGTGAGCCACTTTTACCGACGCGATAAACCCTTCTATCGCCACTCTCGATTCGCTGAGATCCGCTTCGTCCGGATAGATTCGTAAGGCTGAGTCGAGACAATCGAGTGCGCGCGTGGCGGTTTCGATCTTGTCGGACGTGCGCGCGCGTTGTTGCGCTTCGTACGTTAATAACTGCGCCTGTCCTCTCGCCCACGTCAACAAGTGATGCCGGTGCAGCGCACGAACGCGTTCCTGACTGGCACGAAGCGCGATTCCCTTCTCGCTTCCATGACTTCCGGACCTGATCGCTTCGTCAGTGCTCCCAAGATAGTCGTGGCACAATTGCGCCACGTCGAGATGCATCTCTGGCGCTGAACCCGGGCGGTCGGCAGCGGATGATTGTTTCTGAATCGCACGCAGCGCAGCGGAGTGTAACGATGCGGAGAATCCTTTTTTCTGACTGCGACTGCTTGAGCGCGAACGGCTCGACGGCTTATGCTGAATGCCGTTCTCCAATAGATAACGCGTCCACGCGCGTCGCATCACGACTTCGCGAGCTGACAAGGCAACGAGCAGAACCACACTCGCGGCGAGTCCGGCGGGCAGCCACGGCGCTTCATCGCCACCGCTCACCAAAATCCACCAGAGTCCAAAAAACAATCCGGCCGAGAGGACAATCGCACCGACGAGATAGCCAACGCTCGAAGGCATGCGACCGCGCGGCGCGCGCGTATGCAGGTCAGCAGGAACACGCGATTGAGATCGCGGGCTCCTGGGGAAGAACTGATCCGCCGAGTTGTTTCCCAACTGCTACCCTCTATGAAAACGGTGCCGTACTATCCCGGGGGGATGACCTCACAACGCTGTCAGGGTAATAATAGTCGGCTTTTTCGGATTGCGCTGTCAATTAGTGAAGGAACAAACAAGATGAACGAGAAACAGTTTACGGGAAAAGTGGCTTTCGTTACGGGTGCGACGTCGGGAATCGGGCGGGCGTGTGCGTTGGCTTTCGCGCAGGCCGGGGCGAATGTGGTTTGCGTCGGTCGCAAGGAAGATGCGCTCATGGAACTCGAACAAACAATCCGCGAAACCGGCTCGGGGGTTCTAACACTCTCCGCCGATCTCGTAAATGAAGACGAAGCAGAGCGCGCTGTCCGGGATGCAGTTGCAGTTTTCGGCGGTATCGACGTGCTGGTAAACGCGGCGGGGCACATCAGCAGCGGCACGGTCGAAAACACTTCGCTCCAGGCATGGGACGATATGATGAACGTAAACGTCCGCGCTTCTTTTGTGTTGATGCAGAAGGCGTCGCCCAGTCTGATCGAGCGTCGCGGCAATATCGTGAACATTTCCAGCGTCACGGGACTGCGCGCGTTTTCGGGCGTGCTCGCGTATTGCGTTTCGAAAGCCGCGTTGGACCAGTTAACAAGATGTGCCGCGCTGGAGCTGGCGCCGAAAGGCGTGCGCGTGAACGCTGTCAATCCAGGCGTTGTAGTCACGCAGATTCACAAGCGCGGCGGCATGAGTGACGAAGCTTACGCCGCGTTTCTCGAGCACTCGAAGACGACACATCCACTCGGCCGTACTGGAACACCCGAAGAGATCGCGTCGCTGGTCCTGTATCTCGCGTCCGACGACGCCTCATGGATCACAGGCGCAACCTATTCCATCGACGGCGGTCGTGCTCAAACCTGCGCCAGGTAGCTGCTATACTGCGGCGCGAATGAGCACCCCACTACCAACGATCGTTATCCGCCCCACGCCGCGTATCAGCGCGATCCGGCTCGTACTCGCAATCTTTGCGGGACTGGTCGCACTGTTCCTCGGACTACTGGTCCTGCTCCTGATCGGCATTGAGACCGGACCTATCGCTCTGTTGCTTGGTCTATTGGTTGCGACGATTCCGGTCCCGATCTACGTCGCCCTCGTCTTGTGGATCGATCGCTATGAAGCCGAGCCGCTCTGGATGCTGGCGACAGCTTTCTTCTGGGGCGCTCTCATCGCGACCTTCTTCGCTTTTCTTCTCAACACAAGCACCGCAGGCATCGTCAGTGTTTTTACGAACGCCAAAGCAGCCGAAGCTTTTGCTGCTGTCATCTCTGCTCCGATTGTTGAAGAGAGCGGAAAGGCACTGATCCTCTTCATCTTTTTCTTCTGGAAGAAAGATGAATTCGACGGCGTCATCGACGGCATCGTGTACGCCTCACTGGCCGCGCTGGGCTTCGCGATGACTGAAAACATTCTTTACTACGGTCGCGCTTTCGGCGGTGGCTCGTTGCCGGTCACATTTGTCATTCGTGGATTCTTCGCGCCGTTCTCTCACCCGCTGTTCACGAGTCTGACGGGCATCGGCCTGGGACTGTCGCGGCAGTCAACCAACACCGCTGTAAAAATCTTGGCTCCGATTGTCGGTTTGATGATGGCGATCTTCATGCACAGTCTTTGGAACGGCTCGGCAGTGTTAAGCGGCTTACTCTTCGTGCTCATCTATCTCGTCGTGATGATTCCTGCTTTCATCATCATGCTCGTCGTCATCGGCTTCGCTTTGCGACGTGAAGGACAAGTCGTGCGCGAGCATCTGGTGATCGATCTCGATCGCGGTTTTCTAACACCGGAAGAATACAAAGAGCTCGGTTCGATCATGGGCAGGATGGGTTCGTCGTACAACGCGTTCTCGCGCAGCGGCATGAAGGGCTGGCGCGCGCGCCGGCGTTTCAATCAACTCGCGAGTGAGCTGGCGTTTCATCGCAACCGCGTGGCGCGCGGCGTATACTCGGCAAACCAGGACGTGCTGGAGCAGGAAACTGCTTACCTGCACGCGTTGCAGGGACTTATCAACGAACTTCGCGGACGCTAGCGCACACGCCTCCCGTAATAGTGCTCGCTGACCGTCCAGTTTCTGGCTTATACTTGGCGCGGTTGCGTAGTCAATTCATCAGAGCCGAAAGCTCGTGAGAATCCAACTTCTACCCAGCACCTTTGACGCTCAGGGAGTGGCAACCCTCGAGCAACGCTTGACATGTTTTGTCATCGACGACTGTGTGGCGGTTGACGCCGGCAGTATCGCGATCGCTCTGAACGCCGAGCAACACTCCAAAGTCAGAGACATCATCGTGACGCATCCTCACATGGACCACATCGCGAGTCTCCCGATTTTTATCGACGATCTTTATCCGAGTTTGCAGGAGCCGATGCGTATCTACGCGACTGAGGAAGTCATCGGGCTCCTCGAACGCGACGTGTTCAACTGGAACGTTTACCCGCGCTTTTCTGACTTGAAGAACGACTATGGTCCAGTGATGGAATACATTCCGATTCCCGTTGGCGAGCCGTTCCGGGTGGCCCACCTGAACGTAGTTGCCGTTCCCGTGAATCACATCGTGCCGACGGTTGGTCTGGTTGTATCGGATGGACAGACGAGCGTCGCGTTTAGCTCTGACACTGCCGAGACAGAAGACTTCTGGAAGATCGTTAATGAGATGAAGGGACTCGATGCGTTATTGATTGAGGCTTCGTTTCCCGATCGCCTGTCGAAGCTGGCCCACGTCTCGCGTCATTTCACGCCCGCGACTCTGGGCCAGGAGTTGAAGAAGTTAACTCACAACGGCATGGACATCATGGCCGTGCATCTCAAGCCCAGCTACCGCGAAGAGATAATCGAACAGCTCAACGCCTTGAATATTCCGAGATTAAAAGCCATGGAACCGGGCAGGGTTTACGAGTGGTGAGATTTAATACGCGGGACGATCAAACTGTACCGGCTCAAACTCCTTTTCCGCGTGTTCGCCGTCAACACCATGCAGCGACACGCGCCCGCTTGGAAGCAACTCTTTAACAAGAAATGAGCGCTGGTTGCGATCGCGACCGGGCATTAGCTCGGCCCTGAACGTCACCTCCATTCCGGGTCTGGCCCAGACGTCGGCGGCTTTCTTATCGGCGTGCAGCACGTTCTTTCGTTTCCAGTAAGCGTTGACGGCGCCGATGGCGCCCGCGCCAAGCGCGAGTCCGCCGAGCAGCCACCGTGTGCGATTTTTCATACGGCACGCCTACTCACAAAGCGGATCGAGCCTCGCGGTGATGGTCGGCAATCCGCTCAGGGCACGCTCCGCGTTGAGCGGCGTGAAGCTCGACCAATCGGGCGGCACGTTCGCTTCGGAGAATACAGCTTCGACCGGGCACTCCGGAACGCACGCGTCACAATCGATACACGTCTCAGGATTGATCACGAGCATGTCATCATCGAGATGGAAAGCCTCAACCGGACAAACAAGCGCGCAATCAGTGTAGCGACAATTAACGCACGGCTCGGCCACGACGTAGGTCATTTTGAACTCTTGCTCCTTGAACGGAAAGGTCTGAGAAACTCCCACGCGAATCTTAACCAGAAATGGTGTGAGGAGACAACAAAGGGTTGGCACGGCGGCCGGCGAGGCGCTTTATGAGCAACAACCTTAGAAGTCGTGGCCCCTCCGTGGTTTTCCGTGCCAACAGACATAGCGGTATACAAAGACTCCGGCTGAATTAGATGCGGATCTGGTTTGCACACATCGAAACACAGCGAAATTACAACCACTGTTTTTCTTCATTGTTGATTGAGAGTTCAGCTTATACTATTAGTTCTTAAATCGCCGGAGAGCAAGCTACGCATTTGAGTCAAATACCTGCAACCGTTTCGAGTCACACCATTCAACTCGTTGAACGCGCGGATTTTTTCCGTGTAGACGCGACGCGCAAACTCGAGCCGATTCGGCGAACCATGCTAGGGCAGTTTCTTACTCCACCGCCGATCGCGCGATTGATGGCTTCGATGTTCAAGAAGCCACGCGAGCATATCAATCTCTTGGATGCCGGTGCAGGTGTTGGAGCGCTTACAGCTGCTTTCATTGAGGAAATTACCTGTTGGAAGAATAAACCCGCATCAGTCTCTGTCACGGCCTATGAAATTGAGCCACTTTTCACTCAATATTTGACTGAGACTCTTGAACTATGTCGCGTCGAATGTGAGAGTGCAGGCATCAAGTTTCATGCGGAGATCGTGTGTGAGAACTTCATAGAATCTGCTGTGACTCAATTAAGCGCGACTCTCTTTACGCCCAAAGCAAGCAAATTCAACTGCACAATCCTCAATCCACCTTACCGTAAAATCAACAGTGACTCTCGGACGCGCCAACTTTTAAGAACTGTCAACATTGAGACAAGCAATCTATACACGGCTTTTGTTGCTTTGGCGTCGCGGTTACTCGACTCAGGTTCTGAGTTAGTCGCAATTACACCGCGCAGTTTTTGTAATGGTCCCTATTTCAAATCTTTTCGGAAGACTTTTACCGAGATAATGGATATCACGCGTCTCCATGTGTTTGAGTCCAGGGAAACTTCCTTCCAAGACGATGACGTACTTCAAGAGAACATCATTCTACACGCAGTAAAGGAGCCTCGAACCGACCGTCGCCACGTAACGATCTCGTCAAGCACAGGTCCAACAGATGAGTTGATGTCAATACGTGAAATTGACTCTTCCCAACTAATCAGACCCGGAGATCCTGACGCCTTCATTCATATCATTTCCGATGAATTAGAACATGAGATCGCAGAGCGAATGAAAAGATTAAACAAATCGCTCCCAGACCTTGGTATCTCTGTCTCCACCGGCCGGGTAGTAGATTTTCGTGCAACGGGGTGTTTGCGATTAGAAGCCGGACGCAATACCGTGCCGTTGATCTATCCGGGCCATTTCGATAATGGATACGTTAAGTGGCCAAAAACGGCCAGTCGCAAGCCTAACGCCATCTTGAACACTCCGGAATCTGAGGATTTGTTGGTGCCATCTGGAGTCTACGTGCTTGTAAAACGTTTTTCCTCAAAGGAGGAGCGGAAGCGGATCGTTGCCGCGATCTATGACGGGGCACGCTTTACAGCCGACCGCGTTGGCTTTGAAAACCATTTGAACTATTTTCACCAAAACGGTCATGGCTTGCCGCTGGCATTAGCTAAAGGCCTTACGGCTTTCCTTAATTCCAATCTAGTCGATTCTTATTTTCGACAATTCAACGGGCATACGCAGGTCAATGCGACCGATTTGCGCAGCCTAAAGTATCCCTCTCGATCGGAATTGGAAGCATTTGGATCTCACATCAGTGATGAGTTTCCGACGCAAAACGAACTTGATTATCTTGTCGAAAAGGAATTGCTAAAAATGGTTGATGAAGAAGGTGTGGATCCGATCCGAGCGAAGAGAAAGATCGATGAAGCGTTGGGGATTCTAAAAGCACTGGGGTTACCTACGGCACAGCAGAACGAACGATCTGCACTCACTCTCCTCGCGTTGTTGGATCTCAAACCTCAAACAGCATGGGTCGACGCGAGCAGTCCATTGCGCGGCATTACGCAGATGATGGATTTCTTTAGTCAGTACTATGGCAAGACATATAAACCCAATACACGCGAGTCAGTTCGACGGCTGACCGTTCATCAGTTTCTTGATGCCGGAATAATCATTCCAAACCCAGACAGCCCGAAACGACCAATCAATAGTGGCAGGACTGTATATCAGATTGAACCTGCGGTTTTGGAGGTGATTCAATGTTTCGGCACTGACGAATTTGAGCGTTGCTTACGAGCACACCTTATAAATATCGAGACACTTCAGAGGAAATACGCACAAGAACGTGAAATGAATCGAATTCCCATCAAACTAGCAGGCGGACAAAAGTTTACACTTTCACCGGGCGGACAAAATGTGCTTATTAGCAAAGTAATAAGTGAGTTCTGCGGACGATTCACTCCCGGAGGAAAAGTCGTGTATGTTGGAGACGCAGACGAGAAGTGGATGGTCTTTGATGAGGAGGGTTTCATAAATCTTGGAATCACGGTGGATGCTCACGGCAAAATGCCCGATGTAGTGATCCACTTCCAGAAAAAGGACTGGCTTGTGCTTATTGAGGCAGTCACCAGTCATGGGCCAATTGACCCTAAGCGACAAGCAGAACTCAAAACCTTGTTTGCATGCTGCAAGGAAAAGCTTGTATTCGTTACTGCATTTTTAACCCGCAAGGACTTGACAAGATTTCTGGGACAAATTTCTTGGGAGACCGAGGTTTGGGTTGCAGAATCGCCGGATCACCTGATTCACTTTAATGGTGAGCGATTCCTTGGGCCATACTAATCGTTTCAAAGCTCACGAGAAATAAGACAATACCACCTAGCTAATAGCGTTCAATTGGCAGAATTCGTTGAGGGCTTAGCCTACGTACGCTTAACTTTCCGCTTAACTTTCCGCTTGACAAGCGAAAATCGGAGCGGTATAGCTGCTGGTCCATAACGAAGCGGACCGACCTGTGCTACGAACACAAGCCGGTCCTAGACCATCAACCTTTAGCAGAGAAAGGATGAAGATCATGTCTAATCATAGCAGTGCAACACCTCACACAAGCAACTCAACCAACAACGGAACTATCAGCGAGGCGCTCAAACAGCGCGCTCAGTCCGTCATAAACGACAAATCCGTCGATGTGCGCCGGGCGGATGCGGGCGAAGCCGTCGACAACACGCACGTCCCGCCAACCAGAGAGAAGATTGAAGCCCTTGTTGAGATAATTTGCGGCGGTGGTGATAAATCTCCAGCCGCCCTCCTGGTACTGATGGCAACACTGGAAGACGCCCCCGAACCGCAGGCACTTGCGCATACAGCAAAGCACTTCGCTTTCACCCACTGCGGTGAGTTGAATGTTTACGGCATGGTTGACTCACAGATTGCATTGATTGAACGCAAGCTGTTACCTACCGATTCGCCTGTATCTTGATTCGGCTTTCGGCGGCGACGGCCGGAATCCCACCACCGGCTATCGACATTTCAAAAATCCTATCTAGTTGCGCCCAAATTCAATCCATGATCGGTTGAATTCAATATTGAATTGACCGTTTACACGATTGTTCCGCGCTGATTCAAAATCGCATCCGTGATATTCAATATCGAATTCGCCAATCACATGATGCTTCCGAGTCGATTCAATATTGAAAGCGGCCGATATTGCTTGCTATTCGCACGGTTCAAGACGGTTCGACGCTGATTCAATATGCTATTCACTCATTTCGTAACGCTCTCGAGAATCTGCTTCATGCCGAAATCCACAAAAAATACAAGCAGATTCAATTGTTGATTGAGAAGTTCGCTTATAGTATTAGTCTAAACGGTAGGCACAATCCACACATTTTAAGAGCCAAATTATGCAACGAACACTTCTGAAGTCCATCACGTTAGTTCTTTTAATCGTCGCTCTCTTTCTAGTCTTCGACAATCGCGGCGAAGTCGTGCGCGCAACCAAAGCGCAGGCGCCGCAGGAGAAGACCGTCGAACAAGTCGGCAAAAACATCAAGGTTCTTAACGGCATGCCGGAATCGCAGCTAATTCCGGTGATGAATTTCTTTGCCGCGTCGATGGGACGCCGGTGCAATTATTGTCACGTCAACAATCAGGGTCAGTGGGACTACGCGTCAGACGCCAAGCCCGAGAAGACCACCGCACGTGAAATGGTCAAGCTGGTGATGGATATCAACAAGACGACCGAGCGGCTGAAGCTGGATCCAGTGTCTTGTTACACCTGCCACCGCGGTCGCCCGTCTCCACAATCGATCCCGGCGCTGCCCTTGCCGCTGCCCTCTCCACCGCCTAATGCCGGCCCCGGTGGGCCAACGCCTGGTGGACCAACTCCAGGCGCATCACCTCAGGCATCACCCAGCGCTACGCCTGCATTGCCGTCAACAGACGAGATCTTCAGCAAGTATGCAGCGGCGCTCGGCGGCCAGGCCGGCATCGACAAACTGAAATCGCGAACAACGAAAGGCACGATTACGCAAGCAAACGGAAACTCCTTTCAGTTCGAGCTGTCGCAAGCTGCGCCTGACAAGTTCTATATGTTAGTGACGACGCCGCAGGGAACGATAGAACGCGGTTTCAATGGTCAAGTGGGTTGGGAGAAAACTGCGCGCGGAGTAAGAGAGGTAACCGGCACGGAGTTGACCAATTTCAAAACGTCAAACGGTCTGTTTAGTCTGCTAAAGCTGAAAGAGCAATACAGCAGACCGCCGCGGGTCCGCAAAGATAAGCTTGGCGATCACGATGTTTATATCGTCGATGGCACGACCACCGACAACCGGCGCATGCGGCTCTATTTCGATGCCACCTCAGGGTTGTTGCTGCGACGCACAACGACAATGTCGACGATGGTCGGCATCATTCCTGACCAAATCGATCTGGAAGATTACCGCGAAGCCGATGGTCTGAAGTTTCCGTTCACAGCGCGCGCCGCAACGCTTGAAGTTGGAAATCCGACCTCGACGCGAACCTTCACTGAATTAAAATTGAATGTGCCCGTCGATGAATCGAAATTCAACATGCCACCAGCGCCCAAGCCCGCAGCTCCGTAAAAGATGCCACAAAAAGCTCAAATAATTTTTGAGCTTTTTGTGCCTTACAGTTGATCTAATTCAATATCGAGCAAGGTTGATCCTGAGATTCGCTGGATTTTGCGGACGCTGGCGCCTTCCACGGTAATTAGGTAATCACCGTTGTTAAGTCCCTCGATCGAGTACCTGCCGTTCTCGTCCGTTCTCGCAGAGGCTGAGACAAGACCGGGTTCACGCGGCCAAACGCGTATGGTTGCGTGAGTGACAGCCTGTCCGCCTCGAGTAACCCGTCCTGAAAGCCGTGCCTCCGTGGGAAACTGTATATCCAGGGTAAGTTCCTGAACCCCTTCATCGATCTGAATCGATTTCGTTAGACTGCGCTCGGCATACGTTTGTGCTGTTACTCGAATCTGACCGTTTGGTATGCCGTGTACTACATAGGCTCCATCTGACAATGTTGAAGTTTCAGTGGTGAAACCACTCGTACCCTCAATCACAATCTCCGCCACCGGCAGCTCATCGGATCTAAGACCGACAACTTTACCGCGAATAGTCGAACCTGCTTTCAAGAGCAGATTTATGTCATTCAATTGTTCACTGTCTCGAAGAATAATTTCCTGAGGTTGACTGCGACCAAGTTTGTTAATGGCTGTGAGTTGATATCGGCCGCCTACCATGCTGCCGAAGAAAAAAGCTCCGGCCCCGTCAGTCGGAATAATCAGCTCAGTCATGTCCTTCAGATTCATCAAACTCACTTTAGTTTCACTAAGCGAGGTAGCTGCATTCGCCGCAATAACGCGACCTGAAATTGACCCCCCCTTTGCCAATGCGATCTCGACGGAGCCATCCTCATCCGGCATTACGGTCTGACTTGCCTCGGCGTACGACGGCGCACTTGCGATAATCGTAACTTTTTCCTTAGGCAAACCATCAAGCTCAAAATCTCCCTGATCATCGGTACGTTCAGCCATCATGCGGGCATAGAAATGCCACTGAGCCGGCTTCGTTTCACTGGCAATGTGATACATCACCGCGGCGTCGCGAATTCCCTTGCCCGTGGCGGCGTCGACAACTCTCCCGCTTAATTTCACGCCTCTGAGTAGCGAAAATACGACCGGCTGTGTTGGTTCGCCAGGATGAATCTCGATAGCCTGTACCTCCGCAGGTTGATATCCAGCCGCCACAGCGGTGAAATCCCAACGTCCTGGAGGTAGAGACGTTATTTCGAAACCTCCATCCCGGGATTTAAAGGTCTTCGGATTTAAGCCATAGGCCGAAGTGATTTGAAAAGTGAGTATAGGTGTAAGTGTCTCCGCATCCTGAACGCGACCCCGAAGCGAGCCTTGCTGGACCAGCGTAATCGTGACATCCAGCGCCGGCGCGATCAACGTAGTATTGGTTTCCACGAAGCCATTGGCTTCTGTCTTTAACAGAATTTGGGTTCCCGAGGAAAAACCTTTCAAGGCGAAAACGCCCTTATCGTCCGATGTGGTCTTAGTTGTATGTAGCTCATCTGCAGTGGCTGAAATGCTCGCACTAGTGATAGGCCGACCCTGGGCATCAGTTATAAGTCCTCTGACGTCAGCCTCCGGCAAGAGTTCTATATTAGCGATTTTATTAGCCTTGCCCGCCTCGATGTCGATGTCATTTACAACGACACTACCGTAGTTCGTGCGACTAATTATCAGTTTGTAGGTCGCCCTCTCCAGTCCTTTCAACACAAACTGTCCGTTCGCATCGGTTTTCGCTCTGGGTTCCAAGCCAGCAATAAGGCGACGGTCATAGTCTGGCTTGGCATGGTACGCAATGACAGTCGCGCTACGGATCGCCGCACCGTGCTCATCGACAACCCTGCCAAGCGCATCGAGTCCACGCGTAACACGCAGGATAATGGAAGCACGATCGGTAGAGCGGCTTCCGGAAAGTTCCAGTCGCGCGGGAGCGCAGCCTGAAGCAAAAGCAATGAGTGTATTAGTGGTGGTCTTCGGCGCAAACAACTCAAATGCTCCATCTGCTTTCGTGGTTATGAGCATCGGCGAGTTGTTATCGCTCACTGTTGGATCACTGGCGGCCGGTTGCTGAGAGCGCGAAGTCAAAGAAACTCGGGCGCCCTTAACTGGCCGATTGGATTCGTCAACTATTCGACCAGCGATCTTCTCTAAGTTAGATTTCGGGTTCTGAACTGTGAGCGTGCCGGGCGCAGCAACGCTTGAAGAGGAAGTGTGGCTGCAAACGATTAGACATAATCCCATCAGAAAGACTGGGATTGAGCCAGGAAAACCAGCTCTGTCAGAATGAAATCTCACTGCTCTTAAGCCGAAAAGCTGACCCGGCTAAGATCTGATCGTTCTCCGCAGGGACATGATAAACCTAAAACTCAAGATAAAATATCCCGAGCTACCCACCTACTCCGGCGCAGACGATAGTGGTATAGGTAGCCTTGGAACACTTAAATGCTCCGGTGCAATTTGGAGACGGAGCCGAGTCGTAATAACACTCCTTACACGAATATCGACGGCATACCATCGGATCAATGGGTATGTTAGGTTGGACCCCGGAGTACTGGTTTGGTTGGGCTTTGGTACTGCCGAATACTTCGCTGGACGAAGCGTCGATACAGGTCCAAACCCACTCGCAACCGCAACCGCTATAACTGCACGAGCGTGGGTCCAAAGCCAAACAACAGCAACCAACCCTGAAGAGTCCCGGCGGGCAGTCGACGGGAACACCGACTCCCGCACGCGCGCCTTGAATTTTAAAAAGTCCAACCGTAAAGGCCGCAGCGGCAGCACTCAGAGTTCCCAGAAAACCACGTCGGCCTATTTTGGCAGCTATTCGGTTAACTAACTTTTCGGACATGATGGTTACTCCTTCCGCAGCTTTAATGTCTCCACCTTGAAAAAATAGTTAACAACCTGTGATCGAGATCATCCCTTAACCTTGTTTGATCGTTGTCTCCGTGGGCCAACAGGTAATTGCGCCTTGCACGAAGGACACGGGCGAAAAAGATCTACAACATCCGGCAAACTTAAAATCCACTGACCTGCGCTGAGAACAAAAACCGAGCAAATCAATACCGTGATCAATAAGGCGAAATCGCCGAGACGTTCTGGATAAGTGAACCGATCGCCGGCAAAGAGTGCCGGATCAGCGAGCACGAACAGTTCCCCCGCAATGAATAAACCCAGTCGCGCTAGAGTGCGTCTCGAAAGCTGTTCACCATCCTGGCTTCCGAAGCAGTAACACGGCATCACGCGGCCGCGCTTCAGGTTTACGGTTACGGCAACGGCAAAAGAGATCAGGATCGCAAGTGCCAAAGGAGCCGCATACGACAATAGCAAGCCTGCCAGGTGCGAAATTCCGAGAACGATCTCTATCGGGATCAGCAGCAAGCCAATTATCAAGGCGATCGAATCGGGCAAGACCTTATATTCCCTTACGCCGCGCGCAAACGTGCTCGGATGCAAAACCTTGCTGGAAGCAGAGAGCAAAAAGACAATGCCCAAAGCGAGTTGCACGATCAGTCGCAGCCGATCAAGCATTTATGGTTTCCTCCTCGTTGAGGAAATCTCCCTTGGCAACATACGCCCGTTTTTCCCACTGATCTGCGAGGACTGTTTTTAGATCAAGACCTTCCCAGTTCAGGTTGTGAGCACTTACTGCCCACAACCGAAACTGCGCTGACCAGATCTCCGCACGTCTCGAGTCGTTGCGCCAGGTTGGTTTGAAAACTGAGCTGGCTGCGGTAATGTGCGAATGAACGCTACCAAACTCAACGATCGCACAATCATTCTTCCAGAGCGACATTGTGTAGCAGGTGTGCAGGTTTTCGATGAGAAAGACTGCCTTCAATAACCCGTCAACCTTGATAGAGTCCCGCCGGACTCTTCTGAAAGCGAGATAAAAAGGAACTAATGACCAAAACGACCTTAGACGAAAACGCGTCATGACGCAGGAGACCGTTGTGTCCATGCGCGCGAAGGAAGCTCCAGTTGAGGGATAGTTATCCGGCCAGTCACACGGTTGCCCGTTACTCTGTGTGCGTGAGTGCCTGATTGTGTTGGTTACGACTTCCCGAGGACTGTCTTCGTTAAAAGTAGAAGCAGCGGTTGGTCCAACATGACGTCCGTTACTTTCTTCATCAGTTGTTAACGATGCGTTCGGTTCAGGACGACCATAACGCAGGACTCGTGAGTTTGCATCCAACTCAATTGCCTGAGGCGTGCTCTGTACCCTGAAGCTCTCAGTAATTTTTCCATCGCTATCCAATGCTACTGGTATCTGATCCTCACTGAACTCAGCGACAAGGTGCTGGTTAACAAGGCGACGACAGGATTCCGCAGTTCCTTTACATATCACGTAAAGCTGGCCTTCCATCTTATGCCACATTGCGTGAATGGCGAGGGCCAACTGCTGGTAGAGTAACGAGTCTTCCAGAGTTGAAACAAAAAGAAGTATTGCCGCTCGATCTCGCAATTGATGTTTCGTGAGAAAGCCAGTCGTGCCGATGAGAGGCGCCGTGAACTCAGGTATTGGAGCACCCTTGCGCAACCACGAAATCTCTTCCACCCTGCTATTTGGTTTAATGCTGGTCAAAAGACGTTTGTACTTCACTGTCTTCAACAGCACGTCTCGCAACAAGATTCCTTGAAAGACAATCAGGCCCCACAACACAACATAGCTAAAAGTAAAGAGGCCTCTTATCATTTGCCTATCACCAAGAGTGATTAATTCGACATGGCGAGCAAGACTGCGAGTCCGGCTGACCACGCCAACCCGATCCCGGCTACACGGTGAAATACCAATCGATGATCAAATATGGATTCTGAGAAGTTGGCCGTTTCTTCTGCAGACAACAGCGGCGCTAACCAAAGAGGTAATGCTCGACCGGCCCAGTAGCTCAACATTACGATGGCGCCAAAACGCGGATCACCGAGGGCCAGAATAATTGCGACCAATACCCAAAAGCCTCCATAAGTTACGCGAGTCGCAAAACCTAATCCGATATGAAGTCCCCACATCGCAGAAGCCATGACAAAACCAAACTCGTGAGCCCAGAGTTTCTCCGTTTGTAGTTTGCGTTCAGGGAGCCGAAAGTTGATCCATCCCCATTCTCGAGCCGCGAGGAGTAAACTCAATACAGCGACAAGGTAAAGAGCGATGCTGGTACGGCCCAATCCAATCACTTTTCCAACAGCGCCGAGCCCTAATCCGACGATGAGCGAACTAAATGCGCCTGCAATCGTGTAAGCAAGTGCAGATCTGAACCAGAGGTTGTAATTGCGTGCCACCTTCCCGAGGGGCGTTAGCGCTCCCAGGAGCGAGGTTCCTCAAAGCCCTCCAATTTGAGACCATCCAAAGATCACTGCCGCCGCCAATAGCGAAGCTTTCGGACTAAAAACGGAGGAGACTGTTCCAATAATGAGGCAAATGATCATTAGGCCATAGCTGGCACGCACGAGAGTGCTCGTATTGGAAAGCGAAATGGCGCTACTCATCCCGGCACCTCGGAGCTAAGGACAACTATCGATTCTGTTGGTTGGGCTGCCATGTTCCGCACGTCCGTTCCCAGTGTTCGCGCCAATAGTCGCTTGAAGTCTTCTACATTTAGTGGATGTCCATAAGCGCCAATGGTCAGGTCGGGACTAATAACGATTGCTGTTGGTGAGCCATCTACGCGATAGCGTTTCGAGACGCTATTATCGTCATCGCGAAGTGTATAGATCTGTGGTCCAAGGCGGCCGATGAGTGCTTCGCACGTCGAATCACTTCCTTGACAGAGCGTGATAATGGGTGGCAACCCGTTAAGCGCAGACTGAAGTCCATTCGCCAGTTCCAGACACGATCCACATTCAGGAGAAAGAAAAAGAAGTGCGCCGCCTTGTCCATCAAAGACTTGCACCGTTACGCGTTGTGCGGAGCGCAGATCCAAACCGTCGAACTCAGGCGCCGCTGTCCCAACCGGAAGTCGATCTTCACCGGGGACACCTCCTAACCGGGCCAGTTGTTTGAGTTCACTGAGCTGTTTCAGCAAGGCCAGTATGAGCAGACCCTGGAAAACAACCAGTATCCATACCCCAATGTAACTGACGATAAAAGGGAGGCTCATGAAGTGGACCTTTACTTAAAGATGCCCAGTTCCCTTTAGATTGGATCGAGGTTTTTACTTGTACGCGCTGCGTAAGTGAGTTGACCGTGAAAATTGGGAGCGGAGGCGAATTATGCTCCTATTTGGCTGGAGGTTCAATACTAATCTGGATTTTTATAGGCAACCGCATTGCGGAAACTGTTCGCCCTTTGTTCTGGAAAGTTATGTTTGAAAGTTAAGTATGTGCGGATAGATTTTCCAAGAATTACAGAGCTTTATCACAAACCTGATGGACCAGAGCGCCAGCGCACGACGGGCACGCCGGCGTCGAACTCGTAGAAGCGCAGGTCGTCGGAGGTCATCATTTTTGTCAGCACGATGATGGTTTTCACCCGTTCCGCCAAAATTCTAACTCCGGAAACGTTTCTTTTCTTTTTGCCATGTAGGAATGAGGGACGGAAAAAGGAAATTTGAGAACGCGAGATTCTTCTGAAGCCTGATCCCATGGCAGTCAAAACAACCAGCGCGAGGTCGCCTGATTACAGGCGGTGCTGCTTTTGCTGATTTCAAGTCTTGACCAGTGGAAGCGCATTCCCAATAACTCCGAAGCACTCGCTCAGAAGCATTAAGCATCGCGCCGCCTTTGCTCGATTTAAGTTCTACACACTCTCACCACAACTGTTTGCGGAGAATAATCAATGCATAGAGTTGATGCGCAGTTTTCGAACTTTGTAGTCCACCCACGCCGTAGCCATGTAAGGATTTTCCATTTACTGGTTGCGGTGACTGTCCTTTGTTTGTGGCAGCAAATGGTTGCCGCCCAGGACAACGTTCCGCAGCTGCAGACACCCGCTGTTGCCCAGCCGGACACAACTTTAAAGCTGTCTTTTACCAAAGAAGTCAAGGTTGCATCAGTCACGATTGGTGGCGTCAATGTGCCAGTCGCTTCTCTCTCGGCAGGCAAAGAACTGTACCTGACGGTGCCGTCGGGTGTGCCGTTAGGCCGGCAATTGGTTCTTGTGCAAATGGCTCCTGCGGCGACTCAAGGCGCGACTCCACCGACTACTCCCGAGCAGCTCACCGGCTCGATTCTAGTCGCGCCTCTCATCACCGGGCTGAAGGCGAACAAGGATGCGCCCTTGGAGTCACGTCGCTCCGCGATTCCGGAAGGTGAAGTCATCGTTCAATTCAATGGAAAGATACCCCCTGAGATACGCGAGAGATTGAAGGTTTTTTTCCGAGATACCCTTCCTGAAGAGAAAAAGACCACCGGATCAGAAAGCACTCAAGAGATCCGCCAATGGACCGCTGAAGATACTTATTTGACCGTAAAGCTCCCCAAGTTGTCTGGAGATTTTACCGACATAGAGAAGAAGACCTTTGCCATCGACGTAATCGCCGACGGGGTTACATTGCAGAAAGAAACAAAGGTCCGGATTGTCTACGAGCGATGGATGTATCTAGGCGCATTGGGGATCGTTGCCCTGCTAAGTTTGATTGTGTTTGTGCTGGTCAGGTTCGTCTACAAAGTATCCGAAGGACAGCAACGTTTTAACTTCGTCAAGATGCTTCTCCTCGAACAGACGAATCAGACTTACAGCCTGTCGCGCGCACAATTCCTGGCCTGGCTGCTCGTCATTGTCTTCTCTTACCTCTTCCTTTTCTTCGCCCACGGATTCATTGAGGGAGACTGGTTTTTCCCAAACATTGGCAATGCCGTGTACGCGTTCTTCATCAGTTTGGGAACGCTGATCATTTCGCAAGGAACAAGCATGGTCCAGGGACCCAAAGGGGCCGGTGAACTTCACCCGTCGCTGGCCGACCTCGTGGTCCACGGCGGTGTACTGGCCCTTGATCGAGTACAGCAGTTGATCTGGACAGCTATCGCGCTGGGCATGTTTGTTTACATAACCATCTCTACCTACGCCACAGCATCGGCACTGCCTGAAATTCCGATGCAGCTGATCGTGCTAATGGGACTCAGTTCCGCTGGCTACCTTGGTGGAAAGATGGTCCGAGGCGCCGGTCCTGTGATCGACGAGGCATCCTCAACTGCCGACACCGTTGTAAACGTGAAGGGGAAACATCTTTCGAAGGATGCATTTGTTTGGTTCGATGGTGAACGGGTGGAGAAAGTTGAAGTCGTCGCTGACGATCCGGACGATCCGGTCAAATTTGCCAAAGAGTTAAAGCTGACTGTGCCGGCGCTGACCGTAGACGGCTGGAACGCTGTACACCATGCCATCACAGTCATCAATAATGATGCGCAACGCGCCGACTGGCGAACGCCGCTCGAGATTAGCGTTACCCCTGGTGCACCTGATCCAACCAACAAAGTGACACTGGCTATCAAGACAGCTCGTGCTGTCAAAGGAGCGACGGTATCAGTTCCCGGTGCGCCCGATGACAAAGCGGTACAGGACGCCACAGATCCCAATGTTTTCACTGCCGTGGTCGACGTTGCATGGTTGAAGGAGCCTCACGATGTGACTCTGACCAGCGGTGAAGAGAAGGTCGTGCACAAATTCAAACCATCGTGAGGAAGCGAAGGGCTTCCAAACATGTCCCACGGGCTTGAATTCTCGAAAGGAGATTAACGTAAGCGATGATACAGAACTCTGAATTCACCTACACAGTAGGGTCCAACGAAGAGGTCACAGTACAAATAGTCGCTATAGAAACGCCGAACACTGCGTCATTTGTAGTGGACACAGCCGCAGATCAGACATCAGACGATCCGCTCACTTTTGTTTTCCGTGTGACGAATGGTCCCGGACAAACTCATTTCGGAATTGTACGTGGTGCTTTTCCTGGTCCCCCAGACCCTCTCGCTGAAGACCCGCGGTTTGAAATCTTCCTAACAGGCTCCCTCGGAGGCGGAGAGCATACCGGCCCAATAATTCGCAGAAGCGACCCGGGCAGTCATATGGTTAATCTCACGTTCCGACGACCTTAATCCTCAACTGTCAATTGGTATTACTCAAGCAAAGGATGAAGCGATGCTAACACCCACTTCTCGACCCGGAACTATCTTTGCAAAACGATATCCGCGAAGACCAATTCTCAGAACGGTCGTGTCTGGTCTTCTGATTGTATTGCTGACGAGTCAAAGTCTTGCCCAACAAACCGCATCGATTAAGGATCTTAAGTCACAGATCACAAGGATGGAGGAGGTACAACGGGATCCGGCGGTGCCCGAAGAGGTGAAACAGCACAACGCGACTTTTCTGAAGGCCAGGCGAGCACAACTTCAAGCTCTCTTGTCGACTCAACTTGAAGGCCTCGGTAAATACAAAGCCGATTTTGGCGCCTCCTTATCAGCGACAGAGAAAGAAACTATAGACAAATCCATTCAAGAAATTTCCGCTGAGCTTGAAGAATTGAAAAAACGTTCCGGAGCAAATGCTCCCGCCGAAACAATGACCGCGGCTTCAAGTGTCAATGGGAATGGAAGCGGAGTCTCATCCACAGTATCCACTTCTTCCGTAAATACGGCTGCCGTAACGCCTGCATCCACCGCTAACACCAGCAGTGGACCAACAGGCGCAACCCCGCCACCACAAACAGGAAATACTGTTGCCCCTGATTGCTACCCGAATGCTCCGCGGGTTTTAGTTGAGGGCGCAGATGAGGCTGCTTTTTTTGTTGCCAGGGACGGTGCCGGGCAAACTGAAAGAATTTTACCAACTTTGATTTTCTTTACCATCGCGGACGCTCTAGCGAGCCAGGAGATGCAAGAGGGTAGACGAGACCTCATCAAGTCCATCCAAATCCGTCAATTCATGGAGGAGACTCGGCGGACGGATAAGCAGGTTGGGGCGTCGGCGACTTCTGAAGGCTCGACGAGTGCGCTGGAGAAGCCGAACTTTGCTAACTTACTCGCCTTCGCTATCGAACACGGAGCAATCGATAAACAGGTATCGGGAACTACACTCACCCTCAGTTCTTCACCTTATGCACTTATTGCTGCTGCACAAGGTGATACATCTAGTACCTATAAGAAATATGAGTTTTTCCATCGCATCGGAATCTCAGCCAATTTCAACATCGAAGATGAGAATGATGTGCTGGCAAGCGCCCGGAGAAATCAACTGTCGGAGTGGTCGGTGCGAGCGCGTCTTTCAAGAGACCGTAGTACTCGGTCCCCTGAGTTTGAAGAGTTTTGGAACCGCGAAGTGCGAGGTATCTTCGAAGGTTTGCCGAGGGAGCTGGTAGCAGAATTCGCAGCTCTTTTCCGTGCCGAAATTGAAAAGGTGCGTTTCCAGGTCAGCCAACAGTTCATTGTTTACAGTACGGAGTATCTCGCAACTAATTCGGGGCAAACTAAAGAAGCCCAGCGGGCAGGATTGCAACAGATGTTCCTCTGTAAATTAAAACAGGACGTGTTCGACAACATCGACTCCTTCCATCTGACCAGCGCTGATAAGGAAAGAATTATTGCTCGTACGCTTCCAGCCTTGCGCGATGCGATTGCAGCGGAAAAGCGTGCCCTAAAACTCATCGACGACAAAATCGCCGAGATGAACGACAGGCCCCTCGCAACTTTCGCCTACACGAACAAACGAGATCCGTTAACTTCGGATTATTCAGTCTTTAAGTTTCTTTACGACCGAAAGACTTTCAGTCCGATGAAATTCATGGCGAACGCCGGTCTCTCCGTTTACCACCGGCCGAACCCGCTTTTGAATCAGCAAAGGATTCGCGACTTCGCAGTCGCGGTGTCGCTGGAAGGCAACGCCGGGAGAAGCCCATTCCTTACCGACGACCTGGACCAGAGTCAGATCACGTTCGCCTTCACCGGCCGCTATGAACGACTCTTCGAAAACAGGAATATCATCAACCGGAAAGCTGATTTAGGTTTCTTTCAATTTAGATTGGAAGTTCCCTTTATGGGAGGTATGAGTCTTCCCTTTTCGGTTACTTATGCCAATGCAACAGAGCTGATCAAGGAAGATCACGTACGTGCTAATTTCGGGTTCAGTTTTGATGCCGACAAGCTTTTCTTTCTCAAAACCTTTCTGCGAAGATGAGCCGATTTTTAGGAATCGACACCGAGAGTGATCAAGGTTTATTGGAACCAGATCACCACTTCCGGGCACTTAAGGCGAACCGGACATGCCAGAGCTCCAACGCTCAACTGGCACACCGGCTTCAAAATCATAGAAGCGCAGGTCGGTTGCAGTCAGGAGCTTAGTCAATAAGAAAATTTGCCCTGCATGCATCGAGAAGTGTTCCGTCACGTGGAAGATGGCTTCGAGGATGTCGACGTCGTTGCCCTGGATTTTGCGGTACTCGAGGAGCGTTGAGGGATCGAGGGATTGAAGAGTCGTTTGGACGTCGGAGAGCGTTGAGCGAAGTAGCGCAGTGAGCTCGTCGCGCGAGATTACGTCGCGCTGTTCGAATTCGGAGTCGCGGTTGCGCGCGTCAGGCGCGGAGCCGATACCGCAGACGATCCACTGGCGCGCGTTGCCGCAGAGGTGCAGGATGAGGTTGCCAATGCTGTTCGATTCTTCGTTCGCGCGCCACCAGATCTGCTCGTCACTAAGTTTTTCGAGACAGCGCTCTATCTTGGGCAGGTAGTCACCCAGCAGGTACTCAGACGCGCGTTTGAGAAAGGACTGTGCGATTGAAAGATCATCGATCTTAGGCATCTTCGTCTGTCGATTCTGGTCGTCGCTTGTGTTTGGCTTTGCGACCCGACGGCCGCGCCACTTCATCCGGTTTCGCGCGCGAGATCGGATGACCGGGAGGCGCGCCGGGCTTGCGGATGCTGTCAAACACAGGACGCGCCTGCTGACGTTTTCCCTTTCGTGGAGAACTTCTTCTCACCATAACTCAGCCTCCACTCAGTTGTTTGGATCACGGCGATGCTAGCGCCAGGGTAAATGCGGTGTCAACAATCACAGAACCGAGCGCGGTAGCGCCGGGTCAACCTCATCGACGAACGTGATTTGGGAAGTTCACCCGGCGCTACCGCACTCGGTTCTGTTGAGTCCCCAGCGCAAAAAGAAACCGGCGCGAGATGGCTGGAGCCGTCTCGCGCCGTGGTTTCCTTCCGGCGTTCATTGAAATTGGATTAGGCTTCGCTGCCCCGCGGCGTCTTGGAAAGCATTCTCAACGCATTTGTCGTCTCAGCGCGGCGTTTTTGCTGGAACTCCGTGACCCAGTTAGTCACGGTCTCAACCATGTCGCGTGCCGTTTCACGTGCGGAAGCTGCTTTTGCCTTAACGATTGGACGGGATTTCTCGCCCTTCTTGATAACCTTGATTGTTTTCTTCTCAGACATTGCTTTTATTTCGAGTTCGTTGAATCTGTAAATGTATCCAACGAAATTCTCGCCACACAGTTCCCAAAATTAGTAAATCCTAGAACGTCGGACTGCCATCTCGCTTGCAAAGAAGAGGCCACATCCGCTAACGCGCACCACGGGAGAAAAAAAGGCCACTTCAGAAGAAAAATTTTTTTCTAATGACGTATTCGGGGTAGCCACGCTCGCAAACCGTACACAGAAAATCCGAACTACGCGGACAAATGCTCCGATTTTGATACGAGTTGCGCGTTTTTCTGCTCCATGTCCAACGCCCAGATGATTTTGTGAGCGTGATAAACCATCAGAACGAGCCCGATTGCCCCGCCGATGTTCACGTATTTCAACCCGTTGATCATATTGCGTGTGCCATATTTCACCAGTAGGGCATTTATGACTATGAGCGCGAGGCGAAACTCAGTCGGACCGAGCTTCAGATAACTGATTTTGAAACGCTCGGTAGTGGAAAACGCCAGAAACGTACTGACCTCGTAACCCGAACAGATAGCGAGCAGGATCAGAACCTGCAGACGCGACCGTTCAGGAAGAATGAACGCGTAACCGATAATGACCGAACAGAGAAAGAAGTAGTCGAGGAGGTGATCCATGTAATAGCCCCACCTGACCAGACCGGTGCCGCGATACTTCCCCACCTTGCCGTCGTAGTGATCGGTGACGTATTGCATGGCAATCATCGCCGACACGCCCCAGAGCCATCGCAGGTCGCGCGCTGCCCAATAAGAAAAAAGCAGGATCAGCGACGACCAGACGAGCGTCAGCATCGTTAAGTGGTACGTCTCCAGCCAGGAAGGAATGCGCGGCAGAACTCGCGGTGCGAGTCGACGTTCAAAAGGAGTCAGAAACGAGTTGTTAGATTTTCGCGCGCCGGCGAATTCCTGAGTATCAATCATGCGCTCTGCATTACTGCAACGCACACGCCAGCATTTTTGTGAGGATTTCTAAGCTTTAGCTGGAAGATTTAGAACCTGATTCCGACGACTGTCGGCTTTTTGCTTGATCCGCTTGATTCAGATGAAAACTACTGACTGTGAGCTCGGGATCTCAAAACGACGCCGGCAGCGCGCATTCCTGCATGCCAGCATATCGTCAATCCGCACCAGATAATCCCGCGACTTCTGAAACCGCGCCCGATCCAGCTCGTTCATACCGCGCGGTGGCTGGGGCTTCTTCGTGCGCTTCAACCAGCGGACATCATATTCAGCGCGCTCGCGGCAATGAGGACAGCTATACGTCGCCTTTTTTAATTCTTCTTTCTCGTTAAAGAAATCGCGTTCGTTCATGATTCCGCACCCCAACTCTCACATAGTTCACGCAGATACCGAAAACTGTAAATTCCGGTTTCGTGACCGTCGCTCCAGCGAAAGTTGAGCGCGTAACGCCCGACGACGCTGATGTCGCGGATTTCAATCTTCTCAGAAATACTGTCGGGCTTCAACACGCGTTCTCCCGTCCATTCATTGACGCATTGCGCGCACGGGCAGGAGCGCCTCAACTCAGCCGCCGGGTAAGTACAGCGCTCATCGTCACCCCAGACGATGCTGACGGTGAAATCGTCGACTTGTTTGATTTCTCTCGGCTCGATTGCCGGACCGCGTCGCTCCATCTTAGCTGTTTGATTCGACTGCTTTTTTCACGTCGGCCGCCGTCACATCGAAATGCGATGCATTCCAGACCGCTTTGCCGTCACGCAGGATGATGACCTGCGGCGTTTCATGACGAACGCCGGTCCGCTTCGCAAGCTCGTGCGAGACGTCACGCGCTGACTGCACCTCGACGATATTGACGCCGTCGACCTTTTCCATCTCGCGGTAAGCGCGCGCGCTGATCGAACAGGCATTGCTGTGCTTAAAAACGATGACGGGCTTCTTTGTCGAGTCGGTTAAAAGGTTCTCGAGTGTGTCGTGGTCGTCGATTCTGAAAAAGCTGTTTCCCATAAGTTCCTCTGTGATTTTCGTACTGCCGATATAAGAATCTCAGAATTCCCTATTGACGAGCAAACAGAATCGGCTTATTGTGCGTGACGCTAACGAGAAAGCTTTGGCTGTCCTCAAAGCCTGGCCTAACTTACCGACGAGCCTCACGAGTCTCTGAAAACAG
>Ga0134121_10000984_pt1 | contig 28606 bp, 25 predicted proteins | sample KB301_FD_96463 | JGI IMG/M metagenome (GOLD analysis project Ga0134121, IMG submission 96463) | Terrestrial soil microbial communities without Nitrogen fertilizer from Kellogg Biological Station, Michigan, USA - KB3-0-1 | ecosystem: Environmental > Terrestrial > Soil > Unclassified ... | reverse complement strand
TTGAGACATAACTATTGTTGTTTATGATAACTGGCCTCGTCAGGAGCGCCAAAGGAAATACCTGTATCACGAGCCGTGCGAACTAACTGTCCGTTAGCAGGCACAGTCTTAATTCCCTTGATCGCTTCTGTCAATGGAACCGTAACCACGTCCCCCGCCTGTAAAGCAACCATTACGCCACTCTTACTATTCGCCAGCGCCCGGACCGCACACGAGCCGAAGTTCGTCGCCAGCATCCGGTCGAAAGCATTGGGCCGGCCGCCTCGCTGAAGGTGTCCGAGCACAACGCAACGTGTTTCACGGCCCGTGATTCTTTCGAGATCCTGTTGCAGGTGCTGGCCTATGCCACCGAGCCGTGGTGCACGATTACCATCACCCTTGTCTTGATAAACCAAGTCGTGGCCGATCTCCAAAGCGCCTTCTGCGACGACGATGATACTAAAATTTGACCCACTCAGATCGCGTTGTCGAATCTTATTCGCGACCGCTTCTACTGAAAAAGGAATCTCCGGAATCAGTATCACGTCAGCGCCACCGGCGATACCGGAGTGGAGCGCGATCCAGCCCGCGTGGCGGCCCATCACTTCAAGGATCATGACGCGATCGTGTGACTCGGCAGTTGTGTGCAGACGATCGAGCGCTTCGGTCGCGATGTCGAGTGCGGTGACAAAGCCAAACGTCAGCTCAGTGCAGGCGAGATCGTTGTCGATCGTCTTGGGCACCCCGACCACCGGAACGCCGCGCTTATCAAACTCATTTGCGATCGTGAGTGTGCCTTCACCGCCCAGGACCACGAGCGCGTCGATACCAACGATCTTCATGTTCGAGATCGCTTCCTGGTAGACGCTCTCCGCATCCCGTTCTGAATCGCCACAAGCTGTTTCAACAAATCGCCCCTTGTTGAGCGTGCCGAGAATCGTGCCGCCGCGAGGCAGTAGACCGCGCACGTCACCGGATGAAAGCAGGCGAGTGCGTGTCTCGCCGAGCAGTCCTTCGAAGCCGTCTTCGATCCCGATCACACGCATGCCGTACTCGCATGTGGCAGTTTTCACCACAGCACGAATCACGGCGTTGAGGCCTGGAGCATCACCACCGCCAGTCAGGATTCCGATCGTTCCAAACATTGCCGCCAAGTCTATCATTGTCGATTGCGAATTGCCGATTGGGAGTTGGCAATCTGCGACGACTGGCGTAGCATACCAACGAATGGAAATCGATGACGACGCAAAAGAAATAGTTCGCGAAATCGGCACCGCCATCAATGAGTCGGTAGAGAATTCGACGAAGGTTGCCGAAGCGATTGAGCGCCTGCGTGAAGCGGGTTATGAGATGGAATTAACGCTGCGGCTCGAGATCGGGCTGCGACCTCACGCGGGCGACGACGAGAGTGCCGCCGAAGCCGCGAGCCTCGATCTAACTGAAGAGGATTTGCAGGTTTTGCAGCGGATGAAGATCAGGATCGATCCGGAAGGAAATTAGCCACAGATTTACACGGATTCCCACGGTTCAGAAAGAACAATTCTGGTCTGTGTTAATCCGTGTAATCCGTGGCTAAAAATTTTATTCGGGTACTTCGTCGCTTCCAGTTAGCGTTTGTTGTCGAAGCGCCGCGGCGCCAAGCAGGCCACCCATTCCCATCGATTCCACCGCGCTACTCGGGACGAGCATCAAAGCACCCTTCTCCTTCAAGCCTTCATACAACATGTTCATTGCTCGCAGGTGCAGGGCTGTCGGATTGTCTCGATAAGACCGAGCCGCAGTCTCGAACGAGTGTGCGATCTCGACTTCAGCCTGGCCAAGGATGATGCGCGCCTGTTTCTCACGCGCTGCCTGTGCTTCGCGCGACATCGCATCCTGCAGTGCAGGTGGAATGATCACGTCGCGCATCTCAACCGATTGCACGGTCACGCCCCACGGATTCGAGCGCTCGTCGATCAGTTGTTGTAACTCTTCTTCGATCCGCTCGCGACCGCGCAACAGATCAGTCAGTGAAGTTCTGCCGATGATGTCGCGCAGCGCAGTCTGTGCGGCCCAGCTAACAGCCTGCGGGTAGTTCTGAACTTCAAGCGCTGCTTTCTCAGGATCGTAGACCATCCAGAAGAGCACTGCATCGACATTAACGGGCACCGTGTCAGACGTAAGCGTCTCTTCAGCAGCGAAACTCGTCGTGATTACGCGCTGGTCCACCCACGCTGAGATCGAATCAACGAACGGAATGATCCAGAACAGACCTGGACCACGCAAACCGACGTATCTACCAAGTCGCAGGACAACCGCACGCTCCCACTGCCGCGCGACCTTCGGCGCCTGCGAAAGTGCTAACCCCAGGATCAATCCAACGATTACACCGACGGGATTGAATGTTAACCAGGTGGCGAGTGCGCCGAGTAAGAGCGGTGTAACCAAAACTGCCGCTGACACAACGTTGACGCGCGGCGTTTCGGTGGCCGGGACGTTACTCCTGGTATGAATCAGACTCGTAGACATCTTAGTTAGGCTCCTTCTTGCGCCGGCTCTGAAGTTGATCCAGCAAGTCGTCGACGGAGAACCCCATCGCATTCGCTTCTTCCAGAAATCGATCGACGAGTTCGGTCAAATGCTTCTCATGTTCCTCGTGATGATTGCCGTCGAGATGGCGGGCGCTGACAAACGTTCCCACGCCTCTTCGTGTTTCGAGGATTCCCGAGCGTTCCAGCTCGGCATAAACTTTTGCCACCGTATTGGCATTGACGCGAAGTTCAACTGCTAACTGGCGCACGGTGGGCAACTGTTCCCCGACCCGTAGCCGTCCCGTCGCTATCGCGAACTGAATCGCTCGCGTTAACTGCGCGTAGAGCGGCATGGGATGCGAAGGGCTCAATGAGAAAATCTGGCTCATCTCGGATTGTACTACGATGGTAGTACAAGTAGGGTTTCAGGAAACACGGATCTGCCCGGATCTGTGGCTGATTTTGCTCGGATTAGAGCGCTGTGGTATCTTAGCGGGCTTTTAATCCTGCCAGTTTTCGTCGCCTTTATAGGTGAAAAGAGGAGTTCAGAGACAGTATGTCTACGCCTAATGGAAACCTCAGCGCCGACGGGAATCACGTCGGTAAAGTCGTTCAGATCATCGGTCCTGTGCTCGACGTCGAGTTTCAAGGAGGCTACTTACCGCCGATTTACCAGGCGCTGCGAGTGACCTCCGAAGGGTTCGATGTGCCTAATCCGATCGACGTAATTGCCGAAGTGCAGCAGCACCTCGGCGAAGGCCGCGTGCGAACCGTTTCGATGCTTCCGACCGACGGCATGGTCCGCGGCATGAAAGCCATCGACACCGGCGGCCCGATCACGATGCCTGTAGGCGAGGGAACGCTCGGTCGCGTGCTCAACGTCATCGGCGAGCCCGTCGACACGCTCGGACCGGTGAAACACGAAAAGCGCTACCCGATTCACCGTCATGCACCGTCGTTTGAAGAGCAGTCGACCGAGTTGCAGATGTTCGAGACCGGCATCAAGGTCATCGACCTGATTCAGCCGTTCCTGCGCGGCGGCAAGATCGGACTGTTTGGCGGCGCGGGCGTGGGCAAGACCGTTATCGTGATGGAGTTGATCAACAACATCGCGAAAGCGCGCTCGGGCTTTTCGGTGTTTGCGGGCGTCGGCGAGCGCACGCGCGAGGGCAACGACCTGCTGCGCGAAATGGTCGAGTCGCAGGTTATCCAGTTTGGCGAGGAGTTCAATAAGAACTTCCACGACACAGGCCAGTTCGATCTGACCAAGGTCGACATGCAAACGATTGGACAGTCGAAGGTGGCGCTGATTTACGGGCAGATGACTGAGCCGCCCGGAGCGCGTTTGCGCGTCGCGCTTTCCGGTCTGACGGTCGCAGAGTATTTCCGCGATCAGGGGCTCGACGTGCTGCTCTTTATCGACAACATCTTCCGCTTCACACAGGCGGGCTCGGAAGTGTCGGCACTGCTCGGTCGTATGCCTTCCGCGGTGGGTTACCAGCCAAACCTCGCGACTGAGATGGGCGAAATGCAGGAGCGCATCACGTCGACGAAGACGGGTTCAGTCACATCGATTCAGGCGGTTTACGTGCCTGCCGACGACTACACCGATCCGGCGCCGGCGACGACGTTCGCGCACCTTGACGCGGTTACCGCGCTTTCGCGACAGATCGTCGAGCTCGGTATTTATCCGGCGGTCGATCCACTCGCATCATCGTCGCGCATTCTCGATCCGCGCGTCATCGGTCAGGAACACTACGACACCGCTCAGGACGTGAAGCGCGTGTTGCAGCGTTACAAGGATCTCCAGGATATCATCGCGATTCTCGGTCTCGACGAGCTTTCCGACGAAGACAAACTGATCGTCTCGCGCGCGCGAAAGATTCAGAGGTTCTTCTCGCAACCGTTCTTCGTGGCGGCGCAGTTCACCGGTCTCGAAGGCAAGTACGTCAAACTGGAAGACACTGTCAGAGGGTTCCGCGAGCTGGTTGACGGCAAGCACGACGATCTGCCGGAGCAGGCGTTCTACATGGTCGGCACGATCGAAGAAGCGGTTGAAAGGGCGAAGACTCTCGCTCAGTAAACTATGGCGGACAAAATTCAACTCGAAGTTGTAACGCCGGAGCGACGACTTATTGCGGAGCCGGTTGATATGGTGACGGTGCCCGGATTAGGTGGCGAGCTGGGAATCCTGCCGGGTCACACGCCGCTGATCTCACAACTGCAAACTGGTGTGCTGACGTACGTGGCAGAAGGGAAGAGTTCTCAGTTACACGTGTCGGGCGGGTTTGTGGAAGTGCGTGACGATCACGTCTCGGTGCTGGCGGAGGTCGCGGAGCGTCCTGACGAAATTGACGCCGCGCGCGCAAAGCTCTCGCGTGACCAACTCGAGAAACAAATCAACGCCTGGAGCGGCAGCGAAGACGATCTGGCAATCGCAAAGACCGAATTCGAACGCTCGGTCGTACGCCTGCAGCTTGCTTCTCGATAAATCCGTTTTCATCCGTGTAATCCGCGGTTAATTAGCCACGGATTACACGGATCATTTCTTTTACCGCACTCTCCAACCCAACAAACACTGCTCTTGCAACGATGTTGTGGCCGATATTGAATTCGGTGATCTGCTTGATCTCTGCGACTGCGCCAACGTTACGGTAAGTCAGCCCGTGGCCTGCCGCGACATTCAATCCATATTGCATCGCGAGCTCCGCAGCGTCTCTCAGCCTGCGTAACTCATGCGAGGCGTGCGCGGCTCCTTCACCGTGAATACCGCGCGCGCCGAGTGTCGCTTCAGCATAAGCTGCTGTACACAACTCAACCTGCTGCGCGCCCACGTCGTGCGCTGCCTCGATCTGTTCCGCGTCCGGATCGATAAACAAGCTGGCGAGAATATTCCCGAGCCGCAGTTTCGACACTGTAGCCCGCACGATTGCGATATTTGTCTTCGCATCGAGACCGCCTTCAGTCGTGATCTCGTCAGGCTTCTCGGCGACGAGCGTGACCGCATCGGGTTTGGCTCCGAGCGCGATGCCGAGCATCTCCTCAGTCGCAGCCATCTCGACGTTCAGATATGTCGTAACTGATTTGCGCAGTACCTCGATGTCGAGATCCTGAATGTGGCGGCGATCGCCGCGGAGGTGAACCGTGATGCCGTCGGCTCCGGCCTGCTCGCACGCCATTGCGGCGGCCAGCACGCTCGGCTCCGGCGCGCGACGCGCCTGACGCACGGTAGCTACGTGATCGATGTTGACGTTGAGTCGAGCTGTCATGATTCTCAATTATAGGTCCTATGCCCGTTTGAGATCATGCACAGCGCGAATGGCGGAATCGTAAACGCCGCGGCGCGCCTGCTGCCGGATCAGATTCACCTCGTTGACCATCTTGAAGCTGTCGGTGAACAACGTCACCTTGCTACCTTCGTTATGGTCCCACCGCACCGGAATCTCTTTCAAATTCAAACCGGCGCGAAAAGCGAGATACAGGAGCTCGACGTCAAACCCAAACCGATCGACCGTGGCTGCTTCGATCAGCGGCCGGCACGCGCTCATGCGAAAAGCTTTGAAGCCGCATTGCGTGTCCCAGAACGGCAGTCCCGTCGCGAGTCGAACAACCAGATTGAAGACGCGCCCGCCCTGCTCGCGCCGCCATGATTGATGGACTCCGATCAGTTGCCGGTCGAGCGCGCGCGATCCAAACGTGACGTCATACTGCCCGTTCACGATCGGCTCGACCAGTTTCGGCGCTTCGGCGATTGGCGTGGAAAGGTCGGCGTCGGAAAACAGGGCCACGTCACCGCGCGCAGCCAGCAGGCCGAGTCTGACGGCCCTGCCTTTTCCGAGATTCGATTTGTAACTGATGACCGAGGTGCGGAGGTCGCCGGAATCCTGGAAAACTGTTCGCGCCAGGTCGGCAGTTTCGTCGGCTGAGCCGTCGTCGACGACGATCAGCTCGCCGTCGGGAAAGTTCTCCTGGAGGTAGCCCACAACGGCCCGCAGGGTGTTTCCCAACCGGGCGACTTCATTGTATGCGGGAATTACGACCGAAAGAGATGCGGACATGCCTCATCGCCAATATAACGCATCTGCACAATCTGTGGATAAAGAAACCTCGTATGGTATATTTTGGCAATGGAAGTCGCCCGCGAATTAAAGAAGTCCCCTCCACCACGATACAACGACCTCTGGATCGACAAGCGCTTCGCAATCAGCGCCGCCGTCTTGATCCTGATAGCGGCCATTTTCGGGGGCATGATTGGCAGCAGCAGCGGCAATCTCCGCAGCTTCACTTCCACTAATTCAAAGAACTCGTACCGCGTCGTCGACGAGATCGAAAAAGACTACAACGAAGCCGTCTCGACCATCACCAGCAACTACTCCGGCGACATCGATCACGAAAAAGCCACCCAGGCCGCGATTCAGGGAATGCTTTCGACGCTCGATCCGCATTCCGCTTACTTCCCGTACAGCGAGTTCAAGAAACTCAAAGAGGACCAGGACTCGCGCTTCTACGGCATCGGCGTCACCATCGTCCAGCATCACGACGGCGTGTACGTGCAATCAGTCGTCGAAGGAACACCGGCCGCCAAGCACGGCCTGAAGTACGGCGATCGCATCGTCGAGGTTGACGGGAAAAACTCGCGCGACTGGAGCAGCGAGCAGGTCTCAAAGAACGTGCGCGGCGGGCTTGCCGAACCGGTAACGATCAAGGTCGAGCGCGCGGGCTCCGAAGCGCCGTTGTATTTCACGATCGTGCGTGATGCCGTGCCGCTGCCGACGATTCGCAACTCTTACATCATCCGTCCGGGCACCGGTTATATCGGCCTGACTGGCGGTTTTCAGCGTTCGAGTGACGATGAGCTTTCGAAGTCGATCAAGCGACTCCAGGAGCAGGGCATGCGGCAGCTCATACTCGATCTGCGCGGCAATCCCGGCGGGCTTTTAGATCAGGCGATCGACGTTGCGAGTGAGTTTTTGCCGCGCGACGCAGTCGTGGTTTCGGTTAAAGGTCGAACTGAGTACAGCGATCCGATAACTTACAAATCAACCGGATCCGACCCGACCAACGTTCCTTTGGTGGTTTTGATCAATCGCAACAGCGCTTCGGCGTCGGAAATCGTCGCGGGGGCTATCCAGGATCACGGCCGCGGTTTGATTGTCGGCGAGACGAGCTTCGGCAAAGGTCTCGTGCAACGAATATTCCAGTTGCCATTCAACACCGGACTCACGCTGACAACCGCGCGTTACTACACACCATACGGACGCTCGTTGCAGCGCGACTATTCGAGCGGCTCGATTTACGACTACTACACGCGCCACGAGCCAACCGATAACCAGACTGCGCCGGCGGGCGCGAATGGTCCACACAATATCGAAGCGCCACTCGCCCTCGCTTCACCGACGCCGCACCCGCACACTGGACCAGCAGTACAAACAGCCGCAGGGCGCGTGTTTTATGGTGGCGGCGGCATCACTCCAGATATCGAAGTCAAAGAGCCCGCGAATACGCCAACACGTTTGCGTATCGCCGAAGCAGCGTTTCAATTCACACGACAGGTGGCGGCAGGAATCGTTCCCGGTCTCGAGTCGTACCGGATCGAAAAAGTTCAGTATGGCAAGAATGCAAAGGCGACAGACTTCCCGATAACGGATCGCGTGATCGAAGCGTTTAAGAATTTCGTCCGCACACAGCCGTTGCTCCAGGTCCAACCCGCACAGATCGACGAAGAGCTGGAGTTTGCAAAGCTGCGTTTGCGACAGGAGATCGTCACCGCCGCCTTCTCAAACGATGCCGGCGCGCGTATATTGCTCGACAGCGACGCTCAAGTTCTTCGCGCCCTCGAAGCTCTCCCAGACGCTAAACGTCTTGCAGACAGCACGCGCAGCACCATCTGGCGCGGCTGAGGAGCTTACCTCCGCCAACTTTTGTTAACGAGCCACGAAAGAATTAGCCACAAAAAGGCACAAAAGGCACCAAAAGAAAGTTCAGAGTTCAGCCTTTAGGCTGCGGTCTCGAGTTGCAGGTGTGCAAGCCAAAACTCGAACTCTGAACTCTTTCTTTTGTGCCTTTTGTGCCTTTTTGTGGCTAATCTTCTTTACAATTCTTTACGTTCTTAGTGGCTAATGATCCTTGTGCTTTTTGGTGGCTTTATTTATATTCCGCACGTTCACCTAGCCTATTTCTGACGGCATTCGTTCTATCCCACGTAGTTTAGGCAAAACAAGTACGTTGAAAGGAAACTTTCGCAATGAAAGAACGGTCGCGCTCCGTTTACGATCTTGGCTTGCTACTCACGATCATTACTGCTGTGGCCTTTGCCAGTATCACGGTTCATTCACAGAATCAAACAACTCAAACTCCCGCGCCTGGCCCAGCACCCGCGCAGAGCCCAAGGGCAACTCCCAGTCCCAGTCCGACTCCAACGCCGATCAATTGGTCAACCGATCCGACGCTGAAACGCTTTGTCTTTCGCAGCATCGGACCAGCGAGCATGGGTGGACGTATAGACGACATCACCGCGGTCGAACAAAACCCGTACATCATCTACGTGGCGTTCGCGACCAACGGCCTTTGGAAGTCGACCAACAACGGCACGACCTTTCAACCAGTCTTTGACACGTACGGCACTCACTCCATCGGTGATGTCGCCATCGCTCCTTCCGATCCAAATATCGTTTGGGTCGGCACGGGCGAACCCAACAATCGCCAGAGCTCCAGCTTCGGCGACGGTATCTACAAATCCACCGACGCCGGTAAGACTTTCACGAAGATGGGTCTCGAGGATTCCCAGACGATCGCGCGCATCGTGATCGATCCGAAAGACCCAAACACCGTCTACGTCGCAGTGTTGGGCCATCTCTTCGGCCCGAACAAAGAGCGTGGTGTCTACAAAACTACAGACGGCGGTAAGAGCTGGCAGAACGTGAAGTTCATCGACGAAGACACCGGCTTTACTGACCTTGCGATGGACGCGTCAGACAGCAAGATTCTCTACGCTGCTTCATATCAGCGACGCCGCACGAACTTCGGTTTCAACGGCGGCGGTCCAGGCAGCGGCATCTGGAAGACGATCGATGCCGGCAAGACCTGGAAGAAACTCGAAGGCGGCGGATTGCCGGAAGGACTGCTCGGTCGCATCGGGATCGACGTTTCGCGTTCGAACCCGAACATTCTTTACGCGCAGATGGAAGTCGGCGCGAGTGTCGGCACCGGCGGTGAAGAGCCGACGCCCGGTGGTCCGGCGCCGAGTCCGAGCCCGTCTCCGTCAGCGTCACCGAGTCCGAGTGCATCGCCGACACCGACTCCGCTCGATCCGAAGAAACCCGGCGTTTGGCGTTCGGATGACAAAGGCAAGACGTGGCGCATCGTCAGCAACGAAAACAATCGCCCGATGTACTACAGCCAGATCCGTGTCGATCCGAAGAATCCGGAAACGGTTTACGTCGGTGGCTTGAACTTCAGCAAATCGACTGACGGCGGCAAGACGTTCCGATCGTTACAGCAGGGCATCGCGCATAGCGATAACCACGCGATCTGGATCAATCCCAACAACAGCGACAACCTGATGGTCGGAAACGACGGCGGTTTGAACGTCAGCTACGATCAGGGCGCGACGTGGGAGTTTGTCAATACGATTCCCGCCGCGCAGTTCTATGCGATCGGCGTGGACATGCGTAAGCCGTATTACGTGTACGGCGGTTTGCAGGATAACGGCTCGTGGGGTGGTCCAAGCCAGACGCGCAGTCTTCAGAACGGAATCACGAATGCTGACTGGTATCGCGTCGGCGGCGGCGACGGTTTTTACACGCAGGTCGATCCGACTGATTACAACATCGTCTATGCCGAGTCGCAGGGCGGCGCGATGCAGCGTCTGGATCTGCGCACCGGCCGCAGCGTAAGCATTCGACCGCGTGGTGTGCCACGACGCGGTGGCGGCGGGCCGGGCGGTGGCCGGCAGGGTGCACAACCGGCGGCGTCGCCAGGTGCTTCACCGGCTGCTTCGCCGACTCCTGACACACAGGCACAGCTCGCTGCTTTCGCAGCGGCACAGGGATTTGGCGGCTTCGGCGGCGCGAACTTGCAGTCGAACGTTGTTCCAACGCCACCTGCGAGTGAAGTGTTTCGTTTCTACTGGAACACACCGATTCACCTTTCGCCGCACAATCCGCGCCTGGTCTATGCGGGCGGCAACAAGCTCTTCCGATCGTTGGACCGCGGCGACACGTGGACCGCGACCATCGATCTCACCAAACAGATCGATCGCAACACGCTTCCGATCATGGGCGTGCCGGGCAAAGATCCGATGGCTTCGAAGCACGACGGCTACACTGGTTACGGCTACATCGTGACAGTCGCTGAGTCGCCGAAACTGCCGGGCGTCATCTGGGTCGGTACTGACGACGGCAACGTTCAAGTCAGTAAAGACAACGGCGCGACGTGGACCAACGTTTCGAAGAACGTGCCGGGCATCGGCGAGACGTATCACATCTCGCGGGTCGAGCCTTCGCACTACGACGCGGGCACTTGCTATCTCGCCGTCGACGGGCATCGTCTCGACGATCTGAAGCCGTATTTGTTCGTCACGACTGATTACGGTGCGACGTGGAAGTCGATCGTCAACAACCTGCCGAAGTGGGGCACCGTCAACGTTGTTACCGAGGACGCGAAGAACAAGGACCTGCTTTTTGTCGGCACGGAATATGGTCTTTTCGTTTCGCTGAACGGCGGCGCCGAGTGGAAGCCGTTCATGTCGGGCATGCCAATAATGCGCGTCGACGATATTCTGGTCCACCCGCGCGATAATGATCTGATTGTCGGTACGCACGGTCGGGGCATTTACATTCTCGACGACATCAGCGCGCTACAGCAGATGACGCAAAAGGTGATGGATTCGACTGCCACGTTGTTCGACGTTAGGCCGGGAACGATCTGGCAGAACGACCCGCGGCTCGGACGATACTGGGGCGGTGCGAAGCTCTTCCGCGGCTCCAACCCGGCTCCGGGCACGGCGATCAGCTATTACCTGAAGTCTCCCGCGGACGGCGAGGTGAAGCTCACGATCTCCGATTACACGGGGAAGGTTGTGCGAAACATCGTGGGGACGAATGACGCTGGTCTAAACAGGATTCAGTGGAACCTGCGCGGCGATCCACCTCCGCGTCCGACCGGCTTTGGTGGTGGTGGCGGACAAGGTGGTGGAGGCGGCGGCGGCGGTGGTGGTGGTGGCGGCGGTGGCGGTTTCGGTAACTTCTTCAACCAGGGCTTGCCGCTCGAAGCCGGCACTTACAACTTGAAACTGACCGTCGGTGGCAAGGACTACACGACCAAGATCGTTATCGAAAACGATCCGGGTTTGTAATCCGTGTTATCCGTGGCTAAATAACTCTCGCAATCACGCATTTCAAGTAATAGGTCTCCGGTACGCCCACCAGTACCGGATGATCGCTTGCCTGTATTCTTTTCTCGACGATCTGAACTCGGCGGTGCGCGTCGATTGCCGCGTGGGCCACGATCTCGATGAACAACTCTTCCGACACGTGATACGAACACGTGCAAGTGATCAGCACGCCGCCCGGATTCAATAACTTCAACGCTCGTAGATTGATCTCCTTGTAACCTCGAATCGCGGCTTTCAGACTTGCGCGATTTTTTGCGAACGCCGGTGGGTCGAGCACGATCACGTCAAAACGGTCGCCCGCGGCTTCCATCTCACGCAGCACGTCGAACACGTTGGCCTCGACAAAATCGACATTCTCGATTTGATTGAGTCTCGCGTTTCTTTCCGCTGCAGCAACGGCGTCAGCAGAAATATCGATACCGATCACGTTGTCGCAGACCGAAGCGAGGTGGAGGGCAAACGCGCCGTTGAAGGTGAAGCAATCAAGCGCGCGACCTCTGTTTGTCGTTTGTGCGGCGGCGCGTGCGGCGAGGCGATTCTCGCGCTGGTCCAGAAACGATCCGGTCTTCTGTCCGCCCAGCGGCTCGACGACAAAACGCAATCCGTGTTGCAGAATCTCCAATTCGGCAGGCGCGTTGCCGTAGCCAGTGCGTGTGATCAGCGGTAGCCCTTCCAGCTCGCGTACACGCACATCATTGCGTTCAATCACTGCTTGAGCGTCAAACTCCTCGACGAGCAGCTCGGTCAACATCGACTTAACCGCATCAGTGCCCTGCGACAACGTTTGCATCACGAGCACGTCTGCATAAACGTCGACGATCAGCGACGGCAGCAGATCTCCTTCTGAATAAATCAGACGATAAGCATTCGTCTCCAGCGAGATATGCCGTCTGCTGCCAGCTTCGGTAATCCGGCGCCGCCACCACTCACGATCGATCTCTTCGTTGCTCTGCGTCAGAAATCGCAGCGCAATCTGCGACGCGTCGCTGAACAGAGCTTGTCCGACAAAGTTGCCGCGCTCGTCTTTTACGGTCACGACCGAGCCACCTTCAGCATCAATCGCAACCACGTCGCTGCGATAGATCCAGAGGTGTCCCTGCCGCACCCGATCCGCACCCTTCTTATTGACTCTCGCCGTGTTCATCCTCGATACTCTGCCACGAAATCATCGCAACATAAACACAGGCATGGGAGCACTACTAAGCGTGATGGCCATTGTGATCGTTTTCACGTGGCCGTATCAGAACGCCAGTTCGAAACCAGCAAACTCCTGGAGAACACTGGTGCCCGGACGAGCAACGCGTGCGGACGTCGAACGACTGCTTGGTAAGCCTCAGGGAATGGTTGCGTCGAGTCCATTGTACGAGCTCCCGGAAGAGAACGTGCTGTTCACCTATTCTCGTGGTAATTGTGATCCACAGGATGGTGGTTGGAATGTTCCGGCCGGTACAATCATTGAAATTGAGATCATTCCGCAGGGCAAGAGGCTGGTCGGAAAGGCTGGTTTCGACCTCAGCAAATATCGACGAACGGAAACCCAGCACCCTCCAGCGATCATCTACACGAATGTAGAAGAGGGGGTGACAATAACTGCGAGACTGTTCACTGATCCAGAGGACATCCTGCACATTAACCTCCGACCATCGGTCCGCGAATTAGAGTTTGCCTGCCCTGCCAAACCGGCGAATTAGCCTCCGGGTTTTCATCCACGAAGTTTATCCGCAGCCGCGCAATCCTGTATGCTTAGTCACGCATGGAAACGAAAACCGAGCCGCCGGTAGACTTCAACCCCTACAACACGCGCGAGATCGAATATGAAAAAGATCTCGGCGCGCCGGGGGAGTTTCCTTACACGCGCGGCATCTACCCGAACATGTATCGCGGGCGGCTCTGGACCATGCGCCAGTACGCCGGCTACGCCACCGCGGAAGAATCGAACGCTCGTTACAAATATCTCCTCGCACAGGGCACGACCGGCCTGTCAGTCGCATTCGATCTGCCGACGCAGATCGGTCTCGACTCGGACGATCCACTGGCACACGGCGAAGTCGGGAAAGTCGGCGTTGCTATCGACTCGCTCGAAGACATGGAGCGACTCTTCGCCGGCATTCCGCTCGATGAAGTCTCGACGTCGATGACGATCAATGCGACGGCTGCGATCCTGTTGTCGTTGTATCTCGCCGTCGCGCGCAAGCAGGGCGTGCCGTTGAATAAAGTTCGTGGCACCCTGCAAAACGACATTCTGAAAGAGTACATCGCGCGCGGCACTTACATTTATCCGCCCGCGCCGTCGCTGCGTCTGGTGACGGACATCTTCCGATTCTGCGCGCGCGAAGTGCCAAACTGGAACACGATCTCGATCAGCGGTTACCACATTCGCGAAGCCGGCTCTACTGCCGTGCAGGAAGTTGCGTTCACGCTTGCGGATGGGATTACTTATGTCGAAGCAGCGCTCGCCGCCGGTCTTGCGATCGACGACTTCGCGCCGCGTCTCTCGTTTTTCTTCAACGCACACAACAACCTGCTCGAGGAGATCGCGAAGTTTCGTGCGGCGCGACGTTTGTGGGCGCGCATCATGCGCGATCGTTTCAAAGCACGCGATCCACGCTCGTTGATGTTACGGTTTCATACGCAGACGGCGGGCTCGTCGCTGACCGCGCAGCAACCGGAAGTGAATGTAGTTCGCACTACGATCCAGGCGCTCGCCGCGGTGCTTGGTGGAACGCAATCGCTGCACACGAACTCGATGGACGAAGCGCTCGCGTTGCCGACTGAATCAGCAGCGCGTCTAGCACTGAGAACTCAGCAGGTAATTGCTTACGAGTCGGGTGTTGTAGACACGGCGGATCCACTCGGCGGCTCTTACGCGATCGAACATCTGACGGACGAGATTGAAGCGGGCGCGGTCGAGTATCTGAAAAAGATCGAAGCAATGGGAGGGATGCTGCGTGCTATTGAAATCGGATATGTGCAGCGCGAGATCCAGGAGGCGGCGTATCGTTATCAGAAGGCTGTCGAAGCACAGGAAGAGGTGGTGGTTGGTGTAAATCGGTTCCAGCTTGAAGAAGAGCCACCCGTGAACGTGCTGCGGATCGATCCGGCCCTGGAACAGGCGCAGGTCGAACGCGTGCGAGCATTGCGTGAGCGACGCGATAGGGAAGCCGTCACGGCCGCACTCAACAAACTCAAGCAGGCAGCGACGACTGACGAAAACCTGCTCCCGCGAATTCTTGAATGTGTCGAGTTGTATGCGACGGTTGGCGAGATCAGCAATACGCTACGGGAGATCTGGGGCGAGTATCGAGAGAGTTCGACTATTTAAATGAACGTGTTAACAAAAATTATTCTATTTGTTTTGATTGGCGGCGCCGCTGTCGCGCAGGAGCAGAAACCGTTATCGTGGAGTCGATACACGGTCAAAGATGAAGAGTTTTCGGTGCTGCTACCAACGCTCCCGGCTATGACGACGACCCAGGCGCTTCGCAAAGGTGATCACGAACGTCAGAGGCGACGGCAGTTGGAAACCTCTTTGGACGGTGTGCTCTACACGATTGATGTTTATCAGAACCCTCAACCAAGGCAGTCGTTGGACGAGTTTATCGCTGAAATGAGCGCAGACCTCAAATACGATCCGGCCAGTGAACGAGCCTTCACCGTCGATGGTTTTTCCGGTAAAGAGTACTCCGCAACAAATAACCCCAATCCTTTCATAGTGCGATTTATTGCTACTGAAAAACGGCTGTACCGCTTTATGGTGAGAGGACCGGGGGTCGAAAGACCGGCCGCGAAAGAATTTCTTTCTTCGATAAAGCTGGGCAAGAATACAGAGGCCGTTGAAGTCTCCGAGGGGCTGGGAATTCCTGTAGAGTCAGCTTTAGTTGACCCGGTCTATGCCGGAAAAGAAGTGGACGTAAAGGCTCGGATCTTGGATAGTCCACCACCTGATTTAAGTACGGACGCAAGCAATCGCGCCGCCGGAATCGTGATTCTCAGGGTTGTATTTGCAAAAACAGGTCGTGTGGAAAACATTACCGTCATCAGGGGTCTGCCTAACGGATTGACCGAAAAATGCATCGAAGCCGCGAAAAAGATCCGATTTAAACCAGCTATGAAAGACGGCCAGCCGGTGTCGATATGGATGCAATTGGAGTATGCGTTGCCGTCGTTTTAATTAGAGTATGAAGAGAGTTTTATTCCTGCTTTGTACGTTATTACTGGTCGCTGTTGATGCCCTGGCGCAGCCTGCAAACCAGCCGCAGCCTTGGAAGCGATACACGATCAGGCGTGAAGAATTTTCAGTGATGTTGCCGGCGTATCCGGCTATGGCCAGCAGAAAAGTGATGGTGATGCAGGTTGCGAGGGAACGGCAACAACATACGCTCGGCGCCTATTCCGACGGCCTCGCGTTTACCGTTTTGTGTGTTGAGAACTCGAGCCCGCGCGAGTCGCTGGATGATTACCTCGAAAGGGAGATCTTCACACACGCGGGTTGGGAGCGTTCGAGTCAAAAAGAACTAAAGCTCAATGGTTTCAACGGCAGACAGTACATCTCGCCGAATAAGATCCCGGGCACGATGCAGATCTTCGCGACTCGTAATCACATCTGTCGTTTCCACGCGTTTGGCGCCACAGCAGACGATGCTCGAATCCAACAGTTTTTTTCGTCCTTGACATTGGGCGATAAGAATCAGGGCATCGAAGTGAAAGAAGGGAGCGGCGCTCAATCCAAAGCCGCAACTCAGGACAATGCCAATGCATTCACGATAAAAGAAGTCGACCGCCGACCTTTCGTGGCCTTTAGACCAGAACCCAGTTACACGGAAGAGGCGCGTCAAAACGCACTGAGCGGCTCTGTACTCTTGAAAGCGATATTTACGGCTGATGGCGCCGTCACCAACATCAAGGTGGCGTCAGGCCTGCCTTACGGGCTCGAAGAGAAAGCGATCGAAGCCGCGAAGAAGATAAAGTTTATCCCCGCTATGAAAGACGGCAAGCTTGTCTCGACGTGGATGCAGCTCGAGTACAATTTCAACCTTTACTGACGACCGATGGCCACATTGAAGCGAATTGCGTTCTTGTCTTCTGCGTTATTGTTTTTATCAGTTGACGCGCTGGCGCAGTCTGTCGGAATGGCGCCGCCACCGGCTGCGTGGCAAAGGTATCGAGTTGTGGGGGAAGAGTTTTCCATTGCCTTGCCGACCCTTCCGGCTATGACGACCTATATTCAATCTCGAGAAGGCTCGCAAGAAGCGCGAACGCAGCGATATCTGGGTGTGTATGCTGATGGCGTGGTGTACACGATCTATTGTGACGACAATGAGCCACAGGATGCGGTTAAGAAATCCAGTAAACGTCTCCTGCCCATGCAGGGATGGGAGCCCTCTACTGAACAGGATGTGAGTCGTGATGGTGCGATCGGTAAACAGTTCACGTCTTCAAATCCGCTGGGAGGTGTGCTCCAGGTCCTGGCCACTAAGAAGCACTTCTATCGGATTCAGGCTTACGGTGCGACAGCAGCGGATCCGAGAGTGCAACACTATTTCTCCTCATTGACGATTGGAAAAAATCCTGACGGTATCGAGGTTACTGACGGACCAGGAACGCCGTTTGAACCCGTTGACGGATCTGTTCAGATTCCGACTGACAGTGTATTCACCAGTAATCAGGTCGACCGGAAGTTCGTGCTGCTGATGAAGACCGAGCCGATGTATACGGAAGAGGCGCGGCAACACCGGACTACCGGGCCGGTTATATTGAAGACCGTGTTTTCTGCCAATGGCAGCGTCGTGAATATCCAGGTCATATCGGGTTTGCCGAATGGGTTAACGGAGCAGGCCATTGAATCCATAAAGAGGATTAAGTTCATACCCGCAGCTAAGGACGGCAAGCTTGTCTCTGTGTGGACGCAGCTCGAATTCAACTTCAATCTCTACTGACGACCGATGGCCCACCTGCTCGAAGTTCGAAATCTCCAGACACACTTTCCCACACGCGCGGGGCTCGTGCGTGCGGTTGATGGGGTGAGTTTTCATCTCGATCGTGGCGAGTTGCTGGGGCTCGTTGGTGAGTCGGGTTGTGGGAAGTCGATGACTGCGCTTTCTCTCATGCGACTCATCGCACCGCCGGGAAAGATCGTAAACGGCGAGATACTCTTCGACGGCAAGGATCTACTCAAACTTTCCGAGTCCGAGATGCGCGAGATGCGCGGCGACGATATCGCGATGATCTTTCAGGATCCGATGACGTCGCTAAATCCGGTTTTTACCGTCGGCGAACAGATTGCCGAAGCGCTGCGACTACACCGCAAGCTCTCGCGCAAAGAAGCACGACAGGCGACGATCGAGGCGATGCGTGAAGTCGCGATTCCGGATCCCGCGCGTCGCGTCGATGATTATCCACACCAACTTTCCGGTGGCATGCGACAACGCGTGATGATCGCGATGGCGCTGGCCTGCAATCCGAAACTTCTGATCGCCGACGAGCCGACGACGGCGTTGGACGTTACGATCCAGGCGCAGATACTCGAGCTACTCGACGATTTACGAAAGCAGCGTGAGCTGGCCGTGCTTTTGATCACTCACGATCTCGGTGTTGTGGCTGAAGTCGCCGATCGAGTCGCGGTAATGTACACGGGGAGAATCGTCGAAGAGTCGCCGGTTGAGGAGTTGTTTGCGCGGCCCAAGCATCCATACACGGAAGGCCTGCTGCGTTCTGTTCCAAAGCTTACCGCCACACAGGTAATAAAAAACGAACGGCTCGAGACGATCGAAGGCGTAGTGCCGCGACCGACGGATTTGCCGCCCGGTTGTCACTTCGCGCCGCGCTGCCCGCATCGTATGCCTCGTTGCACAGCGGAAGAGATTCCGTTGTATCAACTCGACGGTAATGTAGAAGTGCGTTGCGTGCTTTACGATCTTGCGGCTGCAGTCGCGTCCGATCACACGGAGGTTCATGAGCGCCCGAGTTGAAATAGATCAAGCTAATGTTTCAGTACCAGCGGCGGAAACACGCGAAACGCTCGTCAGCGTTAGCGGCCTCGTCAAACACTTTCCCGTCGAAGGATCAACCGACGTGGTGCGCGCGGTTGATGGTGTGTCGTTTGAGATCATTGCTGGAGAGACGCTCGGCCTCGTCGGCGAATCGGGCTGCGGCAAGTCGACAGTCGGACGTTGCCTGCTTCGTTTGATCGAGCCCACTGCCGGTCACATCTATTTCGAAGGACGAGACGTTCTCGCGCTCAACAAGAAAGAGTTGCGTGGGATTCGTCGTGAGATGCAGATCATCTTTCAGGATCCTTATGCGTCACTAAATCCGCGCATGAAAGTTGGCGACATAGTTGGCGAGCCGCTCGTCATTCACAACCAGGGCACGAAGAGTGAGCGGCGCGATCGCGTGGCCGCTTTGCTGCGAAGAGTCGGGCTCGATCCTGATTACATGAATCGTTACGCGCACGAGTTCTCGGGCGGGCAGCGACAGCGACTCGGCGTGGCGCGATCGCTGGCGTTGAATCCGAAGCTGATTGTTGCTGATGAGCCGGTGTCGGCGCTCGATGTTTCGGTGCAGGCGCAGGTCGTCAACCTGCTGCAGGAGTTACAGGAAGAGTTTAAGCTGACTTACTTGTTCATCTCGCACGGGCTCGCTGTGGTCGAGCATATCTCGACGCGCGTCGCGGTGATGTATCTCGGCCGCATTGTTGAAATAGCTGATGCGGCGGAATTGTATGCGCAGCCGCTGCACCCGTACACGCAGGCGCTGTTGTCTGCGATTCCGATTCCGGATCCGACGCAGAAGCGAAAGCGCATCGTGTTGGAAGGTGATGTGCCGACGCCGATCAATCCGCCGTCAGGATGCCGCTTTCGGACGCGTTGTCCGTTCGCGATTGAAGAGTGTGCGCGTATCGATCCGGAATTGCGTGAGGTGTCGCCGGGCCATCACGTGGCGTGCATTCGTGTTCCTGGTTGGGGCCGCGAAGAGGAACGAAAAGAGTAACCACAAAAAGGCGCAAAAATCAGGTAACGAAACCTTAGTTGTTGTTGTGCCGTATCTAGCCACCGTTTACTATAGGGCGAACAGTTTTCTCACCCGTCAATTCTTCCTTGGAGGAAATTATGAGCGATCCGATAGCGCCGCCGAGTGCGTCTGCGACTGGCGCAGAAATGTCAACGGCGGAAACCCTGACTGGCATCTTCTTTGAGCCGTCAAGAACGTTCGAGGCGCTGCGTTCGAGGCCTCGCTTTCTCGTAGCTGGTCTTCTCCTGTTGATCCTGGCCTGCCTGGTAACCGTCCTGCTGTACACGCGAGTTGATATGGGCCAGTACATTCGCGACCGGATAGACCGTTCACCGCAGGCGGCGCAACTCAGCGACGCGCAGAAGGACCTGCAGGTCAAGATGGGAAAGAATCTCGGCATGCTGGCTATCCCGGTGTCGGTGCCGATAATCTTTGCGGGTGGTGCGGCCCTGTACCTGCTTGGAGTGCTGGCTTTTGGAGGATCGATCTCTTACAAGAAGGCACTGGCGGTTTGGATTTACTCGTCGGTACCACCGTCGGTGCTGGGAGCGCTGATCGCGATTCTCGTTCTGTTCTTAAAATCACCCGATTCAATCGATCCCGAGCACATGGTGGCGACAAATCCCGCGGTTCTGCTGGGCGAGGACTCGTCGAAGATTCTCGTCGCGGTCTTAAGCCAGTTTGATCTGCTCAGATTTTACGGAATGTTCCTGGCGGCGTTAGGTCTGCGAAAAGTCGCGAAGATTTCATCCGGTCAGGCGTGGGGAGTTGTGATCGCGTTGTGGGCCATCGGAGCCTTGCTCAGAATTGCGTCCGCAGCCATCTTCGGCCGCTAAAAAGAACAAAATAAGTTTAGCCACAAAAAGGCACAAAAAGCACAAAAGAAGAATTTGTTTTCTTTTGTGCTTTTTGTGCCTTTTTGTGGCTAACCGTCACTCGTAGCGCAGTGATTCGATGGGATCGAGGCGAGCGGCTTTCCATGCGGGCCAGAGGCCGAAGATCAGGCCGATGCCGACGCTGGCAGCGAAGCCTCCGATCGGCGCCCAGAGTGGCACATAAGATGGAAGCAACAGACGCAGTAACAGCGTCAGTCCCCAACCGATCGAGAGTCCGACAATTCCACCGAGGCCCGTGAGTGTCGCGGCTTCGATCAGGAATTGCCACATGATGTCGCTGCGTTTCGCGCCGATTGCTTTGCGCACACCGATCTCGCGCGTGCGCTCAGTGACGGACACGAGCATGATGTTCATCACGCCGATACCGCCCACCATCAAACCGACAGAAGAGATCCCCACCATCGCGATGGCGAGGCCGGCAGTGATCGAACGAAAGTTATCGAGAATGCTTTCCGAAGTCTCCATGCCGAAGTTGTCGTTTGCGGAAAACCCCACCTGACGGCGTACGCGCAGCGTATCGCGCACCTGGTCCTTGGCTTCGTCCATCATGCCGGGACGAGCGACGGCGAGAATATAGATGTCGTCAGCGTTTGGTTTCAGTTTCTGGGCCACTGTGAACGGCACATAGATCACGTTGTTTTGATCGTCACTGCCGCCGCCGATCAGAAACTGTTCGCGTTTCTCCAACACGCCTACAACACGAAATTCCTGCGTGCCGATCTTGATCGTTTGACCAACCGGTGAGCCGATTTTGAAAAAGTCGTCCGCGACTTTCGAACCAACCACACACACTTCCTGGTTCGTGTCGTTTTCTGTCTGCGTAAAGAAACGACCTTCTGAGATCACCTGCGTGCCTGCTTTTTCAAACTCCGGCAACGTGCCCTGAAGTGCGACCTGCGCTGACGTCTTGCCGCCGCCGGAGACGTTCAGTTTGCCACCGAAGAAGTTGTTGGTGATATCGAGAAAGGGAACTGACAGCTCGATTGTAGGCAGCGACTGGAGCGCGACCGCGTCGTCGTAGGTCAACTCTTTGCGCATGCGCTCTTCGCGCGACATGCGACCGATGTGAATGCCCGGATTGTACTTGCTGATGTAGATCGAGCGAGTGCCGAACGACTCGACCTCGCGTTTTACAGAAACGTCGATGCCGCTGATGATCGAGGCAATCAACATCACCGTAATGATGCCGATGACGACGCCGACGACCGTCAGAAACGAGCGCAACTTATTCGCGCGCAACGTTGACAGGGCCATCATGAGGTTTTCGAAAATGTCGCTTCTTAGAATTCGCATGATTTTTCAGCCCCGATCTAGTCTGAACGCAAAGCCTCTATCGGATCCAATCTCGCCGCCCTCCACGCCGGAAACAGACCCGAAGCGACGCCTGCCGTCCCTGAAGCCGCGAGGGCTAAGGCAATCGCCCCTATTGAAAGATAAGTGGGAAAGATCAGTGACGTTACCACCAGCCCAACGACCCAGGCCAGTAAGATTCCAATCGCGCCGCCGATTGTAGAGAGGGTTACAGCTTCGACGAGAAACTGTTTCAGGATGTCGATCTTCCGCGCGCCCAGAGATTTTCTGATACCAATCTCCTTCGTGCGCTCAGTCACCGATACCAGCATGATGTTCATGATCACGATCGCGCCGACGATCAACGCAATCAGCGGAACAAAGATCGCGACGAGGAAGATCGTTCCAAAGAGCCGATCGCGCAGCCCTGTGATTGCATCGGGCGTGACGATGCCGAAGTTGTCCTTCTCGCTTGGTCCAAGTTTACGTCGCACACGCATCAGGAAGCGCGACTCTTCAACCGCGTCGTTGAAGAGCCCGTCTGTTTTCGACGTGGCCACGAAATAAAGCGAGCGTTGGCGAATGAGTCCGCCGTAGTTCACCGCGTAGGTCTTCAATGGAAGTATGACGAAAGTGTCCTGCGGAATGCCAAACACGGTACCTCTCGCGGTTTCGATACCGATCACTCGATAAGGAAGTCCGCGAACCGTGATCTCTGAACCGACTGCATTGCCGGCGGGAAACAGTTTTGTTGCGACGTCGGCGCCGATGTAGGCAACACGCGCAGCGCCTTCGTCCTCAGGCTCGGCGATGAAGCGTCCGTCGGCGACGTCGCGATTCTCGATGTCGACGCAGTTGGCAGTGGCGCCGGAGACAAACACGTCTTCCAGCAGTTCGTTACCGCGCTTAACTTCCGACGCGGTGCCGCGCGCGCGGGCGCCGATCTTTCCGATGAGCTGAGCGCGAGCTTTCAGGTACTCGTAATCGTCCATCGTCAGCTCTTTATTACGACGCTGGGCGGCGGCAATCGTGTCAGTGTCTTTGAAGTCTTCGAGCGGGTTGAAACGTTGGACCGTGAACGACTTCGCGCCGATGCCCGCGATCTTCTCGTCGACATAGCGATTGAATCCGGCGATGAGCGAGACGACCACGACAAACGCCGTTACGCCGACGATCATTCCGAGCAGCGTGAGCGCCGAGCGCAGCTTGTGCGCCCAGATCGCCGACACAGCTAGTTTAAGCGTTTCGATAAATTTCACGGCGTTAGTACGGGAAGAGCGGGATTACGGTTGCATTATGCAATGAGCGGTAGAGAAAGTACAAAATCCGGTAGATCCTATTCCCAGCGCAGGGCGTCGATCGGGTTTAAACGCGCAGCCTTCCACGCGGGCCAGAGGCCAAAGATGATACCCACGGCCGCTGAAATCCCGACGCCGACACCGATGGCCCACAAAGGAACGTACGCCGGCAACGGCGAATATTTATTCATCAACAGGCTCGCTACTTCACCGACAGCAAGTCCCGCGAAACCACCAATCGCAGTCAGCACCACCGCCTCGATCAGAAACTGCGACAGGATGTTGAACCTCGTCGCGCCCACAGCTTTGCGCACACCGATCTCTTTCGTTCGCTCCGTCACCGAGACGAGCATGATGTTCATCACGCCGATGCCGCCGATCATGAGTGCGACGAAAGAGATTGACGTAAGCACCAGCGCAGTCGCTCCGGTTAACTGGTTGTAAACGTCGAGCAGCGAGTCCTGCGAAGAGATGCCGAAGTTGTTTGGCGCGCCCACCGGCACGCGACGCCGGCGCCGCAGGATGTCAGTGATCTCATCGATTGCGGATTTAACGTACGCGCGCGAGCGTGGCCGCACGATCACGAAGAAGACGACTTCCGGAAATGGCGGATCGGGGTTGTATTTATCGAACGTCGTGAGCGGAATGAAGATCGAGTTGTCGCGCGACTGCCCGAAGAAGTTTCCCAACGGCTCCATAACGCCGATCACGTGATAAGGATTGCCGTTTATTCGCACGTCTTTATCAACCGGATCTTCGTAGGGAAAGAGCGCCTGCTTTACGTCGACGCCGATGATCACGACGTTAGACCGGTCCTGCATGTCGATGTCGTTGATGAAACGTCCGCTGGCGACGTATTGCGTCTGTACAAACTCGTAATACGGTGTGACGCCGAGAAGAATCGGTGTGTCAGTCTGTTTGTCCTGGTATCTGACGGTCGATGCGATCATGCGATGGATCGGTGAGACGCCGACGATCGATGGTGCTTCGGTGCGCAGTGCTTCAACGTCGTCCATCGTCAGGTCTTTGCGATGGATCTCGTCTGGTCCAGGCGGTCGTCCGAAGCTCGGCTCGAATTTGGAGACGAAGATCGTGTTTGATCCGAGCGACTCGATCTGATCGGCGAAGGCTTTGTTGAGTCCCTGGATGATCGACACCATGAAGATGATGGTGACCACGCCGACACTGACACCGAGAATCGTCAACGCCGAGCGCAGCTTGTTGGCGCGAATGGTGTCGAGCGCCATGAGTGCCGATTCTTTGATGTCGTCGAATCTCATACCTATTCAGCTCTTAATGCTTCGATCGGGTCGAGGCGGGCGGCGCGCCACGCGGGCCAGAGGCCGCTCGCAATTCCGACCACCGAAGAAACACCAACACCGAGAACCGCCGAAGCCACGCTCACCAGCAACGGAAACCCGATCAGCGCCGAAATGACGTACGCGAGTCCAAATCCTGTCGCCACACCGATCGCGCCGCCAATCGCCGTCACCGTCACCGCCTCGATCAAAAACTGCGTCAATATATCTTTACGCCGCGCCCCGATCGCTTTGCGAATCCCGATCTCCTTCGTTCGCTCAGTGACCGACACGAGCATGATATTCATCACTACGATTCCACCGACTACAAGCGAGATCGCTGCCACACCGATCGTCACGATGTAAATGTTCGACGTCGCCGAGCCATAAAGATTCAGAAACACGTCCTGGGTCTCGAGTGCGAAGCCTTCGTCCTCTGCATCCGGCGCGGTATGACGACGGCTTCTCATGATTGTCCTGACCTGGTCCTCAGCCGCTTCAAGCTGCTCGGTCGTCTGTACCTGAATAAACGTGACGAGCGAACGCCGGCCGCCGTACGCCCTCTGATATGTCGAATACGGAATGTAGACCACGTTATCGCGCGAGAAGCCGAAGATCGAGCCCAGCGGTTCGAGCACGCCAACTATCGTGTACGGCCGGCCGTCGATACGGATCTCGTGGCCCAAGGCTCGATCGGCAGGCGCATCCGCAAACAAGTTCTTCAACATGTCAGGACCGATCACGCAGATGTCACGGCCCGCGGCGCCTTCACTCTCGGTCCAGATCCGGCCCACGTTGACACTCACACCGTCGATATCAAACATCGTCGTCGGATCGACACCGCGAATGCGAACATTCTCGGCTTTCTGATCGGCGTACTTAACAGTCTCGACCGCATTCGCGGCGATTCCCACGCGCCAGCATGCAGTACACAAACGCGTAATCGCTTCCGCATCTTCATGCGTCACGTCTTTGCGCCGGTTGAACTTGATGAAATCTTCGCGCGACTTGATGATCTGCGGATTCTTCGAGATCGTGAAGACTGTCGAGCCTTGTGACGAGAAGGTCTGCGCGACTGTTTGATTGAGACCCTTGATGATCGTGACGACGGCGATCACCGCAGCCACACCTACTACGATGCCGACCAGCGTCAGCGCCGTGCGCAGCTTGTTCGAGCGCAGGCTGCCGGTGGCGACACGAAACGCCTCCCAAATGGCGGTGAGACGAAACACGGTTACCTTGGCCTCTTAGCCACAAAAGGCGCGAAATGCACAGAAAGCACAAAAGAAGAGCCTTTCTTCATTTGCTTTCTTTTGTGCATTTTGTGTCTTTTGTGGCTATCTAATTCTCTCGTCTTTTTCGATTAGACCGTCGCGAATCGAGATGACGCGGTGGGCGCGTTCTGCGATGTCGTGCTCGTGTGTCACGACGATGATTGTGTTGCCTTCTGAATGTAGACGTTCAAACAGATCCATGATCTCCATGCTGGTGTGCGAGTCGAGCGCTCCGGTCGGCTCGTCAGCCAGCAGAATCGACGGATGATTCACAAGCGCACGTGCGATCGCGACACGCTGTCGCTGGCCGCCCGAAAGCTCGTTGGGCTTGTGAGTCATACGCTCAGTCAGGTCAACGGCCTGGAGCGCTTTCTTCGCCATCTCATGTCGCTGCGACGCGCCAACACCACCGTAAATCAGCGGCAGCTCGACGTTGTGCAAAGCCGTGGCGCGCGCCAGCAGATTGAACGTTTGGAAAACGAAACCGACTTCCTGATTGCGAATGCGCGCAAGCTCGTCGTCGTCCATCTCAGAGACGTTCTTGCCGTTGAGCCAGTATTCACCCTGGCTCGGAGTATCGAGACAGCCGATCAGATTCATCAACGTCGACTTGCCGGAACCGGATGGACCAATGATCGCGATGTACTCGCCACGAGGGATATCAAACGACACTCCGTGCAGCGCGTGAACTTTCTCAGTTCCCATCTGGTAAGTCTTCCAGATGTTGCGCATCGAGATCAGCATTCTCGGATCGTTCCCGTTGACCTCGACGCGGGGCGTGGTCACACTCTCCGGCGGAGTAAGCGTTAGCGTAGCATCACTCATCTAGGCCTCTTTTTCATTTGCGTTGCCGGGTTTCTTCGTCTGACGCTTGATGGTCATGCCGTCCTTCAGCGTCTTCAACACGCGACTGGGCCCACGCACGATCTCCATTTGTGGCGACACACCACTCGTGATCTCGATATCAGCCTCACCGGTGATGCCTGTAGTTACTTCGATAAACCTGACTTTGTTGTTCTCGACGACGTAAACACCCTTTTGGGCTTTCGGCTTGTCACCGACCGGCGATGCGGTTGGAACACTGCCTGAAACGGTCGCGCTTGGCGACGCAGTCGAGGGCGCCTTATCGACAATCGCTTCAAGCGGCACGGCCAGCACGTTGTTCTTGGTGTCGGTCGTGATCGTCGCGGTCGAGCTCATGCCGGGACGCAGCGCGTTCGTGACGTCTTCCGATAAGTCTTTCAGCTCGAGTGTGACCTTGAACTCTTTCGCTTCCTGCACGTTCACGCGATTCGACAAGCCGCCCGTCTGGTCTGACTTCGAAATCGCGAGCGGATTTTTCTGCGTGACAACTGCCTTGATTTCCTTGTCGCCGAGAGCGTCAACCTTGACCTTCGCTTCCTGGCCCACTTTGACGTTGTTGATTTCGGTCTCGTCGACGTTCACTTCAACGTTGATCTGCGACATGTCGGCGATGGTCATCAGCGGCGTTGTCGATAGACCAGCGACCGCAAACTCACCGACGCGCGTCGGGATGTCAGCCACTACGCCGGTCAAGGGCGACAACTGAGTCGCCTTCGAGCGCTGGCTCTGTTGGCCACGCAACATGGCCGACTGCTGGCTGGCGCGCATTTCTGACGACTTGATGCCCGTTTGCGCATCTTTCACGGCGATGCGCTGTTGATTTGCACGCTCCGTGGCTTCTTTTACGGCGATCTTCTGCGCTTCGAGATTGGCTTTGGCAGTTTCCACAGAGATTTTGGCCGTGTCGAAGCGGTCGCGGGCGGTGTCGTATTCGACGCGGGAGGCCACGCCGGCTTCGATCAATTCGGTATAGCGTTTTAGCTCTCGCTGAGCCGTGTTGAGCTCGACCTGGGCTTTATCAACAGCAGTTTGCAGGGCTACGACCTGCTGTCGCGCTGCCGCGACCGCAGCCTCGGCAACCACGAGAGACTGCTGAGCGGAGTTGACCGCGTTACGTGCACTCTGCACGTCGTTTATCGACGCCTGGGTTGCGGCCCACTGTGCTTCCTGGCTCGTCTGTAGCTGAGTTGGATCGACGCGGACCAGCGGCTTGCCCTTGGTCACCATGTCGCCTGCGGTCACGTAAATCTCTTCAATACGGCCCGGAACCTCGCTCGTAAGCTTGATATAGCGTATTGGTCGCACCTCGCCCGATGCGGTCACGGTCTGTTTCAGTTCGGGTCTGGTTTCGAGCTTGACGGTTACAACCTCGGGCTCTTCTTTGCGGGTTGCAACCACGCTGATGACGACGACGATAGCGAGTACCACCGCCACCACCACGCCGATAATGATCTTCTTTTTGCGACTCAATGCCATTCTTTCGTTCCTTTTTGCAGGGGGCCTTCAAATTCTCGAAGATGCTTCTACGTGGAAACTTATCAAACAGTTTCATCGAAGAGCAAACGCGAGCGGGCATATCTCTAACGCTAAATGGTGCGATTTATTAACACTTGCGAACGCACGGAACCGAGCGCGGTAGCGCCGGGTCAAAGCTAACTAAGAACTCTGCTAATGGAATTAGACCCGGCGCTACCGCGCTCGGTTCCGTGCATGCCGCGTTTTTTATGATGCGTTGGCTGGCGACGGGGTTTCGCGCTAAAATGATTTGCTTTTTTGAAGACTATGATTACGTG
>Ga0134121_10000983_pt1 | contig 28608 bp, 21 predicted proteins | sample KB301_FD_96463 | JGI IMG/M metagenome (GOLD analysis project Ga0134121, IMG submission 96463) | Terrestrial soil microbial communities without Nitrogen fertilizer from Kellogg Biological Station, Michigan, USA - KB3-0-1 | ecosystem: Environmental > Terrestrial > Soil > Unclassified ... | reverse complement strand
GAGTACAAATGCACCAAGCGATGCTGCCATTGTAAGTATCAAGGGAAAAGACAAGGCGCTTGCATTTACCGTTGACTGTAATGCACGCTATGTGCATGCAGATCCTGAAACAGGTTGTGCGATTGCAGTTGCTGAAGCTGCGCGGAATATTGTGTGCAGCGGCGGCGAGCCGAGTGCGATTACCAATTGCCTGAACTTCGGGAATCCATATAATAAAGAAGTGTACTGGCAGTTTGTGCAGGCCATCAAGGGAATGGGCAAGGCTTGCCGGAAATTCCAGACGCCGGTAACAGGCGGCAACGTGAGTTTCTATAACCAGAGCAGCGATGAAGGACCTGTATTCCCTACGCCGACAATCGGCATGATGGGCATACTTCCAGGGAAGAAAAACAGGATGACGCTCGATTTTAAAAATGAAGGCGATTCAGTTTTCCTGATCGGTGAATCAAAGAATGACATCAACTGCTCTGAGTATTTGTATTCATATCACAAGGTAAAACTTTCTCCCGCACCTTTTTTTGATATGGACACGGAAGTAAAAGTTCAGAACCTGGTAAAACAGCTCATCAGGAAAGGCCTGCTACAAAGTGCGCACGACTGCAGCGACGGCGGGTTGTTCATTGCTCTTTGCGAATCTGCGATGCCGAATAACCTTGGCTTTGCTATCGAAACAGATTTTGATGTTCGTGCCGATGCTTTTCTTTTCGGCGAAGCACAGGGCAGGGTAGTGGTGAGCGTGAGTGAAGAGCAACTGGATGGATTTCTAGACCTCGTGAATAAAAGTGAAGTAGAGTGGGCAAACCTCGGCACTGTTACAGGCGGAGAACTTTCCATTGACGAGCAATCGTTCGGGCACATCATCGAAGCAAAGGAAATCTATGACAATGCCATCGGGACGATGATGGGCTAAGGTGATTTGAACGTGTGATGTGCTGATTTGAAAATTAACAAGCGCCTTGTCATTATTCTTTTATTAATTGACCATGCCTGGTCGTCAGCATCTGACAAGATCCATTTTTTCCAGGTGGATTGTGCCTGACAAGTGAAGAGAAATAAAATACAGACAACAACAGAGGGGTAAATTTTTTCCATCATTATTTTATTTTCCAAAATCAGAGAACTCAAATCATTTCAACCAGATCTTTTTCGTTGCCCAAACCTAAAAATTAATTCCACCCCTAAAAGGCAGTTTGTGATTCACGCATAGCTGGCATAAGCGAATGGCAGGTTGTTTTTCCTATTTTCACCAATGTAAAAGTGCCGCTGGTGCAATAGTTGTAAAAGTTCCTGGATCAATTGTCAATTTCCGCACAAGAAATCATGATGCTTATGAAAAAAACAATTACTGTGGTTTGCATCTTACAACTTGCATTCCTTAAGAGTGAATGTCTTCTCGCCCAGGCGCCGGTGATTGAATGGGAACATTCCTATGGCGGCAGCAATAACGATGACGCTTTTTCAGTCCGGCAAACAACGGATGGAGGCTTCATCGCTGTGGGTTCCGCAACTTCTTATGATGGCGACGTAACCGGATTGCATGGCAACGGTGATATGTGGGTGCTGCGGATTGACAATGGTGGAAGCATTCGCTGGCAAAAATGTTTTGGAGGTTCTTCTATCGACGATGGACATTCAATTGTTCAAACCCCTGACGGCGGTTATTGTGCGCTCGGAATGAGCCAGTCAATCGATGGGGACGTCACAGGAAACCATGGCATCGTTGACTTCTGGCTGGCAAGGATAGACAGTGGCGGTTCTTTGCTTTGGCAAAAATCTCTTGGCGGCAGCGGCAATGACTATGCATACGGATTGGACAATACAAGCGATGGAGGTTTTATACTTTCAGGAAGCAGCCGGTCAAGTGACGGTGATGTTTCAATCAACCATGGCAACGAAGATTACTGGATCGTTAAGACAGACAGTGCTGGCGGGATTGAATGGGAGAAATCTTTTGGCGGCACGGGCCCTGACAGGGCACAGGCTGCTCATCAAACCCGGGATGGCGGATACATCGTAGCAGGCTTCAGCAATTCCAGTGACGGAGATGTGGCCGGCAATCATGGTGCAGAAGACGGATGGATTCTCAAACTCGATGCAACAGGCGGCATACAGTGGCAAAAATCCATCGGCGGAACAAACGGTGACGGAATGTATGACCTGAGGCAAACAACTGACAGCGGCTACATTGTTTCCGGGTATTCATATTCTAATGATGGCGACGTAAGCGGTCTTCACGGAACGGACGACTGCTGGGTTGTGAAACTTGACAGTGTGGGAAATATAGAGTGGCAACATCCGGTCGGTGGAACAGGTTATGAATACGGTTACGCGGCGGAGCAGGCAAGCAATGGCGGATACATTGTTGCGGGGGGCACAACTTCCAACAATGGCGAGATCAGCGGAAACCATTCGACGGGGAATATTCCCGACTGGAACGTCGTGAAGCTGGATGAGTACGGTGTGATAGAATGGCAATTGTGTCTTGGCGGCACTGCGTATGACGACGCGCGCTGGATAGAACAATCATCGGACGGCGGATTTATTGTGGCAGGGAACAGCAAGTCCGATGACGGAGACATCAGCGGCCATCATTCAGGAACGAACACATCCGATTTCTGGATCGTAAAGCTTTCTCCTGAACCGGTTTCTGCAAATGATCACCCAAACAAAATAGTTGAACTTACTGCGACTATGATTTCGTCAACGATTCTGAACTTAACTTTTTCCTCCGGCAACATTGGCGAGCGGCGCCTAACCATTGCTGATATTGCAGGCAGGATACTTTACGTGGATGAAATTCAGGCAACTTCAGGTGTGAACAAAAAAGAAATCGAGGTTGGAGATCTTGCGAAGGGGATTTACATCGTTACACTCTCCGGGAATGAGTGGAGCAACAGTGCAGAGGTGATGAAATAATGAAACTATCAATTCAAAAACAATTACTTTCTCTGGCCGAAGGTATTTATCTAATCACACTTACCGGCAGTGAGGGAATGCAAAGTTCAAAAGTATCAGTGAAATAAATTGCAATTGATATTTCTGAGCGCTCGGTGCACAGGGAATTAATCCTTGCACATTAAATTTCTTCCTTACATTTGAGTTCGCAAGTCCAACTCCTAAATTCATTAACCATGAAATTCAAACTGCTGCCTGTGTGCCTTGGAATTATTTTTTCAAATTTCATTTCAGCGCAAACCCTTTCTCCCACCGTCATTGCTTCATCGGGTGGATTTTACTCAAATCCGTCAGGCATGCTTTCTTCAACAGTAGGTGAGATGTCGATGGTGGCAACATTCTCTGCCGGAGGAACGATTCTCACCCAGGGCTTTCAGCAACCAGAGGATTTTAACGTCTCTGTGAAAAACATCGACAATGAAAATTCCGGAATTGCAGTGGGCCCGAATCCTACCGGCGGAACCGTTCAGATCATATTCAGTAAACCGGATGTATTGAAACTTTCCATAGCCATTTACGACGTCGCGGGAAGGCTGGTCTACCATACGGAAACACAAAAAGCCGCCTTTAATAATTATGTAGCCTTGAACCTGGCATCCTTTGTCCAGGGCGATTATGTTCTTGAGTGTAAATCAAAAGGGATTTCAACCGGCACTGAGCATTTATTCTCTCAAAAAATTTCAGTCATTAAATAAATTCACTTCAAACACCTGCTGCCATGAAAAAGATTTTACAACTCAACGGGAACTATGGGTTCCCATTCGTTTCACTATTCTTTCTTGTCGCAAGTTTCTTCTTTATGCAAGACTGCAATGCACAAGGTGCGCCGCCATTTGTCAATTACCAGGCAGTTGCAAGAGATGTATCCGGTTCCATGCTTGTGAGCCAGAACATCAGCGTGCGCTTTACCTTTCACGCAGGCTCTGCAGGAGGTGCCATCGAATACCAGGAGACACATGCTAAAACAACCAATGCCTTCGGACTTTTTACTGCAGCGATAGGAAGTGGAAACGTCACATCCGGATCATGGGCAGGCATTGACTTCAACGGCGCAGATCAGTATTTACAGGTTGAAATGGATCCAGCAGGAGGAACTGCGTGGACGGATATGGGAACCTCTCAGTTGCTCAGCGTTCCCTATGCAATGAACAGCTTAACCACAGGTGCCATTTCCGGCTCTCCCAACTATGTCTCAAAATTTAATACGGCCAATACACTCAACAGTTCTGCGTTGTATGATGCGGGAGGAACTTTTGGGATAGGCACCATAGCTCCGAATGCTCATCTTCACATTATGGATAACGGCTCGGCATTTTACAGTTTGTACGTATTTAAAAACGGGACCAATGAGAATGCCATATTTATTAAAGACAACCCGACTTCTTACACGGCAAATGTTTCGATGTCATACAACAACGTGAACGGTATGCCAACCCTTCAATCGGTTACGACAGGTAATGGTCCGGCTGGAAGTTTTGACGGAGGAGCAACCGGTTCGGCAATATACGCTTCGTGTAATGGGGCAACGACGGCCCTGGCCGTTTCACAAGGTGGCACAGGCACTGCCGGTTATTTTTATGCTCCCAATGGATTTGGCCTTGTCGTCGCCGGCGGTAAAGTCGGAATTGGCACATCGGTGCCTGTCTATTTGCTGGATGTGATGGATCCCGGGAGCGGTACAACAGTAAATATTAATAATTCGGGCGGCGGTAATGCGATGAATGTAAATACTGACAATGGTAGTTTTGGCATTGTTGCAAGTTGTGGAGCCACGCAAGGCACGGGAATTAAGGGTTCATGCGATACAGGTGCTAACGCATGGGGCATTGCGGGATTTTCCAATGAGGGCATTGGTGGTGAATTTTCTACCGTGTCAGGTGTTGCCGGATACTTCAACGGCAACATTGCCGGTACCGGAACATTCACATATACGTCTGACGCTAAATTGAAAAAGAATATCCAGCCGCTTTCAGGCACTTTGGAAAAGATCATGCTTCTCAAACCTTCTACTTATCAGTACCGCGTCGGGGAATTCGGAACCATGACGCTTTCAGGCGGAAATCATTTTGGCGTGATCGCACAGGACCTGCAGAAAGTTTTCCCTGAACTCGTCAAGCAGGAGAATTATTCGGGCGTAAAAGATCCGAATACCGGCAAGCTGAGCGGTGGTGTGGACTACCTCAGCGTAAATTACAATGAACTCATCCCGATTCTCATCAAAGGAATGCAGGAGCAGCAGGCACTCATCGGTGAATTGAAAACTGAGTTACAGGCGCTGAAGAATAATTCGAATAAATAGACTCACAGTAAGCGAAGAAAATTTGGAATGATGAATTGAATGAAGCCTCGTCATTCACGATTCTCCATTCACCATTCGAAGTTCCAATCACCGGTTCAGCACAAGCTTGTTGGTGAAGCTTTCATTTCCGTCATCAAGGTGAATCAGGTATACGCCATTGCTGAATGGGGAAAGGTCCAGCCCGACCGTATTCACGGGAAGGGTAACATTTTTCACGAGCACCGTTTTTCCCAAAGCATCACTCAAAGTGATCCTGAGCGAAGTTGATTTCAAAGAAGCCGTATTGATCGTAACATTTCCAGTTGTCGGGTTGGGATAAATGCTCACCACATTTCCATCAAGGTGTTCTTTAATTCCTACAAGCATACTCAGGTTCACATCGTCGATGTACAGGTTGTTTTGGTTATTATTGATGTTCCTGAACTTAATAATCACGTTATCAGAAAAAGCAAATGGCGTAAGGTCAAGAGTCTCCTCCCTCCAGTCCGCAATAGTCGTCGGAGCAAAAGGAGTTGAAACAGGCGCCACGGTGGCGAGCGAGTCCTGCCACTTTTTATAGATGGATGTCCATGTAGCACCGCAATCAGTACTTACAACTACTTCAAGCGTATCGGAAATTCCGCTGGTTCGCATGGCATAGGAAACCCAGAAAGTCATCATCGGAATGTTACCGGCAGAAATGAGGTTTACATTCGGAACGATGAGATCGTCAATTTGCCCTACCGCAGCATAATTGTAGTTCTCCATTTCCACGCTATAGGGCGTGCTTTTATGTGCCGATACCCTCGTCCACGTTAGGCCCGCGTCGTAGTTACCATAACTCCATCCTGACACAGGGAAATATTGATTCTGGAAACCCTGAATAATGGGCGTTGCCTGTCCTGTGATTACGATATTGAAAACATAAGTGGTGGTATCATTGAAAGGGTTCGGATCATTAACTCCATTCGGCATGGTGGGATACACTTTCATTGTATGCAATCCGCTGGTGAGGGTAAGCGTTTGCAATGTCACAGTGGTGGAAGCCAGTGAATTCAGCGTGCCGTTCCAGTTGTATGCAGTGGCAGCACCACCGTCTATGGTGTAGTTGATAACAGCGCTGGAAAGGGTACCCGTTCCGAAATTCTTCAGATCTACCGTTGGCGAGAATGTAGAGTCGCAAATGATGGCCGCAGGTGAAGAGACCACTGTAACGCCTGCATCATTTACGCTGAAGACAGGCTGGCATCCGTCGGATGTCAGCAGGGAAGCATAAGCCAGATTATAAAGCGCGCTATGGGCACGGTTGGCCTGACCAACGGTGAAAATATTTTTACAGGCTTCACTTCCATAATCCATATAATTCATAAACATAATACCGGGTGAATTGGGCTGGCAGGCATCAGTATATGGAAAAGTGGGACAAGGGCTGCTGGTTGCATCTGCCTGGTTCGGTGTATCCGAAACGTTGTCGCTGAAAGCGCAGGATCCGCCGTCGTCAGCCCAGATATGCCGTAGGTTAAAACAGTGTCCGCATTCATGAGAAGCAACCCATCCGGTGAGTCCGATTAAGGTATAGTCGGTTACATTCCCGAAGGTGTTGCTGTAATTTCCGGTAGGGAATTCTCCATATCCGCCAAGGCCTGGAACCAGGTCGCAAATCCATATATTAAAATATTTGGTGACATCCCACGCATCCAATCCGCCTGAACCATAAAATTTGCAGACGTCATCTACATCAAACGGACCTGCAGACGTTTGCCTGCGTTCTATTCCATTGGTGACGGCGCCGTTCGGGTCACGCTGCGCCAGGCAGAACTGAATATTCGTACTGGCAGCAATAGGCTTCCATACAGCAGGCGTAAGGTTGGTGTCAGGATTCGTACGGCCATAGTCTTCATTGAGCGCCTGGAGCGTATTATAAATCGTCTGGTCGCTGACATTTTGCGCTGAGTTTGCATACAGCACGTGAAATACAATTGGTATCACGTCGGGTAATGCCGCTTGCCTGTGGCTGGCAGTCTCTTCCACCCATTGCTTCATCCGGACCTCGATATCCTTCATGCGCTGCTCCAGGCCAGGATCTTTTTTCTTCATCCAGGCAAGGTGTTCCATGGTTCCGCAACGGTGTATGGTTGATTCCTGGCCGGATACGTTTCCCGTGTAAACGCAAAGAAGGAGAATGGCTAACGACAAAACTTTAATTGATTTCATTGAAGTATTTTTTTTGAATATGAAGTACCAAAGGAAAGAAATTAAATCCTGATCAGGAAAACTGCCTTCCGGGTCTATTCATCTTTCTCTTTGTCATCCCTTAAAAAACATTTACACTTGCAAAAAAATTGCAACAGCATGAATTTTCCTGACGGACTTAAGTACACAAAGGACCATGAATGGGTAAAGGCAGATGGCAATTCAGCCACCATTGGGATCACCGATTTTGCGCAAGGTGAATTGGGTGACATCGTCTATGTAGATATCAACACAGAAGGTCAGGAATTGAATTCCGGTGATATTTTCGGGACGGTTGAAGCGGTAAAAACCGTTTCAGACTTGTTTATGCCTGTGAGCGGCAAGATAGCCGGGTTGAACAAGCAACTCGAAGCAGCTCCTGAAAGCGTCAACAAGGATCCTTACGGCAACGGTTGGATGGTAAAAGTTGAGATGAGCAAGCCTTCTGAATTAGAAAGCCTCATGAATGCGGACGACTATCGCAAGATGGTGGGTGCCTGATCTTTCATGCTTTTCAAAAAACTCATTCCCGCCATTCTATGGGCGTTTTTCATTCTTGGGTTATGCGCATTGCCGGGCTCTGCAATTCCGGATCTTACCTTCCTCGAGTGGCTGAAGCCGGATAAGGTAGTTCACCTTTTCCTGTTCGCTGTCCTTTCATTTTTATTGATGAAGGCTTTTCTCGAGCAGCAAAGCGTAGCCGCATTACAAATTCATAAGAAGCTTATTTCAATCCTCTTATCATGCTTTTACGGAGTGCTCATCGAAATCCTCCAGGAATATTGTTTTATCGGAAGGCATGGAGACGTATATGATTCTATGGCCGATGCAGTAGGTGCCTTCATCGGACTCTGGTTTTTTAATTATTGGAATAAACGGAACCTTACAAGGCGGGTTTCCTAAGCATTTTCTTTTATTCTTTGTTACTTTGTGCCATGACGAAAAAGGTAATTGTGGCGATTACAGGTGCAAGCGGATCTGTGTACGCAAAAGTCCTGTTGGATAAGCTCACTGCTTTAAGGGACCAGGTGGATGAAGCAGGAGTGGTGATGAGCGACAATGCCAAACAGGTTTGGGAGTTTGAACTTGGAAACAAGGACTACGATAAAATCCCTTTCCGGAATTTTGGCAAGAATGATTTCAATGCACCATTTGCTTCCGGATCGGCGAGGTACAATGTGATGATCGTTTGCCCCTGTTCAATGGGAACCCTGGCAAGGATCGCCACCGGGATTTCCAATGACCTGATCACGCGGGCAGCGGACGTCATTCTGAAAGAAAGGAGAAAATTAATTCTTGTTACGCGCGATACACCGTTGAGTCTTATTCACATCAACAATATGAAAACAGTAACAGAAGCAGGTGGAATTATCTGTCCTGCTTCACCCTCTTTTTACTCAGGCCCCAAAGACTTTGAAAGCCTTGCTGCTACAGTGATTGACCGCGTTCTTGACCTTTCAGGATTTAACCTGAAATCATTCCGTTGGAGGGAGTAGCAGGATTCCCGGGAAAATCAGTTGAAAACCTATTCTTATGAAAATTAAGCGGTTAATTTCTTTTGCAAGGTTTAGCGAAAAAACTCTTGTTTGATATTTGAGAACGCTTTACTTTAGCGTAACCAAAAATTAATGCCTTAGAAATGTTCGAATACACTAAGCAGATACTCACGAAAGTCAGCTTCGACAAAAACTTATTCCGCAAGGAATTGACCAAGGCAATGAGGATCTTAAAGAAGGATGAAAGGCGCTTACTGAAGATATGGTGTGTAGCCACTTTCGCTGCATACAGCGACGTAATGCTCGATGTCTTCAGGAAGTTTCATTGATAAATTTAAGATTTCTGGACAACCCTTTATAGCCTGTACGCTTCACCGCAGTGTGGTCGAAGATTTTTTTGAATACCTCTTGGGTGATTTCTTCCCATTCATTCCTTTTCATTTTAATCAATTCATTGCCGGGTTCAAATTGAGGTTCACGGTGCGGTTTTGAAAAGCGGTTCCAGGGACAAACATCCTGGCAGATGTCACAGCCGAAAGCCCAATTCTCAAACTTTCCTTTTACTTCAAGAGGGATTTCCTCTTTTAGCTCAATGGTAAAATAAGAAATGCATTTGCTGCCGTCCACTACGTATGGTTTTACAATTGCCTCTGTAGGACAGGCATCAATGCATGCCGTGCAGGTTCCGCAATAGTCTTCCATGGCCGCATCCTGTACGAGCTCCAGGTCGAGGATAAGTTCAGCGATAAAGAAATAAGATCCCTGCTCACGGGTCAGCAGGTTGGAGTTTTTCCCGATCCAACCGATGCCGCTTTTCCTGGCCCATGCGCGGTCAAGCACAGGAGCCGAGTCCACAAATGCGCGCCCATGTACATCGCCGACTCTTTCATTGATGAAATGCATCAAGGCAGCAAGCTTTTCCTTTACCACAAAATGATAGTCCCTGCCATAGGCATACTTGGAAATTTTCGGTGCGCTTGTGTCCTCCTGTGAACGGGAAGGAAAATAATTATAAAGCAATGAAACCACTGACCGCGCGCCATCCACAAGTTTTCTCGGGTCAAGCCGCTTGTCAAAATAGTTTTCCATGTATTTCATTTTGCCATGCATATCCTGCAAGAGCCATTGCTCCAGGCGAGGGGCTTCTTCTTCAAGGAACCCGGCAGTGGAAATGCCGCAAAAGTCAAAGCCCAGCCGTAATGCCTCCTCTTTAATGAGCTTTGAATTGAGTTGAGCTGGGTTCATTAAAATCTTGATAATAAAATCAATAACCACATTGGCGGAGACAATTCTGAACAGCGAGTTGATCTTCCGCGCTCAGGCTTTTATCGCCTGAAACCCTGTTGAGAAATTCGCCCACATGATCGCAGTCGTTCATCTGGAAATAAATGAAACCGATATTCGCCTCCACCATCGGGTTGCCGGGGTTCAGCGCATTGGCTTTCAGGAAATGCGAGAGAAGGTCTTTCCTGTATTCATCCCTTCGTGAAGATGAGATGCTCATCAGTTCCCTGTAGCATTGTGCAATTGATAAATGTGCCTGGTAGTTATCCTCATTGATGGCCAGGCAACGGCTGAAATCCTTTATCGCCGCAGCATAATTTTTCTGCGCGAAGTGAACGGCTCCGAGGCCGAGAAGAGCAGGTGCATATACGGCATTGCTTTCAAGCGAACTCCTGTAAGATTCCTCCGCTGAAACCAGTAAGTTACTCTTCACAGAATCCGGCATTTCTCCCATGGCAGAACGAAAATAGACCTGCCCGAGCAGTTCATTCCCTTTATAATTTTTACTTCCCTGCTGAATTATGGCTTGCGCACGCTTCCTGGCAAGGTCAAGCCGGCCCACATTGAGATAATAATTTGCTGCGATATAATCATTCTCGACAGCAGCATAATGATAGCCGGTATAAAATGGGTTCAGGATTTTATTTACAGCATTTGCAAATGCCCCCGGCCCGACCTGCTTCACCGGCGTAAAAATATCTCCCCTTGAAAAGTCATCTGTTTTTTCATAAACCGCTGCAACTGCGTCCAGATACGTAAGGGCATAAACAGAATCATTATAAAGATAGGAGTGGAGCACATCGAATTGCGGGCGGAACAGCACAGCATATTCAAAATGCCGGAGGCTGTCAAGTTGGTGAAATGCAGGCGGAGAGTTTACATCATGCAGGAAGCCATTAAAAAATTCAGGAGTGTAAATATCCAGGTCACGCAAATCAATATAGGTTTTGAACTCCGGCTGCAGCTTCCACAGGAGATACGAGGACGTCAGGTAATCGGAAAAACATTTTTTATTTTTGAGATGATGCTGCAAAATATAATCCGCAGCTCCCGCCGGGTTATTCACTGACAATACTTCCAGCCCGAACCTGTCACGGCTGTTCGTCAGGCTGTAATACCTGCCCGATACAATTCCGGCATAGAAAAGCAGAAGAAATGTAACGGCACACCACAATGAAATTTTTTCGAAAGATTTTGTTTTGTCCGGCCATTTTTTGAAGCCCATGAAAAGTGTCAGGTGAAAAACAGGGAAGCACACAAGCGAAAGGAAAACGAGATTGCGGTATGCGCTCATGCCCAGGAAGAGAAAGGCCAGAATGCAAATCAGGTAGGCATTATTCAAGACTCCGAGAATTCTTTTGGTGCCGGTTGATTTATTTTTTTCTCTCCATTTACCGACCAGGATAACGAGGATGCTGACGATGGAAACCAGCAGTCCGATATAGGCTTCCTTCCTCCACCATGCACCGGCGGTGAAATCAAAAAGTTCAGTAGTGTATTTGTTTACATACACCTGGCTCATGATGTTGAAAGGACGCAGCATTAACTTTAAACCATAAGGATTGATCACAACAGAAGCAATGGCCGCAAGGGAAATAAGGCTGATTCTTTTGGCACCGGTTTTACGATCCTTATTTAAAACATCCTCGATCCAGGCGCTTGCCGTATATATCAGGAGTAAAACAATTCCGATACCGAATGCCTCATGCAGGTTAGCCCAAAGCAGTTGCAGCGGAATCAGCAGGAATATTTCTTTTGTCGCAGACCTGCGGTTCTTCTCGAACAGGTATAAAAAGATGACCGTCATCAGGTGGCTGATCATTTCCGGACGGCCAACCATGCGATATTCCGACGCTGTGATAAGCAGGAGAAAAGCCAGCGTTCCTGAGAATAAAAAGGCATTCCTGTTTCTGAAATCTTCTTCCCGGAACTTTTGCCTGAAAAAAAGCAGAGAAAGTTTTAGGAGGAAAAATACCAGCAGGCAGTTTACAATCGCTTGCAGGATGAAAACTGATTCAGGCCCAAGGTGATCCGCAATGAACGCGATCAGAACCTCAAATCCCCACTTGATATTGATCCATTCAGTGCCCGTCATGGTATAAGAGAAAATATCCTGCTTTGGCACTTCATGGTGCTCCATGATCCATTCTCCGGTCCTGATCTGCCACCATAGATCCGGCTCCCTGAAACTTTTAATGCTCACGGCAATTGCGATCAGGTAAAATAAAACCGGGATAATCCTCTTGAAATTCATTTCGTGACGAATATACAAACGAAGATGAAGCGTATAATTTACTAAAATGGCGGAATGCAAACATCCATGGTGCCCATCCCGCTTCAAATACTATCTTTGCATTAACAAACTGTTCTTTCGGAAAGTCAGCCGTTCTATCGTCCGCGTAAGCGGAAGGAAAGTCCGGGCAGCATAGGGAATCCTGCCCTGCGAATAGCGGGGGAACATGATGAGAAATCATTCTGTTACAGAAAGTGCTACAGAAAAGAAAACCGCCCTGCGGTAAAATTTATTTCAGGGTAAGGGTGAAAACGTGAGGTAAAAGCTTACGCTCTCTTGCAGCAATGCCGGAGAATAGAAAACCTCGGGAGCTGAAAGATCAAATATGTTGCGGTGATGATTCTTCACGAAACTACCAAAGGGTGCCCGCCCTATTGCCTGTAAAGGCAGCCGCAATGGGTAGATCGATCGATCGCAATGGTAATGTTGCGGCGACAGATAAATGATAGAAGTCCTGGAGAAATTCAGGGAACAGAACCCGGCTTACAAGCTGACTAACCAGATTAAAAGGTCTGTGCGCAAGCGCAGACCTTTAATTTTTTATTCTCTATTCTTGTCGCGTTATTGCAGAATACATGCGTATCAAGGGACTTGACTTTCTCCGGGGAATTGCCATTATCGGTGTTCTGTGCAGACACGTCGAAACTGATTTCTTCCTCTCCACCCCGGGAGGTTACGGGGTAGATCTGTTTTTTGTATTGAGCGGGTTCCTTGTTTCAGGGTTATTGTTCAGTGAATACAAACGCAATGGCAAAGCCAATGTCACCCGGTTCCTGGTGCGACGGGGATTCAAGATATACCCTGCATTTTATTTTTTCATCGTGGCGTCCCTGGCAATTTTTGCCTGGGGATACGGGAGTTATTTTCCTGCTCCATCAATTCTCAGCGAAGTTTTTTTCCTCCAAAGTTACATACACCCGATGTGGTCACATACCTGGTCGCTGGCTGTCGAAGAACACTTTTACCTGCTGCTCGCATTATTTATTTTCCTTGCGATCAGGTTCCGGTGGATTGAAAAACCCCGGACAATGATTTCCTTTTTACTGGGAGCAATCATGATCTCATCGGTGCTCAGACTGATTTATGTGCTCACCACGTACAGCATTTTACACGAACCATTTTATTATACACACCTGAGGATCGATGGCCTGTTTACCGGCGCACTGCTGGGCTACATATGGCATTTTCATAAAAGATTAATTGATAAAATTTACGAAAGAAAAAAAACAATGGTATTGCTCACGCTCATGTTTATTGCCCCGGCTTTTGTATTCAGCACGGACAGTATATTTATGGTAACCATAGGTTTCAACCTTCTTCACGTTGCATTTTCATTTTCCATATTAATGCTGATCAGTGAGAAAGGCGAAAAAATCCTTTTCGGGAATTGGATGATGCAAAAAGTTTCTTCCGCAATTTGCTACGTGGGAGTGTATTCCTACTCCATCTATCTGTGGCATTTGCCGGTACAAAATATTTTGTTGCGATCCATACATGATTTGCGGATTGAATCCATTGTGTACATGCTCACCGCAATTGCAACCGGCATCATTGCTTCGCTAGCCATTGAGAAACCCATGCTGCGCCTGAGGGATCTTCATTTTCCCAGGACCTGAAATTCCTAACGGTCTTTCTTAGTCAACACATAAATATGCCTTTTCCTGCGGCTGACTTTGCAACTGCACCTTGAAAACTTTTTTGTCCTTTTGATCTACCCAAATGGCCAGGCAACCATAACTTTTCTGATAGAGATATACTGATTGTACTGCCCGATCAGTATAGGGCTGCAGATCAAAAACCTGTTTGGCATCACCGGCAAAGACGATCAGTTCTTCTTCGGTTGCACCCATCACCTCGTAAGGCAAATGTGCTTTGGTATTCAGCGTAAACTCAATAAGACCATGTTCAAGGTTAAAAAAGATTCCTTTTTTACCAAGAGAAGCCCCGCCTCCGCAAATGCGGTCATCGCTTCCGGCCGGTATCTCCTCGGCAACACAAGGCAAATACTTTTTGATAGAGTCGATGGGAGATAAGGGACCGATTTTTCCGTTTATTAATCCGGATTCAAAATCTACCACGATGCTGTCACAGTTAAATTTCTTTTGCGTGCCAACAATACCTTTTTTAAGGGAATCCGCTTTTGCATCCTGGGCAAAAGAACTGGTGGAAAAGAGTCCGATCGTGAAGGCAAGGATTAATTTTTTCATGCGCTGACTTTTGTGGCGGGCAAAGATAGAGAATAGTGTCATTAACTAAAGGCGGTTGTGGACTATAGAACCTTATCCTTAATATTGCCGCATCATCAAAATAACTTCAACAGCATGAAAAGGTATTTACTGGTTTTCTCGCTTGCATGTTTTACATCGGCTTTCCTGTTCGCACAGGACAAAATGACTCCCGAGTTTCTCTGGAAACTTGGCAGGGTCAGTGATCCGCGGCTGTCACCTGACGGAAAAGAGTGTTTGTACAATGTGCGCAGTTATAGCCTGCAACTCAATAAAGGAAATTCAGATATCTGGAAAGTCAATATACAAACCTCTGCTGTTGTAAGGCTTTCAAATGATTCATCAAATGAAACATCTGCAAAATGGAGCAAGGATGGAAAGAAAGTTTTTTACCTGAACGATAAGGGAGGCAGCAGCCAGTTGTGGAGCATGAATCCCGATGGCAGCAGCCAGCAGAAGGAAACCAATCTTGATTATGATATCAATGCTTATGGAATTTCGCCTGATGGTGGAATGGTATGGATTGCAGCTGACGTGAAAGTTGATAAAGGCGCCACAGATCTGAATCCTGATCTACCAAAAACTTCCGGAAGAATTTATGATGACCTCATGTACCGGCATTGGGATACATGGGCCGACGGAACTTATTCACACATTTTACTTGCAAAATTTGACAACGGAAAAATTATCGGCGTGCCGAATGACCTGATGAGAGGTGAACGTTATGATACACCCATGAAACCGGATGGAGGAGAAGAACAGGTTGGTTGGAGCGGTGATGGTAAATGGCTCGCTTATACGTGCAAGAAAATATCCGGGAAGCAATATGCCACCAGTACCAATTCTGACATTTACCTGTATGATGTCGCAAAAGATATTACGAGCAATTTAACGGAGGGCATGAATGGATACGACAAGGATCCGGTTATTTCCCATGATGGAAAAAAGCTGATCTGGAGAAGCCAGGAACAAGACGGCCATGAGGCCGACCGGGACAGGCTTTTTATGTATGACTTCACCACCAAAGCAAAGAAGGATCTGACAGAAAATTTTGATTACAACGTGGAGTCGGCCGCGTTTAATAATTCCGGAAGCATGATTTATATGCTGGTCGGCATTAAAGCTACCGATAACCTTTTCTGTTACGACCTTTCAGGGAAATCGAAAAACCCGTTGCGTCAGCTTACCCAGGATGTAGCAGATCATACAGCGCTTTCAGTGGCATGGGATGGAAAGAATGACGTCGTGATAACCTCACGCATGTCAATTTCAGAACCCGCCGAACTGTTTAATATTGACTTGAAGTCAGGAGCGTCAAAGCAAATCACATTTACAAACAAGGAAATCCTGAGCACGATTAAACTGGCCAGGGTAGAAAAAAGAATGATCAGGACGACTGACAAAAAGGACATGCTGACCTGGATCATCTATCCGCCCGATTTTGATGCAACCAAAAAATACCCGACGCTCCTTTACTGCCAGGGAGGGCCACAGAGCACGGTGAGCCAGTTTTTTTCTTACCGGTGGAATTTTCAATTGATGGCTGCCAACGGTTACATTATCGTTGCTCCTAACCGGAGGGGACTTCCTTCCTTCGGAGAAGAATGGAATGACGAGATCAGCCGCGACTGGGGAGGCCAATGTATGAACGATTACATGAGCGCCATTGACAGCATGAGTAAGGAACCATTTGTAAACAAAGACAAACTCGGCGCTGTGGGTGCAAGCTTTGGCGGTTATTCCGTCTATTGGCTTGCTGGTCATCATAACAAACGCTTCAAGGCTTTTATTGCACATGATGGCGTGTTTGATCTTGAAAGCATGTATGGAGGTACAGAGGAATTATGGTTTAATAACCATGAGTTTGGCGGACCGTACTGGAATGGTGCTCCGGACTATAAAAAATTTTCCCCTCATAACTTCGTTAAGAATTGGGATACACCCATCCTGATTATTACGAGTGAAAAGGATTACAGAGTCCCGTATGAGCAGGGCCTGGAAGCCTACACAGCAGCGCGGATGATGAATGTTCCGGCGCGACTTCTTACATTTCCTGATGAAAACCATTGGGTGTTGAAACCGCAGAACAGTGTATTGTGGCAACGCACGTTTTACAATTGGCTGGATAAATATTTAAAGTAACTCGAAACGATCAATACGTTTTATTCAGGCTGCCAGGGTTTGAGCCGGTAATAGTCCGGTCGATGTCGCAACGATGCACGAAAGATTTTCATTTTGGTACTCAGGTATATTGAGGATACAGAATTTGTACATTCACAACTATTATTACTTTTGCGTCCCTCTGAAAAATGCCCAGGTGGCGAAATTGGTAGACGCACTACTTTGAGGTGGTAGCGGGCAACCGTGCTGGTTCGAGTCCAGTCCTGGGCACTCGTTTACAGCTTGGTTGATGAGATGACAAGTTGATAAAGTTGATCAGGTTCTATCGCCGAATCAATCAATCAACCGATTAACTCAATCAGCTAAGCAGGCTTGTAGAAGTCAATAGCCCGGATGGCGAAATTGGTAAACGTTGCGGTCTCAGAAGCCGTTGGAGTAATTTCCTTGTGAGTTCGAGTCTCACTTCGGGCACGGGCTGAGAATGAAAAAGCTATCCTGCATTTAGCGGGATAGCTTTTTACTTTATATATGTCTTTGGAGATAACCTTTATTGGTTAGCGTGCCAGGTGATGTCTAGTAATAGGTTAAACGGATGACATTTGAAACATACTTTGCGAAACGGAGAACCTGCCTGGTGTAACCGTATTCGTTGTCATACCAGATATACAAGACTGCTGATTTACCATCCTTGTGCACAATGGTAGCTGCGCTGTCGACGATTGAGGCGCAGGGGTTCCCAATCAGGTCTGAGGATACCACCTCATTGGATGAAAGATATTGAATCTGTTCCACGAGTGGACCCTTCAGCGCGGCTGTGCGGAGGAGCTCATTCAGAGCTTCCTTTGTTGTTTCCTTTTTGAAGCTGAGGTTCAGGATTGCCAGCGAGACATCAGGGGTAGGTACGCGCACTGCATTGCCCGAAAGTTTTCCGGCAAGGGCAGGGAGGACCTTTGCGACGGCCTTGTCAGCGCCCGTTTCTGTGATTACCATATTCAAGGCTGCTGACCTGCCTCGACGGGCTTTTTTGTGATAGTTATCCAGCAGGTTCTGGTCATTTGTATAAGCATGAATGGTCTCGATATGACCCTTCTCAATACCGATTCCGTTTTCAACCACGCTGAGTACGGGAACAATTGCATTCGTGGTGCAGGAGGCGGCTGAAAGAATATTTTCGTTTATGTCAATAGTTTTTTCATTGATGCCGTGTACAACATTAGGAATGTCACCCTTGCCGGGTGCTGTGAGAAGAACTTTAGCCACGCCTTTTGACTTCAGGTGAGCGCCCAGCCCTTCGCGGTCACGGACCACTCCGGTATTGTCAATCACCAGCGCATCATTAATTCCGTAGGATGTATAATCCACCGTGCTCATGTCCTTCGAGGCAATCATGTGAATTGTATGTCCGTTTACGATCAGGGCTTTGTTCCTGAGATCTTCAATGACAGTTCCAGGGAATGGACCATGGACCGAATCATTGCGGAGAAGTTCAGCGCGCTTGATGATTTCATCATCACCGTTACTTCTTGTAACAATCGCACGCAAACGAAGTTGTTCACCTTTTCCGGCCTGTGATATTAATTCACGCATGAGCAGGCGCCCAATCCGTCCGAAACCATAAAGGACTACGTCCTTCGGCACCAAAACTCTTTTTTCTTTCCCTATAAACTTAACAATCTTATCGCCTACAAATTCAGTGGCTGATTTATAATTCTTTCTTTCAGCAAGCCATTCGGCATTCAATCGTCCAATGTCAATTCTGGAAGGAGCAAGGTCGAGTTTGTTAAGTTCCTTTGCTAACATGAGGGTGTCAATTGCGTTGATGGGCTGCTTCACAAAGTCCTTTGCATATTGGTGCAGGTTCAGGATTTCGCTCGAGCTTTTGTCAACCAACTGGTTCCTGAAAAGAACCAGTTCAACACTTTTATCGAACCATAATGAGCCGGCAACATGAATAAGTGCAATAGCGGCTTTTTCCAGCTGAATCCAGTCAGCAAGCTGTGCTTCATATTGGCTTTTTGAATCCACGGTAACGTTTGGGTTAATTGTATCTAAAGACATCCCTGATTGATTTGAAATTTTCCGCGAATGTACAAATTCTCCTCTAAGGATTGAAAGACCGGAAGCATCCTGAGTTAAAAAAAAACCCCGCAAAAGCGGGGGATTTAAAATTTCATCGGTTTATTCCTATCCTAGATAAGCTTTCAGCAATTTGCTTCGGCTTTTATGACGCAACCTCCTGATTGCTTTTTCTTTGATCTGTCGGACGCGCTCGCGGGTCAGGTCAAATTTTGCACCTATTTCTTCAAGTGTCAGGCCGTGGTTCATGCCTATTCCGAAAAACAATTTGATGACTTCGCGCTCTCTTTCGGTGAGGGTGCTGAGTGAACGGTCTATTTCGCGTTGCAGTGATTCATTCATTAAATGTGAATCAGCGCGCGGAGAGTCAATGTTTTCCAAAACATCAATCAGGCTGTTATCTTCTCCCTGCACAAACGGAGCATCCATTGAAACGTGCTTCCCGCTCACACGCATCGTATCACTTATTTTTTCCTGGGGTATTTCCAGGATTTTAGAGAGTTCTTCCGGCGAAGGTTCACGCTCAAATTCCTGCTCAAGCTTTGAATAGGCTTTGGATATTTTGTTCAATGATCCGACCTGGTTCAACGGCAGGCGGACAATACGCGATTGTTCGGCCAATGCTTGCAGGATGCTCTGGCGAATCCACCATACCGCGTAAGAGATGAACTTAAATCCGCGCGTTTCATCAAAGCGTTTTGCAGCTTTGATCAGGCCGAGGTTTCCTTCATTGATAAGATCGGGGAGGCTCAAGCCCTGGTTCTGGTACTGCTTTGCAACAGAAACAACAAAGCGGAGATTCGCTTTTGTCAACTTGTCCAATGCATTTTGATCTCCTTCTCTGATTTTTCTCGCCAGTCGTACTTCCTCCTCAGCAGTTATAAGTTCCTCGCGGCCGATCTCCTGTAAATATTTTTCCAGCGACTGGCTCTCGCGGTTGGTAATGGATTTGGTTATTTTTAGCTGACGCATATTAAAGTTAGAAGGTTAAGTAAATGAAAAGTTGTTGATGCCAGAGAGAAAAATTGTGTTTTTTTCTTCTGGCTGCGAAGATACGCTTTGTGAAAAAGCGAGTCAAGTTTTTGTCAAGGCATCGTTAATAAATACATTCGATTGTTGATAAGTCTTATTCATCAGAAAAAATCAGGCGGCTCGAACGAACTTCAAGCCGCCTGACACTAACCATAAAACACAACAACATGAAAACTATCTTACTGTCTCTTAATCTCTGTTTTTATACACTAATACAACAATCAATCCACGATTAAGTTTTACAGTTTACATCCCAAATCCATAGTATCCTTTCATACCATTTGGATAAATACCTTCGATCAAAACCCCACCCTGCCTGTCTTTCAGGGCACTTTCAAGCTCCGACATGGAACGCACCGGTTTGCGGTCGACAGAGGTTATGATAAATCCTTCCCGTATTCCGGCGCTTCTCAATTTTCCCGGATTCAGGTGTGCGATCTTGGCACCACCACTGATTCCAAGATTACTTTTTTCCTCCCTGGTTACATCGCTGAAGGATGCTCCCAGTATATTTAATGAGCTTTCTGCAGGGGCGGGCTTGACAAGTGCAGTTCCGCCATCTTTATTTCTGAGTATGACGGCAAAGAGTTTTTCATTTCCATTTCGCATTGCGGTTACATTCACTTTATCACCGGGACGGAAATGACCGATTTGTTCCTGCAATTGTGGCACCGTGTTGACGGAAATCTCTCCCACTTTAGTGATAATATCTCCTTCTTCAAGACCTGCTTGCCTTGCTGCTCCGTCTTCACTCAGGCCGGCAACGTAAACGCCTTTTACTTCCTTAAGGCCCTTTTCCTGAGCCAGTTTAGAGTCAATGTCGCGAATGCTGACGCCAATGAAACCGCGCTGAACACTTCCGAATTGAGCGAGGTCATCCATCACTTTGCGAACCAGGTTAACGGGTATTGCGAAAGAGTATCCTGTATATGATCCGGTGGTGGAAGCAATGGCAGAGTTTATTCCGATCAGCTCGCCTTTTGTGTTTACCAATGCACCACCGCTATTGCCTGGATTTACGGCAGCATCCGTTTGAATGAACGATTCAATTTTATACTGATCCGGCAGAATGCCGATGTTCCGCGCTTTTGCACTTACAATACCGGCGGTAACTGTCGAGGTGAGGTTGAACGGATTACCAACAGCAAGTACCCATTCGCCGACTTTAACCTCATCACTGTTTCCATAGGTTACAAACGGCAAGCCCTTCTCGTCAATTTTTAAAAGCGCAAGGTCGGTAGAGGGATCCGTGCCAATTACTTTTGCAGTAAAGTTCCGGTTGTCGTTTAATGTTACTTCCACCTTCTCTGCGTCAGCCACCACATGATTGTTGGTGACGATATATCCATCTTCGGTGATAATAACCCCTGAACCGCTTCCTTCTGTCTGTTGCCGCTGTGGATTCTGAAAACCAAAGAAGCCCTGGAAAGGGTCGTACACCTGCTGTGATCCGAATACTTTTACATGTACAACAGCATGTACAGTTGCGTCGGCTGCCTTCACAAAGTCAGGCAATGATCCGTCAGTAGTTGCCGGCATTCCAACAAACTTTGCAGGAATGACTTCAGCATTTTTTGCGGAGATCGAAACAGATGACCCGTTCGAATGATTGAAAAAGTACGCTCCGGCGAATCCGCTGCTGGCGGCAATCAAAACAATTGCGAAATAGTTTTTCAATTTGTTAAACATAATCTGATAGTTTTTAATATTAAACATTTTTCTGTTTTTGTTTTTCAAATAATATGCCTGCAAAAGTCCCTCGCCCGCAATGAAGCATTTGTGAATACTGTCGTTAATTTCTGTTAAGTATTTCTGTCAATATTTCTAGCTCCGGACCCTGCATTGCCAAAATTTCGCTCTGTACCTGCATTCCTGTCTCAAGTATTTTAGACTAACTTTGCCTCGTGAAACGGTTTTCTAAACACGAAATTATTTCTGAAATAAATAACGGAAACGAGGAGGTTTTAGTTTATCTCTCGGGGAAATATTTTCCGACTGCAAGAAGGTTGATGAGAATCCGTGGATTCAGAGATGATGTTACTCCCGAAATCTTTTCCGAAGTGCTTGCAAAAGTTTATTCCGGACTCAGGAGCCAAGACGCAGTGCATTTCGAATTTGAACCATATTTTCTGAGCAAACTGAACGAAGAAATAAAATCAAGAAAAGAGGGCCGTCAAATGAATCATGGGGATGGCCTAACAGCCCAACCTGAAGCAGTGTCCGCTAAGTGCGTCCAGATCATGGATGAGGAAACACAACAATTATTGTATTCAAGGGTTGCAGAGAACCTGAGTTATGAACGCATCGCTGAAAAGTTTCAGTTCAGCAATGCAGTGATTGCGCAGTACGAGGTGAACAAGGCGCTCAACCAGCTCGAGGGCATTGTAAAATTGCGGATGAATATTTCATAAGGGCTATGGACACCAGCATTCAGGAAAGGCATTTGATTGAGCGCTACTTGCAACAAGAGCTGTCGGGCATTGAACTTGAAAGTTTTAACGAGCGCTTAAAAGAAGATGAAAATTTTAAGCGCCAGGTTGAACTTCAGAAACTTATTTACAGCGGCATTCAAAAAGCACATCATGAGAAGTTAAAGGGAATTATTTTTGCTTCTTTGAATTACAGGAAGCCTGTCGTTCCTTTTGCGCTGAAAATGATCGTTACCTTTCTCGTTGTAACCGGCGTTGGAATTACACTGTGGTTTTATACCGGGACTGATTCAGGAAACAAAGAGCAGGCAAAATCCTGGTTTGCATTTCTAAAAAACGTCAAGACCGATTCGGAATCGCAGCATGAAGGTCCAAAAATGAAACCCGAAACAAAAACAAAATTTATTGAACCGCATGACACGACTGCACTGGCAGATGCCGTACCTCAACCGTCAAATGACAGCACGATTCGCAGCAATGCAGATCTGAATGCTGCGCCTGACTCCGTCACCATTGGGGATAAAGAGGAGAACATTGTAGTGAAGCAGGACCAGCTGCTTATTTCATCCACGCTCACGGTTGAAGACAAATCAGGTGAGAATGAGCCCCAGAAGGATGAATCACTAGCCAATGAAGCTGTTCAAAAATTAAACCCGGGAGCGGATTTACCCGTACCGGAAAATGTTCCTTCCAGCTTCCTTGTTGAGTTTTGGGTTTCTCCCATCAATTACAAGGGTTACAAGATGTCGAAAAATAAACTGATACTCTTCGGAATAGAAGAACCGGATGCCGTAAAATTGTATCGCGTCCGCAATGAGCTTTATATGGTTTACCTGAAAGATTTTTACCGCCTTGATAATTCTTTCGATTTTGTTTCGTACCAGAAGCTGAAGGATTCTGAAATTCCATTGGCCATCAGATGAAAGTTGCATTTGCAAAATACCAGGGAACCGGAAACGACTTCGTTCTCATTGATAACCGAAACGGAAATTATGACGGACTGAATGCCGGTCAGGTGAATTTTCTTTGCGATAGAAAATTCGGGATTGGCGCTGACGGCTTAATCCTTCTCGAAAAAAATTCCGGTTATGATTTTAATATGCGGTATTTTAACAGCGACGGAAACATAAGCAGCATGTGCGGGAATGGTGGAAGATGTATCACAGCTTTTGCAAATTCACTCAGCCTTATTAACGGTGAAGCCATGTTTACAGCGATCGATGGAGAGCATAAGGCTATCATCAGGCATAAAGAACCCATGATCGTGAAGCTGAAAATGGGGGATGTGAATGGATATGAGCTAATTGGATCCGATATTTTTTTAGATACAGGTTCTCCCCATTACGTCAGGTTTATCAATGATGTCATGAAAATAGATGTTGTGGCAGAAGGAAGAAAAATTAGGTACAGCGACCGGTTCAAGGTCGAGGGAACGAATGTTAATTTTGTTGAGGCGACACAGTCAGGCTTGAATGTACGATCCTATGAAAGAGGAGTGGAGGATGAGACACTGAGTTGCGGAACAGGGGTGACCGCTTCGGTTCTTGCTTCTGCGGTGAAAGGAATTATCAATGGCGCCGCGGGGGATTGCGTCGTAAAGTCGATGGGTGGATTGCTGAATGTGCATTTTGAAAAATCGGGAAAAGGGTTTAAAAATGTCTGGCTTGAGGGCGAAGCTAAATTTGTATATTCCGGGGAAATTGAAATATGAGTAATGCAATTATTTTAAATATTATTTTTCTATGCAGCTAATCGGGGAACTTATTCATTTACGGGCGCTGGAGCCGGACGACCTTCAATGCCTTTATGACTGGGAGAATGATACCAGCGTCTGGAGCGTGAGCGGGACGGTGGCGCCTTTTTCAAAATTTACGCTGGAAGAATACCTCAAGCAGGCGCACCAGGATATTTATACAACCAAGCAACTCAGGTTAATGATAGATCTTACGGTGAGCGATGACGACGGGGAACTGGACAACGAACACCACAGCATTGGCTGCATTGATCTTTTTGATTTTGACCCGAGGAATAAAAGAGCCGGTGTTGGGGTACTCATTGCCAACAATGCACAGCGTGGAAAAGGGTATGCCACAGAGGCATTGCACCTTTTGATTGAATATGCATGGAACATCCTGGACCTTCACCAGCTTTATTCGAATGTGCGGGTCGATAATGAAAGCAGCGTATCTCTTTTTAAGAAACTGGGTTTTGAAATCAGCGGTTTAAAGAATGACTGGCTTTATGAAGGTGGAAGATTTTATGATGAATACACCCTTCAACTTCTCAGGAAATAGACCAGCCCGCATGTAACCACCCCGGGAAATAACTGAACCGGCGACAAAGAAATAAGCGTGAAACGTCTGCACTTTCTTTTTTCATTATGCATTGTTTATGGTTTCCTTTATCTGCTTATTTCATGTTCCCACCAGCAACCTCAAACAACTCCCACGTACGCTTCTTTAATTGATTCAACTGAATATGTTGGCATTCAAACCTGCAGGCAGTGCCATGAAGATAAATACCAGACTTTCATCCGAACGGGAATGGGTTTGTCTTTTGACGTTGCTTCGCGAAAAAAATCGTCCGCAAAATTTGAGCATGCGTTGATTTATGACAAGCCGGGGGATTTCTATTACAAACCGTACTGGAAGTCTGATTCATTGTACCTGGAAGAATACCGGTTGGAAGGGAAGGACACGGTGTACAGGCGAACAGAGAATATCCGCTATATCGTTGGCTCCGGACAACATACCAATTCACACTTAATGAATATAAACGGGTATGTATCGCAGGTTCCGGCAACGTTTTATGTCCAAAAAGGTAAATGGGATTTACCTCCCGGATTCGAAAACGGGTACAACTCACGTTTCAACAGGAAGATTGAACTTGAATGTCTGAGCTGTCATAATGCCTATCCGAAGATTGTACTGGGCTCTGAAAATAAATATGAAAGTATTCCTAACGGAATTGATTGTGAGCGTTGCCATGGTCCTGGCAGCGTGCATGTTGCACAAAAACGGGCGGGCAACGTTGTGGATGTCGGGAAAGAAATTGATTACTCAATAGTGAACCCCGCCAAGCTCCCGATTGAGTTACAATTAGATGTTTGCCAGCGCTGTCACATCCAGGGGAATGCAGTATTGAAGGAAGGAAGATCTTTTTATGATTTTCGTCCTGCCATGCGACTGGACGAAGTGATGGATGTTTACATGCCGGTTTATAAAGGAGATGAGAGTGAACACATCATGGCGTCGCATGCTGAACGGATGAAGCTTAGCCAGTGCTTTATTCAGAGCAGGAAAAAAGCTGAGGAGGTGAATCCGAATAAGAGCGCACTTTTCCCATACCAGAATGCAATGACTTGTGTGACTTGCCACAATCCTCACATCAGCGTAAAGGAAACAGGGTCGGAGCACTTTAACGATGTTTGCAAAAGCTGTCACCATGGGTCGCACGAGCAATTGAATTTTACAAATGAAGTTGCACAAAGTAAATTGACGTGCACGGCTGATTTGAAAATTCGGGAAGCAGTGAATGACAATTGTGTTTCCTGTCATATGCCGAAGAACGGCACCATAGATATTCCGCATGTGACGACGACGGATCATTTCATCCGCAGGCCTGTGAAACCAGGAGAAGTAAAAAAAATTAAAGAATTTGTCACCCTTGCCTGCATTAATAATCCCGCAGCCGACAGGGTATCAAGAGGGACCGCATTCCTGAATTATTTCGAAAAGTTTGAACCCCATTCCCTTTACCTCCTTGATAGTGCGAAAAATTATTTTCCCGACCAAAGTGAAGAAGATATAAAAAATAATTTCAGGAATTTAGTTCGCTGGGCTTATCTCAAAAATAATTTAGGGTTAGTGATGGGCTACGTGGAAAGTGTGCGCGATGTATTTTCTTTACTTACGAAAAAAAGTTACGCTAACGGGGATGCATGGACGAGCTACCGGATTGGCGAAGCTTATGTGGCGGGCGATAATAAGGACAGGGCAATCAACTTTTTTCAAAACGCTGTGGACTTGGAACCCTATAACCTTGATTTCAGGAACAAGCTTGCGCAGACGCAGTTCGAGTTAAGCCGTCATGAAGATGCAAGGCACAACCTGGAATTCATCATTAGGGAAAACCCGCGATACGCCTCAGCTTATGTCAGCCTGGGTTACCTGGTTCTTTCTGTCGATCACGACTTTGCGCGTGCGGATCATTTATATGACATGGCTTTATCGCTGGACCCTGATAACGAGCAGGCTCTTTTCAACAAGGCAGGCAGCCTAATGTACAAGGACCGAAAACAGGATGCTGTCAGGATGCTGCAGAGATTACTCAGGAAAAACCCTCACCACGAACAGGGCCAATTGTTTTTGAACTCCCTGAAAAAGAGTTAAGTTTTTCTCCACACCAGTTTTGCTGTAAGGTTCTCATTTAAATTTGCGCTTCAGGATTGCACTTTGCTTTACTTTATACAACATCAAATTCATTATGATGAATAAAAAGTACATCTCCCAACTGTCCTGTTTTCTATTGTTTCTAAGCGCAGGTGTTGTACAAGCACAGGTTCCGTCATTGTTTACACCGCGCGGTGTGGGAGGCGGAGGTGCTTTGTTTTCTCCCTCCATCAATCCAACTGACGAGAATGAATATTATGTGTCCTGCGATATGAGTGAATTATTTCACTCAACTGATTACGGGCAAAGTTATGAGGTCGTGGATTTCAGAAAGCTGCAGGGCGGTCACAATACCAAAATGGTATTTACAAATAATGCTGCGATCCGCTATACCATAGATTATACAAACGACCTGGCATTGCCTGTGAAGAGCACAGATGGCGGACTTACATGGAATGTGCTGCCTGGAAATCCGGACGGGACAGAGGAAACTTTTACCATTTATGCCGACTACAACAATCCAAACCGCGTCATCATTTCCTATTATGGATCCATCTTTTTTTCAGGTGATGGCGGGACAACTTTTACCGACATACATGATGCGCTGAATAGCGGCGCGGGAGTGCTCGTGGGAGGAGTATTTTTTGACGGACAACACATATACATCGGCACAAATGACGGCCTTCTTGTTAGCAGCGACGGCGGAACAACGTTTACGACCGATGCATCTGCCGGCATTCAGCCCGGCCAGCAGATATTTTCTTTTGCGGGAGCCAAACAGGGAAACGCCACGCGTTTTTTTATTCTCACTGCAGATGCAAATGATATTTATGTCGGCGTGATGGGCTGGGATTATTGGGGATTTATCAGGGGCGTGTACAGCATGGATTATGGAAGCAATGCATGGACAAACCGCCTGCCCGGAATCATCACTGCGCAGGATTTCCTGATGTATGTAGCGATGGCAGCCAATGATACAGGAACAGTTTACCTGGCCGGTGCTACCAACCTGGGCGAACCGAATGTAATGCGCTGGAGAAGTTCTACGAATCAATGGCAGCACGTTTTCCAGACTTCTGCCAACCAGAATATTTATACAGGGTGGAGCGGTTCCGGCGGAGATCATGGATGGGGTTTCCCGGAATGTTTTTTTGGAATTGCCGTGGCTCCATTTAATTCCTCAAAGGTGATCGTAACAGATTATTCATGCGTGCATAAAACAATTGACGGCGGGGTTACGTGGCAACAGGCCTATCTGTCGCAGGCAGATCAGCACCCGGCAGGAGCTTCGACACCACAGCATGCGGATTATCATTCGAGTGGAATTGAAAACACAACATGCTGGCAGGTATTCTGGAAGGATCCAACGCACATGCTGGCTGCTTTCAGCGACATTACAGCGGTGAGAAGTGACGATGGCGGCGGAACGTGGTCGTTTAATTATACGGGCATCGGAATAAATACCGTTTATCGTTTTGCAAAGAATATTTCCAACACCACTATATACGCTGCGACTTCATCGATTCATGACATGTACCAAAGCACGAGGCTGCAGGATGCGATCCTTGATGCGGCCAATGCAACAGGAAAAGTTTTGTATTCAGTCGACAATGGAAGCAACTGGCTGACCTTGCATGACTTCGCGCACCCGGTTTACTGGATAGCCACGGATCCGAACAATGTGAACAGGATGTACGCAAGCGTCGTCAACCATGGTGCGAACCTCGGCGGGATCTGGGTTTCAAACAATATCAACCTGGGTGCATCTTCAACGTGGACCCGCATTGCACCACCCG
>Ga0134121_10000982_pt1 | contig 28622 bp, 25 predicted proteins | sample KB301_FD_96463 | JGI IMG/M metagenome (GOLD analysis project Ga0134121, IMG submission 96463) | Terrestrial soil microbial communities without Nitrogen fertilizer from Kellogg Biological Station, Michigan, USA - KB3-0-1 | ecosystem: Environmental > Terrestrial > Soil > Unclassified ... | reverse complement strand
TTCCAACGCGAGTTTCGCCTTGAACGCTCCGGTGTACTGCTTCCGCTTTCTTGCCATGCTCTCTCCATAGAGCAGCGGAAATCCACCTTAGGTCCCTGTCCAGTTTTTGGGGTCCACCTCACCTGCCGATTTGCAGGAACACTTAGAAAAATAATAAGCAGACCTAAATCCTTCATGAGTGCAACTTGTCCTGCATGGCATGAGGGGCAACGGCTCTGAGTGATCGTCAGGCTGCCGACAATTCTTTTTCTCTTATTTCAGACCGGCCAGTCACAGCAGCAAGGATCCCGAAACAAAGGAAAAAGCCCCCGTATGTCAAGAACACTGGATCGTGACCCAATAGGTAACCAGCGATTACGGGAACGGCTTGGACGATCGCACAGCTTCGCCACAGGTCGGATGTGCTTTTCATGCCGCGCCATGCCAAGAGGAGGCTCGCCGATGACATTCCGCCTCCGATGAGCCAGGTTGCATGCGGGATCATGTCATCGAAGCGTGTGAGCCGGTCGGTTGCCTCCAAGGGTGCAAAGCCTGCGGGATCAAAAAAATAGAACGGTAATGTGAGTAGAGCGAAAGTAATGCAGGTCGATATCAACCATTTTGTAGAGGCTCTCCAACCGTGTCTTTGTGTAAGCCATCCCATTGCCACTGGAATCAGGAATAGGAAATTCCCTCGCGAAGACAACGCCACACCCCAAGCAGCCGCAGGTAGCGCTTTGTGCTTGGCAGTCACGAGCCACCAAAGACCCGAAGCTATATAGATCCCATTCGTCACATGGTCAGTCCCGGTAACTAATCCATGTAAAACGATAGGACTACATAACAACGTTAACCAAAACCAACTCAACGCGCCAGAAGTGCTTCCAAGTTCGCGACGAATAAGAAGAAAAAATACAGCGAGCCAGGCAAGGTTTTGTAACGCGCTGGTGCCTAGCAAAACGAAGGGCGCTGCCAGGAGGAAAGACCCGGGAAAGTGGTGAATCAGATTACCCAGGTAAGTTTGCGTGTAGTAAGGGTAGCGCCCGTGAAGCAACTCCGAAACACCTATGTTCAGTGCATCATCATCGTCGCTTCCCCTATGCGGAAGGTGCGTATTGACTATTGGATAAGCCAATGCGAAAAGGAGTCCCAGAATTACAAAGGTTGTTGCCGCCAGATAGACGGCCTTTCGTTCTTCGATGGCCACCTTGCCGCTGGAAACAGCCCACACACCGAATGCCGCGAGGGCGCAATAGAAGCCGACACCGACGAAACCGGAAAATTTCTCGACGATGAAAATGGACGGTAATACAAGACACAGCCAAATAGTGAAGCGCTGGATAAATCTTCTCACCGACGGATTGGGCGATCTTTTTGGGGCTTCCATTGCCGTGCCGCCTTTAAGAGGAAGGGACCGTCCCGAATGAATGCCCTTCACTTTCGCCGGGAGCTTACGTACAAGCTATCCGCCGCCCAAACAATCGGCGTCCATTTGCTCAATGCCCGGAGACTTTCCGAAGCTCGGACAATCGTACGGTATGTGGGCGGCATGACCTGAACGTCCGAGACCTGGATCCCCAGGCCGAAGTAGCCGTCCACCGAAAGCCTGGTCTTGCCGATGTGCCGGCCAAATTGTCGCCGCAATTCACCAGGTGTCCAATACCGGACCTCAAAGTTCTTCGCAGGCCGAAATCCGCGACTCACTTGATGTTGTAAACTGCGGATTCCCAGCGCATTAGCCATCTGAATCAAGCTCTGACCGCCTGGATGCAGCACCCGTGTGATGTGCTTCAGCACTAAGATCACATCCTCCTTGCTTAAGTGCTGGAGAACGCTATAGGAAAAGACTCGCGCAAAGGTGTCCGCCTTAAACGGTAGATATCGGGCATCGCCGACGACGAAGTTTGGTCTGACTCCGAGAGCACTGCTGGCTCGCTTCGCCGCCAATACCGATCCCAATGATGGATCAATGCCCGTCACGCGGTAGCCCTTGCGAGCCGCGGCGATGCACCAGCGGCCCCAATTACAGCCGATATCCAGCAAGGGTTCGCCATCGCTGGCGGGCAGCCGGATTTCAGGAATGGGATATTCCTTCAGCTTTCCCAGCAAGGGCTTGTAGAGGATTCCGTTAGTAGCCGCCAGTACGAACTGCACTACCGGATCTACAGCGCCTGGTTCAGACGACAGAATGAGTTTACGTATTTCGTCCTTTTCTACTGCACTGCATCCAACGGCGTCGACGAACCACTTGTCATCGGGTTTCTCGGTTGCGGCCCGCAAGGAATCGGACGCTACGCCGATGGTCTGCGCAACGTCATCCAGTAGCATCACTGGGACGTCCTGCACGATGGGGTACTTGTGCCCGTTTACGCAAACCAAACGATCTCGTTCCGCTCTTAGACCGCTTTGGTCGCGTGGACAAACCAAATGCTGCTCTAACCATGGATCCATCTACGTGCCTCTCGACAAACGTATACTAACTGCTTGCCCGCAGGTTTTTGATGCCTAAACCCAATGATCTCGTTGTCAAGTACCGACGAGAGTGCGCCGAGATATCGCGATGCCCGGGCGGATTCAGAGTCTCTAGCGAAGAGAACTTCAATATCTAGTGTGCGCTCAAGGTTTGGCTGCGACTGGGCCGGGAAGACATCCGCGTCGCGTGTAGCACGGTCGAACGCTCAACGCGATCCCTTGAGCTACCCGACCTATTCATGCACCAAATCTCGCTCCAGAGTGAGTTGGATCCGGTCAGCCGCATGCCCATCACCATAGGGGTTCGCCAATCGACTGCGACGCAGATAGTCATTCTCGTCACCCAACAGAATGGCAATCTCACGACATATCGCAACCGGATCTGAACCAACCAGGCGACAAGTGCCAGCGATGATGCCCTCTGGTCGCTCGGTTGTGTCCCGCATCACAAGCACCGGTTTCCCAAGGCTCGGCGCTTCCTCCTGAACGCCTCCCGAATCAGTAAGGATGATTGAGCAATGGTCCATGAGCCACACAAAAGTCTCGTAGCCTACCGGTTCGACTAGCTCAATATTCTCACGCGCTCCAAGCACACGGCGAACTGGTTCCCTCACGTTGGGATTCAGATGGACAGGATAAAGCACACCTACATCAGAATGCGTCTCGACGACTTGCGCCAATGCCTTGCATATATCCTCAAATCCCTGCCCAAACGATTCCCGCCTATGCCCAGTAACTAGAATCCATCGCCCCTTGGGATTGCACAAGAAGCGCTCCGCGAACTCTGGGCGGACACCAATCTGTTGGGCCACCAGGTTGGCATCGACCACGTTTTGAATCGCCTTCTCCCGGATCCAAAGTAGGGCATCAATCACAGTATTTCCGGTAACGTAGCAGTTTCCGGCAGGAACACTTTCGTCCAGGAGGTTGCGCTGACTTGCTGTCGTCGGGCAAAACTGCCAGCGGCATAATGGCGCTACCAAACGTCGATTCATTTCTTCAGGCCAAGGAGAATCCATATTCCTGGTGCGCAACCCAGCCTCCACATGGCCGACGGGAATCCGGGAGTAGAAGGCTGCCAATGCGGATGCGAGAACAGTCGACGTGTCCCCCTGAACAAGAACTGCGGCAGGATTTGTCGCCTCCAAATACGACTGCACTGCCGTCAGAACACTAGCAGTAAGGCCACTCAAACTTTGGTTTGCACGCATCAAGTCAAGATCATGGTCCGGCCTGATTCCAAAGGCTCCCAGCGCCTGCGCAAGCATCTCCCGATGTTGACCTGTCGAAAGTAGAATTGGCCTGAGAAATCTTGATGCTTTAAGAGCGAAATACACGGGTGCCATTTTAATGGCTTCGGGCCGCGTACCCACTACCAGACAAACGGGGGTTTTCAGGAAAGAATTGCTCATGAACAAGACATACTGGACTCTAGGCCATGCGAGACGGACTGAACCACTTTTAGTGATTCACATTCCCAATTGTAAGTGGAGGAACCCAACTCCCAGGCAGCACGACGTTGCCGGATCAATCGGTCACGGTCGAAGGCATAACCTGCAAGCGCGGCCCCCAACATTGCACTGTCCCTGTAGGCGACCACTGTAGAACATGAACTCATTTCCTGGCAAAGAACTCTGTGTGCAATCGTGTCTTCGAGAAGTAACGCGCAACCCGCAGCAAGTCCAGTAAACACTTTATTCCCGATGGCTAATTGATGAAACAACTCATCGCTGGGCTGTGAGCCGAACAGCACGTCGAATTTCGCGCACTCTGCGACCATGGTATCCGGAGGCGTGACTGGCAGCACTTCCAAGATGTCCGGCACCATCGAAGCCCTTACAAAGTTCCAAAGCTCTTCGACATAGGATGGGACTGGACGTCCCCTAAGGTAAATCTTGCACGGCGAACCCGCAGCAACGTTTGCCTTCAGCAATTCGAGCGCACACGAGTGAGGACCAAGCGTCTGCCCGAACCAATAAATGGAAGGCCGGGAGGAGGACGAAGGTATAGGAACGGCAAGTTGACCTCGCTCTGCCAGAGACGAACAATTGTGGGCAACAGTAGGCTTAACCTTCAATTTGTACTCCCGACTTAGGTGCTCGGCCGCCGCCCGGGACATGGTAAGGACCGCACTAGCTCCGCCAAGATAACGTGTTTCGATTGCATGGAAGAGACGTCGTGGTTCTCTTGATGATTCCGCGAGGATGTCTTCGATGTCACACCCGTATGGTTTGCCATGCCGTCTCCCCAGAGAGGCCACAAGAGGGAGAGAACTTTGTTGTTGGCCTAGGTAGAAATCGGCGTTGATGTCCGCTGCTCTCATTACTCTTTCGCATCCATAGATCAAAGCAGTCGAACCTAGGCTTGCAACGCCAAGTCGCGAAGCCACTTCAAAGGCACCACGTCGGAGCAAACGAGGCAAGATTGGAATGCGCGACTCGCCGGGATGGAGTATTGGTACTCCGATGTATTTCCAAAGCGCGCCAGTCGTAATTCGATGGTCATCGTTGACGTGTTCAGGCTCAAAAACTGGCGTCACAACGGTCACATTATGGCCTGCCGCCGCCAAGGCTCCTGCATTGCGGACTAACCGCGGAGTGCGACTGGGTTGAGAAGGACAAATAATTACTATGCGTGCCATGAAACTCTAAATAAGAGGAAGCGATGCCTTGTTTGCGTGAACGCAAGCTACAACAGAAAGCCTGAAGCTTGATTTCAAGAAAACTTAAGCGACCATGGCCCGTCGATTCACGTAGTCACCTTCCCGCAAGTAGTTGAATTCGTTTTGCCAACCTCCACCCAATCCATCGCCGCAGTAAATGGTATTTCGGGGGGCCGTCGGGTTCGAGCATACTGCCACCCAATTCCCGCACCCTGGCTTTCATCTTCGCGGTAAGGTCTGGACGATTTGGATAGTAAGTAAAGATGAAGTCTTGAAGCACATTGGCGCAGGACCGCTTGGCGGCGAGATCATTGCGGCGTTCAAGCAGGTGCGCCGTACCCTTCAGTAACGAGTGACAGGCCGATTCTATCGCCTCAGGGCTCTTCCTGGCGGAAAGACTGCCTGCTATTCCGGAACGGTAGTAAAGCGTGGCTCCGGAAGTGAACAGCACTTGGGTTGCATGACAAAGGAGCCTGGCGTAGAACTCAAAATCATCGGTGAGTGTAAGTTCCTCATCCCATGGACCTGCTTCAGCCAGGATCTCCCGGGGAATGAGGAACATTCCGGGCTGCATCATGGGGCGGGCGTCCGCCCACGCTACAACCAGCCATTCTGCCGCCTCCATATCGCGCCACACGCTTTGCGGATTCGGTTGAAAACCCGTCAAATCATCTCGAAATCGGCCCCACTCGGATGAGGCGACGGCATCTTGTCTGTCTTTCAATCGTACCATCTGCTTTTCAACCATCTCGGGAGAGAGCAGATCGTCAGCATCAAAAAATTTGATATAGTCACCCCCAGCTTCTCGAAGCGCACGATTCCTGGCCTTTGCCGCGCTCCCGCATCTCTCGTGAATTACTTTAACTCCGCGCGACTCGAATTCCGCCAGCACTTCGCCGCTCCCATCAGTGGAGCCGTCATTCACGACGATGATCTCCACATTGGACCAGGTCTGGGCCAGTGCAGATTCCAATGCGGCGCCCACATAAGGGACCGCATTGTGGCAAGGAATGCAGATGGAAACAAGTGGCGAGCTCATGTTGCCCTTCTCAATTGCAGCAAGCGGATTGCCTGCTCCCGAATTGGACCATTCTGGCTCCCAATAATCTGCAAAGCTTCCCCAAACCCTTGATTCGTCGGGGGGGAACTTGATTCAATCCCTTTTCGTCTTCCAATGTCCGGTCCATCGTAGCCTCGTCCGATACGGTTGTGAGAATTGTGCGGCTGCCTGAGGTAAGTTAGCCGGGCTTTTGCAAACTGATGTTGAGCCATGGCTGAAAAAAGCCCCGATGGATCTCTGGCGTGAGCGAGTGCAACAGGTCTTCGTAGCGCCGCCACCAAGTGTGCGCGTAGATCTTGTGCTCGTTGCGCGCGTCGCGATAGAACAGATCGAGGCAACTTACGACCGGTAACTCGATCGGTTTGCGATCCAGGGCAATGCAGAAATCGTGATACGAGACGCCGCGTCCCCACCTGGCCAGCAGCATCGGGTCATTGGTCGGAATCTTGTTGAAACGTTCTCTTGGCGTCCTTGGCGCCCAGAGAGCTGCGAGATCGTCGGGAAGCCACAGATAGTGATGCTCTTGCGCCGTGTGCAGGTCGAAAGGCCACAAACGATTGGGCGTCTCAATCACAATCATATAGCCGCCCGGCCTGATCAGGTTCCAGCAATTCTCAATAGCTGAGATTCGCTCATGGAGCGTCATGTGCTCAAGGACGGCAAAAAACGCGACGGCGTCGAACGAACTTGGTTCAAAATCCAGGTCGAGCGCGTTGCCTACCTCGAACGTTGCATCCAGACCATAGAGAGACACTCGATCACGAGCACTCTGCAGCGAGCCGGCATGGACATCCGTCGCGACGACGGTCGCCCCTTGTTCGGTTAGCGCCACGGTTGACGATCCGGTCCCACAGCCGACCTCCAATATGCGCTTGCCCTCAAGCGGGAGAAAACTGTCGATCCACGGGATCGCGTTCAAACGGAATTCCTCAAGACGGCCATGGGCGTGGGCCTGCAGGTCTCCGGCGCCTTCCGCAGTTGCAAAATAAATGTCTGGCGGGTCGGGAAAGTAATCTGCGAAGGTGAAGTAATGGTTGCGGAGGCTTTCTTTCAGCGCGGCTGTCTGCTCAGCCGGCAAGGCCTTCATGCGTGACGTTAGACGCCGCGGTGGTGTGAATGCCCTTGCGCCATACGCAACAGCCCGGGCTCTCTTCGCAAGCGAGATAAGGTCGACCATTCCACAACCCTAGCGCCTATTGCCGTTGTGATACAAGGCAGTTGCGGCGACTTCCCTACTCGCGACCGGGCCAAACTGAATCACGGGCCTGTGTTCGCGATCGTTATAGGGTGCCCGCCGGTTGTATGCGAAACTGTTGCGGTCGATCAGGGAAGATCGCAACAAGTCCAGCATCGAGTTGAACCTTATGACTGAGGCAGGAAGCCATCGCATTCCAATGGAGTGGAATCATACCGAACGGGACTACCCGCAGGACAAGTGCGTCCACCAGTTGTTCGAGGAACAGGTGGAGCGCACTCCGGAATCCGTGGCGTTGGTGTTCGAGGGGCAGTCCCTAACTTACCGAGAATTCAATACACGCGCCAATCAACTCGCCCATCGTTTGCGCTCCCTCGGCGTAGGGCCAGACGTTCTCGTCGGCATTTGTGCGGAGCGTTCCCTGGAGATGGTCATCGGCCTGCTGGGAATCCTAAAGGCGGGCGGCGCTTATGTGCCAATCGATCCGGAGTATCCCAGGGCACGAATCGCTTTCATGATCGAGGACGCGGGGACTTCGATCCTAGTCACGCAGAACCGCCTGATTGCACGCCTGCCGCACATCCCCGCAAGGATTCTCGTCATCGATGAGCATTGGCAAGAGATCGCCACGCACAGCGAGGCCAATCTTATCAGTGAGACCTCCTCCACGGACCTTGCCTACATGATCTACACGTCCGGCTCCACTGGCCAACCTAAGGGCGCGTTGAACACTCACCGTGGGATTTGCAACCGACTCTTATGGATGCAGGATCAATATCAGCTCGATTCGACGGATGTGGTGCTGCAAAAAACCCCGTTTAGCTTTGACGTTTCCGTTTGGGAATTCTTCTGGCCTTTATTGACGGGCGCACGCCTTGTCGTGGCGAAACCCGGTGGGCACAGGGATGCGGCTTATCTTATCCAGTTCATCCAGGACCATGAGGTGACCACGTTGCATTTCGTGCCACCGATGTTGCGCGTATTTCTTAATGAAGCCCGGGTCGATGAATGTCGAACGCTCCGGAATGTCTTTTGCAGTGGTGAAGTTCTCGCGTATGACTTGCAGGAGAAATTCTTCACGCTGCTTGGAGCCCAACTGCATAACCTTTACGGCCCGACGGAGACTGCCGTGGACGTCACGCATTGGACCTGTCGGCGCGACAACAGATCGGGAGTAGTGCCCATCGGTCGGCCCGTTGCAAATACCCAATGTTACATTTTGGACGAGCATTTGCAGCCGGTGGCCATCGAAGACCCTGGTGAATTGCATATCGGCGGAGTTCAGATCGGGCGTGGCTACCACAACCGGCCGGAACTTACGGCGGAACGGTTCATCCCGGACCTCTTTCGCCCTGAGCAAGGAACCAGACTTTATAAGACAGGGGACCTCGCGCGCTATCTCCCCGATGGCAACATCGAATTTCTGGGGAGGATCGATCAGCAGGTCAAGGTGCGCGGCTTCCGTGTGGAGTTGGGCGAAATCGAGGCGGTGCTGCGAGGTCATCCGGACTTGGCCGCATGCGCGGTCGTGGCCCACAACCTTGAAGGCGAAGGCAAAGCACTCTTGGCCTTTGTCGTTGGACTCGCCCAAGCAGATATCTCGGCCAGATCGTTGCGGCAATGGCTGGAACAGAAGCTGCCGGAATATATGATCCCGCGTTTCTGCATGCTCCCGGCAATACCGCTGACACCTAATGGCAAGGTGGATCGAAGGGCGCTGGAAATGCTAGACACGGAGCCCCTCGCCTCAGGGGCGGACTGTGCCCCCCCACGAAGCGACCTTGAGTCCACACTCGTCGAAATCTGGCAAACAGTGTTACACCGGGATCGAGTTGGAATTCGCGATAACTTCATCGATCTGGGTGGACACTCCTTACTGGCAATGGTGATCTGTGCTCAGATAAGCCGTCTGCTCAATCTGGACGTGCCACTCCGCTGGATGTTTGAGAACCCCACGATTGAAGGTCTGGCGCAGCAGATGGGATCGTTGACGAAACAACCCCAGGATACACAAACCATCTCAAGACCGGTCCCGCATCCGATCGAGCGGGACTATCCACGGGACAAGTGCATTCACCATCTATTCGAGAAACAGGTGGAACTCACGCCGGACGCCGTGGCCGTGGTTTACGAGGGAGAATCCCTGACTTACAGGGAACTCAATGCGCGAGCCAATCGACTGGGCCATCATTTGCACTCCCTGGGAGTGGGGCCGGATATCCCTGTGGGCCTGTGTCTGGAGCGCTCGCCGGAAATGATTGTCGGCGTTCTGGGCATTCTCAAGGCCGGCGGAGCCTATGTCCCCCTCGATCCCAGCTACCCCAAAGACAGACTGGCATACGTGACTGAGAACACCGGCAACTCCTTGCTGGTCACAAACGCTGCGCTGGCTTCCTGTTTGCCTGACGGCATCGCAAGAACCATATGGCTGGATGATTTGCCGGCTAAACTTGGAGACGACAACCTCACTCTTTCAGCTTCGCCAAGGGACCTGGCTTACATTCTCTATACCTCAGGTTCCACGGGCCAGCCCAAGGGCGTGGCAATGGAACACGGCCCACTCGTAAACCTCATATGGTGGCAACTCAACGAGTCCAGCCCAGCCCTGCGGACACTGCAGTTTGCCTCGCTGAACTTCGACGTGTCTTTTCAGGAGATGTTTTCGACCTGGTTGTCGGGCGGCACGCTGACATTGGTGGATCCGCAAACTCGGCGAGATCCCATTGCATTATGGGAGTTCATTGAGACTCAGAAATTGGAACGGCTATTTCTGCCCACCATCATGCTGCAGCAGCTCGCCGAGGCGTCCTTTCGTTCTCAGCAGACGGATCCATCACTGCGCGAGATCATCACAGCCGGGGAACAATTGCGCATCACGCCGGCAATCCGCAAGTTCTTCGCCGCTCGGCCCGGGCTGAGTCTGCACAATCATTACGGTCCGACAGAGTCGCACGTGGTTACCGCGTGGAGGCTGCCATCGCCGCCGGAAACCTGGCCCGAGTTCCCCCCGATTGGTAACCCGATTTCCAATGCCGTCATCCGCATCCTGGATGCGCACATGAATCCGGTGCCGAGGGGTGCGCGCGGTGAAATTTACATCGGAGGAAAAGCACTCGCCCGCGGCTATTGGAACCAACCCGAAAGAACGCTGGAGCGGTTTGCTCGTGATTCTTTTAGTGAGGACGCCGAAGCGCGCCTGTATCGAACTGGCGATATCGCATGTTATTTGCCCGACGGCAGCCTGGAGTTCATAGGCCGCACCGATCATCAGGTGAAAATTCGGGGCTTCAGGGTTGAACTGGGGGACATCGAAACGGTGCTTTCTGCACACCCGGATATCAGCGCAGGGGTAGTGGTGACGCAGGACGACGGTCTGGGAGAGAAATATCTAACCTCTTTTGTCGTGGCGAAAAATGGCTCGAGCCTCGCACCGGAGGATCTTCGCTCGTGGGTGGGTCTAAAACTACCGGACTATATGATTCCGCGTTTTTGCGTGCTCCCGGAATTGCCTCAGACTCCGAACGGCAAGGTGGACCGGAAGGCATTGGAGAAACTCGGAGTGGAATCGGTTGCGGGCGGGGACTACATTGCTCCAAGAAATGACCTCGAGTCCAAACTCGTGGACATTTGGCAAACTGTCCTGCATCGAGATCGAGTGGGCATTCGCGACAACTTCTTCGATCTGGGCGGACACTCCTTACTGGCGATGCCGATGTGCGCCCAAATAAGCCTTCGTCTCAATTTGGATGTGCCTCTCCGCTGGGTATTTGAGAATCCTACGATTGAAGACCTGGCGAAGCAGATGGGAACGCTGACGAAACAATCCCAGTTCACCCAACCCATCGAAAAACCAGACCGGAAACAGACGCAGCCGATGTCGTTTGCCCAGCAACGGATGTGGCTGCTGCAACAGATGCAGCCGGACCTGGCAACCTATAACGAGCCGATTGCCTATCGGCTGTCCGGAAGCGTGGATGCAGCGCGAGCCCGTCGGGCTTTGCACGCGATCATTCAACGGCATGAAGTGCTACGGACCGCTTTGGTGGTGGATGGAGATACCTTCGGGCAACAAGTGGCCTCCCTTGAAGAGATGCCTTTCCCGTGGGAAGAAATGGACATCCAAAGTGTGCCGCCAAGCGAGCAGAAGGGAGTATTGGCAGAGCGTTTACTGGCTGAAGTGCGTCGGCCTTTCGATCTCAATCAGGCACCGTTATGGCGGGCCGTGTGGTTCAAACTTGCCGAAACGGAACAGGTGGTGGCGATCACCTTCCATCACAGCATCGTGGATGAATGGTCGATGCGGCTGTTTTTGCAGGAATGGGAACGCCTTTACAGTGCCGATGGCCGGTTGGAGCTGGCAGGGCTGCCGGAGTTGCCCGTGCAATACGGAGATTATGCGGCGCACCAGAAGCAACGGCTGACCGGGGAACTTCTGGATCAGCAACGTCACTACTGGAAGAAACAACTCCAGGCATTGCCACCCCCCTTGGAACTGCCCTGCCAACGAGCACGGCCGTTGCGTTTGACTGGCCGGGGCACTGTCCATGACTTTCGACTCACCGGCCCAGTGGTGACGCGTCTGCGGGAACTGGCGCGAGCCGAAGGAACCTCGGTGTTTACGGTGATGCTCGCCGCCTTTCAAGTCTGGTTGCATCGTTATACCGGTCAGGCCGATGTGATTGTGGGCACGCCGATCGCCAACCGGGAGCGCCTGGAAACCCAATCGTTGATCGGTTTTTTCCTGAATACTCTGCCCATTCGTTCGCGAATGAGGGGAAGCCTCAGTTTTCCGGAGGTGCTGCGGCAGGCGCATACATCCATGCTCGATGCCGTTAGTAACGCGGACTTGCCCTTCGAGCAGATCGTCGAATTGGCGGTAAGAGAACGGAATGTGGCGCACCACCCTCTGTATCAAGTGATGTTCGTATTGCTGGAAGAATCCCTGCCTCCGTTGCGCTTTGGGCAAGCGAGCTGCGAACGGCTGCCGGTGGAGACACAGACGAGCAAGAACGATCTGACCTTGAGTATTGAGGCTGTCGGAGACGCCTGGAATTGTCGATTCGAGTATGCGACAGACTTGTTCAGTACTGAAATTGTGACTCGGATGGCGGACCATTTCGCGGAACTTTTGCGGTCCATCACGGAACATCCAGACAAGCCCATTAGTTTGCTGAGGCTGATGCCTGAAGCTGAATCTCATCGCATCCTGGTGGAGTGGAACCAGACGGAGCGGAATTATCCGCGAGACAAGTCCATCCACGAATTGTTTGACGAACAGGCACGTCTCCATCCGGACGCTATTGCGCTCGAGATGGGAGGAGAGCGGATAACCTATGGCAATTTGAACCAGCGCTCGAACGATGTCGTTCGACACCTGCGTGGGCGTGGTGTGAAGCCAGGCGCGGTGGTTGGGTTGAGCATAGAGCGTTCGTTCGAGCGGGTGGCAGGGCTGCTGGGAATCCTCAAGGTTGGTGCGATCTATTGGGCAGTGGAAGAAAACCTTCCGGAAGAACGCCTCCGAAGTCTCGTCGACGACGCTCAGCCCGCGTTGATCCTTTGCGGCAGGAATACTGCGGAGATGTTTGGGAATATGGCTTCCATCTCTCTGATGGAAGAGGTGTTGACCGCGACCCTAAAGCAGGCCGACCGCATCCCGTTCTCATCACGCCCAGAAGATCCTGCCTATGTGAGCTATACATCCGGATCGACGGGCCAGCCCAAGGGCGTCGTCGTGCCACATCGAGGGGTGGTCCGACTCGTTAAAGGGGCCGATTACGTTTCCCTGACCTCGGAGGAAACGCTCCTGCACATGTCTCCACTATCCTTCGATGCGTCCACGTTCGAACTGTGGGGCGCCTTGCTCAATGGCGGACGCGTGGTGTTGATGCCGCCGGGGCAATTCTCACTGGCAGAGATCGGCAACGTCATTCGCGAGCATCACATCACCACATTGTGGCTGACAGCCGGCCTGTTTCATCTGATGGTTGAGGAACGGCTCGATGATTTGAGAGGGCTGCGTCAGCTGCTGGCAGGGGGCGACGTGCTGTCCCATGCCCACGTCGTCAAAGCCCACCACGCGCTCCCAGAGTGCCGGCTCATCAACGGCTATGGCCCTACGGAAAACACCACGTTCACCTGTTGCTATACCGTAGGCAATGATTGTGAATCCCGGCCAATCGTCCCAATTGGCCGCCCCGTCACAAACACCCGCGTCTACATTCTGGATGAGAATCTACAACCCGTGCCGGTGGGGGTGGCGGGTGAATTGTACGCTGGCGGCGACGGCGTGGCGCTCGGCTATCTAAACCAGCCGGAGTTGACAGCGGAGAGATTTATCCCCGATACGTCTAGCTTACAAACCGGAGCGCAGCTTTACCGGACCGGAGACCGGGCGCGATGGTTACCGGATGGAAATATTGAATTCCTGGGCAGACTCGATCACCAGGTGAAAATCCGTGGCTTCAGGGTGGAGTTGGGCGAAATAGAGTCCGCTCTTCGGAGCTTCCCAGCCGTGCGGGAAGCCGTGGTGGTGCAGCGCAAAGGATTGACCAGTGATCCTTCTTTGATCGGCTATGTCGTTGGGGTCGAGGATTCCCCGTTGGCCTCAGATGAAATTCGACGCCATCTCCGTAGACTCCTCCCGGAATACATGGTGCCTTCTGCGATCATTCCCCTCGCGAATCTACCGCTCTCAACCAACGGCAAACTGGATCGTCACCGTTTGCCGGTGCCCGAAGAAGCGAGCGGTAAAGTTTCCACCGAATCCGTCCTCCCAAAAGATCTGCTGGAACTCCAGCTGATCCGCATCTGGGAGCGGCTTTTCCAGCGAACAGGTATCGGCCGCAAGGACAATTTCTTCGAACTGGGCGGCCACTCCCTTCTGGCTGCCAAGTTGGCAGCGGAACTTGAGAAACTCCTGGGCTGCAACCTTTCCATTGCCGCGCTATTCCAATCTTCCACGATCGAATCCCTGGCCCAACGACTCACGGATGAGCACTGGGCGCCGCCCTGGAGTTCCCTCGTCCCGCTCAAGCCAGTGGGATCAGGGCCCCCGTTGTATCTCATCCATGGGGTGGGCGGCACAGTGTTTGGCTATCTTGACCTGGTTCAGTTGTTGGCATTGGATCAACCTGTTTATGGGGTTCAGGCCGTCGGACTGGATGGGAAAACACCTCGCCACACAACAATCGAAAGCATGGCCGCGTGCTATGTTCAAGAGATTCTCTCTTTTCAGCCCAGCGGTCCGTACTATCTGGGAGGGTACTCGCTGGGAGGCTTAATTGCCTTTGAGGTTTCCCAGCAGCTCCATCGCCTGGGCCATAGGGTAGCCGTAATGGCACTCATGGATAGTGGACCCACCAGCCGGATTCCGCGGGTTTTCTATGGGTTAGAGATGGCTTCTTACCTTCCCAGCCGTGTCGTGTTCCATTTCAGGCGGTGGTTGGGGATGGCCCGCAGCGATCGAATCCGTTATCTCCGTGGGCGCTTGATGGCGTTCGGGAATCTGATGACTATGAACAGCTCGAGGAAGCGCACCTTGAAAGTTCCCGATCGCGAGGCCGGTCAGCCGCCAAAGGAATTTAGACAACCGGATTATTTCCACGGCGTCTCACTTGCTTATCGACTCTCCCGGTACCCGGGTTCAATCGATGCCTTCGTCAGCGACGAATCCAATCTCGGGCTGAGATGTTATTGGAGATACCTGGCGCGCGGCGGCGTTCGTTTCAATCGCGTTCCGGGCCGGCATCTCCAGGTTTTTTCCGCAGACTTCCTGCCGGTGATTGCGAAGTCGCTATCGACCGTCATCAAACGCGCCCAGGAAAGGGAGCGGCAGCTCTGAATTGTGCGCTCCCAACGTCCAGTTCATGGAAACCAGTAAGACCCGGTTTCTGCGGTGGCGCCAATACCCCCACGCAAGCAGCGAGATGGATCACGAGATCCAGTCGCAACGTCCTCGGAGAGCCTGACGACGTTATAGGGTACCGGACCAGATCATAGTCTTTCCAGCGGGGCACGAACACCTTGTCGGCGCCGTGTTTCCGGAGTTCCGCCACGACTCGCGTTCCCAGGAAACCAGCACCGCCCGTGACCACGACTTTTTTCCGGTCCAGAAGCTCACTCCCCTCTCGTCATTACTTGATGGCTGCACCCTACCAGGCCTGCATTCGCTCCGCTCATGACTGAAGCGGCTTCAACATCCGCATCGACCATCATATGTATGAGAGCTTTGAACCCCACGCGCGGCTGCCAGCCCAGTTTCTCGCGCGCTTTCGAAGCATTTCCTTGAAGCAGATCGACCTCCGTCGGACGAAAATAACGCGGAGTTCGGCAAGATAGGAACCGTCCTGTCCCGTGATCCCCGTAATCAGGGCCTTCTTCATGATTGGGGAATATAGCAGAAGGGCAAAAACGCAACGGAAAATCAGCCCGCGCGAGAGTGCGCGGCCATCAACGAATGCACTTGAACCGCCAAGACGCCAAGTTCGCCAAGGCTGCATCGTTGGCATGCCCACGCCAGGTTTGTCTGATCACTCGATCCGGAGTGTTGTCCCGCAACGATGTGATCGAGTGGAATGGCCAAAGCGGCATGTCTTGCTCGTGAAATCCGTAGTACTCGCATCGCCCGTCAGCTCCTTCGCTGTCCGCTCAAATCAACAGCGACCAAGCGATGAATTGACCGCTTGCCTTCGGCTGGGATAAAGTTTTGCCATGATCACGCAGGTTAAAGATCAAAACATCGTCACGATTCCGCCGTCGTTGGCCAACGAACATGGGATCAAGCCAGGCAGCCGGTTAGACTGGCAACCCACGGACAATCCGGACGTGCTTATGGTCAAAGTCTTGCCTGATTACGCTTCCTTGGCGTCCAGCTTGATGGGCGCGGGCCGCAGGCATCTCAAACCCGGAAGCGATCCAATCACAGAGCTTGTCCGAGAACGTGAGGTTGAGGAGGCTGACCGGCAGACCTGCCTGTGATTACTCATGTCCTCGACACTTCGGCGATCCTGGCGCATTACCTGCAAGAGCCCGGCGCCGCAGAGGTAAACGAAATCCTCAGCGGTGGTCCCGGTGTTACGCGGCTGCGGCATTAGCACGCGTGGTTGGGGCTGCGACGACCCGGATTCTTTCACCGCCGGCCGGTGGGCTTTGGTGCGCTCGACGGACGCGCGATGTTGTACGCGGCCATCGCCCAGGCGTTGTCCTCCAGGGTAACTCGCAACCAGAGCGTCGAATCGCAGCAGGTGATTCATCGTCAGACTCTGGGTCGTAACCGGCGACGTTTGGTCCCTTGAATGTGTTGCACGGTAAGCAGCTCCAGGCCAGATTCGCTTGCGACGTGGTCCCGGAGTGTTTCTGAGCGCGAATGTGATCCAACTGGAATGGTTGGACGTCGCACTCTTGAGGCACGTGGCAGTACTCGCATCTACGCTCGGCTCGCTCTTCGACAATCTGACGGCGCGATTTGGCCACGAGCTACCGAGCTAAGGTCTTTGAGATTTGCAGAGACAAACGGGCCTTCGCCTGAAGCAAGTTGACTAAACTCCCGACGCGCAGGTACCGTTCCAGCGCCTCTCGCTCGCCGGCAGTGATGGCACCGTCTCGATTACGCTTGGCGAGTTGATTGATCTGTCTGAGCGATCGGCTGGAGAACCTCCATCGCAAAATTGCGCGAGCAGCTTCGGGCGACAGATCCCCTTTGTCAGATGCGAGAACGTCTGCCAGGATATCGGATTCAGTGATCGCAACAGTTGCAGGCATTACGAGAGCCTACCAAACGCTCACCTGAAGAAACAGGAGATTTCTACTGTCCGAATCTGACACGGTGACCACCGCCGCTGTTGCCAGGTTTTGCATGCCGTGTCTCCGTCTGTCTGCACGCATTCCGGCCGAAACCATCCAAGCTGGTCGCCGGGTCCGCTTTTCAATCCGCCCCCAGCGTTGGGCGGCCCTAACCACGTAAGCATTCGCATTGCCTCGGCGAGACGCACGCCGTCCGATGGTCGGGAACCAACTGGCGAGACACGCCCGCATGATGATGGCGATCATTAACCGGCGAGTGAAGGAACGGAAGCTGGAGCGCCAGCACAGGAAGTAGACCCACGCGAATCCTCAACAAAAGACGCCCTCGACGATCTTGGCGTCGCGCAGGCAGTCGCGCTCCGTCGATATCGACTACGACGGTACGACGGCGCCGCTGTCCTCTTGCGCGCGACGACATCCGGCCACAAGACCTACACGGATTACGCGCTTGGATGGGGCCGGATCATCACGGGAGGCGTGGAGATCCACGACGTGCCGGGTGACCATCTCTCGATGCTCCACTCCCCTCACGTGCACGTGCTCATTCAGCGCTTGACCGAGTGCCTGCAAGCCGCCGAGCGATCTGGATAGGCGCCCCTGTCACTATTGCAAGCTCCCGGCGCCAGATGAGTTCGCGGAAAAGCGGACCTTCTTGTCGCGAACTCGGCGAGTACTTGGCCGTCCTCGGGCGTAACCGCCGCATTTGCTGCGCCGTTGAATCGGCCCTGCGTTCGCTTCTTCTTGCAAGCCATTCATCCTTGACGCGGACGAGCCTGACCTGGATGTCGCCGAGGTCGACTTGCGGTCGGCATCAAGGTATGTGTTCTCGCCCCGGAGCGCGAACCTCCAATCGTCACCCCTGCCCCGGTCAGAGCCCAGTTGCCGATATCCTCTCGCCCTGGTCAGGAGCTCGCGCCGAATTCACCGCGCGCTAACAAGCCGGCACGCGCTTCGATTCGGTTGTCGTCGTTCATGTGAAGCAGGCGAACGGTCGCTCGGCCTGTCGGGGTCAATCCGAGGATCTCCGAGCCGCCCAGCCGAAAGTGATCGTCCCAATTCTGCGATCGTGGATGGAATACCGATACAATCTGGTCCGTTTCGGAGTCCACAGCGGTGAGATTCGGCCCCTTGTACGCGTTGCATCGGGGACACGCCAACGCAAGGTTCTCGTCGATTGTCTGGCCGCCATGTTGTTTTGCGCGAATGTGCTCGATCTGGAAGCGGGCCACTGGAGCTGCGGATTGAGGAAGATGACAGTACTCACACTGCGATGACGCCCGGGCCCAGACGAGATCCCGCAGCGCCGCATCCATCAGTTCGTTGCCCGGCGCTCCAGAATTGTCCGAGCCTTGGCCTGTAGCACGGTCACGAAGTCAATAACCGAGATATATGTCTCATATTCCCGGCGTTCGTCATCGCTCAGTAAGCCCTCATTGGCCTTTTCCGCCAGTTCGTCCAATCGACCTTGCGTGTCGGCGTCTGCTCGAAACCTAACAAGCCGCTCTGCCACTTCAGGCGTCAGCAGCGATGCGACGGGATCAAGAAATCGGTCAAGAATAGTAGCGTTGCTCATTGCTGCAGTGTATCGTGCCGCGAATTCTTCAGTCGATGGGATTATCGACTTTCGCGCCGCCCCCTTCCATCGAGTTGACGCTGCCATCGATTCGCGTAACCTGGCAGATCGCGCTGTCGAGGCGAGCCCACAATCGCGCGTCGGATTCTGGAAAATCCTTAGTTCTCGCCCTAGGTTTTCGGGCTACGCAATGGCCGCACGGAGCCTTTCCAGATCAACGACAAGCCCGGGCACACTCGCGCAGACAATAGTGGTGGATTCGACGCCCATTTCCAACATCTTCACGCCCTGCCGTCTCCAGCAACGGACGCTCACGTCGCGGGGATCGACGACCCAATACTCTGCGACCCCGAAACGATCGTAGTCGTCACGCTTCGTAATGTAGTCCATTGGTTCCGATCCAGGCGCCAGCACCTCTATGACAAGGTCCGGGGGAGTGGTGAGGCGAGCAGGCATCGACGGCAAACGGGAATGTTCGTAGACGACGATGTCCGGACGGCAAACCCTGTCGTCAGCAACCCAGATGTCGACATCGGGAATGACCTGAATACCGGTGGCTGACTCGGCGTGCCGCTCTATTTGCAAAGCAAGCAGAAAGGCGACACGCTGGTGCCGGGGCGTCGGACCTGGCGACATCACAACAACTCCATCGATGAGTTCGTATCGGTCCTCAGTTTCGGCGAGCGCGAAATATTCCTCAGCAGTCATGCGAAGGCCGCCGTAACCGGGTACGGCAGCGGGTTTGTGGATCGTGCTCATTCCGCAAGTATACACGGCACGCGGAGCTTGGCATCCTCCCAGCAGATGGCTCGAAACCGAATCAGCGGATGGCTTCGGCCGGAGCATTTCTTATCGTTGGCGGGCAGCTCATCGTGGCGAGCGACAGCCATACCGCCAAAATGCGATCTCACCGTGTCGGTGTGCAAGTCGTCCGCGGGTTGCCCGCGACGTGGGGTACGCCACCAACCTGTTCGATGGCGCCACCATCGTGCGCATGGCGCGGCATTTCGAGGTCTTGCTCTAGGCAATCGTGTCCTGGCGCCGGCTTTGCATAAAAAGTGGATAAGGCTATCGAGCGCGTGCCCTACCACCGGGAGAGGGTGGCTGCGCGAAGCGCGAGCCCGATAGGGCGAAGCCTAAAGAAAAAAGGCCGGGTGAGGGCTGGCCTATGCGCCCTCATCCGGCCCTTCGGGCCACCTTCTCCCGGTGGGAGAAGGCCGCGCGACCAGTTGCCGGACTTTTTGTGCAAAGCCCCTGAGCGGGCAGGGCGAATCTATCCGGCCTTTCAATCCGCGTTACGGCAAGAATACCATTCCGTCATTTTACGGCGTAAAATGACGGCGACATGACGGACTCCCTTTACGGTCGACTGCTCACGGCACCGCGGCAGTCCTTCTTTCTCTTCGGGCCGCGCGGAAGCGGCAAGAGCACCTGGATACGGCAAATGTTTCCGGATATCCGGCGAATCGACCTGCTGGATGAGGCCCTGTATCACTCCTACCTCGGGAATGCCGGGCTTTTCGCCGAGGAGCTGCGCACCCTTCGCCCAGGCAGCACCGTGTGCGTCGACGAAGTTCAAAGGATGCCATCCCTCCTTAACGAGGTGCACCGGTTTATCGAGGAGCAGCGGCTGCGCTTCATTCTTTGCGGATCGAGCGCTCGCAAACTCAAGCGCGAGGGAACGAACCTGCTGGCTGGGCGCGCCTTGCAACGTTACATGCATCCGTTCGTGCCCGCCGAACTCGGTTCCGACTTTGACCTGGAGACCGTGCTGACCTATGGATCCCTTCCTGTGGTTTGGCAATCGCTCGAACGTAAAGAAACATTGCTGGCTTACGCGCGGTTATATCTCAAGGAAGAAATTCAAGCTGAAGCGCTGGTTCGCAACCTGCCCGGTTTTGCCCGCTTTCTGCCTTTGGCGGCTCTATTCCACGGCCAGACTTTGAATGTTGCCAGCCTTGCGCGCGATGTCGGCGCGTCTCGCACAACGATAGCCGGCTATGTGGAGATTCTCGAGGATACGCTTCTCGCCTTCCGCCTTCCGGCCTTCGAAGCTCGGCTGCGCGCTCGTGAGAAACGGCATCCGAAACTGTACTGGGTAGATGCGGGAATCGTTCGGGGGGTAAAGCAGCAACTCGGCGTCCCGTCCGCGGAGGAACGCGGAGCCCTGTTTGAGGGCTGGATCGCCAACCTGTTGCGCAGCTATCGCGACTACAAAGACCTGTTCGACGACTGGTCGTACTGGGCTCCCGCGGAGGCGGCACGCACGGAGGTGGACTTCCTTTTGCATCGGGGTAAAGAGTGGCTGGCTATCGAGGCAAAGGCGTCCCCGCGCATCGGCCCGGATGACCTGCGCGGCTTGCGTGCCGTAGCGGACCTGAAACATCTCCAGCGCCGGATACTCGTTCATCCGGGAGTCCGCCCACGCATTACCGAAGACGGCATCGAAATATGGACTGTGAACACATTCCTGCAGGCGATTCACGACGCCACTCTCTGGCCCTAAGTTCGCGCACTCAATCCCGGAGGCTGAACCTTAATAAGATGGATGCAAATGGCAATTGAACATGAAATTGAGGTAACATAATTACTTAAGGGTTTAGCACCAACTAAGTAATCACAAGTGCTTCGTCCTGGGATTGCACGAAGTGAGCGCTGAACTCTAAATGCGACAAAGACCGACTATCTTCGCCACGACCGCACTTCTCTCGATTGCGATTCTCCTAATGCCCGCTCCTGCACCTGCCCAGGACGTGACGGGGCCTTCTCTCAAAGCGGCTTTCATCTACAACATGATGAAGTTCATCGAGTGGCCGGTCGGTCCGTCAGATTCCAAATCGTTCGTCATTTGCGTGCTCGGCGACGCGGCCGTCCACCAGGCATTGGAGCAAGAGAGCAAGGGCCGCCTGCTTTCAGGTAACAGTATTACGGTCGTGCGCGTGAATTCGCCCGGACTACCGCCGGCATGTCGTCTCATATACGCGTCGGGCATTCCGCGAAACCAGGTGGTTCAATTCCTCGCAGCGCTGCGAGGGGCACCCGTACTGACCATCAGCGACCTCGATGGCTTCACGGACATCGGAGGGATGGTGCAGTTTATCTTCGCGCAGGGCCAGTTGCGATTCAGCATCGGGCTCGAGGCCGCCCAAATGGCACAACTCAAGATCAGTGCAAAACTTCTCACGCTGGCAATCCGAAAATGATCCATAGACAACGAGCGCCACAATCGATGAAGACGCCGAGGAGCGGTTTCAAACGGCTTTGCATAAGGATGCTTGGAGCGATGCTCGTGCTCGCGCTATCCGCAACGACCGCGCCGTCCGCCTGGGCGCAGGCCCCGTTGTCCGATCTCAGCATCGAGGAACTGATGAAGCTGGATGCCGGCCAGGTCTACGGAGCCTCGCAACGACTTCAGCCGGTGACGGAAGCGCCGGCATCCGTTTCCTTTGTCACCGTGGAGGAGATTCGACGCTACGGTTACCGCACGCTGGCAGACATCCTGCGCGGAATTCGCGGGTTCTACGTTACCAACGACCGCAATTTCAGTCTCCTGGGAGCGCAGGGATTCGCCAAGCCGGGAGACTACAACAGCCGCATCCTGCTGCTGGTCAATGGACACCGCGTCAACGACAACATGTTCGGACAGGCGGAGATCGGCGCGGAGTTCGGCCTCGATCCGGCCATGTTCGAACGGGTGGAAATCATCCGCGGACCGGCGTCTTCACTGTATGGCGACAGCGCGTTCTTTGCCGTCGTGAACGTGATCACGCGATCGGGCGCCTCGTTGGGCGGGGGCGCCATTACTGCCGAGGCCGGCAACCTTGGCACGCACCTGTTCCGGGCGAGCATGGGGCGCCGGTTCGCCAACGGGTTGGATGTGGCCGTGTCCGGCACGAGCGAACACAGTGACGGAATCGCACGCCTTTACTTCCCGGCCTTCGATTCGCCCACCACGAATAACGGCGTGGCAGATGGCCTCGACGGGGAAAGCGTCGGACAATTTTACAGCCGGCTGTCCTACAAGGGCCTGGTCGTGACCAGCACCTATGGAACCCGGCTTCGAGACGTTCCTACAGCTTCATTCGGCACCGTGTTCAATGAACACGGCTCGCGCGAACAAACCACGGATCGCCACACGATGATCGACGCGGAGTATGGACGGTCCTTCGCTGGCACGGACGTGACTCTCCGCGTTTCTTTCGATCGGTTCACCTACGATGGGTTTTATCCGTTTGACAGCGGGGGCAAGGATCCACTCGTCGCACAGAACAGCGTTCTCGGAACGAGGTGGACCTTTGGAAGCGGTTTGACTCGCTCCGTTGGCCGGAACACCGTCAGAGCCGGGGTCGAGTTCATCGATAACACAAATCAGAATCAGTTCGCCCATTATCTCGAACCGGCAACCGTTTTGTTGGAAAAGCCTCTGTGGTCCACCCAGCACGCGGCCTACGGTGAGGACGAGATCAAGCTCTCCCGATGGTTCATCGTCAATGCCGGCCTTCGCTACGATGGTTACAGCAACTTTCGAAGTGTCACGCCGCGCGCCGCGCTGATCTTCACGCCTTCCTCGATTCAATCGTTCAAGTACCTCTACGGCAGGGCGTTTCGAGCGCCGAACGCCTACGAACTGAATGACTATTACTTCGGCGTGGGAGTCTCCGGCCTGCGCCCGGAGCGGGTGGACACGCACCAGCTGGTTTGGGAACGCTACACCGATAACTGGCTGCGAACATCCGTCTCGACATACTGGTACAAAGCGGACCGGCTCATCACGGCGTTAGCCGACGACACGACAGTTTTGGGAAGCACGTTTGTCAATCAGGGAGAGGTCCACGCCAAGGGGCTGGAACTCGAGGCCCAGATGCGCCTCCGATGGGGATGGCAAGCCCGTGCGAGCTATGCGGTTCAAAAGGCCACCGACCAAACAACACATCAGGAGTTGTCGAACTCCCCCCGGCAGATGGCGAAGGCGCAGCTCAGCATCCCAGGACCGCTTGAAGGCTCGTTCCTTTCCATCGAAGCGCAGTATCTCGGCAAACGCGGAACGATTTCCGGTTCGCACGTGGCGTCGAACGCCATCGCCAATATCAACTTTGTCCAACCCCTCGGGCACACGTGGGAATTCTTTACCGGAGTCCGGAATGTGTTCGGCACGGAGTATCTGGATCCAGGGTCCGATGTTCACCTGCAGGAGGCGATCCCGCAAAATGGACGGACGGTTCGATTCGGGCTGCAATTGAAACTGTTCAGTCATTGAACCGCCAGGACGATTTTAGCCACGGAGACGCGGGGAATTCCTCTCCGACACCAATTTCCCGATAGCAATTTCGATGAACGTATTCGGGCGGGTGTCCCCTCCTCTTGAGGAGGGGTGGCCGAAGGCCGGGGTGGTCAGGCAAGACGAAACCTGATTCGATGCCTGACCACCCCGGCTCGCTACGCTCGCTACCCCTCCTCAAGAGGAGGGGACACCCGCCCGAACACGTTCATCGAAATTGCGAAGGTGCTGCATGATTGTGATACTTTCCGCCTGTGCGTCGTCTCATACCATTCCTGCTTTTCACCATCGCGCTGAGCGCTCAAACGCCGACCAGCGATTGGCCGCAATTCTTTGGCCCCACGCGTAACGGCGTCTATACAGGCCCGCCGATTTCCGAAAAATGGCCGGCGGCCGGACCGAAAGTGCTCTGGCGTCGAGACGTCGGAGAGGGATTTGCCGGACCCGTCGTCGCGCAAGGCCACGTCGTTCTGTTTCATCGCCAGGGCGGACGCGAGATCGTCGAGGCTTTCGATCCCAACACCGGCACCACGCAATGGAAGTACGACTACCCCACAACCTATCGTGACGACTTCGGCTTCGACGAAGGCCCGCGCGCCGCGCCGGTCGTCGTGGACGGTGTCGTCTACACGTTCGGCGCCGAAGGGAAACTCAATGCCCTGGCCCTCGCCACAGGAAAGCCGATCTGGAGCGAAGACACGGCGAAGCGCTTCGGCGTGGACAAAGGATTCTTCGGGGCTGCCGGATCTCCAATAGTCGAAGACGGCAGGGTTGTCGCCAACGTTGGCGGGAAAGAGGGCGGCATCGTCGCGTTCGATGCGAAGACCGGAAAGGTTCTGTGGACCGCAACAAAAGACGAAGCCAGCTATTCCTCGGGCATTGCCACGAACATCGGCGGAAAACGCACCCTGGTTTTTCTGACCCGCGCCAATCTCGTTGGACTCGAACCGGCCACCGGCAAGGTGCTGTTCCAGAAACGCTGGAGAGCTCTGCAGGCCGCCTCCGTGAACGCGGCCACGCCGGTGATCGTCAACGATCCGATGGGAGACTTGATATTCATCTCCGCAGAATACGGGCCGGGCGCGGGAGTTTTCCGCATCGGCTCCAGTTCGACGGGCGCCACACTGACGCCGCTTTGGGCAAACGATGAAACGCTGAACAATCACTACGCGACGCCGGTGTATCGCGACGGGATCCTTTATGGCTTTCACGGCCGGCAGGAATATGGCCAAAGCTTTCGCGCCGTGGAGCTGCGCACCGGGAAAGTGCGATGGAGCGAAGAACGATTCCTTGCCGGCAGTGTGATGCTCGTCGGCGACAAGTTGCTGATCCTTCGTGAAGGCGGCGAGCTGGTTCTCGCGTCGGCAACGCCCGAGGGATTCCGGCCCATCACTCGAGCGCAGATTTTTCCCGCTTCCGGGATGCCTGTCGCGCGGGCCTTCCCGGCGCTTGCCGGCGGCCTGTTGTACGCGCGCAACGTGAACAAAGCCCTGGTCTGCCTGGACCTGCGCCGGTAAGCTCCTATGCTGAATCTCGCCAAGACCGTGCTGCTCCTGTTGGCTCTCGGCCAGGCGCCCGCGGCCGGCCGGCCAGGACCTCAGGAGGTCTTCGACCAGGCGCTGACGGACTTCGAACAGGGCCGCGTCGCCCAGGCTGCCGCGGGCTTCGATACTCTTGTCAAACTGGTTCCCGACAGTGCGCCGGACCTGTGGCAGCGCGGCATCGTGCTGTATTACGCCGGACGCTACAAAGACTGCCGCGCACAATTCGAATTGCATCGCACCGTGAATCCGGCCGACGTGGAGAATGCCGCATGGCATTTTCTATGCGTGGCGCGCCAGGAGTCGCCTGAAAAAGCGCGCAGCGCCTTGTTGCCGGTGGGCCCCGACGCCCGGGTTCCGATGACCCAGATTTACGAGATGTTCCGCGGATCGCGAAAACCTGAAGAGGTGCTGGCTGCGGGCGGAACGCAACCGCGCGGACAGTTTTACGCGGAGCTGTATGTCGGGCTTTACTACGAGGCGATGGGAAATAAGAAGCTGGCGCAGCAGCACATCGCCGCAGCCGCAGCGGATCGATTCGCCACGGCAGGCGGATATATGCACACGGTGGCGAAGGTGCATCTGGGGATCCTGCAGTTGCAGCGATAGACCAGAAGACTTAGTCGGGCGTCCTTCTCCCACCGGGAGAAGGTGGCCCGAAGGGCCGGATGAGGGCGCATAGGCCTGCCCTCACCCGGCCTTCGGCCACCCTCTCCCGGTGGGAGAGGGCACACGCGAGGGCGTTATCCACTTTTTATGTCCCGCCCCCCGATTTCATGGTAGTTTTTCGCCCATGACAACCCCGAAAAGAATCCTTTTGGCAACCGGTGCCGCGGTGTTTATCGCGGTAGCGATTGGTTCCCTTGCTGTCGCTCAACAAGTCATCACGAAGCCGCCGACGGCCGCGGACTGGGCCGCGATGGCAAAGCTGCCGGACTTCAATGGAGTTTGGGAACGCGGCGGTGGCGGCGCTCCTCGCGGTGGCGCGACCCCGGCAGCGAATGCAGGCGGACAGGCTGCTCGCGGCGCGGGCGCCGCAGCGGCCCCACGCGGCGGAGCAGCAGCGGCAGGCGGAGCGCCACAGGCCGGCGCAGCCCCGGCTCGCGGCGCGGGTGGAGCGGGGCGTGGCGCCGGCGGACGCGGTGGCGGACTCCAGCTCACTCCGGAATACGAAGCGAAGCGCGCCGCCTACAAGGCGCCTGAGGACAACGAGACGGCAAACTGTCTGCCGCCGGGAATGCCGGGCATCATGGGTCAGCCCTATCCGATGGAGTTCCTCCTCACGCCCGGCAAAGTCACGATCATCATCGAAGCCTACACGCAGGTGCGTCACATTTATACCGATGGACGGAAGCTTCCCGCCGATCCCGATCCCCACTACTTCGGCAACTCCGTGGGCCACTGGGAAGGCGACACGCTGGTCGTAGAGACCGTCGGCTTCGGACCGAACACGAACATTGCCCCCGGGGTTGGGCACAGCGACAAGATGAAGATCGTCGAACGCTTCCGGCTGGTCGACCCAGATAACATGAGCATCGAGACGACCATAACGGATCCCGTTGTCCTGCTGGCTCCGACGACATCGACCTCCAACCTGCGCCGGCATCGCGAGTGGACAATTACGGAATACATTTGTGAGGAGAACAATCGCAACTCGGTAAACGATGGCAAAGCCAAAATCAACGTCGCAATTCCGAGCCCGAATTCAACACGATAGAGAAGGGAAATTATGAAGATTAATATTACCAGCGCACTTCGGTCAGGAATCGCAGTGATGTGCCTCGTCGCGGCGGCGGTCGCTCCCCTTGCCGCGCATCATTCGTTCGCGGCATTCAACATGACGGACGAGAAGACTGTCGTCGGCACCGTGAAGCAAGTGGAATGGACCAATCCGCACATCTGGATCTGGATCGACGTTCCCAACGACAAAGGCGGAAAGGACGCTTTTGGATTCGAAGGCATGAGTCCCAATTATCTGGAACGCCGCGGCTGGTCGCGCACCACGCTGAAGATTGGCGACAAGATCACGGTCACGTACCATCCGCTTCGTGAAGGAAATACCGGCGGCATGTTCATGAGCGGGAAGATGGAGACCGGCAAGATTCTCACCGGGGGAGGAAGCAACAACTAACGCGCTTCCCGAAGTCCTATGCGACATCGGATCATCGCGGCAACGGCGGCGGTTCTCTTAACCGGGCTCGTGCCGCTGAACGCACAGAATCCGGCTAAGCCCGTTCCGCATCTGCGCGATGGGATGATCAATCTGGGTGTCTCCGATAAGGAAAAGGGTCTGTGGATCCCCAGGGATCGCACGGATCTCGGGCGGCGTTCGACGCTGGCTCCCGTCGAGACGATTCCCTTCCAACCGTGGGCGAAAGCCCTCTACGACGAGCGGCAGGAAACCGAACTGGAACCGCACAGCCGGTGCCATCCGTCGGGAGTTTCCCGTCAGTTCCAGACGCCGTACGGCGTGGACTTCGTACAACTGCCCGAGGAGAAGCGTCTCTACATCATCGATGTCGGCGGGCCGCATACCTTCCGGGTTGTGTACATGGATGGGAGACCGCATCCGGAAAAGCTGGTGCCCAGCAGCTATGGCCATTCGACCGGCCGGTGGGAGAGCAACACGCTGGTCATCGATTCGGTGGGCTTCAATGAAAACTTCTGGCTCGATCGAACGGGGTTGCCGCATACCGAAAGACTGCACACCGTGGAGAAGTTCACACGGACCGATTTCAACACGATCAAATATGAAGTGCTGATCGACGATCCGAGCGTGTACACAAGAGCCTGGTCGGGAGGGTTCGACTTCCGCTGGAGCGCCGATACGGAAGTTTTTGAATATATTTGCCAGGACAACAACACCGCGCCCACGGTCATGATGAATGGGAATCAGGCGGTGGAGTTTACGAGGAGTGTGGTGCCGTAGAGGGGCGCAGGGTGAGGAGATCGTTTTCGCGCGTCCTTCTCCCACCGGGAGAAGGTGGCCCGAAGGGCCGGATGAGGGCGCATAGGCCTGCCCTCACCCGGCCTTCGGCCACCCTCTCCCGGTGGGAGAGGG
>Ga0134121_10000981_pt1 | contig 28654 bp, 24 predicted proteins | sample KB301_FD_96463 | JGI IMG/M metagenome (GOLD analysis project Ga0134121, IMG submission 96463) | Terrestrial soil microbial communities without Nitrogen fertilizer from Kellogg Biological Station, Michigan, USA - KB3-0-1 | ecosystem: Environmental > Terrestrial > Soil > Unclassified ... | reverse complement strand
TCGGTGAATTCTGCTTGTCGCACCCTGACATGAAGTGCCCGACCGACGGAAAAATTTATTCGATCAATGAGGGTAATTACGTCCACTTTCCTGAAGGCGTGAAACAATATATTAAATACTGCCAGGTGGAAGACCAAGAAAGCAAGCGTCCTTATTCTTCCCGATACATCGGTTCCCTGGTTGCAGACTTTCACCGCAACATGCTCAAAGGAGGAATTTTCATTTACCCGAGCACGGCAAAATCGCCGAATGGAAAATTGCGTTTACTGTATGAATGCAATCCGGTATCATGGATCATTGAACAGGCGGGCGGAAAAGCCAGCGACGGCTATACCCGGATCCTGGAAAAGCAGCCCAATACATTGCATGAAAGAACTCCTTTATTTATCGGCTCATTGAACATGGTCACCATGGCTGAGGCTTTTATGCATAAGTTCTCTCCGAAGAGCTGAATTACAAATTACGGACACGCGCGAATTACCAATAGCTTCAAAACAAACTTAACTTTTTGTTTGTTAAGTTTTGCAAATCCAGATTGCATGATGTTTCGTTTATCTACCAAAATAAAAAAAATGAAATTCCTTATCATATCCATCGCAGTAATTTCAACCTGCCTGCTGGCCTGCGCACAATCGCCATCAAAGGATAAAAATCAGACAACAATGACCAAGTACGAAGTGGTAAAAACAGATGCCGAGTGGCAAAAGCAACTTACGCCTGAACAATACAACGTAACCCGCGAACACGGCACGGAGCGTGCCTTCAGCGGCGTCTACTGGGACAACCATGAAAAGGGAATTTACAAATGCGTTTGCTGCGGAAACCCTCTTTTTCTCTCTGACAATAAATTTGAGTCGGGAACAGGATGGCCCAGTTTTTACCAGCCGCTGGATAAATCAAAAGTGGGAGAAACTACAGATTCCAGTTATGGCATGAGCCGAACAGAAGTTCATTGCAGCCATTGCGGCGCCCACCTCGGTCACGTTTTTGACGATGGTCCCAAGCCTACCGGTTTGCGCTATTGCATTAATTCGGCTTCACTTACGTTTGAAAAGAAGTAACCCGGCGTATACCACGCAACGCGCAAAGCTGGTCAGTCAATGGCCGTATTCAAAAAATCGAGGAAAGGCTTCATTGTTTTCGCAGTTTGGGTAAGGTCCCGCAGAAAATTTTTAGACAGTACTTCCTTCTCATTGTATTCATGCCAGACAAGGAAGCTGTTTAATTTCAGAATCTCAACGTCCTTGTGATTCTTATCGTATCCTTTCGGAGGCCGTGCGAGCTTGTATTCATCGCTGTTGTCCAAACCGCCAAATTGTTTTTTAAAATTTTTATCGTCAAGAATTTTATGCAGCGCCTTGCCGTTGTAATCAATTTCCTGGCGGATTTTTTTGAGGTGATCCCCGGATGGCATCCACCGTCCTCCCGCAAGAAAACTTTTTCCCGGTTCAATGTGCAGGTAGAAGCCGGCGATCTCCATCTTTTTTCCGCCCGGATTAATGCTGGCTCCCATGTTGGTTTTATACGGGCTTTTGTTTTTTGAAAACCGTACGTCACGGTAAATGCGGAAAACACAGTCCTTGGCCTTCAGGCCGGCCAGCGATTTATCGAAAGAAGTAAAGGCTTTGATGGCGTCGTCGACAAACTCATCTACGTTGGCCTTGGCGGCAAGGTACTTTTCCTTGTTCTTTTCGAACCATTCCCTGTTATTGTTCTTCTTAACCTGTTTCAGGAAGTCAAGTGTGGATTTCTGAATCATGCATATAAGTTTGAAAAACGAAAGTAAAAAAACTAACCGCTCCCCCTTCAATTAATTTTTCCCGGTTAGAAAAACGGTTCTTCATCAGTCCTTGCCGTCAATCGGAAAAATCCTCCTAATTTTGCCGGCGCCAGATTTATTTTACTATGATTAAAAAAATTGGAATCCCGTTTCTTTTGTGCCTGCTCGTCCATCCCTTTTTCAGCGAAGCAAAATCTTATTTCCAGATCACCGGAACCATTAAAGATGCAACGGCCAAAGAAATCAACCTCTGGGTATATAAAAATTACCTCGCCACAAATCCTGACCTGATCGTCGGGGCCCTTAACAACGGCAAGTACAAGTTCAAGTCGGCCATCGACCAGCCTGTCTTTGCACTGCTTGAATACAACAATTCCAAATTGAAATTTTTCTTTGAACCCGGCGACAGCGTGAACATGAGCTTTACGGATGATGCCCAGCACTCAGGCACATCCATTACAGGCCGCGGCTCTGACAATAATTTTTTTCTTAACAATTTTGAAAATAAATTTCAAAATGATTTCGTGGACAGTTTATGGACCAACCGGATCATGAACGGCACCGTGGATGCTTACGAAAATGAGCTTTTCAAAAGCCGGAAGAGCATGGATGAATTTATCGGGCAGAACATTGTAGTCCATGAAGTATCCCCTGCTTTTAAAAATTACCTGCGCAACCTCATTACGTGCAGGTATTGGAGCATGCTGCTTGCCTACCCGGTGATCCGGGCCAATGCCGACCCGAAAATATTGGTAGTGGAACCGCTGCCCGACCTCATGTTACAGAACATCGGTGAGGTAACGCTGAATGATCCCGAAGTGCTCCTTTGCGATTCCTACAGAAGCTTCCTTTATTTCTATGTCGTCTATTACACTTCTGCGGCCAATGGTTTCAAGAAATTCAACGACTACTCCACTTCTGCCGACCGCAAGCTGGCCTTCGCAAAGGCCCATCTCTTCGGCCAGGTATTCGACATATGGCTGGCGCAAATGTGCCTTGATGAAAAAGACCATGTATCCCCGTTCATGCTCAGGACAATGGTAAATACCTTAAAAACTTCCGACAAATACAACAACTATTACCCATATATCAGCGGCGTATGTGCTCAGCGAATGCAGATGAAAGACGAAAAGAAGAAAGCGGAGCCGACGGTTCAGGGCACAAAGGAAAATTCAACTGCAAAAGATGAATTGGGCTTGAAAACACTGGAAGGAAAATCATTTTCACTCAGTGACCTGAAGGGAAAAGTTGTGTACATAGATTTCTGGGCAAGCTGGTGCGGGCCATGCCGGCAGATGATGCCATTTTCGAAGAAGCTGCATGAAGGACTTACCGACCAACAGAAAAAGCAAATCACTTTTCTTTACATCAGCATCGATGCCAATGAAGATGCGTGGAAAAAAGCAATCACGGATTTGGGTATTGAAGGCACGCATGCCATATCTCCGGGTAACTGGAGCTCCAAGATCTGCTCCTACTTCCAGATCAACAGCATTCCGCGTTACATGATCATGGATAAGAAGGGGAACATCGTTGACTTCAACGCCAAGCGTCCTCCCGATCCGGCGTTACTGGATGATTTGCTGAAGCTGACAGACAAGTAATTTTTTTAAAGGAATAATTTCAGGAAAATTGCTTCGCCAACCACTTGTCGAGGACGTCATTGAAGTGCTGCGGCTGTTCCATCATGGGCGCGTGTCCGCATTTATCAATCCAGTGTAATTCACATACCGGCAGCAGGCGGTTGAATTCTTCGGCCACATCGGGAGGCGTAATCGTATCCTGTTTTCCCCAAATGAGGCATGTAGGAATGTTGATGTCGGCGAGCTCATCACTCATGTTGTGGCGGATCGCGCTTTTGGCCAGTGAAAGGATCCGGATCAGCTTTGCCTTGTCGTTGACAATGGCAAAACATTCATCTACGAGTTCTTCCGTCGCAGACTTCGGATCATAAAACGTTACTTCCACTTTTTGCTTAATGTAGTTGCGGTCTTCGCGCTTTGGAAAGCTGCCGCCCATTGCATTTTCATAAAGTCCGGAACTTCCTGTAAGCACCATTCCCATTACATGCTCCGGGTGTTTGCGCACGTACACGAGTGTAACGTGTCCGCCCAGTGAGTTACCGATGAGCACGACCTTATCGAATTTCATGTGAACGATAAAGTCGTTTACAAAATCAGCGAGGGCCTTCACATTGGTATTTAAAACCGGCAATGTGTAAATCGGCATGAGGGGAATCACCACCCTGTAATTCACTTTGAACCTTTCCACTACGTCCACCCAATTGCTCAGTGCCCCGAACAGGCCATGAAGCAAAACCAGTACAGGTCCTTTTCCTTCATCAATGTATTGAAAATCCTTTTCCTTCCGGATGGTATAGCTCATAAGTGTGGTTTCAAAAGTAAATAAATTCCATTACTCGCCCTGGTGATCACTTTTTTCGGCAGTGGTTGAATAAAGTTTATGACAATAATCCCGGATGAAATGTTTTTCCAGCTCTCGCTTCCCAGCCCGAAGGGCTTTAATTTCAATAACCCCGAATGCAATTCGGGGAATTAAGCGATAATGAAAATCAGCCCTGAAGGGGTTGAATAAATAACCTCGCTGCCACGTTCTCCAAATAGTTTTCAACAAATGTGGGAAAAAGTGGGAATATGTGTGAATTTTTATTTTACATTAGCGCACCTAATTTTTTATGGCAGGATTCATCGGAGAATTTCCAAGTACAGTTGACACCAAAGGAAGGTTCTTGCTACCGGCAGGCTTGAAAAAGCAAATCGCTGCACGGGAGCAGAAATTTTTCGTGGTCAACCGTGGCATGGAAAAGCACCTCATGCTCTATACAAGGAAATTGTGGGATGAAGTCAGTGCCAGGGTAGATGAAGTGGATGAATGGGTGGAAGAGAACCGGGTTTTTGCGCACCAGTTCTACAAAGGTGCCACAGAAATCGCGCTGGACAGTGCTGACCGCCTGCTCCTGCCGCTTCAGCTGATGACTTATGCAGGCATAGAAAAAGACATCGTGCTTTTCGCCCACGGAAAAAAGATTGAATTGTGGAGTGAAAGAGAATATAAGAAACGTATGAATGATGACAGCATCAACTATTCAAAGCTGGCGCAAAAGGTAATGAGCAGGAAAAACCGTGACGAGCATGGCAGGCTATCATGAGCCCGTGCTCCTGCAGGAAAGTGTTGACGCGCTGGTGACTGATGCAAATGGAATTTATGTGGACGTAACATTCGGAGGGGGCGGGCATTCGAAGGAGATTCTGAAAAGATTGGGAAAAAAGGGAAAGCTGATCGCATTCGACCAGGACCAGGATGCGATAAAAAATAAAATTGACGACAGGCGCTTTATGATGATCAGGAGCAATTTCAGGCACATGAAAAATTTTTTGCGCTACCATGGTGCCATTCCCGTTACCGGCGTACTTGCCGATTTGGGTATTTCATCTCACCAGATAGACACCGCTGAACGTGGCTTCAGCACACGCTTTGATGCCACACTGGATATGCGGATGAACAACCGCTCAGCACTCACGGCTGAAAAAATTATCAATGAATACCCGGAGCAAAAACTCATACAAATTTTCCAGGAATACAGCGACATGCACCAGGCACGGTCACTCACAAGGCGAATCGCACGGCAAAGGCAGGAGAAAAAAATATCCACTACGGGCGAACTGATGGAGATCCTGAAAATGGAAACCGATCGCGGGCATGAATTCCAGTTTTTTGCAAAGGCCTTCCAGGCCCTGCGCATCGAAGTAAACAGGGAGCTCGATGCACTCAAGGAAATGCTGAAGCAATGCCGGGACGTAGTGGCAGAAAAAGGAAGGCTGGTCGTGATTTCCTACCACTCCCTGGAGGACAGGCTGGTGAAAAATTTTATTGCAGCGGGAAATTTTACGGGACAAGTGGAGCGTGACGTCATTTTCGGTCAACCAGCCAAATCAGATTTTACATCGCTCAATAAAAAACCTGTAGAGCCGGGGGAAGAAGAGATTGCAAAAAACACAAGGGCCAGGAGCGCAAGAATGAGGGTGGCCGAAAGAAATAAAACCTAATCAACCAGGCACTGACAACAATGGCAAAAAATTCATTACGGCATAAAGCTGCAGAGGTCGTGGAAGAGGCCCCGAAAAAAAAACGTTCCACCAAATCAGCCCGGAAGTTCCTCAAGATCATGCACGTCTTCGGAATCTTCAACCGCAACCAGGTGGTGCGGATGATGCCCTTCATTTTATTTCTCACCGTGCTGATACTCTTCTACATCGGAAACAGTTATTACGCCGAGCGGACCATACGCGAAATAAACACCGTGAAAAACGACCTCAAGGAAAAACGGGCAGAATTCATTTCCACAAGTTCGGACCTGATGTTCCGCACCAAGCAATCAGAAGTGGCAAAAGCAATTGCACCCATGGAAATAAAAGAAGCGATAGAGCCGCAGAAAAAAATTACGGTAGCAACAACCGGCGCGAAAAAAGGAGAGCACTGAACTGAAGGAATGCTGCACACTGCGGCATAACGAAGGACGATATAACAACAACTAACCTACTACTACTAACCACACACCTTACATGGAAATCAAGAAGGACATTATGTGGCGGATATACCTCGTGTTCGCCTGTTTTCTTCTTTTCGGCATCGCCATCATTGCGCAGATTTTCAGGATACAATTTGTGCAGGGCGATTACTGGAGGTCAAAGGCTGATTCGTTGACGACCCAGATCAGGAGCATTGAAGCTTCAAGAGGAAATATTTTTTCCAGCGATGGCAGCCTGCTGGCGACCTCTGTCCCGATCTATGACATCCGCATGGATTTGAAGGCTGACGGCCTCACCGATGAAGCCTTCAACAAAAATGTAGACTCCCTTTCATTTTGTCTTGCCGAACTCTTCAGGGATAAATCAAGGTCAGAATACAACCACGAATTGCACGAAGCAAGGAATGAAGGGAGCCGATACTACCTTATTCAGAAAAATGTCCACTTCTCTGACCTGCAGAAGATGAAACAGTTTCCGCTTTTCCGCCTCGGCAAATATAAAGGCGGACTCGTCATTGAACAACGTAACATCCGCGAGCTTCCTTTTAAAGAACTGGCACAGCGTACCATCGGCACCCTGCGTGACGTAAGGCCGGTCGGTATTGAAGCATCGTTTGACGGGAACCTCCAGGGAGCCAGCGGGTCGAGGCTGATGCAGCGCATTGCCGGCGGTGTGTGGATGCCGCTCAATGACAAGGAAGAAGTGGAGCCGAAGGACGGCAACGACATCATCACCACCATTGATGTGAACATCCAGGACGTTGCAGAAAGCGCGCTGGAACAACACCTCCGGAAAAACAATGCTGACCATGGCTGCGTAGCCGTGATGGAAGTACAAACGGGAAACATCGTTGCCATTGCAAACCTCTCTAAAACTTCAGACGACACTTATGAAGAGAATTTCAATTATGTGATTGCCGAGGCTACAGAACCAGGTTCCACGATGAAGCTCGCTTCCCTGCTCGTCGGAATTGATGATGGGCTCATTGATCTCAACGAAACCGTTGACGTCGGGAATGGCTTCACCACCTATTGCGGACAACCCATGAAGGATGCTCATGCACCTAAAAAATCAAAGCTCACAGTGCGTGAAGCCTTTATGACTTCTTCAAACGTGGGCATTTCAAAGATCATTACGCGCTATTATTCGAAGCATCAGCAGGACTTCCTTGACAAGCTCAAATCATTCGGCCTGAACAACAAACTGGGACTGCAGATTGAAGGCGAAGGAATGCCGCGGATCAAAAGCGCCAAAGATAAAGACTGGAATCCCTGCATTTCGCTGCCATGGACTTCCATCGGTTACGAAGTGCTGATATCTCCTTTGCAGACACTCACCTTTTACAATGCCATCGCAAACAATGGCCGCATGGTGAAACCGAAATTTGTAAAAGAGATCCGCTACCATGGCCAACTTGTAAAAGCATTCCCTACTGAAATCATCAGCGATTCAATTGTATCACCTTCCACCATTGCAAAAGCACATGAGCTGCTTGAAGCTGTGGTAGACAGCGGCACAGGGAGGGCATTGAAAAATCCGCATTACAGGGTGGCGGGTAAAACAGGCACGGCCCAGATCAACAAACCCAAATTCGGTTACGATCAAACACACAGAACTTACCAGGCTTCATTTGTCGGGTACTTCCCTGCAGACCATCCGAAATATTCATGCATTGCTGTCGTATACGCGCCCACGGGCGGGGAGTATGTGGGCGGTGCGGTAAGCGCTCCCATCTTCAAAGAAATTGCAGACAAAGTTTTTTCCGGTGAGATGGCACTGCACAATGAGCTTGCAGCAGTTGACTCCGAGAACCGGAATATTCCTGAAGCCAAAGCCGGTCAGCAAAAAGATCTCAACAAGGTACTCGCCGAATTGAACGTGCATGCTTTATCACGAAACGCAGAAGCCACGTGGGTGGCTACCACAGGCACTGAAGAAGGCGTCATGATGACTGAACGGAACACGCAAAACGGTTCTGTGCCGAATGTTGTAGGCATGGGTATCCGCGATGCGCTTTACTTATTGGAAAACTCGGGATTGAACGTGAAAGTGAGCGGGAGGGGATCGGTCAGAAAACAATCGCTGGATCCCGGGACAAAAATTCAAAAAGGACAAAAAATTGTGATTGAGCTCGGATGAAGCTGCTGAAGGAACTTCTTTATAAAACAGGACTTACGGAAGTACACGGTACGACTGAAATGGACATTGCTGAAGTCTGCTTTGATTCCCGCAAAGCAAGGGATGGTGTTGTGTTCGTGGCTGTGCGCGGAACACAAAGTGACGGGCACCGCTACATCAGCGAGGTCATTGAGAAGGGTTGCAGGGCCATTGTATGTGAAGCCTTCACCGGAGAAAAAAAAGAAGGAGTCACGTACGTGCAGGTGAAGGACAGCGCTGCAGCGTTGAGCATCATGGCTGCCAACTATTACGACAACCCTTCGGAGAAAATAAAATTAGTCGGGATCACGGGAACGAATGGCAAGACCACCATCGCCACGTTGTTGTTCCAGCTCTTCAGGAGATCAGGCAACGGTGTCGGCCTCCTGTCAACGGTGAAAAATAAAATCAACGAGCGCGTAATCTCTGCCACCCACACCACTCCTGATGCCGTTCAGCTGAATGAGCTCCTCTCACAAATGGTTGATGAACAGTGCAGCCATTGCTTCATGGAAGTGAGCTCACATGCTGTTTCCCAGAAAAGAATTGCCGGCTTAAAATTTACGGGAGGTGTTTTTACAAACCTGACGCATGACCACCTGGACTACCACAAAACTTTTGACGAATACCTGAAAGCAAAAAAAGCTTTTTTCGACGGGCTGGGAGAGGATGCATTCGCGCTCACCAACAATGATGACAAGAATGGATTGGTCATGCTGCAAAACACGCATGCCAGGAAATATACCTATGGCCTGAAAAGCATCAGCGACTACAAATGCAGGCTCATCGAAAATCATTTCGAAGGACTCATTCTCAATATAGACGGGCATGAAGTGATCTGCAGGCTGGTGGGAAGTTTCAACGCCTACAACCTTACCGCAGCCTATGCAACGGCTGTGTTGCTTGGTGAAAACAAAACGGATGTACTCACGGGGCTCAGCAGCCTCGATCCGGTAGAAGGCCGCTTTGACTATCTCACTTCGAAGAAAAAAATTACCGGCGTAGTTGACTATGCCCATACGCCTGATGCGCTGGAAAACGTGTTGAAGACAATTCACGATGTCTCCCGTCAAGGCAGGGTGATTACCGTGGTGGGCTGCGGCGGAGACCGCGATTCAGCCAAGCGGCCCGTGATGGCAAAGATTGCCGTTGAGATGAGCGACAAAGTGATCCTCACCTCTGACAATCCACGCTCGGAAGATCCGACGGAAATTATTCATGCCATGGAAAAAGGAATTGAAGTGGGAGAAGCGCGCAAGGCCATCTCCATCGTGGACAGGAAGGAAGCCATTAAAACAGCTGTAAGCATTGCACAGCCCGGGGATGTGATCCTGATTGCCGGAAAGGGACATGAGAAATACCAGGAAATAAAAGGTGTGCGGACGCCTTTTGACGATAAGAAAATTTTAGGAGAAATGTTTCAACTATTCGATTAAAAGTGCTCTACTATTTTTTCAAATACCTCGATCAGCAGTTTGACGTACCCGGTGCGGGCGCCTTCCAATACATTTCGTTCCGTGCGGCTCTGGCCATCATCGTGTCGCTGATGATCTCCATGATTTTCGGGAAGAACATCATCCGGTATTTGCGTAAGAAACAAATCGGGGAGACGGTCCGCGACCTGGGGCTGGAAGGTCAAACGCAAAAACAGGGAACGCCGACGATGGGAGGTCTCATTATCATCTCGGCAATTTTAATTCCCACGCTTCTATTCGCTCGGCTGCTCAATGTTTACGTCATCATTATGATCATTACCACGATCTGGCTTGGACTGATCGGCTACCTCGACGATTACATCAAGGTTTTTAAGAAAGACAAAGAAGGCCTTGCCGGAAGATTCAAAATCCTGGGGCAGGTTGGTTTGGGTTTGATCGTAGGATGCATGATGTACTTCAATCCTTATGTAGTTGTGAGGGAAAAAATGATGTCGACAGAGGAGATCCGCGTGGCAAGAGAAACACGGAGTTTCGTTGAAGACGCGCGGAGAAATGAAAACCATTTGTTCTCCCCGGAAAACATCAAAGCAACCAAAACCACCATTCCGTTTTATAAGAACAATGAATTTGATTACGCCAAGCTCATTTCATGGATCGGTCCGAATTATCAGAAATATGCATGGATCATTTTCATTCCGATTGTCATCTTGATTATTACGGCCGTATCTAACGGAGCCAACATTACCGACGGCATTGACGGGCTGGCGACTGGAACGTCTGCCATCATCGGGGCTACGCTTGGAATCTTTGCCTATGTCTCCGGCAACGTAGTCTTCGCCGACTTTCTCAACATCATGTACATCCCCAATTCCGGCGAACTGGTGGTCTTCATCGCTGCCTTCGTGGGAGCCTGCATTGGCTTCATGTGGTACAACGCATACCCCGCACAGGTTTTTATGGGAGATACCGGGAGCTTAGCACTGGGTGGAATCATTGCAACGTTTGCCATTGCCATCAGGAAGGAGTTGCTCATCCCTATTCTGTGCGGAATATTCCTCGTGGAAAATCTCTCCGTGATTCTCCAGGTTTATTATTTCAAATACCAGAAACGGAAACGCGGGATTGAATATGCGAGGACACACCGGCTCTTTAAGATGTCGCCCCTCCACCACCATTACCAGAAATTAGGTTACCACGAGTCAAAAATAGTTACGCGCTTTCTCATCATCGGGATCATGCTGGCCGTGGTCACGTTTGTCACCTTGAAACTGAGATAACATGTCCGGACGGATCGTCATACTCGGGGCCGCAGAAAGCGGAGCAGGCGCAGCAGTGCTGGCGCAAAGGAAGGGCTTCGATGTATTCGTGAGCGATGCAGGTAAAATTGCGGAGAAGTACAAAGACGTGCTCAGAAAACACGGGATCGCATTTGAAGAAGGCGGACACTCGGAAGAAAAAATCCTGAATGCAACTGAAGTCATCAAGAGTCCCGGCATACCTGATAAAGCTGACGTGGTAAAAAAGATAACCGGTAAAAAAATCCCCGTCATCTCTGAAATAGAATTTGCAGGACGCTATACAAAGGCAACGATGATCGGCATCACAGGAACGAACGGAAAAACAACCACCACCTTGCTCACGCACCACATCCTTAAGAAAGCAGGACTCAATGTCGGCCTGGCAGGTAACGTGGGAAGAAGCCTGGCCATGCAGGTGGCAGAAGAAAACTATGACCACTACGTGATTGAACTGAGCAGCTTCCAGCTCGACGGTATGTTTGATTTCAGGTGCAACATCGCCATCCTCACCAACATCACACCTGATCACCTCGACAGATATGAATACAAGCTGGATAATTATGCGCGCTCAAAATTCAGGATTACGCAGAACCAGACTGACCAGGATGCATTCATCTACTGCGCCGATGATGCACTCACCAATCAATACCTCTCAGATACAACCATCACCGCTCAACAATATCCTTTCTCCATAAAAAAAAAACTCGGGAAGGGAGCCTGGCTCGAAGACAACTTAATTCAAATAATAACTAACACTAACCCATTTACTATGCTCATTCAGGACCTCGCCCTACAAGGCAAACACAACATCTACAACAGCATGGCAGCTGCGCTTTCGGCCCGCTCATTAGAACTCAGTAAGGAAGTGATTCGCGAAAGCCTGTCAGATTTTCAAAATATTGAACATCGCCTTGAATACGTGATGACGGTGAACGGGATTGATTTCGTGAACGACTCGAAAGCCACCAACATCAATTCCACCTGGTATGCACTGGAGAGTTTTCACCGCCCCATCGTGCTCATCTTAGGCGGCGTCGACAAAGGAAACGATTACGCCATGCTTGAAGAGCTGGTGAAAGAAAAAGTAAAGGCCATCGTTTGCATGGGGCTGGAAACAAAAAAAATTCACCGCGCTTTCAAGGGAATGGTGACCGAGATCGTTGACGTGACCTCGGCAGAGCAAGCTGTGAATGAAAGCTACCGCCTTGCCAAGCCCGGGGACGTGGTACTACTTTCTCCCGCCTGCGCAAGCTTCGACCTGTTTGAGAATTACGAAGACCGCGGGCGCAAATTCAAAGCAGCGGTAAGAGGTCTCTGATATAAAACTTAAATTTTTATTCTACATGCACAGCACCTGGCTCGACAAGTATTTCAAGGGGGACCGCACCATCTGGCTGGTGGTTTTTATCCTCACGCTGTTTTCGCTCCTTGCCGTATACAGCTCCACCGGAACACTCGCTTACAAATACCAAAGCGGGAACACAGAATTTTATCTCTTCCGGCAGGCCCGGTTTCTCATCATCGGGCTCGTGCTCATGTACCTCGCCCACCGCATCAGGTATAACGTCTATTCCAGGCTCTCCCAAATCGCATTGCTGATCGCCATCCCATTGCTGGTACTGACGCTTATCATCGGGACCAACCTGAATTCGGCAAGCCGCTGGCTTTCGCTACCCGGTATCAACACCACGTTTCAAACCTCTGACCTTGCCAAACTTGCGCTGATCATGTTTGTTGCCCGCATGCTGTCACGCAAACAGGAGAATATCAAAGATTTCAAAACGGCCTTCCTGCCGATCATGATTCCCGTACTCATTGTTTGCGGATTAATTCTCCCAGCCAACCTGTCCACTTCACTGCTGGTATTCTTCACCTGCATCGTGCTCATGTTTATCGGCCGCATCAACATGAAATATATTTTATATATGGGACTGATCGGGGCTTTTTGTCTCGGACTTTTTGTGGTGATAAAACTGAATTCTGCTGACACCGGTCGCGTGGGAACGTGGAAGGCGCGCCTCGAACACTTCAGCAGCGGTGCTTCCGACGATAATTACCAGGCTGACCAGGCCAAGATAGCCATTGCAGGGGGCGGTTTGGTCGGAAAATTTCCCGGCAACAGCACGCAACGGAATTTTCTTCCGCATCCATATTCCGATTTCATTTTCGCCATCATCATTGAAGAATATGGATCCATCTTCGGAGGCGTGCTCATGATATTTCTATACCTCCTCTTGTTTTTCAGGGTGATCCGTTTTATCAACCACAGCCCGCGCGCATTCGCGACGCTGCTTGCCGTGGGTTGCAGCTTTATGCTCGTTTTCCAGGCAATGATCAACATGGCAGTCGCGGTAAACCTGTTTCCTGTTACAGGTCAGCCATTGCCGCTGGTGAGCATGGGCGGAACATCCACATTGTTCACAAGCATTGCGCTCGGAATCATACTCAGCGTAAGTCGCGAAGTAGAAAAAGAAAAGAAAGAAGGTGGCGGTGAACTCGCAACAGCGTAAAATAAAAGTGATCATCAGCGGGGGAGGCACGGGAGGGCATATATTTCCTGCAGTGGCCATTGCCAATGAACTGATGCGCGCAAATCCCGGCAACGAAATATTATTCGTGGGAGCGGAAGGCCGGATGGAGATGGAAAAAATTCCGGCAGCAGGTTATAAAATCGTCGGATTGAAAATAGCAGGCATCCAGCGGAAGTTCGACCTGAAAAATTTCTTGCTGCCATTTAAGGTCGTGGGAAGCGTGCTGAAATCAGGAAAGATCATCAGGGGATTCAAACCCCATGTCGCTGTAGGCGTGGGCGGGTATGCAAGCGGTCCGCTGCTGTATGCAGCTACGATGCGCAAGATCCCTTCCCTCATCCAGGAACAGAATTCATTTGCAGGCATCACCAATAAGATTCTTTCCAAACGCGTTCAGAAAGTGTGCGTGGCCTATGAAGGCATGGCAAATTATTTTCCATCAGAAAAAATTGTGATGACGGGGAACCCTGTCAGGCAGGACGTTGTAGCCATTGAAGGAAAGAAAGATGAAGCTTTAAAGTTTTTTCAGCTTGACGGCAATAAAAAAACAGTGCTTGTTATCGGCGGAAGTCTCGGTGCACGCAGCATCAACACAGCGATCAAAAACGGGCTGCAGAAATTTGCTGGCAACGATATTCAGCTGATCTGGCAGACTGGCAAAAACGGCAGGGCGAATTGGGAAGAAGCCGGAAATGCTTTTTCAAATTGCCGCTGTGTTGAATTTATCAGCAGGATGGACCTGGCTTATGCCGCTTCGGACGTAGTAATATCACGGGCCGGGGCCAGCTCCGTATCCGAACTGGAACTAGTGTCCAGGCCATGTGTGCTTGTCCCGTCACCCAATGTTGCCGAAGATCACCAGGCAAAAAATGCCATGGCGCTGGTCATAAAAGATGCCGCCATCCTGGTGCCTGATGCGGAAACAAATGAAAAGCTTGTGGATACTGCCATTGCGCTGGCCGGCGACACGGAGAAAAAAAGAATCCTGTCACAAAATATTTCAAAGCTGGCATTGAAAGACGCGGCAGCAAAAATTGTGGACGAGATTTATAAAATAACAGGGTAGGAAATAATTCCTGCAGTCGCGGGATCAAGAATGAATTTTGATAACCTGAAATACGTTTATTTCATTGGCATTGGCGGCATTGGCATGTCAGCCATTGCACGTTACTTTCACGCACATGGGAAAAAAGTAGCCGGCTATGACAAAACCCCCACGCCCCTCACGGATCAACTGATAGGGGAAGGCATTGAAATTCACTTTGATGACAACAACGACCTGGCTCGGAAGTTAATTCCGGACGCAGATCATTCACTCATCGTTTTTACTCCTGCAATTCCCAAAGACCATTCAGAGCTTAACTACTTTTTACAAAATGGTTTTAATGTTTTGAAACGATCCCGGGTCCTCGGACTCATCACGCAGAATCATTTTACCATTGCAGTGGCCGGGACGCATGGCAAAACCACCACTTCCTCGATGATCGCCCATATTTTGAAATCGTCAGGGGTCAACTGCACGGCCTTTCTCGGAGGCATTTCAAAAAATTATGATTCAAACCTGCTGCTTCCTGCCGATCCCTCCAAAGCGTCAATGATCATTGTTGAGGCCGATGAATACGACCGCTCTTTTCTCACCCTCCACCCCGACATTGCAGTGATCACAAGCATGGATGCAGACCACCTCGACATCTATGGAGATAAGAATTACATGGAGGATTCCTACCGCTTGTTTGCGAAACAGGTAAAGGGAAACGGAGTTTTGATTTCAAGGAGCGGACTGCCACTGGGCAAAACCATTTCTGCGCAAAAGCACTATTCACTCTCTGAGAATTCCGACTTCAAAGCTTCCGGAATTCAAATCAAAAATCACCAATACTATTTCAACTGGGTCAGCAGCGAGGAATCCATTGAGAACCTGGCCACGCTGATGCCCGGCAGGCACAATGTTGAAAATGTCGTTGCTGCCATTGCTGTGGCCAGCAAGCTGGACATTCCATCAGAAAAAATTTATGCAGCCGTTCATTCTTATGCGGGAGTACATCGCAGGTTTGACTACCAGCTGAAAACCGACCAGGTTGTTTATATCGATGATTATGCCCATCATCCTGAGGAATTGAGGGCCTGCATTTCGTCCGTCAGGGAACTGTATCCGGGAAGGAATATCACCGGGATCTTTCAGCCGCACCTCTTTACCCGGACACGCGATTTTGCAGCAGGCTTTGCCGAAAGTCTGTCACTTCTGGACAGGCTCATCCTTCTCGACATATACCCTGCAAGGGAGCTGCCGCTTGAAGGAGTCACGTCTAAACTGATCTTCGACATGGTTTCCATTCCTAACAAGACATTGTGTAGAAAAGCTGAAGTGATGAATGAATTGAAGGCCGGAAAAATTGAAGTTTTGCTCACATTGGGCGCGGGCGACATTGATCAGCTTGTGATGCCGGTAAAAGAGTTGTTAAGCAAAGGAATAAATCAATGAAAAAGTTTAAAGTGAAAGTTGACTGGAGGCGCCTGTCCCGGATCTCGCTGCGGGTGCTCGTTGCGGCTGCTTTCCTCACCAGCCTTGGCTTCACTGAACATCGCCGGAATGAAATGCTTTGCCGGGAAATCATTATCAACGTGGATGATTCCGATGGCAACGGCTTTGTTAGAAAGGATGACATCGCGCAACTGATCCTTGACAAATTCGGCAAGCTGAACGGGAAAGAACTACACTCTATTAACATTTCTTTGTTAGAAAAAATAATTGACGGCAACCCCTTTGTTCTAAAAGCACAGGTATTTTCAACCATTGATGGAAAGCTGGTTGTGGAGGTAAAACAGCGCACCCCGGTTGTGCGTGTGATCAATGCATTCAATGAAAGTTTTTACATCGATGATGGTGGTGTATTGATGCCGTTAAGTGAAAAATTTTCGGCACATGTACCGGTAGCAAACGGCAATATCTTTAACCGGGAAACGGAACAGCGGATCAGGAGAATTACAGCAGGTGAAATCAATGACACAAGTTTTTATCCGACTTTGTTAGAGAAAATTTTCATGGTGAGCGATTATGTACGCAGCCATGAATTCTGGAATGCACAGATCGAACAGGTGTATATCAACGGAGAAGGAGAAATGGAATTAATACCGCGGGTAGGAAATCAAACGATCCTCTTCGGCGATGAAAAAGGAATGGATGAAAAATTCAACAAGCTGTACACCTTTTACAAAGAAGGTTTAAGCAAAACGGGTTGGAATCAATACAAGACGATAAACGTAACTTTCAAAGACCAGGTGGTCTGCTCAAAATAAAAGCATGGTAAATTCAACATCCGGTGGAGGCTCTGACATCATTGTCGGGCTCGATATCGGCACTACAAAAATTGCGACCATCGTGGGCCGCAAAAACGAATTCGGGAAAATTGAAATCCTGGGTCTGGGAAAAGCAGAATCCCTTGGCGTTACACGCGGTGTAGTCACCAATATTGCCAATACCATTGAAGCCATTACAAAATCTGTAAAGGAAGCTTCGGAGAAATCAAATGTAGATATCGGAACTGTTTATGTTGGCATTGCAGGACAGCACATCAAAAGTCTTCAGAACCGCGGCATGAGGGTGCGGAAAAATATTGACGATGAAATTTCCCAGTCTGATATCGACGCCATCGTGGAAGAGATGTATAAACTGGCCATGCTTCCCGGTGAAGAGATCATTCACGTGATCCCGCAGGAATACATTGTGGACAGCGAACAGGGAATTAAAAACCCGATCGGCATGTCGGGAAACAGGCTGGAGGCCAACTGTCACATCATTACAGGCCAGATCACGGCCGCCAAAAATATTTACAAATGTGTGCGCAGGGCAGAGCTTGAAACAGCCGGCCTTTTCCTGGAGCCGCTGGCTTCTTCGGCGGCAGTGCTCACAGAGGAAGAAACTGAGGCCGGCGTTGTGCTGGTAGATATCGGCGGGGGAACTACTGACATTGCCATTTTCCAGGACAAGGTGATCCGCCACACAGCGGTGATTCCTTACGGAGGAAACGTAATTACCGAGGACATCCGTTCAGGCTGTTCGATCATACGCAAACATGCCGAACTCCTGAAGACAAAATTCGGTTCTGCCGTGGCGAGTGAAAACCTGGACAGCGAAATTGTTTCCATTCCGGGACTTCGCGGCCATGCGCCGAGGGAAATTTCCGTGAAAAACCTCGCCCACATCATCCAGGCCCGCATGGAAGAGATCATCGAGCTTGTGTATTATGAAATTAAAAATTCAGGGCTTGAAAACAAGCTGGCAGCGGGTATCGTGGTGACAGGCGGAGGCGCGCAGCTTCGACACATCGTCCAGCTGATCGAATATGTAACAGGAATGGATGCCCGCGTGGGATATCCCAACGAACACCTGGCTTCTGATACGGATGAATTGAAAAGCCCGATGTATGCAACGGCTGTAGGATTGGTGATGAAAGGCTTCGAGGAAGCAGAACGCAAAAAAGTCGCAGCCCCGGTGCTGGTTGAAGATGATCATAAACCCAAGCAGCCCACCAAGCCGTTTGGAAGTTTCTTCCAGAGCATTTTTGAATGGCTCAAGACGGAAGAAGAAGATAAAGAACTCCGCTGATATTATTTTGTTACTGACAGCATAACTTAACTTATAAACAAACTTCAATATGGAATTCGATTTAGTAAAAGACAAAACTTCAATCATAAAGGTAATCGGAGTGGGCGGAGGTGGCAGCAATGCCGTCAACCACATGTTCCGTCAGGGAATAAAGGGCGTCGAATTTTTCGTTTGCAACACGGATGCGCAGGCGCTTGAAATAAGCCCCGTGCCTTCAAAGATTCAGCTTGGCATGAGCCTGACAGAAGGCCGCGGTGCGGGTTCGATGCCGGAAGTGGGGCGCAATGCAGCCATTGAAAACATCGATGAGCTGAAAAGAATCCTCGCTGACAACACGAAAATGGTTTTCATCACAGCAGGCATGGGTGGTGGCACGGGCACCGGCGCTGCACCCATCATTGCGCAGGCAGCTAAGGAAATGGGCATCCTCACCGTAGGGATTGTGACCGTTCCGTTTATGTTTGAAGGAAAAAAGCGCAAACAGCAGGCAGATCTTGGCATTGACGAGTTGAAGAAAAATGTGGATACGCTCCTCATCATCTGCAACGACAAACTGCGCGAGATGTACGGCAACCTGAAACTTGGTGAAGCATTTAACCATGCTGACGACATTCTCACCATCGCAGCGAAGGGAATTGCAGAGATCATCACAGTAACCGGCTACATCAACGTCGACTTTGAGGATGTGAAGACCGTAATGACCAACAGCGGCCGCGCCATCATGGGCTCTGCAGTGGCAAACGGTGACAACCGCGCCATCATCGCCGTGCAGCAGGCATTGGCATCACCCCTCCTTGACGACAGTAACATCGTAGGCGCCCGCTATATCTTGATGAACATTGCATCCGGAACCAACGAGGTGACCATGGACGAAATCGGGAACATCACCGACTATATCCAGGATGAAGCCGGCCTTACCGCTGATATCATCTGGGGCAACTGCCATGATGAATCCCTTGGCGATAAATTAAGCGTGACCATCATTGCAACAGGATTTAAAACTAAAAGTGAGCAGGAAGTAGAAGCTGAGCGCGGCAAAAAAATCGTGCATGACCTTACCGGTGATTCAAAAAAAGAGGTAAAGACTGCGGCACCGGCAAGAAATGAACTGAAGGAACCTGTGCTTGTGAACCGCGACGAACCCGTATTAATCCCAAATAAGAAACAGGATGAGCTTACTTTTGAATTTGAGATTGGCGGAAACACCCAGAAAGAAAATGTAAGCACGCCGATGGCCGACAAATCAGAAGAGGTCCAGGCCAAACAGGAGAAGACAGTGCATGCGCTGACTGAAAGCCCTGCCTCCGACCCCATGGATGAGCAACTGCGGAAGTCGAGAGAGCGTATTCAGAAGTTGAAAGCGCTGAACTACAGGATGGCCAACAACACCAATGTTTCTGACATGGAAAAAGTTCCTGCTTATGTGCGCAAGGAAGTGAAACTGGATAACATTCCGCACAGCAGCGAGCCCCATGTTTCGAGGTATACCCTAAGCGCTGAAGAAGAGAAAAAGCCTGAACTGCGCCAGAACAATTCCTATTTGCACGACAATGTGGATTAAAGAAATTATCAGTTAACCGTTATCGGTTATCCGGAACAGCCGTGCAAACCGGTTCTTCGGATAACCATTAACCAATAACGGTTAACGATTAAAAATACCGTTTCATGTTGAGTTTGCTTTTCTAACATGGCCCCGCTTGGTAAGCGGGGCCCTTTTTTTGGAAAAGCCCGCAAGTCCATTTAAGGATGATAGATAGCGCCCCCGCTTGAATCGCGTATGGCCCCGGTGACGCTGGCCAGGCAGTTGACCTCGTTCCGCCACCTTAGCACGCCGAGAAATGCAAAGATCAAGGCTTCCTTAAATTCTATGGCCTGGCTTTCCGGAATCACCACGTCCGCCTTTACACAGGCTTTCATCCTGCTGATTAAAAAAGTGTTGTAGGCTCCTCCTCCTGTCACAAGCATCTTCCCGGAAGGGGCAACAGCAGAAACCTGTATGGCCATGTGTTCGCAAAGCGTGCAGAGTTTATCCTCTGGTGAACCGCTGTCCTTTTCTAAAATTTTTAAAAAGAATTTTTCGATGTCTTCTCTTCCAAGAGATTTAGGGAAGGGCTTTTTGTAAAACGGAATTGCATTCAGCTTTCCAAGCAGCTTTTCCCTGACCTTGCCTTTCATCGCAAGTTTTCCCCCGGCATCATAGCTTTTTCCTTTTTCCAATGCCAGCGGGTTCAGCAACAGGTTGACGGGACAAATGTCAAATGCAATTCTTTTTCCTCCTTTATCAAAAGAGATGTTGGCAATACCGCCCAGGTTCAGGCAGGATTTGTATTCAGAAAATAAAAACTGATCCCCGACAGGAACGAGTGGCGCCCCCTCTCCTCCGAGGGCCACGTCAGCCGACCTGAAATCACACACAACCGGTAAGCCGCATGCAGCGCTGATTGCAGCCCCGTCGCCGAGCTGGTATGTAAATTCCCTCGATGGTTGATGAAAGACCGTATGCCCGTGCGAAGCAACAAAATCAGCAGATATTTTATTGTTGATTAAAAATTCCTTTACCAGGCTCCCGAGAAACTGCCCGTAAGAAGCATTCATGAATGCGAGTTCCTCCGCACCTGCGTTCACACAACCTGCAAGTCTTTTTTTCCAACCTTGTGTATAGGGAACGGTCCTGGCGCATTCGATGCTGAAATTCCACCTGCTGTTTTTATTTTCAAATACACAAAGTGCAACGTCAACACCATCCATTGAAGTCCCTGACATCAGGCCCACCACCCGGTAACTTTTCATGCTGCGAATCTCAAATTAATTATCGAATAATAAAACCCATGACTTCATGTTGAACCATCATAAAGCAAAACGGGTCATGAAATTCATGACCCGCTCCTTTTATTTTTTTCCTGTTCAAACCTATTAATATTCCCACATATCGTGTTCAAGGTTTGCGATCTCGGCTTTAATTTTCTCTGATTCATACAAAGTAGCGATACCGGTTTTATAATCCCCGATCGTACGGTCATAAACGTTGGCTTCCTTGTAAATATAACTGCTGAACAAACGCTTCTGGAAAATATCATCAAAAGTCCTGCGTTCTGCATCGTTCTGCCTGTTAAACGTTTCGGCTCCCGCCAGCAGCTTCCTGCATTCAGGGTAATAGAACCAGCAGATCGGGATCTTGATATTGTTATCCCGGATATTTCCTGATTCATCCTTTGCATAGATCAATGGCGCAATTCCTATGATGCGGACTTCCATGACAGACCGCTGCTTGTCGAAAAACCATTCTTCTTTTACACGGTATGCAACAACGTCGTCATAGTTGAAATCTTTTGCGATCACTGTATCATATTCATCATAAGGAGGGTCAGGGCGGGTCAGCCGTTGCGTATCCACACGCGAACCTCCGCGTTCTTCAACCTGCTTCATGGTAATCGGAAGCAGGAAATCATCATTCATGTAATCATAAGCCGTCAAAGTGCCTTCTTTCGTGGCACTCATGAGCACGTCAATCAGGTTTTTGCGATCGTGCGTGCTTTCGCTTGATGGCCATTTCAGCGGCAGGTTGATTTTTTCATTCAGGTCAATGATGCGCCATATCTTTTTTGACCACATCACGTCCGCTTCTCGTAAAAAAGGATACGACAGCGGGGTCCGCGTTTGTGTATGTTCCTTCACGTACACACCGTCCAGCAGTCCCACATTTTGAGCAAATGCAGAAGCCGCAGAAACCAGCATACAAACAAGAAGAACTACTTTAACTTTCATTATATGAGATTTAGATTATTGCAATACAAACGTCATAGGTGATAATAATCTTGTGGATTGGTCCTTGGTATTCACCATTCTTGCCTTGATGTATTCGAAATAAACCTTGGTTCCCGGTTTTGCGCGGCCGATCGTTGCAAGCATATTATCATCCAGTTTGTTTCCTTTCCCGTTGAACTCAGCGTATTCAATTCCTTTACCGGCAATAGACATTTTGAATTCAGTGATCTGCCAGAAGAGTTCGAAATAGAAATCCTTCATCACGGGGATCATGCTGCTGGCCATTAACAGGTTCTTGTTGATGGGACCGCCTTCCGCTTTTCCGCCCATTGTAGCAATCGGGTTCGGAACGCTTTTCACGCGGTATTCAAATGCTCCCATCGGCATTTGCTTGCCTCCAACTTCCGCACTTACCCTGATGGTTGCTTTGCCGCCGGTCGCTGCACTTACACTTGCAATGTAATGCCCGCCACCGAGTTTGGAATCGCCTGCGAGTGAACAGCCGGCTCCTTCTATGGAAGGTTTTACTTTATTATTAGGTACCCCCGGAACAGAGATTGACACGGGGTTGTCCAGTCCGATAAACAATACGTTCATCTTGTCAGCCGACACCACAGAATTTGGTTTCTGGGCAACGTATTCAGTATTGAAATTGTAATGCTTGTAGGTTCCGTCAGGATTTTTCACGCGGATGACTCCACCCCATTTCTGCGGACCTTCTGAACCGGGATGCGCTGTGAATTTTGCGTAGCCGCCCTCTGTAGGAAGCGGGGTGCCTTCACAGCCTTTGCATGCGTTCGTAACCGAGTCAGCAGAAGCTCCGATAAACACTTCCGGGGCCAGCGTGGACGATGTAGCCGAAAGGAAAACTTCTGCCTCGTAATTGGAACCGATGGTGACCACCGTGCTTGTAGGAATGATGGCCGGCTTCAGCACGTCAAACTTGATGATCTTTGCGTCGACGGAAGCAATGAGGTAATCAATGAGCTGGGATTCAGAATTGCGGATATCTCCCTGGAACTTTGTCAGCAATGCCACGGAAGCCACCACGGGATTGTGATAAAACTTCGACATTTCCCAGGTACGCTTTCCATCTTCTTTGTATTCGGTGCTGTTGGATTCAGGATCCGTAGTGTTCAAAAGTCCGTCCAGGCGCTTTTTGAAATCTCCCTGCATTTCCGTCGGAACATCCTTCAGCATGTTCTTCTTGTAATCCTCCACTTTATTTTTGAGTTCCGTCGCTTTCGCTCCCCGCCCGTCATTCGCATCCCCGCACATGAGGTGCGTAGGTGTGTCGTAATCATCCTTTCTTTCCATGTCGCGCAATTCGGGAGTTTTTTCTTCCGGCTTCAATCCGTCACTGTGCCGTACCATTTCTTCTTTCAGGTCCTGGAGGTATTTTACCATACCATCGGATGCTTTCTTTACGTCCTGGGCTTTTGCATTTACCTCGCCGTATTTCTTCGCATCGTTTTCCATGGCCTGCTGAAAGGAGGCATAGGTATTCTTATTCTTATTATCAATATTCGTTTTGGACACTTCCAGGCTTTCATTTACTGTAACGAAAGCATTAATGATTTCTTTGGAAACGTTCAAAGCAAGTAAGGCTGTCAACACGAGATACATCATGTTGATCATCTTCTGCCTGGGGGTCAATTTTCCGCCTGCCATATGCTATGGGTGAGTTATCAGGTTAAGTAAGTAATTAGTTGATTAGAGTTGTTGATCGCAAGGGTTATCGCACTGTCATTGCAGATAACATATTGCCATAAACGGTATTGAGTTTAGTCAGGTTGGTTGCAAGCATAGCCACCTCTTCACGATACTTCTTGGTATCTTCAAGAGATGAATTCAGGTTGCCCATAAGCTCGTTGATGCCGTCATAGAATTTGCTGGTCTGCTTGAGGTGCTCGTTGGAATCCTGCAACTGCAATTCATATACTGCATTGAGCGCTGCAAGATTTTTTCCGGCTGAAACAACCTGGTCTTTATAAAGACGAACGGCTTCTGTGGAAGAGCTGAACTTGTCAGCAACCTGTGCAGCCCTGACATAAGAATCAGAAAGCTGGTTCACTGATTGTGAAGCCTTGCTCACGTTCTTTACGTAATCGCTGGTAGCTACGGATGCATCAGAGAGGTCAGAAAGTTTCGATGTGTTATCGCCCAGTGATTTCAATCCTGCTCCTAAATTCTTGATGAGGTCTCCGCCGATGTTTGCATCAGCCATCAGTTTATCGAGGTATTGCGCAACAGGATCAACTGCTTTTTTCTTTTCTTTCTTTCTGGAATGGGCGTCTTCATCCTGCATGCCTGCAAGTTCCGGGTATACCAGTGACCAATCCACATCTTCATGAGGCGGTTCGAATGCCGAGAAGAAGAAGATAACCGCTTCAGTCGACAGCCCGATTACCAGCATCAAACCTGCTCCGGCATAGTGCTGTATTTTAAAAAGTGCCCCGACAATTACGACCGCTGCACCCCAGCCATAGAGGCGAGCCATAAAGGTCTTAAACTTTTTTCCTTGTGTTAATTCAGAAATTCCCATAATGTAAAGAGATTAAGTTTTAAGGTTAAACAATAATAGATAGTTGACTTTTCAATTTTTTGAAAGGCGTAAATGTAAACGTTTCGATTAAATCAAAAGGGGAAAATTTCCTGCTGTGGATAACTTAGTAATCCGATTTATCACGACCGAGGAAGCTCATCACGCAGCGGAAGCCAATGTAGCATTTTGCAGTGTCCTGGTACTCGTAAGTACGCGCACTGGTCTGCAAATAAAATCCTACATCTTTCCATGAACCGCCACGCAATACTTTTCTTTTCATTGCGGCAGGATCTGTCTCCTTCGCATCATACACGTAGTCGGTACTGATGTCATGGCTGAAGCTATATGCTGATTCGTCAAAAGCATTGCTCGTCCACTCAGAAACGTTACCGGCCATGCAATACAACCCGTAATCGTTAGGCCAGTATGAAGTAACTTTTACTGTATACACACCACCGTCGTCCTGGTAGCTTCCGCGCATCGGCTTGAAGTTTCCAAGGAAGCAACCACGGCTGTTCCTGATATAAGGACCGCCCCATGGATAAGGCGATAAATCCAGGCCTCCGCGTGCAGCATATTCCCATTCCGCTTCAGTCGGGAGCCGGTAATCCTGAATAAATGCTTCACCGTCATCTGCCAGGTAGCTGTTATGAAGCTGCGTTCTCCAGATGCAGAATGCACGTGCCTGTTTCCAGTTTACACCGACCACAGGATAATCATCATAAGCCGGGTGCCAGAAATACATCTGTGTCAATGGCTCGTGGTATGAATACGCATAATCGTGTATCCATGATAACGTATCAGGATAAACGTTGAGTATATCTTTCTTGATAAACACGGAACGGTCCGTCCTTCCCTGTGCACGGTTGGAAAGTCCGCCGGCTGAATTGTCGGCCGGAGTCGTATAGTCCTTTTCTGCTGCAGCTTTCAGGTCAATCCAGTAGTATTCAAAATTTAATTTACGTGTATCTATTTCTTTACGGCGATAGAAGCGTTCTGTTTCGGGAAGAAAAAGCTCAGCAAGTGTTTCTACATTCTGTTCATCATCCCATTTAATTTTTGCCCTCCAGTTAATGCGCTCTCCGTATTCGCCTTCATCAATCAAATGCTCTCCACCAATGAGGCGGTGCGCAAGAGAATCCTTTACCCAATACACAAACTGACGGTATTCATTGTTGGTAAGCTCCGTATTGTCCATGTAAAATGCAGGAATGGTAACGGTCTTTGCCTGTGAAGTCAATGCATAAGGAACGTCCTGGTCACTTGGTCCCATGTTGTAGGACCCTGCAGGAATGTAAACCATTCCGTAGGGGTCCGCCTGGTACCACTTTTCGCGGCCCTGCACCCCGACCAACTGACCTTTATTTCCTCCCCCGCACCCTGCTAATGCGAGTAGGAAAACAGAGCATAAATACACCATGCCCCTGAATCCTGTTGCCTTGTTCTTCATTGGATTATTGAGATATTTAAATTGAGTTTGCACCTTGATTAACGAATATTATCTTTTTTTATTGTATACACTTTTGGGTGTAACAAGCTGTAACGACATTCTATACCTTTGGTTTCACCTAATCTACTGCACCAAATCCCCTGCATGAAGCTATTCCTACAGGAATCTTACATTCCGGTGAAACTGCCTTTTTACCACTTTTGCTACATTCATGCAATAGCCCAATACTATTTCATGCGTGCCTGAACTGTACGTTTTAATCTTAGAAGTTGTGATATCATACGAATATCCCAGTTTCAGATTCGGCATTAATTCAATTCCTACCATTGCCACGATGGCATCCTGGAACCGGTAAGCTCCGCCGATCCAGTATTTGCTGTTCACCACAAGGTTGGCATTCACATCGAACTGTGTTTCCACAATATCGCTCTTGATCATCACCGCCGGCTTGATGGTAAACGTTGAATTGATATCGTAGCTGTATCCTGCCATCAGGAAATAATGTCTTGCAAGTTTTGTAGTGATGTCCGCATACTTCAGGTCATTCGCTGTGAGGTGTGACGACGACAATCCAACATACATGTCGTCCGTGTTGTAATAAAGCCCGAGTGAAAGATCATAAGTTCCTCCGCTCACCGTACCAGTCGGAATGTTCTGGTCTCCCGCATCGTTGTACACAAGCTTTCCACCGTTCAGTGATTCCTGCAGGTACCCGATGCCGATGCCGATGCCGATCCGGCCGTTGCCGAGATCTGCACGGTAAGCGTAGTTGGCTTTTATGTTCAGACTGTTTCCGGCTCCAAGCATATCAAGGGCATGCACTGATAATCCGATTCCTCCGTGCAAAGCATCCAGCGGCATGTCTGCTGTCAGCATTGCAGTTTTGGGCTCTCCGCCGAAACCTGTCCACTGGTTCCGGTAAAGCAGCGTTCCGCAAATTGCATCATTGGCACCCGCAAAGCCGGGGTTGTAATACAACTTCGTAAACATATGCTGACTGAATTGGGGATCCTGCTGAGCAAAACCCGGCAACACAAACAGCACGGTAAACAAAAGGGAAATCGTAAAACGTTTTATCATCGAGTAAATTTCGCAGAAGGCAGGACCGTGTTCCCGACCTTATGAGGCGTAAAGAAATGAAAAAATAAAAATAAAAACAAAATTTTTTTTACGGCAGAATTAACAATTGACGCAAAAATGAAGAATATTCCTGTCAGCTCAACTTCTGAAGCGCCTGCCACCAGCGGTCAGGCATTTCATCTTTCATGGCAACTTCGTAATCTTTGTATGAACATGGCACCAGGTGATGGCGGTGGTATTTCACCTTTGAATTGGGATATGGAACTTCCATCCACCAGCGTTCGCTTTTTTTGCTTTTGTAAAAAACAATTTCCTGCTCGTCCTTCCTGATGTTGACATGGTATTTCACAAACGCATTTTTGTTCACCAGCGGCAAATCTTTCTTGCGCTGGTAATAACCGTCAAGGAAATACCACAGCATCTGCGCAACCAGGTGTGAGGTCTGGTCGCGGTGGTCGTAGCTTGGATTTACCTCGTACATGCCGATGGAAGTAAGCTTGTCACTCAGCCCAGCATAGCGCATGATGGCGCATGCTTCTTCACCATAAAAGCCATTCGGCGTGGCATTGGCATTCCCCGGGGCATCGCTTTGCCTGATGCTGCTGATGTCAAAACTCAGGATGTCAGCACTCCTCACAATCGGCTCCGTCTCTTCCATGTTTTTACGCACCTCGCCAAGCCGGTAGGCATCAAAGTAAAGTTTGTTCATCAGCTCGATCTGGTCGGCGCCGACAAAATAAGTCTGGTAGCCGATGTTGGAAAAGTTGAAAAGGAAATTAGGTTCGTGCAGGATAATTTTTCCGAGGTAAGAATGGCTGCGCAGATTTTCTTCAGTAGTGCCCAGGTCAAAATAAGCATCTACAGAAACAATGTTCACTGTTTCTTCCAGTTTTTGATAAGCCACGTATTGCGCAAAGGTCAGGTCCTGGCTGCCTCCCAGGATCACAGGGAGAATCCCTTCCCGCATCAGTTCCACCATAATGCCCGACACGGCAGCATAAGTATCATTCACGGTGGCACCGATCCTGAGGTTGCCGAGGTCCGTAATCCGGTATGGGTGTGAAACTGCTTTCAGCTTATAAAAGCGTTCGCGTATTTTATCCGGCGCTTCCCCGCAACCGCGGTTGCCTATGGAGTTGCGGTCTTCCGGAACGCCGAAGATGGCAATTTTCGTCTCGGAGAGATCAGGAAATTTTTCTTCGTCGAGAAATTTACTGACTACGTTGCCCAATAAATTTTTATGCTGGCTGTACCGGTCGAAAATTTCTTTGTCGAGGGGCTGAAAATAAACTGAAAGATCCACGTGCTGTCTGAATAAAAGGTTGTCACAACTATTTGTGACGATGAAATTACTCCGCCGGGTGGATGGATCTGCGCGGTTGCAAATTATTTTTTAACAGCTTTTTTCTTTTTAATCCCGCCGGCCGGCGCCGCCTTTTTCACCGCAATTTTTTTC
>Ga0134121_10000980_pt1 | contig 28668 bp, 28 predicted proteins | sample KB301_FD_96463 | JGI IMG/M metagenome (GOLD analysis project Ga0134121, IMG submission 96463) | Terrestrial soil microbial communities without Nitrogen fertilizer from Kellogg Biological Station, Michigan, USA - KB3-0-1 | ecosystem: Environmental > Terrestrial > Soil > Unclassified ... | reverse complement strand
TCGCGATCGAGACCAGGCCGCGGGCGGGGCGCCTCACTCCAGGAACCCCTCCTGGCGCATCCAGTCGTCGTTGTAGATGGTGCTCAGGTAGCGGCTGCCGGAATCGGGGAACAGGGTGACGATCCGCGCCGGGGTCGTGACGCCCGGACGCCGCTCGAGGCGCGCGGCCACCTTGCGGACCCCGCACAGGGCCGCGCCGCTCGACCCGCCGGCCAGGATCGCCTCGGTGCGTGCCAGCTCGCGGGCGGCCAGGAACGCCTCGCGATCGGTCACCTGGACCAGGTCGTCGAACAGCTCGAACTCCGGGCAGCCGATCACCTCCTCGTCCCCGAGCCCCTCGATCAGGCCGGGGGAGGCGGTCCCGGGGGTTCCGGTCCGGAAGTACTCGGAGAAGACGGAGCCGACCGGATCGACGCCGATCGCCTTGATCGCCCGGTCTTGCTCCTTGAGATAGCGGGCCACGCCCGACAGGGTTCCCCCCGTCCCGATCCCGGCGACCACGTAGTCGATCCGTCCCTCCATCTGCCGCCAGATCTCCGGACCGGTGGTCTGGTAGTGCGCCTCGTTGTTGTCCCGGTTGTTGTGCTGGTCGGTGAAGAAGGCGCGCGGCGTGCCGGCGACCACCTGCTTCGCCTTCTGGTTGTAGCTCTCCGGATCGTCGGGCGGGAGATCGCCGTCGACCAGGACCAGCTCGACGCCCATCGCCCGCAGGCAGTCGAGCTTCTCGCGGCTGGTCTGCCGCCGGACCACGATCCGGCAGCGCAGGTCCTCCTGAATCGCCATCATGGCGAGCCCCATGGCGGTGTTCCCGGAGGAGTTCTCGACCAGGACGTCGCCCGGCCTGAGCCGGCCGGCCCGGAGCGCCTTGTCGACCATGTGCCGGGCGATCCGGTCCTTGGCGGAGCCTGTGGGGTTCATGAACTCGATCTTGGCGAACACCTCGCAGGGGAGGCCGGCCACGCTCCGGCGCAGGCGGACCAGGGGGGTCAGCCCCACCGCGTCCGAAATCCGGTCATAGACCCGCAGGTCGGTCATGGCCGCCCAGTATAGCCGTCCGCGAATGGAATTCTGCAGAACCAGGAGGCCCCTGGCGGCGTATAAGTAAGCCATCGAAGTCGTCGGGAGGAGAGGCATGCGCAAGGTGGTCAAGTGGCTGATCGTCCTCGGGGTTCTGGCGGGCGGGGCGGTCGGAGCCTATGCCTGGCTGACCGGCCGGGACACGACGGCCAACGGCCTCAAGCTGGTCGAGATCACGACCGGCGGGATCGTCGAGAAGGCGGTCGCCATCGGCAAGATCGAGCCGCGGGTCAAGTTCCACGTCAAGTCGAAGATCTCCGGCATCGTCCGGGCGTCGTTCTTCGAGGTGGGGGACAACGTCAAGGCGGGCGACGTGCTGTTCAACATCGTCCCCGACCCGACGCCGACCGAGCTGTCCGAAGCCCAGCGCAACGTCGAGCTGGCGCAGGCGGCCTATGACCGCGCCGAGGCCGACTACGGCCGCTCCCAGGAGCTGTCGGCCGCGAAGATCCTGTCGCGCGGCGACCTCGACATCAAGAAGGAATCGTACGAGCACGCCCGCATCAGCCTCGCCCAGTCGAAGGACAGCCTGGAGCTGATCAAGAAGGGGAAGATCACCGGCGGCGGCTCCACGATGGAATCGGTGGTGCGCGCCCCCGCCGGCGGGACCCTGCTCGAGCGGCTGGTGAACGCCGGCGACCCGGTGGTGCCGCTGACGTCGTACCAGGCGGGGACCGATCTGGCTTCGATCGCGGACATGCGGGAGCTGATCTTCCGCGGCACGGTGGACGAGATCGACGTCGGCAAGCTGCATGAAGGGCTCACGGCCCGCCTCAAGGTCGGCGCCCTGCCGGACCAGGAGGTCCTGGGGACCCTGACGCGTATCGCCCCCCAGGCGATCGAGAAGGACAACGCCAAGCTTTTCGAGGTCGAGATCGAGCTGAAACCGAAGCAGGACGTGGTCCTGCGCTCCGGCTACTCCGCCAACGTCGACCTGGTGATCCGCGAGAAGAAGGACGTCCTGCTGGTCCCCGAGCGGCTGGTGACCTTCGAGGACGGCGGGAAGAAGGCGTTCGTGGAGCTGCCCGGGGTGAAGCCGAAGGACGAGCCCCGCAAGGTCGAGATCACCACCGGCCTCTCGGACGGCCTGAACATCGAGGTCGCCGCGGGGCTGAAGAAAGGGGACCAGGTGGTGGAGCGGCCGCCGAAGGAGATCAAGGGTCTGTGAACGGCCTGCGGCAGCTCTATCGCGACGTCCGCAGCCAGAAGCTCCGCACCTTCCTGACGGTCTTCGGCATCGTCTGGGGAACGGTGGCGGTCAGCCTCCTTCTGGCCTTCGGCCGCGGCTTCCACGAGCAGATCCGGGTGAACTCGGCGGGGCTGGGCGAGAACATCTGCATCGCCTGGCCGTCGCTCACCTCGATCCCGTTCGAGGGGCTGGGGAAGGGACGGCGCATCCGGCTGACCGACGAGGATATGGAGCTCGTCGCCGCGAAGGCGGACGGCCTGGCCGGCATCTCCGGCGAGTACTCCGGCAACATGAAGCTGACTTACGGCACCAAGACGCTCCTGGTCGACGTGTCCGGGGTCAGCCCGGTGTTCGGCGATCTGCGGAACCTCATCCCGCAGCCGGGCGGCCGGTTCATCGACGCCCTCGACATGACGCAGAAGCGCCACGTCCTGTTCATCGGCGATCAGCTGGCGAAGGACGTCTTCGGCGAGAAGACCGACCCGGTCGGCAAGACCTTGCTCCTGCAAGGGTCGCCGTTCCTCGTGGTGGGCGTTCTGCAGAGCAAGACGCAGGACTCGAGCTACTCCGGCCGCGACAAGGACAAGACGTTCATGCCCGGCACGACCTTGCAGGAGCTGAGCGGGCTGAGGCGGATCAATAACTTCATCTTCAAGGCGAAGCAGGTCGGCGACATCGAGCGGCTCAAGGCGCAGGTCCTCGCCATCCTGGCGCACAAGCATCGCTTCGACCCCAAGGACAAGGAGGCGCTCGGCATCTGGGACACGACCGAGAACTTCCAGTTCATCGACACCTTCATGCTCGGCTTCCGGGTCTTCCTCGGGGTGGTCGGCTGCCTGACCATGGTCGTCGGCGGCATCGGCGTCTCCAACATCATGAACGTCGTGGTCGAGGAGCGCACGCGCGAGATCGGGATCAAGATGGCGCTGGGCGCCCGGAGCGGCGGCATCCTGGCGCAGCTCATGGTCGAGACGATTCTCCTGACCGTCGTCGGGGGCGCCGTGGGGCTCCTGATCTCGGCGGGACTCTGCAGGCTGGTGCCGCTCATGGGGATGTCGAAGGAGATCGGCACGCCGGTCATCTCCGCCTCCGTCGGCGGTCTGACGGCGGGCCTTCTGGGTGCGGTCGGATTCCTGGCCGGCTGGTTCCCGGCGCGGGCGGCGGCGCGGCTCGATCCCGTCGTCGCCATGAAGCTCTAGAGCCATGGACCGGCGCACCCTTTCGATCATCTGGGCCATGTTCATCAGGTCGGCGCGGCTGCAGCGCAAGCGCGCCGTCCTGACCGTCGCGGCGATCGCCTGGGGAACCGTCTCCCTGCTGCTCCTGCTCTCCTTCGGAGAAGGACTCAAGCGCCAGCTCAACAAGGGAAGCGCCGGGATGGGGAGCGGGATCGCCGTCATCTTCTCCGGCGAGACGACCAAGACGTGGCAGGGAATGTCGCCCGGCCGGCCGATCCGCCCCGCCCTCGAGGACGTCGCCCTCCTGCGCGACCGGGTTCTCTACCTGGATCAGATCACCGGCGAGTTCCGGCGCTGGGGTGTCAGCCTGACCTACGGCCGCAAGACGGTGAACGCGCGGATCAACGGCACGAGCCCGAACTTCGCCGACCTGCGCAACACCCACGCGCAGCCCGGCGGGCGCTTCATCAACGCCCAGGACGAGGAGGAGCGGCGGCGGGTGATCTTCCTGGGGGACGAGCTGGCGCACGACATCTTCGGCGACGAGGACCCGATCGGGAAGACGCTCCTGGTCCAGTCGGCGCCGTACACGGTCATCGGCGTCATGCAGAAGAAGATGCAGATGGGGACCTATGGCGGACCCGACAAGTCGGGCGCCCACATTCCGATCACGACCATGAAGGCGCAGTTCGGCATGGAGCGTCTCGCGAACATGGTGATCCGGCCGACCGACCCCTCCCTGATGAAGCCCTGCCTCAAAAGCCTGCGCGAGACGCTGGCGGCCCGCTACAAGTTCGATCCGTCCGACGAGCCGGCGATCGGCGTCTGGGACACCATCGAGGAGGGGAAGATGATGAACAACATCACCCTCGGGATCCAGATGTTCCTCGGCATCATCGGCGGGCTGACGCTCCTCATCGGCGGCGTCGGGGTCGCCAACATCATGTACGCCACGGTGAAGGAGCGCACGCGGGAGATCGGCGTGAAGATGGCGCTCGGGGCGCGCCCGCTCTGGGTGACCGGCCCGCTCGTTCTTGAGGGGCTGCTCTACACCCTCGTCGGCGGGCTTCTGGGGCTCATCATCTCGGTCAACCTCATCATCCTGCTCGGGCTGATCCCGACCGCCGGCAACGAGGCGCTGGAGTTCCTCGGCAAGCCGACCCTGTCGCCCGCGGTCGGATTCGCCTCGGCGGCCGTCCTGGGCGTCATCGGGCTTCTGTCGGCCTACTTCCCGGCGCGGCGCGCCGCGGCCGTCGACCCCGCGGAGACCCTGCGCTATGAGTGACACGGTGCCCACGAGCCGGACCTCCCCGAAGCCGAACGGCCAGGTGATCCACATGGACGCCATCCGCAAGGTCTACGACACCGGCCGGGTGCGGGTCGAGGCGCTGCGCGGGATCGACCTGCGCATCGGCACCAGCGAGTTCGTGGCGGTGGTGGGGCCGTCCGGCTCCGGCAAGTCGACGCTGATGAACCTGGTCGGTTGCCTCGATACGCCGTCGTCGGGGGTCTACGAGCTGCGCGGCAAGGCGGTGGGCGGTCTGGGCAAGAACGACCTGGCCGCCATCCGCAACGAGCGGGTCGGTTTCGTGTTCCAGAACTTCAACCTCCTGCCGCAGATCTCGGCGTATGAGAACGTCGAGATGCCGCTCCTGTTCGGACACGTGCCCAAGGCGAAGCGCCGCGAGCGGGTGCACGAGCTTCTGGCGCGCGTCGGTCTCGAGGATCGGATGGATCACAAGCCGACCGAGCTGTCGGGCGGTCAGATGCAGCGCGTGGCGATCGCCCGCGCGCTCGCCATGAACCCCGACATCATCCTGGCCGACGAGCCGACCGGGAACCTCGACACCTCCGCCGGCGGCGACATCATGTCGCTCTTCGAGGAGCTCTGGAAGCAGGGGCGCACCCTCATCGTCATCACACACGACCCCGCGCTCGCACGCCGCGCCGGGCGCGTCGTGGAGATCCGCGACGGGCTGATCGTCCGCGACACCGGCGCCTGAAAGGGGGCTCGAATCGCGGGGGCGCGTCAGTGAGACTCCTGCCGGGCCGAGCGCCGGGCGGCGCGCTCGGTCTCGAACCAGTGGAGCGGGCGGATGATTTTCAGATCGCGCCCCCCCTGGTACATCTTGATGCCGACCGAGAAGCCGTGGAAATGAATATAGAGGATGCCATCGCGGCCGTTGCCGCCCATCGACAGATCGCCGAGCGCATGCAGCTTGTCGCCCTTTACGTCGAGATCGTTGACGAAGACCTGGCCGCCCTCGGCGTGGAGCACGGCGCCGCCGCGGACGTTCTCGATCGTCATCATGTGCTGGATCCAGTCGGGAATACCCTTGAGCGCGTCGTACAGGGCGACGATCGGCCGGGTGTCCTGCATCGAGAGCCGGATGGCGGCGTCGGACGCGACCGGATCCCTGAAGCGCATCTTCGCGCTCGGCAGCGTGATGATTGCGGACCAGCGCGGCTTGTCGATGCTCAGGTCGAGCCGCGTGCCGGAAATGTCGAAAAACCTGTCCTTCGGGGTCGCCTGGCGCAGCTGCGTGTGGACCGACATGTTGCCGTGGATCCTGGCGGTCTTGAAGGTCGCCGCGCCGTCCTTGATCGCCAGATCGATCTCGCCGTGCACGCCGCGCTCGTCGCGCGAGCCCTCGAGGTGATACCGCAGCGTGCCCGTCCCGGAGACCAGGCGGAAGCTGCTGCCGGCTGGGATCATGTGGTTGTAGTAGGTCACGTCCAGCAGATGCCCCTCGGGCATGTCGAACACCATCCGCACGTCGGTGAACGGGTTGGCGAAGTCAGGCGTGCGGCTGATCGCCCGCAGGGTGGCGTCGCGACCATGCGCGAACGGCACGTCGCTGTCGAGCGGCACGACCTGGAACTCATGCATGGTCGCCAGGATGGTCGACTGCGGCTTCCCGTCGACCAGATCCACGTGGCCGCGGATCACGCCGGGCCCGAGGATGCGGCGGTCGATGATCTGCATGTCGGAGTGGTCGTTGACGATCTCGAGGGACGAGCCGGGCTGCAGGCGGCCATGGTCCAGGATGAACGTGACGTCGGCGGCGGCGCGGTCGTTGAAATGCACCCACGGTGTCGTCCGGAAGTAGGCGTCGAGGAAGAACAGGCTGGCGCTCGGCGAGCGCAGGTCGAAGCGGCCCGACAGGGATCGGAAGAATCCGAGGCGTTTCGATTCCCTGGGCACGAACGGGTGGAGCGTGGCGCGAACGTCGAGCGACAGGTCGGCGAAGATCGTGTCTTGGCCCGCCAGGAGATCGCCCTTCGGCATGGTCAGCCGGATGGGGGAGAACTCCATCGGGCCCCGCACGATGAGGCGCATCGGCGTCTCGACGCGCATCTTCCCCGCGATCCGGAATCGATCGAGCCACAGCTGGTCGATATCGCAGACGATCCGGTCGGCGACGACGGTCCAGGCCGGTCGGTGCGCCCTGGGCGGACCGTGGGTCCCGGCCGACGCCGCCGACGCGTCGAACGGACCCGGGATCGGCGGCAGGTCGGCGACCGGGAACTTCATCGTCGTGCCGGGGGGACGGATGCGCCGCTGGCGATAGTCGACGCCCGCGGCGCGGACGGTGTTCAGGTGCACGGTCCGGTTGTCGAGCGACATCAGCTGGAAGGTGGCGGTGACCGAATCGAGATGCGCGTACCACTCGATCCGCCTTGACCGGCCGCGGGTCTCGACACCGCGCAGCGAAACCAGGCCCGGCCACAGGCTCCAGGCGGATCGCCAGCGGATCTCGAAGCGTTCCGGCTTGCGATTGATGACGCGGGCGGCGAGGCGGGTGTTGAGGAAGACGTTGGTGGCGACGAGATAGACGCCTTCGAGGGCGAGCGCCGCGACCAGGACGGCGCGAAGCGCCCACCTCAAACCGCCACCCCCGGAGCGGCCGGTGCCCACGGGTACCAATGTTATCCGAGGTGCAGCGAGCCGCGTGCCGGTTCGTTCCTCATCCGATCTCGACGATGGACCGGGCGTCTTCCACCAGGCGGCCGAGAACTGCCATCGCCTTCGCGGCATCCGCCGCCCGGACCAGGAGATGGTCCTTCTGGAACGCGCACTGCGGCACGATGGAGATCCCCGCGGCCGCAAGCCGCTCGGCCGCAGGGAGCAGGTACCCGCTGACGCCGAGATCGATCTGAAGATCGAGCGTGATGGCGCGGTACGGTCCGGCGACCGCGACCGCCCGCTTCGAGAGAGCCAGCTCGTCGAAGGCGGTGCGATCGAGCGTCAGCGACACCTCGTCGCGCTCGACGACGAGGGCCGAGAATCCCGTCGGCTTCGACGTGACGGTCTCGATCACGACCGGCAGGTCGGCCACCGCGAAACTCGCCAGCATCACGTCCGCAGGCCAGAGCAAGAGCGCCGTCCGGCTCCACAAGGCGGCCACCGCGGGGTTCATGTCGCCTCCCCGGCGTGCGTCCTTCAATGGCGGGTGGCGATCTGCCACGTGTTGCCCCAGCGGTCCTGAACCATGCAGCGCCGATCCCCGTACGGCGTCTCGAGCGGCTCCTCGATGGTGCGCGCCCCGGCTTCCACGGCGCGCCGCCAGGCGGCGTCGGCGTCGTCCACGTAGACGTACAGGAAGGCCGTCGTCGGTTCGCGCTCGCCCGCGTCGCTGATCATGATTTGCGAGTCGCCGATCCGAATGACCGATGGGACCGCGCCGAGATAGTCCCCCGTCGCCTCGAGGACACGCGGGAGGAATTCGACGAGCCCCCTGGCGTCCCGGGCGACGATCCGCGGCGTGACCGTGCTCCATCCGGGGGGAGCGGGTGAGGATGGACCGTCGGCACGGGTCATGGTCACCTCGATCCCGGACGTTGGGAGCATGGCCTGGGGATTAACACCAACGCCGTCACGAATTCGCGTATCCTCTTGTATACTACTAGTTGCAGCTCAACGAGCCTTCACGTGGTTCAGGAGACCCCCATTGAGCAAAGACTCCGAGACATACGCCGTCAACGACCGCGTCAGCCATTCCGAGCATGGCCTCGGAAAGGTCACCGATGTGAACACCCGGATCATCACCATCAGCTTCGATCAGGCCGGCATCAGAAAATTCCTCACCGCCATGGTCCGGCTGGAGCGCAGCGACTCTCCCAACCCGCCCAAGCCGTCGCGAGCCCGCAAGCCCAAGGCTCCGAAACCGGCGGCTGAAAAGAAGGACTGACCCGGAGAGACTCCGGGCCGGCGCCCGCTTCGACCGAGGGGCGCCGGCCGGTCCGTCCGGCCGGCATCAGGGTCGCGGCTCCTGGTAAAGACCGAGCACGTTCCCGGCCGGATCGCGGAGGGTCGCGAACGCGTCGCCCCCGGGGCCGATCTTCGTGAACGGCGTGACGGGCTGTCCACCCGCCGCGAGCGCCTTCTTCAGGGTCGCCTCGATGCTGTCGACCATCACGTAGGTCAGGATGCCCGGCTCCCTGGCCGGCGGGCGGCCCACGACCCACGCGCCGCTGACCGCGCCCGTCGTGTCGTCGAACGCACGCGCACCGTCGCCCCTCACCCGGACCTTCCAGCCGAAGACCGCGGAATAGAATGCAGCCGAGGTCTCGACGTTCGCGGCCGGAATCTCCACGTAACAGATCTTGCCATCAGGCATATCGGCATCCTTTCGGTTCAGCGTGGCAGGTGGTGGTGCCGGAGGTCGGACTCGAACCGACATGGGCGTGAGCCCGCGGGATTTTGAGTCCCGTGCGTCTACCAGTTTCGCCACTCCGGCCCGGGAGAGACTGCCAAGCGACGCAGGACGGGAGGATGCCACAGGCCGGCGGAGAGTGTCCACCCGGCGGGCCTCGTGAAGACCGGCGCCGGCTAGTGCGGAAGGGAGGGCGGCCCGGCGCCACCCGAAAGACGGCGGACCTTCTCCTCCACGGCGGCGCGGTCGGTGGGCGATTCGGGGCCGCGGGAGAGATAGTCGCGATAGGCGGCGAGTGCACCGGCCGCATCGCCGCGTGCCTCGAGGGTGACGCCGAGGCGGGCGGCGGCGTGCGAGTAGGCCGGGTCCGACGCCAGCGCCTGGCGGTAGAGCGCGATCGCCTCGTCGACGCGGCCGCGGGCGCGCAGGACCTCGCCGAGATTGGTGAGCGCGCGCGGGTCGCCCGCGTCGATGGCGAGCGCGGCGCGGATCTGCGCTTCGGCGTCATCGAGGTTCCCCTGGCGGATCCGGACGATGGCGAGATTGATGCGCGCCTTCGCGACCGTGGGATCGGCGTCGATGGCGGTCTCGAGGTCGGTGGCGGCGCCCGCGAGGTCGCCGGCATCCAGACGCAGCTTGCCGCGGTTGTAGAGGGCCTCCGGGTTGCGCGGCTCCAGCGCCACGGCACGATCGAAGTCGGCGCCGGCCGCCTGGGTCTCGCCGCGCACCGCCGCCATGACGCCGAGATCGATGTACGGCCGGACGCGCTCCGGCGCCAGATGCGACGCTTCCTCCCACACCTGCCGCGGGTCGGACCAAAGGCGCGAGCGAGCGTGCAGCGCGGGGGCCAGGAGAAGCGTCACGACGACCATCGGCAGCCAGGCCATCACCGGCGAGCGTTTCTCGATTCGCGCCTGCCGGCCGGCCGGCGTGCGTTCGCGCATGACGCCCGCGGCGAGCGCGGTCAGCCCATGAACGACGAGAGCGCCGCCCACGAACGGCAAGTAGACGCGCCGCTCGGACATCAGGTCGGGCAGCGGGACGATCCAGTAGATCGCGAAGCCGGCGGCGGCCATCAGGACTCCGGCGCAGATCCAGCGCAGGCTCGTGGCGTCAGTCGACGACGGAGCGGCGTCGCGAAGCCGCATTCCGCCCACAAGCGCTGCGGCGACGATCGCGACGCAGAGCAGCGTCGCGAGGGCGCCGATCGCCAGGGTCGGCACCGACGCGGCCGGGTCGAAGCTCTGGCCGATGGGCAGCAGCGTGAGGCGCAGCAGCCGGAGCGTCACAACCGCCTGACCGAGAATATTGTCCGGAAGGCTGCGCGCGAAGACCTGGCGTCCGACGGCGCCGAGCAGAATCGGACGAAGCGCCAGGAACGCGGCCACGGGCACGGCGAGCGCGGCGGCGCGCACCAGGGCGGGCCGCATGGCGCGATTCTCCGCGACCACCCAGTAGACGAGCGCCATCAGCGGCAGGGCGACGGCCTCTTCCTTGGCCGCGAGGGCGAGGGTCATCAGCGCAAGCGTCCCGACCCAGCGCCACGCGGCCCTGCCGCGGCCCGGCGTGCCCGCATCCTTCCACTGCACCGCCGCCAGGGCCAGCAGTCCCAGGAGCGCAGACTGGACGCCCGAACGGCCCCATATATAGATGATGGACTCCGATTGCATCGGATGTAGCAGAAAGAAAGCAGTTCCGGCCAGGGCGGCGCCCTCCGAGATCGGAGCCAACCGGCGCAAGAGCCGATACACGACGAGGCCGCAGGCGATGTGCATCAGGAGGCTCAGGACGCGGTAACCGCGCGGCGCCAGGCCGTGCAGCCGCCCTTCGAGCCACAGGGTCATGAAGAAGACCGGGCGCGTCTGATCCGGAGAGAAGCGGTAGGTCGCGGCCTCGCGCAGCGTCGCGCCCGGATGAACGGCCCGGTTGACGGCGATCCCGGCCTCTTCGTCGTGCGTGAACGGGGCGTCGAGCGACGGCAGGCAGCAGGCCAGGGTCACGCCGAAAAGGGACAACAGGAGCAGGCGGCGGACGAGGTCGCTCACCGTGATCGGGGCGCGTCGAGCGGCGGGCGCGTCATGGCGTCATGCTGCGCGGCGCGCGGCGGGGTGTCAAGTCAGGCGGCGCTTGCGGCGCGCGACGACCTGGGATAAGAAGGGCGCCGCGGAGAGGGCATGGTGCGAGAACGGATGCGGATGGCGATGGTCGTGGCCTGCGCGGGGGTGGCGGCGGTCGCCGTTCCCGCGCTGCTCGGGGCGCGCGGGATGGCGCGGATCACCGACGACGAGATTCTCGCGCGGCTGCGCGACTACCTCCGGATCGACACCAGCAATCCGCCCGGCAACGAGATGAAGGCGGCGGTCTTCTTCCGCGACTGGCTCCGGAGCGAAGGGATCGACTCGACGCTCTACGAGTTCCAGCCCGGGCGCGCGGTCCTGGTGGCGCGCCTGCAGGGGAGCGGCGGGAAGAAACCGATGATCCTGTCGAACCACATGGACGTCGTGAACGTCGAGCGGCCGTACTGGAGCGTCGACCCGTTCGGGGGCGTCGTGAAGGACGGCTTCATCTACGGGCGCGGAGCGCTCGACATGAAAACCACCGGCCTGCTCGAGGCGGTGACGCTCATCGACGTCAAGCGATCCGGCGACCGCCTGGCGCGCGATCTGATCTTCGTCGGCACGGCCGACGAGGAGGTCGGGGCGGCGGGGATCGAGTGGCTGGTGGCGAACCATCCGGAGCAGGTGCGCGACGCGGAGTTCATGCTCAACGAAGGGGGCGTCATCGACGCGGTCGGAGGCGTGGCCAAGGCCTACAGCGTCGACGTGACCGAGAAATGTCCCTTCTGGCTGAAGATCACGGCGAAGGGGCGGCCCGGCCACGGCTCGGTCCCGTTCACCGAGAACAACGCGGTGCTCAAGCTGTTGCGGGCCCTCGACCGTCTGTCGAAGTGGGAGACGCCGATCAGGGTGACCGACACGGCGGCGGCCTACTTCAAGGCGCGCGCCGCCAACGAGGCGCCCGACGTGGCGGCGGCGTGGCGCGACATCCGCCGCTCGATCCAGGATCCGGAGGTGCGGCGCAAGGTCCTGGCCGATCCGATGCTCAACGCCATCCTGCGCAACACCATCTCAATTACCATGCTGCAGGGGGCGCCGCAGACCAACATCATCCCGACCGTCGCCGAGTCGCGCGTCGACGTGCGTCTCCTGCCGGGCGAGGACCCGGACGAGTTCCTGGCGGAGATCCGGCGGATCGTCGAGGAGCCGGGCGTGACGGTCGAGCCGGACGGCACCTACCTGGCGGCGACCGAGTCGCCGGTCGATTCGGATCTCATGCGCGCGGTCGACAGGGCGAGGGCGAGGCATCATCCGAAGGCGGTGCTCGCGCCGACCATGCTGACCGGCTGGACCGAGAGCGCCGTGCTCCGGCCCCTGGGGGTCAAGGCGTACGGCTTCGAGCCGTACGTGCTGGACGAAGAGGAGCAGAACCGCCAGCACGGCAACGACGAGCGCATCTCGATCGAGAACGTCCTGGGCGGGGCCCGCATCATGGAGGAGATCGTCCGCGATGTCGCCCGCTGATCCGCGTCTCGACGCCATCCTCCGGCCACGCTCGATCGCGGTGGTCGGGGCTTCGCGCAAGCCGCACTCGATCGGCCGCGAGATCCTGCACAACCTGATCCGCTTCGGCTTCAACGGCCCGGTCTACCCGGTGAACCCGGCGCTCGGGGCGATCCATTCGATCCGCGCCTACCCGAGCCTGCGGGACATCCCCGACCCGGTCGACCTCGCCATCATCGTGGTGCCGAGGGCCGCGGTCCCCGCGGTCCTGGACGACGCGGTGGCGCGCGGCGTGCGGGGATTGGTGGTCATCACCGCCGGCTACCGCGAGACCGGCGCCGAAGGGGCGCGCGCCGAGGAGGAGCTCAAGGCGAAGGTGCGCGGCGCCGGCATCCGCATGGTGGGGCCCAACTGCATGGGCGTGATCAACACCGACCCCGAGGTGCGGATGAACGCCACGTTCGCCGCCACGCCGCCCATCCCGGGGACGGCCGGGTTCATGTCCCAGAGCGGCGCGCTCGGAGAGATGATCCTGGAGCGCGCCGAGCAGATCGGCCTGGGGATCGCGTGCTTCGTCAGCATGGGGAACAAGACCGACGTCTCGAGCAACGATCTGCTCGAGGCGTGGGAGGCGGACCCGAGGATCAACGTCATCCTGATGTACCTCGAGTCGTTCGGGAACCCGGGACGGTTCGCTTCGATCACCCGGCGGGTCACGCGCAAGAAGCCGATCCTGGCGGTCAAGTCGGGACGCTCGGCGGCCGGCGCGAAGGCGGCCTTCTCGCACACCGGGTCGCTGGCGGGCTCCGAGGTGGCGGTCGATTCGCTGATGGAGCAGTGCGGCGTGCTGCGCATGGGGACGCTGAGCGAGCTGTTCAACCTGGCGACCGCGCTGGCGCACCAGCCGTTGCCGGACGGAAACCGGATCGCCATCCTGACCAACGCCGGCGGACCGGCAATCATGGCGACCGACGCGCTGGCGATGCGCGGGCTCGAGGTGGCCGAGCTGCCGAAGGCGTCCCAGGCGGCGCTGCGCGCCGTGCTGGCGCCGGAAGCGAGCGTGCGGAACCCGGTCGACATGATTGCGTCCGCCGACGGGCCGCGCTACGACGCGGCCCTGAAGATCCTGACGCGCGAGAAGGCGGTCGACGGGATCCTGGTGCTGTTCGTCTCACCGATCACCATCAACGCGCTCGACGTGGCCCGTGCCATCATCGCCAATGGCCGCGGCGCGCGGCTGCCGATCCTCACCTGCTTCATGGGCAAGGAGCAGGGGCGGCAGGGGGTCGAGGAGCTGCGACGCGCGGGACTGCCCGTCTACCTGTTTCCCGAGGAGGCGGCGCGCGCGATGGCGGGGCTCCTGCGCTACCGCCGGCTGCGCGATCGGCCGGAAGGGACGACGCCCACCTTCAAGGTGGATCGCGCCCGGGCCCGCGCCTCGATCGACCGCGCCGCGGCGGAGAAACGCCCGGTCTTGTCGCTGACCGAGACCTCGGACCTGCTCGCCGCCTACGGGCTGCCGATGGTCCCGACGCGTCTGGCGCGCACCGGCGCCGAGGCGATCGAGGCGGCCTCGGAGCTCGGCTATCCCGTGGTGGTGAAGGGCCAGGCCGCCGGACTCGTGCACAAGACCGACGTCGGCGCCGTCAAGGTCGACCTGCGCAACGGAGACGACGTGGCCGAGGCCTGCCGGGCGATCGCGCGCTCCATCGCCGCCGCCGGCGCGGGAACGCCTGCCGCCGCGGGAGCGCCGGCCGCCGCGGAGGGCGGCGCGATCCAGTTCGTGGTCCAGAGGATGGTTCGCGGCGGTCATGAGACCATCCTCGGACTGTCGCATGATCCGCAGTTCGGACCGCTCCTGATGTTCGGGCTTGGAGGCATCTTCGTCGAGGTGATGAAAGACGTCGCGTTCCGACTGCTGCCGATCACCGACGTCGAAGCCCGCGAGATGGTGCGATCGATCAGGGGGTACCCGATCCTCGCCGGGACACGCGGCGGCCCGCGCGCCGACGAGGATTTCCTGGTCGAGGCCGTGCTGCGGCTCGGCCAGCTCGCGACCGAGTGCCCGGAAATCGATCAGGTCGACATCAACCCTCTGATTATCGGTCCGGCGCGCGAGCAGTCCTTCGTCGTCGACGCCCGGGTCCGGCTCAAGGAACACGGGGCGGGCCGCTGAGCGGGCGTTTGGTGGACGTCCGGCGATCGGGGATAATGCGCGCATGCGCGTCCGGCACACCACCGTCCTGACCGTTCGCCATCGCGATCACGTCGCGATGGGCGCCGACGGCCAGGTCACCCTCGATCATTCCGTCATGAAGCGCGGCGCGCGCAAGGTCCGCCGCCTGTACAAGGACACGATCCTGGCCGGGTTCGCCGGCTCGGCGGCGGACGGGTTCGCGCTGTTCACCCGTTTCGAGGCGCGGCTCGAGGAGTTCCACGGCAACCTCGAGCGGGCCGCGGTCGAGCTGGCGCGCGACTGGCGCACCGACCGGTCCCTGCGTCGCCTCGAGGCCCTGCTCCTGGTCGCGTCGTCCGCGCGCACCTTCCTGCTCTCGGGGACGGGCGATCTCATCGAGCCCGATGACGGCCTCGTCGCGGTCGGTTCGGGCGGTTCCTGCGCCCTGGCCGCGGCGCGCGCGCTGGCGCGCCACACGGAGCTCGGTGCGCGCGACATCACCGAGCGCGCCCTGCGCATCGCGGCCGAGATTGACATCTTCACCAACGACCAGCTGGTCATCGAGGAGCTGTGAGCGTGGACCTGCTGCTCGATTCGTCGGAGAGCGTGCTCGAGTCCGGCGCCGCGGGCGGCGAAGACTCCGGCGGAGCGATCGAGCTGACGCCGCGGGAAATCGTCTCCGAGCTCGACCGCTACATCGTCGGGCAGAGGAACGCCAAGCGCGCGGTCGCCATCGCCCTCAGGAACCGCACGCGCCGCCTCAAGCTCTCGCCCGAAATGGCCGAGGAGGTGGCGCCGAAGAACATCATCATGATCGGGCCCACCGGCGTGGGAAAAACCGAGATCGCCCGGCGCCTGGCGCGGTTGACACGCTCGCCGTTCATCAAGGTCGAAGCCTCCAAGTACACCGAGGTCGGCTACGTCGGGCGCGACGTCGAATCGATGGTCCGCGATCTCGTCGATCTGGCGATCGAGCGGGTCCGGACCGAGATGTCGGCCCGGGTCCGGGCGCAGGCGGCGGCGTCGGCCGAGGGGCGGCTGCTCGATCTGCTCCTGCCGCCCATCGGGCCGCCCGGCGTGGGCGCGGGTCAGGGCGTGGCCTCCGGTCCGGGTGAAGGAGGCGAGCCGCAGAGAATGGACTCCTATCCTCGCACGCGGGAGAAGCTGCGCCAGCAGCTGCGCGACGGCGCCCTCGATGATCGGACGGTCGAGATCGAGGTGAAGCAGGAGAGCATGCCGGCGTTCCGGGTGTTCGGCCAGAGCGGCATGGAGGAGATGGACGTCAACCTGCGCGAATCCCTGTCGGGCCTCTTCGGCGGCCGGACGCGCCGTCGCCGCGTCAGCGTGCGCGAAGCGCGCGAGATCCTGCAACGCGCCGAGGAGGAGCGTCTGGTCGACCCCGACGCGGTCAAGCGGATCGCGCTGAAACGGGTCGAGGAATCGGGGATCGTCTTCATCGACGAGATCGACAAGGTGGCGGGCCGCGAGCGAAGCCAGGGACCCGACGTCAGCCGCGAGGGAGTGCAGCGCGACCTCCTGCCGCTGGTCGAGGGGACGACGGTCAACACGCGGCACGGCCTGGTGCGCACCGACCACATCCTGTTCATCGCATCCGGAGCGTTCCACGTCAGCAAGCCGTCGGACCTCATTCCGGAGCTCCAGGGCCGCTTCCCGATCCGCGTCGAGCTGCATTCGCTCGGAGCGGACGAGTTCGTGCGCATCCTGACGGAGCCCAAGAATGCCCTGGTCACCCAGTACCGAGCGCTCCTGCTGACCGAGGGAATCGAGATCGATTTCAGCGCGGACGCGGTGCGCGCCGTGGCCGAGCTGGCGGCGCAGGTCAACCAGCGCTCCGAGAACATCGGCGCCCGACGCCTCCACACCATCATGGAGAAGCTGCTCGACACGATCTCGTTCGACGCCCCCGACATGGCTGAACGGAAGGTCGTGATCGATCGCCCCTATGTCCAGCGCATGCTCGCCGACATCGTCAAGGACGAGGATCTCAGCCGTTACATCCTCTAGGGCTGGCCTCGCGCCGGGCGGGAGAGCGCTCCGGTGCGGGGGACGGCGCGCCCTTGCTCCGATCGTGCTCGCGCTCGCGGGGCTGTTGGCGCTGGCCTGCGGCAAGAAGGGACCTCCGCTCCCGATCGTGCATGTCGCGCCGGCGGCGCCGGGGCCGCTGAAAGTGAGGCAGATCGGCTCCGACGTGGTGCTGGCGTCGACCCTGCCGGGCACGCGCAGCGACGGCACCCGGCTCGAGGCCGATGCCGAGCTTCGAGTGCTTCGCATGCCGGCCACGGGTTCGCTCCAGCCCGGAGCGGTCTCCGATCGGTACCTGGTGCAGCAGTTCGACAAGCAGGCGCGGCCGGTGGCGAGTCTTTCGGGAGCGGCGCTCGCCGCGCTGGTCCTCGGTGGGCGATTGCTCTTCGTCGACCACGAAGCGACGACCGGTCCGCCGGCAGCCCCGGCGGCGGGAGGCGCGAAGTCTCCTAAAAGGACCGGCGCCGGGCCGGCCGCGGCGACGACAACGCCTTCCACGACGGGGACTGCGGCGACCGGGACCGTCGCCGCGGCGCCGCGGCTGCCGAGATACCTCTACGCGCTCCAGGTTGTAGAGCCGAAGGGTCGGAAATCGCCGTTGCGCAGTCCGTCTCTGATCGAGGTCTGCCCATCGCCCGAAGCCCCCACCGACCTGCAGCTCGAAACCGCTGAAGGAGAAGTCCGTCTCGATTGGAAGCCCGGCGCGGCGTCCGCCCAGGCTGCGGCACCTCAGGCTGCCGCGCCCCCGACCGTACGGCCTCCTGCGGACCCCGCCCGGCCCGCCACGTCGACGTCAACAACGCCGTCGTCTGCAACGCCGTCGTCCGCAACGACGTCCGAAGGCCCGCCACCGGCGGACGGTGCGGTCCCGCGGGCGGACTCGAAGACCTCTTTCAATGTCTACCGCCGGTTGAAGGACGAGCTGCGGGATCCGGAAGCCCCCCTGAACGCCGTGCCGCTCGACGCGCCGTCGTACATCGACCGGACCTTCCAGTACGACGTCGAATACGTCTACTTCGTGCGGACCACGACCGGGGACAAGAATTCGACCTGCGAGAGCATCGCGGGTCCTTCGGTCGAAGTGAAGCCCCACGACCGATTCGCACCGGATGCTCCGACGGGGCTCGCGGTCGCCGCCGAGGGGGACGTCATCCGCGTCTACTGGTTCCCGAACAGCGAGCCGGATCTCGGCGGGTACCGTGTCTATCGCCGGGAGGGAAGCTCAACGGAGACCTCGTTCCTGGCGGACGTGCCCGCCATCGAAACCTCGTTCATCGATTCCGGCGCGAAACGGGGCGTACGCTATTATTACTCGGTCAGCGCCGTGGACACGGCGAAGCCGATCAACGAGAGCGCGCGCTCCGAGGAGAAGACCGAGATGCTCTCGGGTGCGGCGGCCGGCGGGAGCGCCGGACCCAACACGCGACCAGGTGGTCCGTGAGGTCGACGGGCGGGCGATACTGATGCAGACCGAATTCTTCAAGATGACGGCCGCAGGGAACGATTTCATCCTGCTCGACACCCGCGCCGAGCCTCTGCGTGCGGAAGAGATCGGTGATTTCGTGCGCCGTCTCTGCACCCGGGCGCTTTCCGTCGGCGCAGACGGCGTCATCCTCCTGGAGTCCTCGCAACGCGCCGATATCCGCGCGCGATTCTTCAACCCGGACGGCGGCACGACTTTCTGTGGCAATGGCGCCCGCTGTGTCGCCCGTCTGGCGTACCTCAACGGGCTCGCACCTTCGCGGATGGTCGTCGAGACCGATCTCGGACTGCATCGCGCCGAGGTCAACGCCAGCGACGTGTCGTTCGAAATGCGCGACCCTCGAGGATTCGAAGAGGTGGCGGTCGAGGCGCTGGCCCGAACCTGGCGGGGAGCGTTCGTCGACACCGGCGTGCCTCATTTCGTGGCCATCGAAGAGCGGCCTCTCGAGGGCTCGATCACGAACGCCGGGCGAGCGCTGCGACAACATCCCCGTTTTGCGCCGGCCGGCATCAATGTGAACTTCGTCGACCCGCTCCCGCAGGGACAGTTTTCCATCAGGACCTACGAGCGTGGTGTCGAGGGAGAGACTCTGGCGTGCGGTACGGGATGCGTCGCCGCCGCCCTCGCACTGTCCGCAGCCGGCTTGGCGCGGTCGCCCGTGACCCTCCGCACGCGCGCGGGTTCGAACATCCGGGTCCGGTTCGAGGGAGATCCGCGGCGGGCGTCCGGCGTGCGATTGGAGGGGGAGGCTCGCCTCGTTTACGTGGGCCAGCTCGCGGACGAGGCGTTGAGCGGCTTCGAGCCCGCCCGTTAAGCGCATGCCCACAGCGGGCGCTCCCTCAGGACGTTCTCCAGCCGGCCGCTGGATGCGGCTCTCGCTCGGTTGGCTCCTGACCGTGGCGGGTGCCATCCTCGGCCCGGTCCCGGTGCTGCCGGGCGCCGTGCTTCTCATTCCCGGGATCGCGATCCTGTGCGCCGAGAGCCGCTGGGTGCGCTCGGTCCTCCGGCGTTATCGTCAGCAGGTCCTCATGAAACGGGCCCTCAGGGAGGCGGAGCGTCTGGGGATCAAGATCAACCTCGACCACGACCCCGAAGTGGACGGACGGCCGCCGGCGTCAATCGATCCGCAGACGGGCAAAGACCCCTAAGAGGGCATTCTCCGCAACGCGGGGCACGGGCCAGGCAGACATAGCGCCCGTGCAGCACCATGGCGATCGAGAAATAGATCCAATCCTCCTGCGGGACCAATCGCATCAGATCGGCTTCAATGCGCTCCGGATCCTCATGACGAGTGAGCCCCAGCCGACGGGCAACGCGCGCCATGTGCGTGTCCACGACGATTCCCAAGGCGATCCCGTAGGCCGCTCCGAGCACCACGTTGGCGGTCTTCCGTCCCACCCCTGGGAGGACCAGAAGCTCCTCCATCGTGCGCGGGACCATGCCTTGATGCCGTTCCAGGAGCGCTCGCGAACATCCAAGGATTGAACGGGCCTTCGAGCGGTAAAAGCCCGTCGAGCGGATCAGCCCTTCGAGACGATCCGGATCGGCCTCCGACATCGCGGCGGGCGTCGGGTAGGCACGCAGAAGCTCGGGCAGGACCTGATTCACCCGCGCGTCGGTGCATTGCGCCGAGAGAATCGTCGCAACAAGGAGCTCGAATGGCGACTTGTGATCCAGCTCGACGCGGGCATCGGGCCGGGTCGCCCGCAGGGCGGCGACCAGCGCACGAGCCCTTCGTTTCTGCACTTCCATGGGGGCCCGCGATGTGGAGGACTTTCGGCGCACGGTCATTGGGCGGCATCGTAGCGGGGTGAGGGTGGCCTGTCAAAAAGTCATGGTGTGTCCGGAGTGTGCCAAAAAGTCCTGACCCCGGGCTGCCCACCAGGAGTCGATCCGGGCGAATCGCGAGGGCGGAGTGGCCGCGATATGGGCACAGATTGCGCAAAGTCATGCGCACAAGGGCTTTCGCCCGTCCGCTGCAGCCCTGCCCTTGAGTGCTTGCATCCTCCGACGTCATCGACCCTCCTGGCATGGGAGTTGCCATTTGCGGCCGCGACAAGGAGGGGCCATGTGGAAGCATCTGCTGCCCTACGCAACCAGCTACGATGATTTCATCTCTCCTGACGAGGAAGCACGACTCGAAGCCTTCATCTCCGACCCCGAGGCTTCCTTCCGCCAGGAGCGCGACATACAGAGGGAAGAGGTCGACCGGATCCTGAAGAAGGCTCTCCGTGCACTGCCTCCCCGGGAACGGTACATCCTCGAGCGCCGGTTCGGAATGAAGGATGGAACGGAGCTCACCTTGGAGTCGGTGTCCCGCATCCTCAAGCTCAGCAAGGAGCGGGTCAGGCAGCTCGAGCGTGAAGCGCTTCTCAAGCTCAGACTTCGCCTCGACGGGCTGCGTGGCCAACTGATGGGTGCCTGAGGCGGAGCCTGGGGTGCGGGGCGGATGCAGAGGCATCCCCGTTCTGGTCCCGAGGGGCACTTGCGCCGCGTTGCAAATCGGGTAGCATTCGGCTATCATCCCCGGCCGGGTTGGCGAGCAGACGCCGAGCCCCCCCTATCATCGTTTGGGATGATGCTCGAAGCCCCGCGGCGGGTCGGTGGATCGGCCGCAGTGGAGCCGACCGACTATGACTCGAAGACTTGCGGCGCCGTCCCTGCTCCTGGCAGGGCTGCTGTTGGGAACGTTCGGTTGTGAAGGCGCCGTCAACCGCCTCAAAGCGAACTACGCGGCCAAGCAGGGAAACCAATTCTACAAGGCCCAGGATTTTCTCAAGGCCGTGGAATGGTACCGATACGCGACCTACCTGAATCCTGATCTCGATCTCGCCTACTACAACACCGCTCTGGCCTACATGGCTCTCTACAGGCCGGGCTCGAAACACCCCAAGGACGTTCGCTTCTCCGAAGCGGCCATTACCAACCTCAAGCGGTACATCGCCGTACACCCCGAGAACGACGACGCCAAGAACTACCTCCTGACCGTGTACCTCGGGGCCGAGCGCTACGACGAAGCGGCCCAGTTCTTCCAGGAGGAGCTCAAGACTCGCGGCAGCGATCCGGCCCTTGCATCGAAACTGATGCAGGTCATCGGGATGATTTACGCGAAAAAGGGTGACTTCGACCTGTCGCTGGAGTGGTACAAGAAGCGCGCGGATGTGGAGAAGGACAATCCCGAGGTGCTGTACACCATCGGCGTGCTTTGCTGGGACAAGGTCTACCACGGTGGCCTGCAGATCGACCTGGATCGGCGCAAGCAGCTGATCGACATGGGTCTCGACTACCTCAACCGAGCCATGGCGCTTCGGGACAACTATTTCGAAGCCGTGTCGTACGTCAACCTCATGTATCGCGAGAAGGCCAAGGTGGCGCAGCTCGTCGGAAACAACGACGACTTCGTGAAGTTCAACGAAGAGGCGAACAAGTACCAGAAGCAGGCTCTGGATATGCGCAAGAAGGCGATGGCGCAGAAGTAGCGCGGGGGAGCTGGTGTTTAACGACGTAGTCTTCTCGACGAAGAACCGCAAGCGCACGCGCAAGGCGCTCACCTTGCCGCTCGCGGTCCTCGTCCACGCCGTCATGTTCGGCGGGCTCATCATGACGTCGTTTCTCGCCGTCGAGAGCGTTCCGGCGCCGCCGATCACGATTTCATTCGTGGCTGCGCCGCCGCCACCACCGCCGCCACCGCCTCCGCCTCCCGCGAAGCATAAGAAGACCATCGAGAAGCCGAAGGAAATTCCGAAACCCACGGAGATCGTTCAGCCCAAGCTGGTGCCCGAGGAGAAACCGAAGCCGATCGAGGCGCCTGAAGACGAGAAGGACGACGACGGAGAGGACGGCGGTGTCGACGGCGGCGTCGAAGGCGGTGTCGTGGGCGGCGTCGTGGGGGGTGTCGTGGGCGGAGTCCTCGGCGGCGTCCTCGGGGGTGCCGACGGCGGGATGCTTGGCGATCAGCCGTTGTACGCGGGCATCGGTGGCGTCACGAACCCGGAGTTGATCCCTTCCAGCAAGACCCAGCCGAAGTATCCGGAGATCGCCCGCAAGGCGAAGATCCAGGGGAAGGTGATCCTGCAGGCCATCGTCAGGAAAGACGGCACGGTTGGAGACATCCAGGTTCTGCAGTCGCCGGGGGCCAAGTTCGGGTTCGATGAAATGGCCATGGCCGCCGTGAAGACCTGGCGTTACAAGCCGGGACTGCAGAACGGCAAGCCGGTCGACGTCTATTTCACTGTCGTGGTGGAGTTCGTGCTGCAATAATCCACGGATTGGCCGCATCGCGTGGCCCCGTGATCGTCAGTCGGAGGAGGACAGCGCAATGGGTAAATCAGTATGGGAAATCTGGCTCCAGATGGGGCCCCTGGCCAAGGGAGTGGCCATATTCCTGATCTTGATGTCGATCTACTCCCTGGCTCTTTTCATCGAGCGAATGATGCTCTACCGCGCAGCGAAGAAGCAGTCGATCGACTATCTTCCGATTGCCACCAAGGCCTTGCGCGAAGGTAACTACCAGGCCGCCATCGAAGCGGCCAAGCGGTACAACAAGAGCCACCTGGCCAAGGTCCTTTCGGCGGGTCTGATGCAGTTCCTCTTCGAGAAGGAAGATCAGCCTGCGTACGACGCCGTGGAATCGGTTCGCCTGGCGGTCGAGCGCGCCGCGGCGTTGACCGCGGCCGAGATGAAGCGCGGCATCGGGGGTCTTGCGACCATCGGTTCGACGGCGCCGTTCGTCGGTCTCTTCGGGACGGTCGTCGGCATCATCAACGCCTTCACCAGCATGGCGGCCAGCGGGTCGGGCGGTATCGGCTCCGTGTCGGCGGGTATCGCCGAGGCGCTGATCACGACGGCGGTCGGGCTTGGCGTCGCGATCCTCGCGGTCTGGATGTTCAACTACTTCCAGGGGCAGCTTGAGTTCTTCGGGATCGAGATGGCCAACTCCTCCTCGGAGTTGATCGATTTCTTCCTGAAGCGTCAGGGCAAGGGGAACTCGCATGTCGATGCAGCTGGGAAGTAAGGGGCTCAACAGCGACATCAACGTCACCCCTTTCGTCGACATCTGTCTGGTCCTGTTGATCATCTTCATGGTGATCACTCCCATGCTGCAGGAGGGAGTCACGATCAACCTGCCCTACGCCAAACACACGGAGAAGAAGCAGGATGATGAGGCGCATGCCATCGTCGTCGCGGTGAAGGATGCCACCACGGTGTTCATCCAAAAGAAGCCGGTCCCGAGGGACCAGTTCCAGGCGGAAATGACCGAGGTGCATGACCGGATGCCCGACAAGGCCGTCCTGATCAAAGCCGATCGGTCGATGAAGTACGGTGACGTGCGCAAGTACATGATCGAGACCAACGAGGCGGGGTTCACCGAAATCTCTCTCGTCACCGAGCAGGTTCCGGGGTCGGAAGGGTAGAGGAGGTCGCTTCATGTCGATGCAACTCGGAAGCAAAGGCGTCAACAGCGACATCAATGTCACCCCGTTCGTCGACATCTGCCTGGTGCTGCTCATCATCTTCATGGTGGTCACGCCGCTTCTGAGCCGGACGCTCGACGTTGCCGTACCACCGAAATCGGAGGCCACGGTCACCGAGGAACAGACTGCGGATCAGCTCATCCTGACCATCAAGGGGCCGGCCGAGTCGCCGCGTGTTCTGCTCAATCGTGAAGAGCTTGCCGGCGCCCTGGATGGCGTCGAGACTCGAATGACCGAGTTGATGAAGGGCCGCCGGGACAAGGTTGTCTTTTTCACCGCTGACAACGAGGTCCCGTACGACTATGTCATCAAAGTCATGGACGCCATGCGTGGTGGCGGAGTCGAGAAGATCGGTCTGATCACCGACGAAGGCCTCGACGCGACGGGGACGCCTCCTGCGCAGTAGGCACTCCGCCGCGGCGGACGGTACGAGGCCGAACCGGCCAGAAATTCCCGCCAGGTTCCGGGCGAGGCGCCGATGACCCCGATCGGCTCGACCCACACCTCCCGACGCGTTCACCTGATCGGAATCTGCGGGACCGGCATGGGATCCCTTGCCGGCCTTCTGGCGGATGCCGGGCACCAGGTCACCGGCGCCGACGAATCGGTCTATCCCCCCATGAGCACGATGCTCCAGGAGAGGGGAATTCCGGTCCTGCAGGGATACCGTGCCGAACACCTGGAACCCCGGCCCGACCTGGTGATCATCGGCAACGTCGCCACGAAATCGAATCCGGAGGCGGTGGCGGCCATCGAGCGCGGTATCCCGTACCTGAGCATGCCGCAGGCGATCGGACGACTGTTCCTCGAAGGGCGCCATCCCCTCGTCGTCGCCGGCACGCACGGCAAGACCACCACCGCCGCGCTCCTGGCCTGGGTCCTGGAGTCGGCCGGCCGGCGCCCGTCGTTCCTGGTGGGTGGTGTCCTGTCGAATTTCAACCGCTCGTTCGGACTGGGCGACGGTGAGGAATTCGTGATCGAAGGGGACGAATATGAGACGTCTTTCTTCGACAAGGGGCCCAAGTTCCTCCACTACCAGCCCCGCACCGGCATCCTCACTTCCGTCGAGTACGACCACGCCGAGATGTTTTCCAATCTCGAAGCCGTCAAGGAGGCCTTCCGCCGATTTGCCGCGCTCGTTCCGCGCGAGGGGCTTCTGGTCTTCTGTGAGGACGATCCCAACGTACGAGAGGTCGTCGCCGCGGCCGCCACCTGTCCGCTCGCCTCCTACGGCACCTCCGAGGGGCCGGCCTGGCAGGGGCGGATCCTGTGCGCCGATGACGAGGGGATGGAGTTTGAGGTCAGGCGGGAGGGTCGTCCGTACGGGCGATTTCGATCACCCCTCTCAGGCGTGCACAATCTGCGCAACATGCTGGCGGTGACGGCGGCTGCGGCGGCCCGCGGCGTCGACCCGAACGCCATCGGAACGGGTCTGCGCACATTCAAGGGTGTCCGCCGGCGACAGGAGGTCCGCGGTGTGGCCGGTGGGGTCACCGTCATAGACGATTTCGCCCACCACCCGACTGCCGTGCGGCTGACGCTCGACGGCCTCAGACAGCGTTACGCCGGCCGAAAAATCTGGGCGATCTTCGAACCACGGACCAACACCTCGCGACGGAGCGTCTTTCAGCAGGAATACGCTGCGGCGTTCGACTCCGCGGACCGGGTCATCATCGCGGCGGTGGATCATCCAGAGCGCGCCCCGGAAGGCCAGCGGTTCTCCCCGGAGGATCTGGTCCATGACCTGCGTGCCCGGGGTCGGGAGGCCGACTACGTAGCGGGTGTCGGAGAAATCGTCGCCCGCACGGTGACCGACGCGCGCAATGGGGACGTGGTGGTCGTCATGTCAAATGGCGCGTTCGGTGGCGTCCACTCAAAACTGCTCGAGGCTCTCGCGGCCCGGCAACCAGACCGCTAGATCCCGACAGACTCCCGCCGTCAGCCTTTGAGAAGTCCCGCGTCGCCCTCCGCGAGGAGGCGCACCATCTCTTCATCCAGGTAGAGCGTCGCTCCCTTGAGGTGAGCGGGAACGCGGGCGGCGTAGGCCTGACGGCTTTTGTCGATCTCCTTCGACAGCCGCCGGAGGAGATCGTGGTGCCTCCGGCCCAGGATGACCGACTCCTCGTTGTAAAGGAGCAGCTCGGAAACCAGCAGACTGGCGAATCGTCGGGCGTCCTGATGCTGGCGGCGCTCGTCGGGCGACTGTCCGTCATCACCTGACTCCCGCCGCGGCAGGGTGTCGATTTCTCCAAGCAGCGCCTGCATTTCGGCCTCTTCCGGCGGAGTCGGCGAGCCGGGCCCGGACTCCTGGGGGCGGGTCAGGGCGATGGCGATGGTCGATGAACCGGGACCGCGCCCCTGATCGGCGCCGGGATCCAGTTGCGGCGGAGAAGACCGTCCCTGCCCGTGCTGCGTGGTAAGTCCGGGGCGCATCCGCCGCGCGGACGCCAGCCCTTCGAGCGCCTGCGTTCCGATGCGTCCGATGACCTCGAAGCCGATCTCCGAGACCGGCGACCCGCCGCCTGCGTCGTCTCCGTAGAGAACTGCGACGGCCCGCCCCCGAATCTGGAGCGGAAAGGCCGCGGAGCGTCCCGGCAGGTGACCCCCGAGAGCCTCGCTGACGACAAACCCCGGACCGCTGGCGGAGGCGAGCTGCAGGGCGCCCGACTCCAGCGCGCGGGCGAGAAGGTGATCGCCGCCGGATGGAATGGTGAGATGCCCCGGGATCTCCGCCGACGAGCCGTCGGCGCCCCAATGGACGAGCGCGTTCCCCCGCAGAATGAAAAGGACCGCGCGCGGATAGCAGGCGCGCGCCGCCTCGAGCAGCGCAACGAGGATCTCCCTTTGACCACCCCCCTCGGCGGAGGTCGTCAACAGCTCCAGGAGGGGTCTCAGGAAATCGGCGCCGCCGCCGTTGGCCGTGCGCGCGGGCAGGTGGATCGGGGACTCGAGGGACGTCAAGGCTCCATCCACCGAACGACGGAAGGCCGCGATCCTCTCCGAGAGGATCCGCATGGCATCCGCCTCGAATTCATCCTTGATCGATCGCATCCCGTTTTGTCCGGCGCGGAAACTAACACAGTGCCCCAGGGCTGTCAAACATGGCAGCGGCCACGGTTCGGATGACGGCTGGACCGGTGTGGGACTGGTGCCAAAGCCACATCCGCCTGTGGTAGCCGCACCAATCGGGGGCTGCCGTCCGAGCGATGGCTCGAGCGTTCATGAATTGTAACCAATTGAAACGAAAGCCCTTGTTGTCGATTAGCCGAATGCGTCCCGCGTGGCACGCAGGCTGCTTTACCACCGCCCCGCATGTCGAAAGGGGCGGCCGAAAACGAGATGAAACGGCAACGGACACTCAAGCGGGCTGTCGAAGTGACCGGCGGCGGACTCCATTCGGGAGAGGCCGCGACCGTGCGCATCCTGCCAGCGCCTGCCGACAGCGGCCTCGTCTTCGTTCGCGCCGATCTTGGCGGGACCGAGATCCCGGCGTCCCACGCCTATGTCCGCGATTCGAGCCTGGCCACCACGCTGGCCCGCGGCAGGGCTTCGGTCGGCACCGTCGAGCACCTGCTCGCTGCGCTGCACGGATTGGGAGTCGACAACGCGCGCATCGAGGTCGAGGGGCCCGAGGTTCCGATCCTGGACGGAAGCGCGGCCCCGTTCGTTTCCGCCATCCTCGACTCCGGACTCGATGTGCTGTCCGCCTCGCGGCGCGCCATCGTCCTGCGCAAGCCCACCTCGGTGAAGCAGGGCGACCGGACGGTGCTGGCGGTGCCCGCGAACGAATTCCGGATCAGCTATGCCATCGACTTTCCACACCCGGCGATCGGATATCAGGCGGTCACTCTGCGGGTCGACGAAAAGGTGTTCGCCTCCTCCATCGCCTCCGCCCGCACTTTCTGCCTGCTGAAGGACGTGCGGACCATGCAGGCGTCCGGCCTGGCGCTCGGCGGGTCGCTCGAGAATGCTCTCGTGGTCGGCGACGACGGCGTCCTCAACGGAACGCTGCGATTCCCGGACGAATTCGTCCGCCACAAAGTCCTCGACCTGATCGGCGACCTGGCGCTGGTGGGCGCGCCCCTGCGGGCCCACGTCATCGTCTTCAAGGGCGGTCACCAGATGCACGCCGCTCTCGTGAAGAGGATCATGGCGCGTGGATCGTCCTGGGCCCGCGAGGGCGCCGGCCGTCCGCTGCCGGAGCAGCTGTTCGAGCAGTTCGCGCATCTCTCCGAACGTCTCGTGCCACGCCCTCAAATCCTGACCGCCTGAGTCTTCTCGCCTCATTCCAGGTTGCCATCGACTCGCACTTGTCATCCGCTCGGGCGGTTCGCTAGACTTCCGCCCCGGATGGGCGGCCGTCGCGACCCGGCATCTCGCGGCGCCCCAAGCCGTTCTTCCCCCGGAGGCGAGACTGAGAAAGATCCAGGTCGCGGCGATTCTCGCAGTCGCGGCGACCCTCATCGGCATCGCCGCGGGGGACGATGTCCTCGCGGCGCCTCCAGCCGTCGTCGACCTGGCGATCTCGGTTCAGGGGGACGAGTACGTGGCGCGTGCCCGGCTCGCCGACGGTCTGTCGCCGCAGACCCTGGACGAAATCGAAGCCGGGATCGAGACGACCCTGCGGTACCGCCTCGTCCTTTCCCGCCGACGATCCGGTCTCCCCGACGACCAGGTCGCCAGGCGGCTCGTGGAGTGCAGTGTTCACCGGGATGCGCTCTCGCGGCAATACACCCTCACCCGGCGGGTGGACGGCGAGCTGGCGGAGAAACGGGTCACGACCGACCCGAAGGAGATGAGCACTTTCCTGACCACGCTGCCCGCCGTCACG
>Ga0134121_10000979_pt1 | contig 28681 bp, 25 predicted proteins | sample KB301_FD_96463 | JGI IMG/M metagenome (GOLD analysis project Ga0134121, IMG submission 96463) | Terrestrial soil microbial communities without Nitrogen fertilizer from Kellogg Biological Station, Michigan, USA - KB3-0-1 | ecosystem: Environmental > Terrestrial > Soil > Unclassified ... | reverse complement strand
GGAGCTGCTCGCCGACGAGAAGGAGCGCGCCGAGCACGTGATGCTCGTCGACCTCGGCCGCAACGACGTCGGGCGCGTCAGCGAGTACGGCTCGGTGACCGTCGACGCGTTCATGGAGATCGAGATCTACAGCCACGTGATGCACATCGTCTCGCGCGTCTCCGGGCGGCTGCTGAACGGCGTCGGCGCGCTCGACGCGCTGCGCGCGATCCTCCCGGCGGGTACGCTCTCAGGCGCGCCGAAGGTGCGCGCGATGCAGATCATCGACGAGCTCGAGCCGGTCAAGCGCGGCGGATACGGCGGCGCGATCGGCTGGCTCTCTTACGCCGGGGACCTCGACACGTGCATCTACATCCGGACGGTCGTCGTGAAGGACGGCGTCGCGCACGTCCAGGCCGGCGGCGGGACGGTGGCGGACGCCAAGCCCGACTACGAGTTCCGCGAGTCGGTCGCGAAGGCCGGCGCGGTGATGCAGGCGATCGAGCTTGCGGTCCAGCAGCCTGACTGGCCATGAGGGTCCTCGTTCTCGACAACTACGACTCGTTCACCTACAACCTCGTCCAGTACCTGGGCGAGCTGGGGTGCGACGTCGAGGTCGTGCGCAACGACCGCGCGACCGTCGACGAGCTGCTCGTGCGCGGCTACGCCTGCGTCGTCGTCTCGCCCGGTCCGTGCACGCCCAACGAGGCGGGCATCTCGCTGGAGGCGGTGCGCCGCTTCCCCGAGGCGGGGATCCCGACGCTCGGCGTCTGCCTCGGCCACCAGGCGCTCGCGCAGGCGTTCGGCGGCACGGTGATCCGCCACGCCCCGATCCACGGCAAGACGGCCGCGATCGAGCACGACGGCCGCACGGTCTTCGAGGGACTGGCGTCGCCGCTGACCGTCGGCCGCTATCACTCGCTCGTCGTGGAGGAGTCCTCACTGCCCGAGGAGCTGGAGATCTCCGCTCGCGGAGCGGGCGTGATCATGGCGCTGCGCCACCGCACGCTGCCGGCCGAGGGGATCCAGTTCCACCCCGAGTCGGTCCTGACCGACCACGGCCACGACCTGCTGCGCAACTTCCTTGCGACCGGTTCGCGCGCAGCGGTCGGAGGCCTGGCGTGAGCGCGGAGCGCGACCTGCTGACGCGTGCGATCGACGCGCTCGCCTCCGGCGAGGACCTCAGCTCCGAGGAGGCGGCCGAGGTGCTCGCCGAGATCATGGCCGGCAACGCGGGGGAGGTGCAGATCGCCGCCTTCCTGATCGCGCTGCGCACGAAGGGCGAGACGATCGCGGAGGTGACCGGCCTGGCGCGCACGATGCGCGAGCTGGCGGCTCACGTCAGCGTCCCCGCCCGCGAGGACCTGCTCGACGTCGTCGGCACCGGCGGCGGGCGTCCGACGTTCAACGTCTCCACGACCGCGGCGCTGATCGCGGCCGGCGCCGGCTGCACGGTCGCCAAGCACGGCAACCGCTCGGCGACCGGGCTCTCCGGCGCCGCCGACGTGCTGGAGGCGCTCGGCGCGCGCATCGACCTCGACGCCGACGCGGTCGGGCGCTGCATCGACGAGGTCGGCTTCGGCTTCATGTTCGCCCCGACGCACCACGCCGCCACGCGCCACGTGATCCCGGTGCGCAAGCAGCTCGCGGTGCGCACCGTCTTCAACTTCCTCGGCCCGCTGACGAACCCGGCCGGCGTCACGCGCCAGCTCACGGGCGTCGCCGACCGCCGCTACCTCGAGACGATCGCGGGCGCGTTCGCGCAGCTCGGCGCCAGCCACGTGCTCGTCGTCTCCAGCGACGACGGCCTCGACGAGCTGAGCACGTCCGCGCCGTCGCTCGTGATCGAGGTGCGCGACGGCTCGATCGGCCAGTTCACGATCACGGCCGCCGACGTCGGTCTCGACGCCGCCGCGCCGGAGGAGCTGGGCGGCGGCACGCCCGAGGTCAACGCCGAGATCACGCGCCGGATCCTCGCCGCCGAGCGCGGCGCTCCGCGCGACGTCGCGGTGCTGAACGCGGGCGCCGCGATCTACGCCGGCGGGCGGGCGGAGACGCTCGAGGAGGGCGTGCGCGCAGCGGAGGCGGCGATCGACGCCGGCAAGGCGCGCGCGGTGCTGGAACGGTATGTGTCCCGGACGAAGGAGCTGGTGACCGCTTGAATACGTTGGAGCGCATCGTCGATTCCACCCGCCGCGAGGTCGAGCACCGTCGCTCCGAGGTGCCGCTCGCGGCGCTCGAGCGCGAGCTGGTCGGCCGCAGCGAGGACCGTCCCTTCACCGAGGCGCTCGTGCATCCGGGCATCTCGCTGATCGCCGAGCACAAGCGCCGCTCGCCGTCGGCGGGCGCGATCCGCGAGGGGGCGACGGTCGAGGAGGTCGTGCGCGCCTACGAGCGCGGCGGCGCGGCTGCGCTGTCGGTGCTGACCGAGCGCCAGCACTTCGGCGGCTCGCTCGAGGACCTGCGCGAGGCCCGCGCCGCCACGCGCCTGCCGATCCTGCGCAAGGACTTCGTCATCGATCACTATCAGGTGTTCGAGTCGGCGGCCGTCGGGGCGGACGCGATCCTGCTGATCGTCGCCGCGCTGGAGCCGCGCGAGCTGGAGCGCCTGCATGCCGAGGCGCTCGCGCTCGACCTCGACGTGCTGGTCGAGGTGCACGACGAGCGCGAGCTGGAGGTGGCGCTGGAGCTCGACGCCGACGTAATCGGCATCAACAACCGCGATCTGACCGACTTCAGCGTCGATCTCGCGCGCACGTTCGAGCTGCTCTCCGACATCCCCGCCGGCAAGACCGTCGTCTCGGAGTCCGGCATCGCCGACCGCGAGCAGCTCGACGAGCTCGAGCGCGTCGGCGTCGACGCGGTGCTCGTCGGCGAGGCGCTGATGCGCGCCGACGACGTCGAAGCGGCGTGCCGGGCGCTGACCGGGCAGGGCGAGGAGGTCTGAGCGAGGGCTCCGCAGCTGCGGAGCCCTCGCACGCCGGTGTCGCTCCGTTCCCCTATCTGATCTGCATTCTGGGCTCGCCCCCTTCGAGCCCTGCGCCGTTTCTCGTGCACGTGGCGGCTGCTCTGCCGCCGACGTAGGTTCTGCGCAGGCAGTTGCGCAGCGCGAGCACCGCCCAGTAGTTGGGGTGCAGCGATTCCTGGATGAAGTATTCGGTGAAGAGCACGACGATGCGGATCTGGTTGATCCACTCGAGTCTGTCGGCCCCGCCCGCTTCGGTTCCGAGTGCCAGTTCGGTGTTCTCGATCAGATTGACGCCCATTTCGCAGAGCCGCCGCCCTTCGAACGCCGTTTCCAGCTTGAGTGGCACGACGTTCGCGAGTCTCGTGGCCGTCACCGCGTCGGCGACCGCTCTGTTGATCTGGACGAGCGCGGTGTTGTTCGCCCATTCCGCATCGGCATCCCAGAACCCGCATTTCCCGGTGGCGGAGCGGTTCTTTCTGTTCCCTCCGCCTTCTTCTTCTTCCTGTGCGTAGCGGAAGCCCGGCCCCAGCGGTACGGGCGACTCGTAGTTCTGGACGACGATTCTGTATTCCCCGTCCGCCGAGCCGGCGTTTCTCATCGTTTCGCGCACTTCTAGTATGGCTCTCGCGATCAACGCCGTCTTGGCCGCGACGTTGGCCGCGTTCACTCTTTCGGTCACCGCCGCTTCGGTGCTGCAGAGTCTTCTCCCTGCGGCCAAGTACGCTTGCACGCAGGCTTCGACGATTTCGCCAAAGCCGAAGTCGTTGCCTCCTATCGAGACGGCGACGAGCTTGATCTGTCTGGGATGTCTGGTCGCGAGGTCTCTCAGTAGTTCGAGCTGGCTGTTCGCGACTCTGTCCAGGCCCGGCTTGAACGGCGGGCCAGCTCTCGTCGCAACCGTCGCACCGGAGCACGCGAAGTTGACGGACGTGACGCCTGCGCCGCCGATTCTGATCTCAGGTTCCTTGGAGCGGTGGCAGCGTTCGATCGTCTCTCTCGTCCCTTCCGGGCTGTCGAAGTAGGCGTTTCTGCCGAGCGCGTCGATTCTGGCTTCTTCTCTGTTGGTGTTGCCGGCCCACCGGCTTCCCTCTCCCGAGATGTACGAGTCACCGACGGACACGACCCACACGGCCGGGGCTTCGTTGAGTAGCGTGATCGTGCGGGTTCTTTCGAATCTCAAGCTGCCTCTGAGCGAGCCTTCTCTCGGGCATTCCGCTGTGCTTCCGGCGAGGATTCTCAATTTCGGTTCAGCTAGGAACGAGCCGCCTTCGTAGATCAAGGCGCCTCTTGCTTCTCTCGTGACCGGAATTAGGAAGCCCACTCTGCCTTCGTATCTGCAGGTTCTTCCCGCCGCCACGGTCGTGAATCTCACACTGCCGATCAGAATTAGCACGCCGGTTATCGTCGGTAGCGTTCCTAGGAAGCCGTTGTACGTCTCTGGAAACGGCGTTCTCGTCGAGGCTTCGATGGTGACTGCTGCTTCGACGAACCCGAACGCTCTGCACGCCGTCGCTCTGCCTTCTGTGATGCTTCCCACCGCGGTGCCGGCGACCTTGCCTATTCTTTCGATGACTTCCCCAGCGAGCGTGACGCCGGAGCAGACCTCTCTCAGAAATCCCGCTTCGTCTTCAAAGCTGACGTTGGCCCCCGTAAGCGACACGGCTCCGGGATTCGAGCTCTGAAGGCTTCTTAGCGCAAGTGCGGGCCCGGCGAACATCGCGAGCATGACGATCGACGCACCCGCCGCGACCAGCAGCTGACGTACCCTGCGCATGGGTATCTACCCCCCTCTCAGGTGCACATCCCCCGATGTGACTGGTGACAATATAAACCGCGAGGGCTGGGCAGTCAAAGTCCCGACCGTCTTCTCAGCGACGTTTTAGACGCGCTTGAGCCCGATGCGCCAGACTTCCGCCGTCGCATGAAGTCCTCCGCCCGCTCTTCCCTCGCGCTCGCCCTGCTCGCCGCTCTCATCGGCGGCGGCGTCGTCGCGGCCGCGCTGTTCGCGACCGGCGTGGCCGACAGCGGCGGCAACACGACGACGATCGTGGAGCAGGCGCCGATGAGCGCTGCGCGCTCGAGCGCCGCCGCCGCGGAGTCCAGCGGCCTCACCGCCAACGCCATCTACAACCGCGACGCCCCCGGCGTCGCCTTCGTGCGCTCGCAGATCGTCCAGCAGGTCGCCTCGCCCTTCAGCCTCGAACCGCAGAGCCAGCGCAGCGAGGCGACCGGCACCGGCTTCGTGATCGACGCCGAAGGGCACATCCTCACCAACTACCACGTGGTCGCGGGCGCCTCCGACGTGACGGTGGAGCTGGGCGATCAGCACGCCGTGCCCGCCAAGGTGCTGGGCACCGACGCGAGCAACGACCTCGCGCTGCTGAAGATAGATCCGCAGGGCCAGAAGCTCACGCCGCTGCAGCTCGGCGACTCGAAGACCGCGCAGGTCGGCGATCCCGTGCTCGCGATCGGCAACCCCTTCGGCCTCGACCGCACGCTCACGACCGGCGTCGTCTCCGCCCTGCAGCGCCAGATCACCGCGCCGAACGGCTTCACGATCCAGCACGTGATCCAGACCGACGCCTCGATCAACCCCGGCAACTCCGGCGGCCCGCTGCTCGACGCGACCGGGCGCGTGATCGGCATCAACTCGCAGATCGAGACGGGCGGCGGCGGCAACGGCAACATCGGCATCGGCTTCGCCGTTCCGATCAACACCGCGAAGGCGCTGCTGCCGCAGCTGAAGCAGAGCGGCAGCGTGGCGCACGCCTACCTCGGGATAACCGGCACGACGATCGACTCCTCACTGGCGGACCTGCAGCTGCGCGTCGATCGCGGCGTGCTCGTGGAGAACGTCCAGTCCGGCAGCGGCGCGCAGAAGGCCGGCCTGCGCGGCGGCACGATCGAGAGCCAGCTCAACGGCCAGCGGATCATGCTCGGCGGCGACGTGATCCAGTCGCTCGACGGCAAGCCGATCGACTCGATGAGCGACCTCTCCGGCGCGATCGCGAAGCGCAAGCCCGGCGACAAGGTGACGCTGAAGATCCTCCGGGCGGGCAGCGCGAAGACGCTCACCGTGACGCTCGGCACCGCGCCCAAGACGGCGCCGTCCCAGACGCAGTCGCCGTAGGCCCCGTCTACGATGAGGGGGTGACCGACGTCGTCCCCCGCATCAAGTTCTGTGGCGTCGCGCGGCTCGCCGACGCCGAGCGCGCCGTCGAGCTCGGCGCCTGGGCGGTCGGGATGGTGCTGTGGCCGGGTTCGCCGCGCGCCTGCCCGCCGGAGACGGCGGCGGAGATCGGCGCGGTCCTGCACCGCCGCGCCGAGGTCGCGGGCGTGTTCGTCGATGCGCACCTCGACGAGGTCGCCGCGGCGGCGGAGGCGTACGGGCTCACGCTGATCCAGCTGCACGGCGACGAGGGTCCGGTCTACTGCGGCGAGATCGCCCGCCGCACCGGCGCGAAGGTGATCAAGGCCGCGCGCGTGCGCGGCGCGGCCGACGTGCAGGCGGTGCGGGCGTTTCGCACCGACTTCCACCTGCTCGACGCGTATGTGCCGGAGCGCCCCGGCGGGACCGGCGAGACGTTCGAATGGGAGCTCGCGCACGCCCACCCGCACGACCCGCCGCTGCTCCTCTCCGGCGGCCTCACGCCCGCGAACGTCGGCGACGCGATCGCCGCCGTGCATCCGTTCGCCGTCGACGTCTCCAGCGGCGTCGAGACCGCGCCGGGCGTCAAGGACCACGCGAAGATGGCGGCATTCGCAAGCGCAGTTGCGGCCACCGCTCCGGAGCGCGTGGCGTGATCACCGGCGTCGAGCACCGCTTCGGCCCCTACGGCGGCCAGTACGTCCCCGAGACGCTGATGCCCGCGCTCGCGGAGCTGGAGGCGTCGTGGCTCGACGCGCAGCGCGATCCCGCGTTCACGAACCGCCTGACCGAGCTGCTGCGCGACTACGCCGGCCGCCCGACGCCGCTCTACCTCGCCGAGCGGCTGTCCGAGGCGGCAGGGCGTGCGATCTACCTCAAGCGCGAGGACCTGCTGCACACCGGCGCGCACAAGATCAACAACGCGCTCGGCCAGGCGCTGCTCGCCAAGCGGATGGGCAAGCCGCGCGTGATCGCCGAGACGGGCGCGGGCCAGCACGGCGTGGCCACGGCGACCGCCTGCGCTCTGCTCGACCTCGAGTGCGTCGTCTACATGGGCACCGAGGACATGCGCCGCCAGAAGCCGAACGTCGAGCGGATGGGACTGCTCGGCGCCACCGTGACGCCGGTCGACGCCGGCACGCGCACGCTGAAGGAGGCCTGCTCGGCGGCGATCCGCGACTGGGTCGCCAACGTCGCGACGACGCACTACGTCCTCGGCACCGCCGCCGGCCCGGCGCCGTACCCGGCGCTCGTGCGCGACCTCCAGCGCGTGATCGGCGACGAGGCGCGCGCGCAGCTGCTCGAGCGCGAGGGGCGCCTGCCGCGACGCGTGATCGCGTGCGTCGGCGGCGGCTCGAACGCGATCGGCATCTTCACGCCGTTCGCCGCCGACGTCGACGTCGAGCTGATCGGCGTCGAGGCGGCGGGGGAGGGGCTCGCGAGCGGGCGCCACGGCGCGCCGCTGACGGTCGGCGAGCGCCCGGGGATCCTCCACGGCGCCTACTCGGCGGTGATGCAGGACGCCGAGGGCCAGATCCTCGAAGCGCACTCGATCTCCGCCGGGCTCGACTACCCGGGCGTCGGGCCCGAGCACGCGTGGCTGCGCGACACCGGCCGCGCGCGCTACGAGGCCGTCACCGACGCCGACGCGCTCGCCGCGCTGCAGCAGGTCGCGCGGCTGGAGGGCATCATCCCCGCGCTTGAGTCCTCCCACGCGCTCGCGTGGGTGCTCGCCGACCGCGGCGACTCCGACCTCGACCTCGTCTGCCTCTCGGGTCGCGGCGACAAGGACCTCGCCGAGGTGATCGCTCGCATCGAGCGGGACAGCGCTGCATGACGGGGATGGAGCGGATCGCGCAGGCGTTCGCGACCACCGCCTCCGGCGGCGGTGCCGGCGGCAAGCGCGCCGCGCTGATGCCCTACCTGATGGGCGGCTTTCCCGACCTCGCGACCGCGCGCGCGATCGGCGAGGCGTACGCGGACGGCGGCGCCGACGTGATCGAGCTGGGGATGCCGTTCTCCGATCCGCTCGCCGACGGGCCGGTGATTCACGCCGCCGGCGTCGAGGCGCTGCGCGCCGGCGCGACCGTGGCCGGTGTGCTGGAGCTGGGCGCTGCGCTTGCCCCACGCGTGCCGGTCGTGCTGATGGCCTACGCGAACATCGTTCACGCACGCGGCTTCGAGGCGTTCGCCGCGGCGCTGCGCGAGCACGACGTCAGCGGCCTGATTGTTCCGGACCTGCCGCTGGAGGAGGCGCCCGGATTGCGCGAGGCATGCGACGCGGAGGGGATCGCGCTGGTCCCGCTGGTCGCACCGACGACGCCGGAGGAGCGGCTGGCACGTATCGGGGTGCAGGCGCGCGGCTTCCTCTACGCGGTCTCGGTCGTCGGCACGACCGGCGAGCGCGGCGCGCTCGACGGCGGCCTCGCCGCGTTCCTGCGCCGCGCCGCCGAGGCGTCCGAGGTGCCGGTCGCGGTCGGCTTCGGGATCGCGACGCCCGCACAGGCGGCCGCGGCGGCGGATGCCGGCGCCGCGGGCGTGATCGTCGGCAGCCGCCTCGTGCGCGCCGCCGGGGAGGCGGAGGATCCGGCCGCCGAGGTGCGCGAGCTGGTCGCGGCACTGGCCGAGGCGCTGCGCGCGCCTTCCGCCGAGCCGGTCAGCTAGGATCCCGCCCGTCATGGGACTCGCGTTCACGACGACGCTCGCGCTCTGCCTCTGGGTGGCCCTGTGGGCCGTCGGCACCAAGGGCTTCGACGCCTTCATGCTCACGATCGTGATCGTGCTCGTCGGCGCGACGCTCAAGTCGCTCACGAAGTACCTCCCCGGCGCCTCCGAGTAGGTCTCAGCCGAAGAACGTGCGCGCGATCTCGAGATAGTCGAGATCGACGGTCTTGACGCCCTCGACCTGCTCGAGCGGCACGCTCGTCATGTGCGTACCGTGCAGCGCGACCATCCGACCCGTCTGAGCGGCCATCACGAGGTCGGCGGCGTGGACGCCGTAGCGCGTGGCGAGCAGGCGGTCGGTGGCGGTCGGCGTGCCGCCGCGCTGGACGTGACCGAGGGTGGTGACGCGCACCTCGTAGCCGGTGCGCTCCTCCAGCTCCGCCGCGAGCGCGACGCCGATCCCGCCGAGGCGGGGGTAGCCGTAGCTGTCGCGCTCCTCGGAGGCGCGGATCTGGCGCTGTTCGCCGGAGGCGAATGCGAGCTGCGCCCCCTCGGCGACGACGACGATCGAGAAGTCCTTGCCGCGCTCGTGCCGCCGCGCGATCGCCGCCGCGACCTCCTCGACGGTCAGCTCGAGCTCGGGGATCAGGATCGCGTCGGCGCCGCCCGCGATCCCCGCGAAGACGGCGATCCAGCCGGTGTTGCGGCCCATCACCTCGACGACCATCACGCGGTCGTGCGACTGCGCGGTGGTGTGCAGGCGGTCGATCGCGTCGGTCACGACCTGGACCGCGGTGTCGAACCCGAAGGTGTAGTCGGTGCCGGCGACGTCGTTGTCGATCGTCTTCGGCACCCCGATCACGGGCAGCCCGAGCTCCTCCGAGAGCCGGCGCGTGATCATCATCGTGTGCTCGCCGCCGATCGCGATCACGGCGTCGAGCCGCGCGGGGCCGGCCTGCGCCGCGCGCACCTTCTCGACGCCCTCCGGCTCACGGAACGGGTTGTAGTTCGAGGTCGAGAGGATCGTGCCGCCGAGGTGCAGGATCCCGGAGACCGTCTTCTGGTCGAGCGGCATGTGGTCGCGCTCGGCGAGGCCGCGATAGCCGCGGCGCAGGCCGATCGGCTCGTGGCCGTGCGCGAGCAGTCGCCGCGCCGCCGCGCGGATGACCGCATTGAGCCCGGGACAGTCGCCCCCCGCCGTAAGGATGCCGACGCGCATCCTCTCTCAGCCTAGTGGCTTAGAATCGCCGCCGTTGTCCGGTCGTGCACTCATCCGCGTCGCCGCGGCCGCTGCTGCGCTCGCGTTGGTCGCGACCGGCTGCGGCAGCTCCCGCAAGCGCGACGAAGAGCGGATCCGCGGCTCGCGCCTGACGATTTACGGCTCTGTTCCGCTTGAGGGACCCGACCGCGCGGCAGCTGCCGACGTCGCGCGCGGCGAGCGCCTCGCGCTGGCGCAGGCCGGCGGGCGGGTCGGCCGCTACGACGTTCGCCTCGTCACGCTCGATGCCGCGACGCCGAAAGCCCGCGGCTGGGATCCGGCGCAGATCTCGCAGAACGCGCGCCGCGCCGCGAACGATCAGGCGGCGATCGCCTATCTCGGCGAGCTCGACAACAACTCCTCGGCGATCTCGATCCCGTTGCTGAACGAGGCCGGGATCCTCGAGGTCAGCCCGCTCGACACGGCGATGGCGCTGACGACGCACAGCCGCGCGGTAGCCGGCTCGCCCGAGCGCTATTACCCGAACCTGCGCGAAGCGGGGCGGACGTTTGCGCGCCTCGTGCCGAACGACCGCGTGCAGGCCGCGGCGCTGGTGCAGTACATGGCCGGGGAGGGCGTGCGGCGGGTCGCGCTGCTCGTCGATGAGGACACGACCGCCCTCGCGCTCGCCGAGGTCGTGCGGGCGGGTCTGCCGGAGGCGGGCATCACGCTGGCCGCCGACGAGGCGGTGGACGGCGATGCACGAGATCACCGGGACCTCGTGCAGCGCGTGCTCGCGCAGCGGCCTGACGCGGTGCTCTACGCGGGCGGAGCGCACGATCTGCGCGTCCGCGTCGACACCGAGCGGCTGTGGCGCGAGCTCGCCGCGGCCGATCCGGGGTTGAAGCTGTTCGCACCTGACACCCTCGCCGATCCGCGCTTCCTGAGCGCGATCGGTGCGGCGGGGGAGGAGACCTACGTCACGCGCCCGGTGCTCGCGCTGTCCGCCTATCCGCTGCCGGCGCGCCGCTTCGCACGCACGTTCGCCGCTCGCTACGGTGCACGCCCGGCGCCCGAGGCGCTCTACGGCTACGAGGCGATGCGCGCAGTGCTCGCGGCGACGTATTCCGCCGCGCGCAAGGCTCGCACCGGAACGCTCACCCGCGCGGCGATCGTGCGCGCGTTCTTCGCCCTTCGCACGCACGATGGCGTCCTCGGCCGGTATACGATCGATGCCCACGGCGACTCGTCACTGACGAGGTACGGCGCCTACCGCGTGGTCGGCGGGGCGCTTCGGTACGTGCGCGCGCTCGCCGGCTGACGCACCGATCTCTGACCCTGGTCTGGTCGACCGTCACGCCAGGGCCGAGCGCAGCGCCTCGTCGAGGTCGGCGTGCTTGAACGTGTGACCGAGCGCCAGCGCGCGGGCGGGCACCGCGCGCTGGCCGGTCGTGACGATCTGCTCCATGTCGCCGTAGAGCAGCTTCATCGCCAGGCGCGGCACCGGCGCGACAGCGGGCCGGTGCAGTGCGCGCCCGAGCGCCTTCGAGAAGTCGCGGTTGGTGGCGGGCGCGGGCGCCGTCGCGTTGATCGGGCCGCTCCAGGCCGAGCCGTCGAGCGCGGCGAGATAGAGGCCGACGAGGTCGTCGACGTGGATCCACGGCATGTACTGCAGGCCGCCGGCGACCGGGCCGCCGACGCCGGCGCGGAAGGGCGGCAGCATCTTCGCCAGCGCGCCGCCGCTCGGATCGAGCACGACGCCTGTGCGCAGCGCCGTGACGCGCATCCCGAGCTGCTCGGCCGCGCGCGCGGCGTCCTCCCACGCGACGCAGACCGCTGCGAGGAAGTCGCGGCCCGGCGGCGTCGCCTCGTCGACGTACTCGTCGCCGTGGGGGCCGTAGTAGCCGACCGCTGAGGCGCAGACGAGCACGGCGGGACGCGGCTCGGCGGCGCGCAGGCCGGCGACGAGGTTGGCGGTGCCGAGCGTGCGGCTCGAGCGGATGCGCTCCTTCGCCTCGGCACTCCAGCGCTGTGCGACGGGCTCGCCGGCGAGATGGACGACGCCGTCGCGGCCGGCGAGGGCGTCGGCTGGGGCGGGGTCCGCGAGCGGGTCCCACGCCGCCGCGTCGACGCCGAGCTTCGCGCTCGCACGCGCGGGGTCGCGCGAGAGGACGGTGACCTCCTCGCCGCGGGCCGTGAGCGCTGCGACGAGCTTCGTCCCGATCAGTCCGGTCGCTCCTGTGAGCGTCACCCGCATGCGCACAGCCTACGAGCCGAGGCGCACGCCTCTGCGCCTTGGCGCGTCGGCGTTCGCTGAGCGAAGCTCAGGCCGCGCCGATGTGCAGCTCGTCGCCCGCGGCGAAGCCGACCTCGTTGCCCGCGGCAGCTTCGCCGCTCGCGCGCGCCTGGTCGGCGACCGCCGCCGCCACCGCGGGGGCGACGTCGCGGTTGAAGACCGACGGGATCACGTAGTCCTCGCGCAGCTCGTCCTCGGGCACGATCGCGGCGATCGCGTGCGCGGCGGCCATCTTCATCCCCTCGGTGATGTGCGCGGCGCGCACGTCGAGCGCACCGCGGAAGATGCCGGGGAAGCACAGCACGTTGTTGATCTGGTTCGGATAGTCCGAGCGGCCGGTCGCCATGATGCGCACGTGCGCCGCCGCCTCCTCGGGCGTGACCTCGGGGTTCGGGTTCGCCATCGCGAAGACGATCGGGTCCGGGCGCATCCGCGCGAGCGCCTCCGGGGGCATTACCCGCGCGCCCGAGAGACCGATGAAGAGGTCCATCCCGTCGATGACGTCGGCGGGGCGACCGTCGCGGCGCTCGGGGTTCGTCGTCTCGGCGTACCAGCGCTTCATCGCGTTCATCGAGCCGTCGAGGTAGTCGGGACGCTGCGTGTGCACGGCGCCGCGCGAGTCGCAGCCGACGATCTCCGTCACGCCCGCGGCCAACAGGATCTTCGTGACCGCGACGCCGGCGGCGCCGAGCCCGACGACGAGCACGCGCATGTCCTCCAGCCGGCGGCCGGTCAGCTTCGCCGCGTTCAGCAGCGCGGCGAGCACGACGACCGCGGTGCCGTGCTGGTCGTCGTGGAAGACGGGGATGTCGAGCTCGGCCATCAGGCGGTCCTCGATCTCGAAGCAGCGTGGCGCGGAGATGTCCTCGAGATTGATGCCGCCGAACGTGGGGGCGAGCGCCTTGACGATCGCGACGATCTCGTCCGGGTCCTTCGTGTCGAGGCAGATCGGGAACGCGTCGACGCCGGCGAACTCCTTGAACAGCATCGCCTTGCCCTCCATCACCGGCATCGCGGCGGCGGGGCCGATGTCGCCGAGGCCGAGCACGGCCGTGCCGTCGGAGACGACGGCGACCGTGTTGCGCTTGATCGTGTACTGGAAGGCCTTGTCCGGGTCCGCCTCGATCGCCTTGCAGACGCGCGCCACGCCCGGCGTGTAGGCCATCGAGAGGTCGTCGCGCGTCTTCAGCGGGATCTTGTTGCGCTGCTCGATCTTGCCGCCGACGTGCAGCAGGAACGTGCGGTCCGTCGTGTCGAGCACGCGCGCGCCGTCGAGTCCTTCGATTGCGCCGGTGATCGCGGACCACGCCGACTCGTCGACGCAGAGCGCCGTGATGTCCCGCACGGTGCGCCCGTCGTCGATCGCGACGAGGTCGACGGCGCCGATCGTCCCGCCCGCCTCGCCGATCGCGCTTGCTACGCGGCCGAGCATCCCCGGGCGGTCCGCGATCTCGACGCGGATCGTGAGGCTGTATTGGGCGCTCGGCGTGGTGGTCATGGCTGGACAGTCCTGGATCGAGTTGCGGAACGACCGCGATTATATTGCCACCAACCGGTTCGCGCATTCCACATCGTGGAAACAATCGGGGGGCCCGCAACCGCGCCGCGCCGAGCCCTACAGTTCCCAGCCGTGGCGACGAGCGATGGGACCGCGCACGACGAGCTGTTCCTGATCGACGGCAACTCGCTGGCCTACCGCGCCTTCTTCGCGCTCCCGGAGTCGATCGCGACCTCGACCGGCTTTCCGACGAACGCGATCTTCGGCTTTGCCTCGATGCTCGTGAAGATCCTCACCGAGTACGGCCCGAAGGCGACGATCGTCGCCTGGGATCGCGGCCACTCGGGCCGCAAGGAGGTCTACCCCGAGTACAAGGCGCAGCGCTCCTCGCGGCCGGACCTGTTCATGCAGCAGTGGCCGCATCTCGAGCCGCTCGTGGAGGCGTTCGGCTACGGGAACATCTCCGTCGAGGGCTACGAGGCCGACGACGTGATCGCCTCGATCGCCGAGCGCGCGAAGGCGGCCGGGGTGCCGGTGATGGTCGTGACCGGCGACCGCGACTCGTTCCAGCTCGTCGACGACGGCGTGCAGATCATGGCGACCGCGCGCGGCATCACCGAGACGAAGCTCTACAACCGCCAGGGCGTGATCGACCGCTATGGCATCCCGCCGGAGCTCGTGCCGGACTTCATCGGCCTCAAGGGCGACACCTCCGACAACATCCCCGGCGTCCCCGGGATCGGCGACAAGACCGCCGCCCAGCTGCTGCAGCAGTACGGGACGCTCGAGGACGTGCTCGAGCGCGCCCCCCAGGAGATGAAGCCCTCCAAGCGGCGCGAGAACCTGATCGCGCACGCCGAGGACGCGCGCGTCTCCAAGCGCCTGGCGACGATGGTGCGCGACGTCCACGTCGACATCGACGTCGCGGCGTTCGTCAGCGCCGAGCCCGACCGCTCGCGGCTGCGCGAGGTCTTCCGCGAGTTCGAGCTGCGCGACCCGCTGCGGCGTCTCGAGGAGGCGCTCGGGAGCGCCGAGGAGGCGGCGCCGCGACCGCAGGCCGAGCGGGCGCTGCGCGTGCGCGTGCGCGCCGGCGCGCCGGCCGCGCTCGCGAGCGTGGAGCCGACCGACGCGGAGCTGGCGCTCGCGGCGCGCCCGCCGGAGACGCCCGAGGACGCACTCTTCGGCGCCAGCGAGCTGTGGCGCTTCGGCGCCTACGCCGGCGGGCCGGAGGCGCTCGCAGGGGAGTGCGGCGGCCCGGGCGAGCTGGCGCCGCCGGTCGGCGAGCGACCCGTGCTCGCACACGACGCCAAGGCGCTCGGCGAGGTGCCGGCGCGGCTCGCGCACGACACGCTGATCGCCGCCTACCTGCTCGACCCGGCGCGTCGCTCCTACCCGCTGCAGGAGCTGTGCGAGGAGCGCGGGCTCGGCGCCGACGTCGAGGACGCGACCGCGGCCGACGCCGTGCTCGTCCACGCGCTCGCCGCCGCGCAGCGGCCCCAGATCGCCGAGCGCGGGCTGCGCGAGCTGCTGCACGAGGTGGAGCTGCCGCTCGTGCGCGTGCTGCGCGAGATGGAGGTCGCGGGGCTGAAGCTCGACACCGCGCGGCTCGCCGCGATCCGCACGCGCGTGCTGGAGGAGGCAGGGGAGCTCGAACGCGAGATCTGGGAGCTGTGCGGCACCGAGTTCATGATCGGCTCGCCGCAGCAGCTCGCCGAGGTGCTGTTCGTCAAGCTCGGCCTGTCGAAGAAGCGCCGCGGCAAGACGGGCTTCTCGACCGACGCGCGCGTGCTGCAGTCGATTCGCTCCGAGCACGAGGTGATCCCCAAGATCGAGCGCTGGCGCGAGCTGACGAAGCTCGCCTCCACCTACCTCGACGCGCTGCCGGCGCTGATCGATCCGGCCGACGGGCGGCTGCACACGACCTTCAACCAGGTGACGGCCGCGACGGGGCGGCTCTCCTCGATCAACCCGAACCTGCAGAACATCCCGATCCGCACCCCGCTCGGGCGCGAGATCCGCGCCTGCTTCGTCGCCGAGCCCGGCAACGTGCTGGTGAGCGCCGACTACTCGCAGGTCGAGCTGCGGGTGCTCGCCCACATCGCCGGCGAGGAGGTGCTGAAGGACATCTTCCGCCGCGGCGAGGACGTCCACACCGCCACGGCCGCGGCGATCCTGGGCGTGGAGCCGGAGCAGCTCGACTCCGGCTCGCGCTCGAAGGCGAAGATGGTCAACTACGGGATCGTCTACGGCCTCTCCGCCTTCGGCCTCTCCGACCGTCTGCAGATACCGCGCGAGGAGGCGCAGGAGTTCATCGACCGCTACCTCGACGGCTTCCCGGCCGTGAAGGCGTTCATCGCGACGACGATCGAGCAGGCGACCGAGCTGGGGTACGTGACGACGCTGCTCGGCCGCCGCCGGCAGATCCCGGAGCTGCGCGCGCGCAACTTCCAGGTGCGCCAGCTCGGCGAGCGGCTCGCTGTCAACACCGTCATCCAGGGCACCGCGGCCGACGTGATCAAGGTGGCGATGGTGCGTGCCGAGCACGCCCTGCACGAAGGCGGACTGGCGACGCGGCTGATCCTGCAGATCCACGACGAGCTGCTGTTCGAGGGGCCGGCCGCGGAGGCCGAGCGCGCGCAGGAGATCGTCTGCCGCGAGATGGTCGGCGCGCTGGAGCTCGATCCGCCGCTCGTGGTGGACGCCGACGTCGGCCCGAACTGGCTGGAGGCGAAGTGAGCGCATCGGCACCCGTCCCGACTCCTGCAGCGCCCAAGCAGGCCGGGCCGCCCCAATTCAGCGCGCGCATCATCCTGCGCACGGTCCTGATCGTGGTGCTCGCGGCGCTGGGCATCTACCTGATCTACCGGCTGAGAACCCCGATCAGCTGGCTCGTGATCGCGACGTTCCTGGCGATCGCGCTGTCGGGGCCCGTGAACCTGCTGCACCGCCACATGCCGCGCGGGCTGGCGATCCTCGTCGCCTACCTCGGCCTGATCCTGATCCCGATCGGGATCGCCGCGCTCGTGATCCCGCCGCTCGTGCGCGAGCTGACGAAGCTCGCCGACAACGCGCCCCAGTACGTCAACGACGCGCAGAACTGGCTCAACCACAACCACACGCTGCACAAGCTCGACCAGCAGTACCACATCGGCGCGCAGCTCGAAAAGAAGGCCAACACGCTGCCGACGCACATCGGCGACGCCGCCTCGGCGCTCTCGACGGTCGGCAGCACGATCGTCGGCTCGCTGTTCGCCGCGTTCAACATCCTCGTGCTCAGCATCTTCATGGTCGCCAGCGGCCGCCGCTGGGTTGACCGCTCGATCGCGTTCGCGCGCCCCGAGCACGCGCCGCGGATCCAGCGCGCGGTCGACCGCATCGGGATCGCGGTCGGCAACTACGTCGGCGGAGCGCTGTTCCAGGCGACGGTCGCGGGCGTGACGACGTTCATCGTGCTGACGATCCTCGGCACGCCGTTCGCCGCGCCGCTGTCGGTGGTCGTCGCGCTGTTCGACCTGATCCCGCTCGTCGGCGCGACGCTCGCGGCGGTGATCGTGGGGGTCGTCACGATCTTCGGCGACTTCCCGATCGACACGATCGTGTGGGCGATCTGGGCGGTCGTCTACCAGCAGATCGAGAACACGTTGATCCAACCGCAGATCCAGAAGCGGGCGGTCGAGATCCACCCCTTCGGCGTGCTGGTCTCGGTGCTGTTCGGCGCCACGCTGTTCGGCATCTTCGGCGCGTTGCTCGCGATCCCCTTCGCCGCCTCGCTCCAGATCGCGCTGCGCGAGTGGTGGGAGTACCGCCAGTCTGCGGCTGTGGAGCTGCCGCCCGGCGTGGAGCGCCCGGACCCGCCTCCACCATCGGAGGACGAGCCGCCGGCGAAGATCGAGTTGCCGCCGGGCCTCGATCCAGGCGGGTAGCGGGCGCTACCAGCGCAGGCGCCCGGCGGCGGCGAGCGCCTCGGCGAGCGTGGCGTTGGTGGCGATCGCCGTGGCGTGGGCGCCGTCGCGAATCGCGGCGAGCGCCGGCGCGCCCGCACCGGCACGCGCGCGCCAGCCGCCCGCGATGCTGCGCGAGGCGGCGGCGAGGGCGCCGAGGCCGTCGGCGTCGAGGAAGGCGGCGAAGTCCTCCGGGCGCCCGCCCTGGGCGCCGAGGCCGGGCACGAGCAGGTAGGCGCGCGGCATCAGCGCACGCAGCACCGGCGCCTGCTCGGGGTAGGTGAGGCCGGTGACGGCGCCGACGTCGGCGTAGCCGCGCGCGCCGACGCCGGCGGCGCCGAGCTCGTCGACCATCGCCGCGACGCGCTCGTGCAGAAGGCCGCCGTCCGCGTCGCCGATCGGTGCGTCCTGCAGCTCGCCGGAGCCGGGGTTGCTCGTGCGCACGAGCACGAACAGGCCCTTTCCGAACGTGCGCGCGACGTCGATCATCGGCTCCAGCGACTCCGGCCCGAGGTAGGGGCTGACGGTGACCGCGTCGGCGTCGTGGACCGGCAGCTCGCGGCCGTCGATCCGCACCCGCCCGAGCGCGGCGGCGGCATACGCGGCCATCGTGTTGCCGATGTCGCCGCGCTTGGCGTCCTCGATCACGAGCAGGCCGGCGGCGCGCGCGTGCGCCTCGACACGCTCGAGCGCCGCGACGCCGGCCGAGCCGAGCGCCTCGAAGAAGGCCGACTGCGGCTTGACGGCGGGGACCAGCTCGGCGACGCCGTCGACCACGGCCGTCGCGAAGGCCTCGACGGCGCGCGCGGCGTCCGCCAGGTCCGTCGCGCCGTCGAGCAGCTCGGGCGGCAGCTCGCGCAGGTCGGGATCGAGCCCGACCACGAGATGGCTGCGCGTCGCCTCGACGCGCTCGATCAGCCGGTCGGCGAAGTGGGGGGAGGGGGCCATCGGGCGGCGAGTCTAGCGGCAGCGGGACTGGTGCTCAGCGAACTCCAACTATGTAGCTTGCCGGGCTACAAATCGGTAGCCCGACCGGCTACACTAGCTCGCAATGGCACTCAATCCGTTCGTCTGGGATCGCCCGCTGGAAGACCCGGCCAAGATCGTCGGCATGGACGACTTCGCATGCGAGATCGCGCTGATCTTGAAGGCTTCGACGAACGTGGCGATCTTCGGTCCCCGCGATACGGGGAAGTCGACCTTCCTCACCGCGCTCACCCGCGAGCTGGCGCTTCAGCACGAGCAAGACGCGCCTCCGCACACCGTGGTTCGCGTCGACCTCAAGCGTGCGCTCTCGATCCCCGCCTTCATCGCGTGCGTCGACGACGCGTTGCGCGCCCATCCGGAGCACGCCGTACGTCGCGCCGCCGCCCGTGAGCTCGAGGTGCTGGAGCGAGAGCTCGGCTTCGACCTCAAGCTGCTGAAGGGCAACGTCCGTCGCGGCACCCGTCAGCCGAGCGGAGCCGAGGAGTTGCTGCACGCGCAGTTGCGCTCGCTGACGCGGCTGGCGAGTCATGTGGTCGTCTGCTTCGACGAGTTTCAACGGTTGAACCGCTGTCCAGGCGAGCCACTCGCGATCATCGGCTCTGCGCTGATGGGCACTGGGCAGGGGAACACGTCGGTGCTGTTCACGGGGTCGATTCGCGAGTACCTCGAACTGCTGCTCAACAACAGCCGCGAGCCGCTCTTCAACCAGGTGACGAAGAAGCGCCTTCCGACGATCGGCTCGGCGGACTTCCACGAATGGCTTGCCTTCCAGTTCGAAGCGACCGGGCGGCGGATAGAGGAGAGCGCGCTCGATCACCTGCTCGCGATCAGCGAGGCGCATCCCAAGCGGACGCAGCAGCTGGCGTGGGGGGCATGGCTGCGAGGGGCTCGCCACGCCGTCGCGGTCGACGACGTGCAGAGGGCCTTCGAGGAGCTGATGGACGACCAGCAAGCGGACTTCGCGGTGCTCGAGGAGATGCTGGCGAACGGCGAGGAGCAGGAGGCGACGGAGCGCAAGGCGCTCTATCTGCTCGCCGACCATGCCGGCGAGGGCCTTGCGAGTCGCGCGCTCGCAGAGCGGTACGGCCTTGGCGCCCACACGGCCGCCGGGAAGGCGATGCCTCGTTTGGCGCGTCGCGGCCTCGTAGAGCAGGTCGGCGGCGGTCGCTGGCGGATCATCGATCCGTTCCTGGCCGAATGGCTGCGGCGGAACTCCCCGTTCGCCATCGGCGCCTAGCTCAGAACCGGGTTGGCCGGCGAGCCAGTCCGACTACGATCCGCGCGTGTCGAGCGGAGCGCAGACCCGGCTCGCGAGCGCGTGGGAGCGCGCCGCGCTCGTCGTGGACGAGGACAGCATCGAGCTGTGGGACGCCGACGTCGTCTCCGACGACCCGCTCGGGTTCACCGACACGAAGCCGTATCGCGAGCGCCTCGCGGAGGCGCGCGAACGGACGGGGCTGGGCGAGGCCGTCCTGACCGGCCGAGCGACGCTGGACGGGCGGCCGCTCGTCATCGTCGCGGGCGAGTTCGGCTTCCTCGGCGGCAGCGTCGGCGTGGCGACGAGCGAGCGGATCGCGCGCGCGTTCGAACGCGCCGTCGAGCAGCGGCTCCCGCTCGTCGCGCTGCCGGCCTCGGGCGGCTCGCGGATGCAGGAGGGGACGCTCGCGGTCGTGGGGATGGCGAAGCTCGCGGCCGCAGCCGGCCGTCTGCGCGCCGCGGGACTGCCGTATGTCGTGTGCCTGACCGATCCGACGACGGGCGGCGCGCTCGCCTCGTGGGGGTCGCTCGGCAGCGTCACGTTCGCGCTGCCGGGCGCGCTGCTCGGCTTCGCCGGACCGCGGGTGGTGGAATTGATGACGGGCGCGGCGCTGCCGGAGGGGGTGCAGCGGGCCGAGAGCCTGCTCGCCCATGGGTTGATCGACGACGTGGTCGCACCGGACGAGCTGCGAGGGCGGGTCGGGCGGGTGCTGTCGGTGGCCGGTGCGCGCTCCGCTCCCGCCAAGCGGGTTGCCGCCGCGTCGCCGGAGGGCATCGAGGGGGGAGACGCCTGGGCTTCGCTGCAGCTTGCACGCCGGCTCGACCGACCGGGCGCCTCGGAGGTGCTCGCCTCCCTCGCTGACTCCGTGACAAAGCTGCGCGGCGACCGCGCGGGCCATGCCGACGACTCCGCCTGCGTCGCCGCGCTCGCGCGCGTGAGCGGTCATCCGTGCGTGGTGGTCGGCCAGCGGCGCGCCGCGGACGGCGCGCCCGGCGCGATGAACGCCGCCGGCTATCGCAAGGCCCGCCGCGCGATGGCGCTCGCCGCCGAGCTGCGGCTCGCGCTCGTGACGATCGTCGACACTCCCGGCGCGGAGCTGAGCGCCGAGGCCGAGCAGGGCGGGCTCGCGGGCGAGATCGCGGGCTGCCTGGCGGACATGGCAGCGCTGCCCGTCCCGACGCTCGCGCTGCTGATCGGCGAGGGCGGCTCCGGCGGAGCGCTCGCGCTGCTCGCCGCCGATCGCGTCGTCGTCGCGGAGCACGCCTCGCTCGGCGTCATCGCGCCGGAGGGCGCCTCCGCGATCCTTCACCACGACCTCGATCACGCGGCTGAGCTGGCCGCGAGCCAGGGCGGCGCGTCGTGGGACCTGCTCGCGGCGGGGATCGCCGACCGGCTCGTGCCCGAGCCGCGACCCGGTGCGTTCCTCGATGACCTCGGCGCGATCGTCTCCTCGGAGCTCGCCGCCCTCACAGCGCGTGATCCGTCCGAGCGCCTCGCCGCCCGCCAGGCGCGCTGGCGCGGCATCGGCTGACTTCGTCACGAAACAGCCGACGATCTGCGTCGTCTGGCGCTCATTTCATCGATCGGGCACGGGCTCTCGCCTACGGTCGTAAGCCGTGCCATCACTTGAGGACATCACCTACGAAGCCGGCCGTCACGCCCTCTTCGACCAGGAGGCATTCGTCGCGGGAATCCGCCAGCGGACCGGGACATTGCTCGCGGCGCACGCTCTCCTCGCGTCGTTCCTGGGCGCGGCGAGCATCGGCGCGCGCGGTTTCGATGCATGGGGCTGGGTCGCGCTCGCCGCGCTCGTGCTTGGTCTGGTCGTCGCGGCCGTGCTGCTCGCGCCGTGGGATCTCACGTTCGCCGCCGATGCGCGCAGCGTGTACGACCGCTTGTATGAGCAAGCTGCCGCCGACAGGGCGACCGGCGCGACTCACTGGTTGGTCGCCGCCGCCTACGGATACCAGGATCTGCACAGGATGAACCTGCGCAAGGTTCGGCGGATGTCCCGGATGTCGGGTCTACTCGGTCTCTTGATGGTCATTCAAACGCTTACCTGGATCGTCGATCTGGCTCTGTAGACTGGCCGTATGAGCGCTCCCCTCACTCCACCCGATCAGATCAAACCGATGCCGACCTCGGTGGGCATCGCCGAGCTTCGCGGCTCAGCCGAAGACACCCTTCGGGCAAGGGCAGTCCGCGAGGAGCGCATCCGCAAGCTCGCCTTCTGGCGGCGCTTCAAGCGGCAGCGGTAGCGACGCGCCGCTCGGCATGCGTCGCGCCATGGGGCCCGCCGAGCGCGAACGAAGGGTGGGCCACGTTCAGGTAGTGGCCGAAGGACCAGTTCACGAACCGCTTCGCGGTCATCGCGCGCAGCCCGACGCCGAGCGCCCGCGGCGGGATGCGGGGGATCGCTCTCTGCACGCGCAGCATCGAGTCGAACGGGAACTGGTGGCTGGCGCTGAAGGCGTGATAGCGGGCGAGCGCCTCGTTGCGCGTGCGCGTGCCGTCGAGCACGGAGCGCAGCTCGCGTCCGACCGCCAGCCCGAAGTACAGCGCGGTGCGGATCCCCTCCGCCGTCAGCGGCAGGCAGTGACCGGCGGAGTCGCCGGCGAAGAAGATCCCGTCCTCGGTCGCGGGCCGCAGCGCGTGCGGGATCCAGTTGCCCTGGAAGCGCACCGCGTCGGCACGGAGATCCTCAGCAAGGCGGACGGTGGGCTCCTTGACGTGGAAGCGGGGGTCGAAGGAGCCGACGCCGATGCGGACCTCGTCGCCCGCCGGGAAGCTCCAGCCGTAGCCGGCCGGCACATAGGTGCGGTCGATCCACACCTCCAGCTCCGCGCGCCCGCCGCCCGGGTGCACCTCCAGCCCGCGCGAGAGCAGCGCGTCAGGCGGCTGGATCGCGGTCGCGTTCGACAGCACGCGTCGCCAGCCGAGGCCGTCGACGATCAGCGGGGCGGTCAGGTCGCCGCGGTCGGTGTGGACCGTGTCGCCGGTGCGCCCGTCGACCTTCGCGGTCTCGAACTCGGCGTCGCCCTGCTCGCGCAGCAGCGCGCAGAGCGTGCGGTAGTCGAACGTCGAGAACGTCCACGGCAGCCGGTAGCGGACCGTCGTGTGCGGCGTGTGCATCACGAGCTCGGGGAACGTCTGCTGGCAGGCGTCCATCAGCCCGAGCGCCTCGAGCCACCCGGTCGGGATCCCGCAGGCGGAGGTCTGGCGCTCGCCGACCTCGTAGCGGTCGATCATCAGCACGCGCGCGCCGCTGCCGGCCAGCTCGCGTGCGACGGCAAGGCCGGCGAAGCTCGCGCCGCAGATCAGGACGTCGGCGTCGCGGTTGAGCGGCGTGCGCTCCGCGCCGCGCTTCGTTGCACGCGTCGGCATTGAGCGGATCATACGAGCACGCACCGGTCCTCGGACCCATGGCCCCGGCGGTCACCCTGGATATTGCGACTCAGGTAACCTCTTGCGGCTGATCTCTGCTCCCTACCGGTACCCCTATGTCCACCTCCGCCGACCCTCAGACTGACGCCAAGATCGTCGAAGGCTCCAACGGCCTGCTGCTCGAGATCGACGGCAAGATCGTCCCCAACTACGACGCCACGCTCACCCCGTTCGAAGAGGGTGACGTCGTCACCGGCAACGTCGTCCGCATCGACAAGGACGAGGTGCTGGTCGACATCGGCTACAAGTCCGAGGGCGTCATCCCCGCCAACGAGCTCTCGATCCGCAAGTCGGTCGACCCGAAGGACGAGGTCGAGATGGGCGAGGAGGTGGACGCGCTCGTCCTGACGAAGGAAGACCAGGACGGACGCCTGATCCTCTCCAAGAAGCGCGCGCGCTTCGAGAAGGCCTGGCGCCGCATCGAAGCGGCCGCCGAGTCCGGGGAGCCGGTCGACGGCACCGTCATCGAGGTGGTCAAGGGCGGCCTCATCATCGACCTCGGGGTGCGCGGCTTCCTGCCCGCCTCGCTCGTCGACATCCGCCGCGTGCCGCACCTGGACGAGTACCTGAGCCAGACGATCGAGTGCAAGGTCATCGAGCTGAATCGCTCGCGCAACAACGTCGTGCTCTCGCGCCGCGCCGTGCTCGAGGAGCAGCGCCGCGAGGACCGCGAGCGGATCCTCGACCGCCTGCAGCCGGGCATGGTCGTCGACGGGACGATCTCGAACATCGTCGACTTCGGCGCGTTCGTCGACCTCGACGGGATCGACGGCCTGATCCACATCTCCGAGCTCTCGTGGTCGCACGTCAACCACCCGAGCGAGATCCTCAACATCGGCGACACCGTCAACGTGAAGGTGCTCGACATCGATCGGGACAGGCAGCGCATCTCCCTGGGCCTGAAGCAGACGCAGGAGGATCCGTGGCAGCGCGTCGTCGACACGTACAACGTCAACGACGAGCTGGCGGGCAAGGTGACGAAGGTCGTCACGTTCGGCGCGTTCGTGGAGATCCTCGACGGCGTCGAGGGTCTCGTGCACATCTCCGAGCTGGCCCAGCACCACGTCGAGAACCCGCGCGAGATCATCCAGCCGGGTGACGAGGTGAAGGTCAAGATCCTCGAGATCGACTCCGAGCGCCGGCGGCTCTCGCTCTCGATCAAGCGCGTCGAGGGCCAGGTGCTCCCGCGTCGCGTGCTCGACGGCGAGGAGGGCGAGGCGAGCGGAGACCTCGACGACATGCCGGAGCTGGGCTTGTCGGAGGACGTCTTCACCGAGGGCGATGCCGCTCCGGCGGCGGAGCCCGAGGCGCCTGCGGTCGAGGCGCCGGACGCCGAGCCTGCCGCCGAGCCCGAGGTCGAGGCGGCGCCTGCCGTCGAGGAGCCCGCCGTGGCCGAGGAGCCCGCTGCGGAGGCGGCGCCTGCCGAGGAGCCTGCTCCCGCCGAGGAGGCGCCCGCGCCGGAGGCCGCGACCGAGCCAGCGGCAGCCGAGGCTGACGAGCCCGCACCGGCGCAGGAGCCGGCTGCGGACGAGACGCCCTCGCAGGCGTAGGTATCTCCTGACGGGTTCACCCGTCCCGTTCGTTGGACTGACCGGCGGCATCGCCGCCGGCAAGTCCACCGCGCTCGCCGCGCTCGAACGGCTCGGCGCGGCCGTGCTCTCCACCGACGCCGTCGTGCACGAGCTGTACGCCTCGCCCGAGGTGCGCGAGCTCGTCGTCGCGCACTGGGGCGAGGACGTCGCGCCCGACGGAGAGGTCGACCGCGCCGCTGTCGCCGCGCGCGCGTTCGCAGCGCCGGAGGAGCGCGCCTGGCTGGAGGGGGTGCTGTGGCCGCGCGTCGGCGCGCGCATCGCGGCCTGGCGCGAGCAGGTGCTCGCGCAGGCTCCGCCGCCGCCCGCCGCGGTGATCGAGGTGCCGCTGCTGTTCGAGTCCGGCATGGACGCCGCCTGCGACGCGACGCTCGCGATCGTCGCGCCCGAGCCGTTGCGCGAGCAGCGCGCCGGCGCGCGCGGACACGCCGCCGTCGGCGAGCGGACCGCACGCCAGCTCTCCGCAGGGGAGAAGGCCGCGCGCGCCACCTACGTCGTCGTCAACGACGGCAGTGTCGAGCAGCTCGAGCTGAGGCTGTCGGAGGTTCTTGCAAAGCTGAGCGGATGAGCACGCGCACGACACAGCTCCAGGTCGCGCGCCGTCGCGCCGCCCGCAGGCGCGCGACGCGGCGCCGCCGGCAGGCGGTCATGCTGCTCGCGTTCGCCGCGATCGTCGGGCTCGGCGCCCTGGCGCTGAAGCCGCTCTTCACCCACGCGGTGCGCGACCTTTCGCTGCCGCTGCGCCACGAGGCGACGATCCGCGAGCAGGCGCGCGCCAAGCGGCTCGACCCGGCGCTCGTCGCCGCGGTCATCTACGCCGAGTCGAAGTTCAACGACTCGACCTCCTCAGCGGGCGCGCTCGGTCTGATGCAGCTGCTGCCCTCGACCGCGCACTTCATCGCGCAGCGCACCGGCGGCTCGCGCTTCACGACGCAGGACCTCTCCACGCCGGAGATCAACATCGCCTACGGCAGCTGGTACCTGCGCTACCTGCTCGACCGCTACGCCGGCGACGAAGTGCTCGCGCTCGCCGCCTACAACGGCGGCGAGACGAACGTCAACCACTGGCTCGCCGACGCCCGCTCACGCGGCGAGCGCCTCGGCGTCGAGGGCATCCCCTTCGCCGAGACGCGCGCCTACGTCCAGCGCGTGCTGGAGGCCCGGCAGGAGTACGCGCGGACGTACCCCGAGGCGTTGGGGATTCACTAGTCTCGAATCGCGATAAACGCTGATGGCTCTCAGGCGAGACTCAGGTAGTCGCCAGCCCGCTGGGCTCGCGAGGAGCGGTGCAGCGACAACAGGTTGACTGCCGGTCGTCCTCGCTCTATATTGGTCGTGGTCGTGCTTGGGGGAGATGAGCGCCGCAACGATTGTCGTTACGCTCGCGGCGTCCAACTATGACGTAAACGTTGCAGTTAAGTTGTCCGAGCGTGGTGGGAGCCAATATGACTCAGTCCGTTCGTTTGATGTTCGGTGCGTGGGTAGCGGTCATCGCGGTTGCGATGGTCGCGACGCCGGCGCTTGCGCTAAGAAGCCTTCAGGCTTCGAACCCCGGTGCTGCGCAGAGCACCGGGGTGAGAGTCAGCTTTGAAGAAGAAGGTGGATTCTTGAGAAGCGTGTGCGAAGGGGTTACGCTGAGAGGGGAACTCAGCGAAAGAGTAGCCAAGACCGTGGGAGCAGCGATCGGAACGATCACGGAAGGTAGAACAACGGGCTGCAGAGCGTTCGGCTTCGTTGAAGCTACGGTCACGGTGGAAGCGACAGCAGCAAGACCGTTCAGAGCAACGTATAGCTCGATACTAGGTACGCTACCGGCAATAGTCGGGGCGCTAATGCTCACTGAAGGCGTAAAATTCACGATAGTAGTCGGCGGCAGAACGTGTAGATACGAAGGCAGAGCAGGGTTCCTAGTGTCAGTTGCGAGAGGGACGTTTGAAAGCGGTTCGATACTAGCTGAACCCAAAATTAGAATCTTGGTTGGGAGCTCGAGAGAATGCCCGAGCGAAGGCTCAATCAGAGGCACTCTGAGATTCGAAAGACAGCGTACTGTCACACTAGTGTGAAGGAAGATCCGGGCCTCCGTGAGGCGTGTGCGCTCGACGCCCACACCCTCACGGCAGGTCCGGCCCTGCCGTTACCCCTTCGCAACGGCTCCGGGCACGTCAGCTAGACCGTCTGCGCCCCGTCCAGCTGCGAGAACGCCGCCGGCTCGTAGAGCTTGCCGGGCGCCGCGCCGATCACGAGCACGCGGATGCCGTCGGGGCCGGGGAGGATCTTGCGCTTCGTCCCGGAGGCGACGCGGATCATGTGGTCGGTGTCGAGCGGGTGACGCTCGCCCTCGATGTCGAGCTCGCCGCTCCCGCCCAGCGCCATGAAGACCTCCTCCTGACCGTCCTCGGCGTGGTCGTGCTCGGGGTAGTCGGCGTAGTTCGGCGGCATGTCGATGATCGCCATCCCGAACGAGCTGACGCCGAGCTCGGCCCGCGCGCGCTTGAACGCCCCGCCGTACGCGCCCTGCATGTCGTCGATCTTCTTGACCGTGTAGTCCGCCATGGGTCGCCTCCGCTGAGATGATGTGCGTGAGCGCTCAGTCATACACGAGTCCGCATCGTCGCGCGCTACTCTCGAACGTCGATGCGCCGCTTCCAGCTCGACGCCACCTACGCGCCCGCCGCGGACCAGCCGCAGGCGATCGCTTCGCTCGCCGAGGGGATCGAGGCGAACGAGCGCTTCATCACGCTGCTCGGCGCGACCGGCACCGGCAAGACGATGACGATGGCCTCGACGATCGAGGCGGTGCAGCGCCCGTCGCTGATCATCGCCCACAACAAGACGCTCGCCGCGCAGCTCTGCAACGAGTTCCGCACGTACTTCCCCGACAACGCGGTCGAGTACTTCGTCTCCTACTACGACTACTACCAGCCGGAGGCGTACGTCCCGAGCCGCGACCTCTACATCGAGAAGGACTCGGCGATCAACCAGGAGATCGAGCGTCTGCGCCATGCCGCCACCGCGGCGCTGCTCGGGCGTCGCGACGTGATCGTCGTCGCGAGCGTCTCCAGCATCTACGGCCTCGGCTCGCCCGAGACCTACGACCGCAACGTGCTGATCCTCAAGCGCGGCGACTTCGTCGACCGCGACGATGTGCTGCGCAAGCTCGTCTCGATCCAGTACTCGCGCAACGAGATCCTGCAGCGCGGCAACTTCCGCGTGCGCGGCGAGACGCTCGAGGTCTTCCCCGCCTATGCCGAGTCGGCCTACCGCGCGACGCTGTTCGGCGACGAGGTCGAGACGCTCTCGCACTTCGACCCGCTCACCGGCGAGGTGCTCGAGGAGGACATGGAGCACGTCGCGGTGTGGCCGGCGACGCACTACAACGTCGAGGAGGGGCGGATCGAGGGCGCTGTGATCGAGATCGGCCGCGAGCTGAACGAGCGCTGCGCCCAGCTCGAGAAGGAGGGCAAGCTGCTCGAGTCCCACCGCCTGCGCCAGCGCACCCAGTACGACATGGAGATGCTGCGCGAGATGGGCTTCTGCTCGGGCATCGAGAACTACTCGCAGATCCTCGACGGGCGCAAGACCGGCGAGCGGCCCTACTGCCTGATCGACTACTTCCCCGAGGACTTCGTCTGCTTCATCGACGAGTCGCACCAGACCGTGCCGCAGATCGGCGGCATGTACGAGGGCGACCGCTCGCGCAAGCAGACGCTG
>Ga0134121_10000978_pt1 | contig 28688 bp, 20 predicted proteins | sample KB301_FD_96463 | JGI IMG/M metagenome (GOLD analysis project Ga0134121, IMG submission 96463) | Terrestrial soil microbial communities without Nitrogen fertilizer from Kellogg Biological Station, Michigan, USA - KB3-0-1 | ecosystem: Environmental > Terrestrial > Soil > Unclassified ... | reverse complement strand
TCGTCATGCACTGCATCCCCAGGCAGATGCCGAAGAACGGCACCTTGTGCTCGCGGGCGTAGCGGATGGCGCGGATCTTCCCCTCCGTGCCGCGGCGGCCGAAGCCGATGGGCACCAGCAGGGAGTCCACCTCGAACATCTCGCGCGGCCAGTTGCCGGTCTCCACCTCCTCGGCGTCGACGTAGACCAGCTCGACTTTGGCGTCGTTGGCGATGCCGCCGTGGATGAGGGCCTCGTTGAGGCTTTTGTAGGCGTCGGGAAACTCCACGTATTTACCGACGATCCCCACCCGCACCTTGTGCTTGGGATTCTTGACGCGGGCCACCAGGCTCTCCCAGCGCGACATGTCGCGGTCGTAGTGGGGGAGGTTCAGCAGCTCGAGGACGATGTCGTCCAATCCCTCGCTGCAGAACATCAGCGGCACTTCATAGATGGTGGAGACATCGCGGGCGGCGATCACCTGCCGTGGGTCGACGTTGCAGAAGAGGGCGATCTTCTTCTTCATCTCCTCGGGGAGGGCGCGGTCCACCCGGCAGAGGACGATGTCCGCCGAGATGCCGATCTCCCGCAGCTCGCGCACCGAGTGCTGGGTGGGCTTGGTCTTCAGCTCTTCCGCGGCGGCGATGTAGGGCACCAGCGTCAGGTGGATGTTGACGGCGTTGCCGCGGCCCAGCTCCTGGCGGAACTGGCGGATGGCTTCGAGGAACGGCAGCGACTCGATGTCGCCCACCGTGCCGCCGATCTCGACGATCACCACGTCGTAGTTGTCGGCCACCCGGCGCAGCCCCTCCTTGATCTCGTCGGTAATGTGGGGAATGACCTGCACGGTCTTGCCCAGGTAGTCGCCCCGGCGCTCCTTGTTGATCACCGACTCGTAGATTTTTCCCGTCGTGTAGTTGTGGCGCTTGCTGGCGCGGGTGTGGGTGAAGCGTTCGTAGTGGCCGAGGTCGAGGTCGGTCTCGGCGCCGTCGTCGGTGACGAACACCTCGCCGTGCTGATAGGGGGACATGGTCCCCGGATCGACGTTGATGTAGGGATCGAACTTCATCAGCGTCACGGAGAAGCCCCGGGCCTCCAGAATGGCTCCGACGGAGGCGGCGGCCACCCCCTTGCCCAGGGAGGAAACGACTCCGCCGGTGATGAAAATGAACTTGGTCGCCATCGTGCGCGTCTCCCTTGATTTCCGTCAGACCCTTGGTTTTTACCGGTCAGCCGAAGCTTGCAGAATGCTTTCCACCCGCTCCAGATCCTCTGCCGTGTCCACTCCGAACGATCCGCGGTCGACGACGAGGACCCGGATGGAAATGCCGTTCTCCAGCGCCCTGAGCTGCTCCAGCGACTCGCTGCGCTCCAGCGGCGTCGGCGCGAGCGCCGCCAGGCGCATCAGCGCCTCTCGCTGATAGCCGTAGAGCCCCAGGTGCTTGAGCGGCGCGAACCCTCCCTGCTGACGCGCATAGGGAATCGGCGCGCGGCTGAAGTAGAGAGCCGAGCCGTCGCGGCTGAGCACCACCTTGACGGCGTTCGGGTTCTCCATCTCCTCGGGACTGGCCGGCGTCGCGAGAGTGACCACGGGGTCCTCCGGCGCCGCCGCGAGGTGCTCGGCGATGCGGGAGACGCCGTCCGGGTCGATAAGCGGCTCGTCCCCCTGGATGTTGATTACCGCCCGGGCATTCCAGCCGCGCGCGGCCCAGGCGATGCGGTCCGTGCCGCTGGCGCAGTCGGCGGGAGTCATCTCCCATTCGCCGCCAAAGGCGTCCACGACCCGGGCGATCCGTTCGTCGTCCGTCAGCACCACCACCCGGTCCAGCCCGCGGGCGCGTGCCACCCGGGTGTAGACGTGCTCGATCATCGGCCTGCCGGCGATCGGGAGCAGCGGCTTTCCTGGGAGGCGTGTCGACCCGTAACGGGCCGGGATGGCGCCCACGATACCCGTCCCGCCGGTGACGGTGGGAAGGTCTGGGGACGCGTTGGGGTGCACGACCTAATCTAAAGCGAAGGGTAGGGGAGTGTCAACGCCGACCTCCGCGTCTTCCTGTCCGCGGATTCCCGGATTCGGAGTCAAGAGGTCGGTTGTGTGGTACGGTAGGCGGCGCCAGGCGGCACATTTCTTGTATTGACGATACCGACATGGCGATCACGATCCTCTCCTCCGCCCTCGAACCTCTCCTGGCCAACCCTTCACTCTCCAGCCTGGCGAAAGCCGCCCAAGGCTGCATGGCGTGCGATCTTTACAAAAACGCCACGCAGGCTGTGATGGGAGAGGGACCGCCTCAGGCGGCCGTCTTCTTCGTCGGCGAGCAGCCGGGGGATCAGGAGGATCTGTCGGGCCGTCCCTTCGTGGGGCCGGCCGGGAAAGTCTTCGACGAAGCCCTGGCCGAGGCGGGAATCGCACGCGAGGAGGTCTATGTCACCAACGCCGTCAAGCACTTCAAGTGGGAGGCCCGTGGAAAGAGGCGTATTCACGCCAAGCCCAACGCCGGGGAGGTGAGGGCCTGCCGTCCCTGGCTCGAAGCCGAACTCGCCCTGGTCAAGCCGCGAATCATCGTCTGCCTGGGGGCCACGGCCGCCCAGTCGTTGATGGGCTCGAATTTCAAGGTCACCGTTGAGAGGGGCAAGTTCTTCGAGACTCCCTGGGCCCCCTGGCTCACCGCCACGGTCCACCCTTCGGCCATCCTCAGAATGCCGGACGAGGCCATGAAGCAGGAAGCGCGGGCGCAGCTCGTCGAGGACCTGCGGCGGGTGGCGGAGCGGATGCGGGAAGAAGGGACGTAAAGGACACCAAGGACCTCAAGAAGAAAACCCCGGTTTTACCTCCCCTTTCGCCAGCCGAATTCCAGTGAACTGGAAGCGGGTCTCTCCCGCCCAGAAGTTGCGGTAGCTCGCGCGGATGTGATTCTCCGGTGTGGCGCAGGAGCCGCCACGTAGGACCCGGACGTTGTCCATGAACTTGCCGTTGTATTCCATCAAGGGGCCTTCGAAGGGTCGATATCCGGGATACGGCTCGTAATGATTCGAGGTCCACTCCCAGAGATCGCCGCCCATCTGGAGGAGATCAGAGTCGTTGTCGCGAGCCGGCCGGGGGTGAAGAGAGCCGGTGTCGAGGAAATTCCCTCCCGGGCCCGGAAAACCCGAGACTCGGGCAGCGTGCTCCCACTCGCGCTCCGTGGGAAGGCGCGCCGACTTCCAACGGGCGAAGGCGTCCGCTTCATAGAAGCCCACGTGAGCGACCGGCTCGTTCAGATCGACGTCGCGGGCGCCCGAGAGGGTCCAGACCCGCCATCGGTCGCCGCCGTCCTTCTCCCAATACAGCGGCGCCTCCCAGCCCTGATCCTGAACTTTGGCCCAGCCATTCGAAAGCCAGAGCAGGGGATTCCGGTAGCCGCCGTCGGCCATGAACTCCAGATATTCGCCGTTGGTGACCAGCCGGTTGGCGAGGGCGAAGCCGTCCAGCCACGCCTTGTGGACGGGCATTTCGTTGTCCCAGCACCAGCCGCCCTCGACGTTGCCGAAGTCTTGGAGCCCGCCCTCGAAGTGGACGAACCGCAGGGCGGGGACTGGAGACGGAGCTGCGGGCATGGCCGGCCGGTACGCCTCCCGCAGCTCCGGGACGTTGCTGCCCAGGATGTGCTTGATCTCCGTCACCAGCAGCTCCTGATGCTGCTGCTCGTGCTGAATTCCCGTGGTGATCAGGAAACGCAGGCGGTCGAGGTCCTCGCCACCGGCGGAAGCGAGGAGCGTCTCGACCCGTTCGTCTACCGACTTGCGGAAGTCGTAGACCTCCTGATTGGAGGGCCGGGTGACGAGCCCGCGATGATCGCGCCGGATGCGGGGACCGAGCGACTCATAGTAGGAGTTCATGACGAACTCGAGCCGGGCGTCGTCCGGCGAGTAGAGGCCGAACGGCTCGAGGATGTTCTTGGCAAAAAACCAGGAGGTGTGCCCCAGGTTCCACCACGGCGGGCTCACGTCCGGCATGGACTGGATGCGGTAGTCCTCCGGTCGCAAAGGCCGGCAAAGCTCGACGCTCAAATCGCGGGTCTGGCGATAACGGTCCAGAAGCTGGTCTTGATCCACGGCGGTCCCTCCCCGCCGGCATTGTACCGAGGACCAGCCGCTGCGATAGGTATCTCTTATAAAAACGGCGACAACCAGCGCGCCATGCGGTCGCCGATCTTCCTGGTCAACGAGCGGCGTTGCCAGTCGTCAGGATTGATTTCCTCGGCGTTTTCCAGATCCTTCAGGAAGGCCTTTTCCAGGGTGGCTGCCGTGGTGGGGCAGAGCATCAGCAGATCGCACTCGGCGTTGAAGACGAAGGAGCGGAAATCAAGATTGGTCGAGCCGACGACGGAGACGAATCCGTCCGCCACCAGCGTCTTGGCATGGAGGATGGCAGCCTGATACTCGAAGATCCGCACTCCGCGCTCGAGCAGTGCTCCGTAATAGCCGTGGCCCGCCCGGCGGACGATAGGCACATCGGTCTTGCCGGGTAAGAGGAGGCGGACGTCGACGCCCCGCCCTGCGGCGTCGCCGAGGACGTCGATTCCCCGGTGGCCAGGAGCGAAGTAAGCGTTGGTGATCCACAGTGTCCGTTTCGCCGCCGAGCTGATGGCCGCCAGCGCCGCCGCGGACTCGGCCTGGCCGCGATTGGGTCGCGAGTCGAGCACCATGATCCGTGAGCCCGGGGCGTCCGCGGCTGCGCTCGACAGGGGATCGATGGTGAAGGCGTCACCGTCGGAATGGAGCCAGCCCTCGGAGAAAACTACCGCCATCTCCCACGCCGATGGGCCGGTGACCCGGACGTGAGTGTCCCGCCAGGTCTCCCCGGGCTTGGGGCGGCGGCGAGTCGAACCGTACTCTTCGCCGATGTTCATGCCGCCGGTGAAGGCCACTTTACGGTCGAGAACCAGGATCTTCCGGTGGTCGCGGAACGGCTGGTACCAAAACCCTTTGAACAGGGGGTGGAAGAGCCGCACTTCGATGCCGTTCCTCTCCATTTCCTGCCAGAACTCGGCGCGGGTGGCGGAAGAGCCCATGGCGTCGGCCAGCACGCGCACCTTGAGCCCCCTCTTGGCGGCGGCCTTCATCTGCTCGAGGAACTGCCGGCCCGTCGAGTCGTCCTTGAAGATGTAGGACTCGAGCAGGACCTCCTGCTCGGCCGCCTCGCCCGATTCACGCATGGCGGTGAAGGCGTCGCGGCCGTTGAAGAAGACGTCCACCCGGTTTCCCCCGAGGAAAGGCGCGCCGTCGATGCGCCGCATCAGGGTCTCAAAGCCAGGGTCCGAGAGACCCTCCGGCAACGCGGCGGCGAGCTTCTCGACGCTCCCCACCCGCAGATCGCGCGGCAGCTTGCGCCCGGGAAAAGGGTGCAGGAGCGGGCGGAACAGCCGGCGTTGGCGTCGATGGCGGGAGCGGGACATGGGCGGGTGGAGTATGGCAGAAGGCTGTGCGCCCCGTTGTTTGGGCCGTCACACTGCCCTTGCCCCGCCCGGCTCCGAGGTGTCTCAAGGACCTGGGTTGTGTTCGCTTCATGCCTGGTCGGCGATCGGAGGTGGGCGAGCGGAGACGAGGCCGCAGCAGTAGAATACAACTCGGACCCGGGCAGAACGTTTCCCGGAATCAAGGAGCCCGCGATGAGCCAGATCGTACTGGAGATCCCCGAGGACTCGCTGCTCGCCATGCGAGTGTCGGCCGAAAGATTGGGAGAGGAGTTACGGATGGCCGCCGCGGTCAAGCTCTTCGAGTTGGGGCGGCTCTCCTCTGGCGCCGCCGCTCGTCTGGCCGGAATTCCCCGACCTCTTTTTCTTACCAAGCTTGGCGACTACGGTGTCTCGAACTTCAGTTTGTCCGAAGGGGAGCTGAGGCGAGACCTGGAGAATGCGTGAGGTCATCAGCAATACCTCACCGCTGCAATATCTCTATCAGCTCGATCTTCTGGATCTCTTACCGGCGCTCTACGGCGAGGTTTTGGTCCCGACTGGAGTCGTAAGCGAGATTGCGGCAGGCGCTACTCGGGGAGTCTCGCTGCCTCACCTCGGAGATCTTCCTTGGCTTCACGTCTGCGAAGTTGGGACTCCTGCGCTGCTCTCCCTGATTCCAGACCTTGGCGCTGGCGAGCGAGAAGTTTTGGCCCTGGCCCTCGAGAAAACGGGCGCTCTTGTGATTCTTGACGATTCTCAGGCGCGCCGGCTCGCCGAAAGACTTGAGCTGGCTCTGACCGGAACCCTGGGGTTGTTGCTGAAGGCGAAACAGATAGGCCGCATCGATCGCATTCGGCCCTATATCGCTCGCCTGGAGTCTCTTAACTTTCGCCTCGATGACCGAACCCGTCTCAACATTCTGAGAATCGCTGGGGAGTAGAGATCCCAGAGGCGTGCGGACTGCCCCTGGAGTAGACTCTCCCGAGCCGATCAACCGACTCCGAGAGGGACATTCCATGAATCCTTTGAAGCCTCTTCTACCACTCCTCTGTTTCGGCCTCGCTTGCCTGCCGTCGCCCGTTCTGGCAGCGGATGAGCCGGCCCGTCTCCATGATCTTTTCCATCGCGAATGGGAGTACCGCCTGAAGGAAAACCCGATGGTCGCCACCTCGGTCGGGCGTCATGAGTATGACGATCGGCTTCCTTCCGTCTCCACGGAGGACCTCGCTCGGCAGGCGGCGGACGGAAAGGCCTTCCTCGCCGAGCTCGCGGCCATCGACCGCAGCAAGCTCTCCAGCGAGGACGCCGTCAGTTACGACATCTTCCACAACCAGCTCGCGGACGGCATCGCCTCCTGGGAGCTGGGCGAGGATCAGATGCCGATCAATGCCGACTCGGGCTTCCACTCCGAGTTCTCGCGGCTGCCGGAGGTCGTCCCCCTGGCCACGGTAAAGGATTACGAGAACTACATCAGCCGGCTGCGGGCCTGGCCGAAGTACGTGGATCAGCAGATCGACCAGATGCGCCTTGGGCTCAAGCGCGGATTTACAGTCCCGCGGGCGGTGCTCAACGGCTATGAAGGGACGATTACCGCGCACATCGTGGACGCCCCTCAAAAGAGCGTCTTCTGGAAGCCGTTTGACCATTTCCCGGCCACGATTCCCGAGGGCGAGCGGGAGCGCCTGCGCCGGGACGGTCGCCAAGCAGTGACGGAGGCCGCAGTCCCCGGTTATCGGAGGTTTCTCCACTTCTATCGCAAAGAGTACCTGCCAGGATCCAGGACCACGATCGCCGCAGCCGACCTACCCAACGGGGCCGCTTTCTACGCGCACCAAATCCACCGCTTCACGACCCTGGAACTCTCCCCGGACGAGATCCACAAGATCGGTCTCGCCGAAGTCGAGCGCATCTCGAAAGAGATGGATGCAGTGATGAAGCAGTCGGGCTTCAAGGGAGACCACGCCGCCTTCGTCCAGTTCCTGCGCACCGATCCCAAGTTCTATGCGAAGACGCCGCAGGAGCTGCTGGAGCGCTCAGCCTGGGTCGCTAAAACAATCGACGGCAAGTTGCCGAGCCTGTTCAAGACCCTGCCGAGGCTTCCCTACACCGTGCAGCCGGTGCCCGACTCGATCGCTCCCAAATACACTTCCGGCCGCTATGTGGAGGCGCCCCAGGGGAGCACTCAGCCGGGCATCTACTGGGTGAACATCTACAAGGTGGAGACCCGGCCGCTCTACAACGTCGAAGCGCTGACGCTCCACGAGGCGGTGCCGGGCCACCATCTGCAGATTTCGCTCAGCCACGAGCTTGCCGATCTCCCGGATTTCCGGCGTTACTCCTACATCTCGGCCTTCGGCGAAGGGTGGGGTCTCTACTCGGAATGGTTGGGGCTCGAGGCCGGCATCTATACCAATCCTTACAGCAACTTTGGCCGGCTCAGCTATGAAATGTGGCGGGCCTGCCGGTTGGTCGTGGACACCGGCATGCACGCCAAGGGCTGGACGCGCCAGCAGGCGCTGGACTACCTCGGCTCGCACACGGCGCTCCCTCTCCACGAAGTGGAGACCGAAGTGGACCGCTACATTTCCTGGCCGGGCCAGGCCCTGGCCTACAAGCTGGGAGAGCTCAAGATCAAGGAGCTGCGCCGGCGCTCCGAGCAGGCCCTGGGCCCGCGCTTCGACCTCCGCGACTTCCACGACAAGGTGCTCGGCAGTGGCTCCGTGCCGCTGGACGTCTTGGAAAAGAACATCAATGCCTGGATTGCGGGGCGGCAGAAAGGGGAGGCGGTGGGGCGCTGAGCCGGAGCGACACCAAGGACATCAAGGACGCCAAGGACATAAAGGACATCAGAGACGAAAGATCGAAAATCGTCCTTGAGGTCCCTGGTGTCCTTGCTGTCCCTTTTGTCCTGGCTTCGGCCCTACTTGAACCACCCCGCTACCGTCATCACGATCAACGCCAGCGACAGCGCGCTCACCATCACGGCGATTCCCCAGGCGATGAGGTTGTAGAGCTTGCCGTTGACCTGATCGCCCATGATCTCGGGATCGTTCACCAGCCGCAGGATGGCGAAGAGCTCGACGGGCAGCAGCAGGCCGTTGAGCACGTAGACGCCGACCAGCACCTGGATGAGCGGCAGCCCCGGGATGAGGGCGATGGCCGCGCCCAGCACGATGAGGCCGGTGAAAGTGCCCATGAAGATCGGCGCCTCGGCCCACGAGCGCGAGACACCGCGCTCGAACCCCAGGGCCTCGCTCAGCATGTAGGTGGTGGCGAGCGGCAAAACCCCGGCTGCCAACAGCGAGGCCCCCAGCAGCCCGAGGGCGAAGAGCACACCGGAATAGTGGCCGGCGATGGGTTCCAAGGCCCTGGCGGCGGCAGCCGCCGTGTCGACCCGGATTCCCTTGGGATACAGCGTCGCGGCTGTGGCGATGAGAATGAAGACCGCCACCGCTCCCGAGAACACCGTACCGACGATGACGTCGAAGCGGGTGTAGCGGTAGTCCTCGACGGTGACGCCCTTCTCGACCACGGACGACTGGGCGTAAAGCTGCATGTAGGGCGAGATCGTGGTGCCGATCAACGCGATCAACAGGCTGAAGTAGCCCGCGTCCATTCGCAGATGAGGCTGGAAGGTCCCCGCCGCCACCGCTCCCCAATTGGGTTTGGCGAGAAACGCCGCGCCGATGTAAGCGAAAAAGACCAGCGACAGGATGAGAAAGATCCGTTCCACCCAGCCGTAGGACCCGCGAGTCACCAGCACCCACACGAAGACCGCGGCGAGCGGCACCGCGATGTAGCGGCTGACGCCGAAGAGCTCGCTGGCGGCGGCGATGCCGATGAACTCGGAAACGATGATTCCGACGTTGGCGATCAGCAGCGTCAACAGGATGAGAGTGGTCTGGCGCAGGGTGAACGTCTCCCGCACCAGGTCGGAGAACCCCTTGCCGGTGACCGCTCCCAGCCGGGTGCTCATCTCCTGGACGACGTAGACGAAGATGGAGACCAGCACCAACGCCCACAGGAGCTCGTAGCCGTAGGAGGCGCCGGCCGAGGCATAGGTGGCGATGCCGCCGGCATCGTTGCCGGCGCTGGCGGCGAGCAGGCTGGGACCGAGGGCCAGCAGGTAGGGCCAGAGGCGCTTGCGCATCAGGCGAAAGTCCGGCCGCCCCGGCGTTGCCAGATCTCGGGCAGCAGCACCGCGAGAGCGTCATCCACCGTCACGATACCCAGCAGGTGCCGCTCTTCGTCGAGCACCGGCACGGCGAGCAGGTTGTACTCGGCGAGGATGTGCGCGGCGCTCTCGGCGCGGTCCTCCGGCCCGACGGAAGGAAGATCCTCGTCCATCACCTCGGTCACCGGCGTCGTCGGATCGCTCAAGATGAGCGTCCGCAGGCGCACCAGGCCGCGCAGGGTGCCGGGGTCTTCCAGTGCCACGACGTAGACGGCCAGCAGCGGATCGGGAACCTCCTCGAGCGAGCGGATCAGGGCCAGGCCTTCGCCCACCGTCGTGTTTTCGAGGACGCGCACGAAATCGGTGGTCATGATGCGGCCGGCGCTGTCCTCGTCGTATTCGAGCAGCGCCTGGACGTCGGCCGCTTCCTCGGGCTCCATGCGCGCCAGGAGCTGCTCGGCGACCTCCTCGTCGAGATCCTCGAGGGCGTCGGCGGCGGCGCCGGGCGCCATCTCTTCGAGGATGTCGGCGGCCCGCTCCTGGTCCATGCCCTCGAGCAGATCGGCGAGGCGCTCGTCGCTGACCTCTTCCAGGGTTTCGGCGGCCGTCTCCTCGTCGAGAGCGGCGACGATCTCGGCGCTCTCGCGATACGAGAGGGCGTCGACGATGCGGGCGAGGTCCACAGGGTGAAGCTCGGCCAGGCGGTCGTACGACACCTTGAGCTGCACCGGGGCGGTGCTGGCGAGGTATTGGACGTCCGCCCAGTCGACGATCTGGCGGCCGGCGACGCGTCCGGCGAGGGCGCGAGGTCCCAACCGGCGCAGCAGCGCCTGGGGGCTGATGTCCACTCCCACGACGCGGTAGCCGCCCTCGATCTCGGTGAGCTGCACGTCGTTGACGCGGACGATGCGCCGGCCGGTGATGTCGATGAGCTGATGGTCGAGCACGTCGCGGCGCAATAACACCTCGCCGGCGCGGCGAGCGAAGGGCTGCAGGTCGACCGTCGACGAGGAGAGCCGGGCCGAGCCGTTCAGCTTCTGCACCAGGTTGGAGGAGACGAAGAAGCGGCGCCGCCTATCGCGTACGACCAGACCGCTGATCGGCGGATAGCGGTCGTCGCCCATGCGGACGATGACGTCCTCGATTAGGCCGATGGGCTCGCCAGCCTTGCCCTCGACGGGCCGGTCCACGATCGATGTCAGGAAGAACATCGCCCGCCTCCATGAGGTGACTGCCAGGACTCCGGGAACGCGCGGGAGCGGGAGGCGGTTACGACGGACTCCCCGACAGGATTTCCCGCGCGGCGCCCATCATAACCGCCCGCGTCTAGTCGTTGAGCAGGAAGGTCAGTTTCATGTCGACTCGATAGCCGACGATCTTGGAGTCTTCCACCAGCACCTGCTGCTCCTGGATCCAGGCGCTCTTGATGTTCTTCACCGTCTTGCTGGCGCGCTTGATCCCTTCGCGGATGGCGTCGTCGAAGCTGGTTGGCGACTGCGAGCTGATCTCGATGACTTTGGCTACGGACATGGCATCTCCTCCTTGGGTTATCTGTCTTGTATCACCTTTGCACGTTCGAGGCCTCACCTTTGTCAGGGGGCCTCGAGCATGAAGTTGGCGTATCCTCCAAGAGGCAGGAAACCAGGAGGTGCACCGATGAATGAGACTACGGAAGAGGACCTGGATAGCAAGACGACGCCGTTCGGGCGGCTGGCTGAAAAGCTCGGCGTCACGGCCCGGGCGGCCACCGTTTTCGGCGAGGCCGTCGAGCGCGACGGAATGACGGTGATTCCAGTGGCCAAGGCGCGCTGGGGCCTGGGCGGCGGCAGTGGCAAACACGGCATCGGCGGCCACCGCGAGGGGATCGGCGGTGGGGGCGGCGTCATCGTCCAGCCTGTCGGTTTCATCGAGATGAGCAACGGCGAGTCTCGCTTCCGGCCGATCGTCACCCCCGGCGCCTGGCTGGGCATGGCTGCCGTGGGCAGTCTGCTCATACTCGCCCTGGCGCGGCTGCGGCGTGACTAGGGACAGCAAGGACTTCAGGGACACTGGGGACCCGCGGGTCTTCGGGTCCTTGTCTTTCCCCTCGGTCCCGGATACCGTCACAAATCCGCCATGCTTCCGGAGACCCTCCCCACTACGGCTCCTGAGCCCGCCACCCCTGAGGCGGTGCTGGAGATTGCCGAGACGCTTGCCCGCGAGCTTCAGCCGCGGCGCAGCGAGCTCGGCCGCTCCCTGTCTCTGGAGTCTTCCTTGGAGCGCGATCTCGGGCTGGACAGCCTGGGACGTGTGGAGCTGCTGGGCCGCCTGGAGAAGGCCTTTGGCGTCCGGCTGCCTGAGGAAGTTTTGGCCTCGGCCGAAACACCTCGCGATCTCTTGCAGGCTCTTCTCGCCGCCCAGCCGGCCGCCGCCGGAGGCGCCAGGCTCCAGATCGTCGAACCGCTGGCGGCGGCCGAGGCGGCTCCGGATCGGACCCGCAGTCTCGTCGAAGTTCTCGAATGGCACGCTCAACGACATCCGGATCGCCGGCATGTTCTATACCTGCCGGGCGACGGTCCGCCGGAGGAGCTGACCTACGCCGGCCTCCTCGCCCGCTCGCGGGCCGTGGCCGCCGGCCTCCGGCATCTGGACGTGGCGCCAGGCCAGGCCGTCGGCATCATGCTTCCCACGGGCCTGGAGTATTTCGCGGCCTTCTTCGGCGTCCAACTGGCGGGCGGCGTCCCCGTTCCCCTCTATCCGCCGGCCCGGCGCAGCCAGATCGAGGATCACCTGCGGCGCCAGGCGGGAATCCTCCAGACCGCCGGCGCCGAGGTTCTTGTCACTTTCCCCGAGGTGCTCACCCTGGCCCGCCTGCTGCGCGCTCAGCTCCCCGGGCTGCGCAAGGTGGTGACGGTCGCCGAGTTGTCGGTGGAGAGCGAGACGGCCTTCGCAGCACCCCCGGTTACTGTCAAAGAGAGCGATCTCGCGTTCCTTCAGTTCACCTCCGGCAGCACCGGCAATCCCAAGGGCGTGATGCTCACCCACGCCAATCTGCTGGCCAATCTGCGGGCCATACAGAAAGGTGCCGACGTGCGGCCGGACGACGTGATCGTGAGCTGGCTGCCGCTTTACCACGACATGGGGCTGATCGGCTGCTGGATGGGAAGCCTCTACTTCGGCGTTCCCCTGGTGCTCATGTCGCCCCTGACCTTCCTGGCGCGCCCCTCGCGCTGGCTCGAAGCGATTCACCGCCACCGCGGGACGCTTTCCGCGGCTCCGAACTTCGCCTACGAGCTGTGCATCAACAAGATTCCGGACGAGGAGATCCAGGGTCTCGACCTCTCGTCCTGGCGCATGGCGCTCAACGGCGCCGAGCCGGTGAGCCCCGAAGCCGTGCGGCGCTTCGTCGAGCGCTTCACGTCCTACGGCTTCAACCCGGGCGCCCTCTCGCCGGTCTACGGATTGGCTGAAAGCTCGCTCGCCGTGGCCTTCCCGCCCCTGGGCCGGCCGCCGCTGATCGACGTCGTGGAACGCGAGGCCTTCCAGCGCGGCGGCGAAGCGGTGCCTGTCGCCGCGGACGATCCCCACGCGCTGCGATTCGTCTCCTGCGGGTTTCCCCTCTCCGGCCACGAGGTGCGCATCGTGGACGACGGCGGCCGTGAGGTGGAGGAGCGCCGCGAGGGACGGCTGGAGTTCAAGGGACCCTCGGTCACCAGCGGCTATTTCAAGAATCCCGAGGCCACGGCCAAGCTGGTGCACGGCGACTGGCGCGACTCGGGCGACCGTGCCTATATCGCCGCCGGCGAGGTCTACATCACCGGCCGGGTCAAGGACATCATCATCCGCGGCGGGCGCAACCTTTATCCCCACGAGCTCGAAGGGGCGGTGGGCGAAGTGCCGGGCATTCGCAAGGGCTGCGTGGCGGTCTTCGGCAGCCCCGATCCGAAAACCGGCACCGAGCGTCTGGTAGTGATGGCTGAGACGCGCGAGCGGGATGGCACCGCGCTGGAGACGCTGCGGCAGGCCGTTCAGGACGTGACGATCGATCTGTTGGGCGCGCCGGCCGACGTCGTGGCCCTGGTGCCGCCGCATGGCGTGCCCAAGACCTCCAGCGGCAAGATCCGGCGCTCCTCGGCGCGCGAGCTCTACGAATCCGGCAAAGTGGAGCGCGGCGGCGGAGCTCTCGGCTGGCAGATCGCCCGCTTGGCGCTTACCGGGCTGCGGGCACAGGTCCTGCGCCGCGTCCGTTCGCTCGGGGCTGGGCTGTACGCCGTTCGCGCCTACGGCTTCCTGGCGCTGCTCGCCGGTCCGGGCTGGCTCGCCGTCGTGCTGGCGCCGGGGCTTGCGCGCCGGCGTCGCGTGGCGCGGTTTATGGGCCGCCTTCTCTTCGCCGGTGCCGGCATTCCACTCCGTCTCGAAGGTGCCGGAAACTTGAAGACGAACGGGCCGCGAATCGTCGCCTCCAATCATTCGAGCTACCTCGACGGCATGGTGCTCACCGCGCTTTTGCCGCCGGAGGTCTCGTTCGTGGTGAAGCGGGAGCTCGAAGGCAACTTCATCTCGGGCGTTTTCCTGCGCCGGCTGGGTGCTCTCTTCGTCGAGCGCTTCGACGCCGCGCAGAGCGCGGGCGAAACACGCAAGGCCCAGGACGCCATCGAATCGGGCGAGTCGCTGGCGATCTTTCCCGAAGGCACCTTCCGCCGCTACCCGGGCCTCCTCCCCTTCCGCATGGGCACCTTTGCCGTGGCGGTAGATGCTGGAGTGCCGATCGTCCCCGTAGTGATCCGGGGAACCCGTTCGATCCTCCGCGGCGGCGAAATGCTCATCCGGCGCGGCAAGGTGACGGTGACCGTGGCCCCGCCCATTCACCCCGAAGGCACCGGCTGGCACGCCGGAATTCAGCTCCGCGATCAGGTGCGCCGGGCCATCCTGGAGCGTTACGGGGAGCCGGATCTGACGGAATGAATGTCGAATGGCGAATCAGGAATGGCGAATGGAAAGCCTTGGTACTCCATTCTTCATTCTGAATTCGCCCTTCTTAATTCTTGATCACCGGCAACTCCATCCACGAGGCTCGCCCCGCCTCCCGCCACACCGTCAAGCGGGGCGGCGGCGTCTGCCGCGGGGTGCGGGCATTAGCCTTGTCGGCGCCGGTTACGGTGACGCGGATGCGGTGGCCGGCGGCGAAGAGCGTGGAGGTGGGGTAGAGATCGATCACCAGCTCCACCGGCGTTCCGGGAGTCAGCGGAGCCCGGTCGGACTTGAGACCCCGGTGATAGGGGAGCCCGAGCAGGTTATAGCCAGGATCGGCCGTGGCGCGGTTCGCGGCTCGGAGCATCCCCTCGGAGACGTAGCGTGAGTCACCTTTTTCGTTTACCTCCTCCAGATAGACGAAAACATCGGCGCCCGGCGTCGAGGACGATATCCAGAGGTGAGCGATCGGATGGCCGGTCACTTCCAGGGCGCCGGAGAGTGGAGGCGTCGTCCAGGTGAGTCCCTTGGCGTCGTGGGCAGAAAGCTCCGGAAATATCTGCTCGAGGCCCCACCGTGGATCGGGCGAGACCTCGGCCGAGTAGTCCACGGAGAATTCGTCCTTCGCGCCTTTTTCCGTGGGCGCCGCCGTTGCCAGGGTTTTCGCTCCAAGCCAATATTTCGTCCGCCGCTCGTTGGGCAGCGGCCACGCCTTCGCGGACCGCCACGCCGTGCCCTTCGGCGTTCCGATCACGTAATAATGGACGGGATCTTCTTTCATGATCCCGTTGTCGATTCCCTTGAGCCAGTAATCCCACCACCGCAGGTGCTCGGCGCCGAAATCCAGGCGATTGCTCTGGGTGTGGGTCCACGGGCCGATCGTGATCCGCCTCGGGTTGTCTAGATTGTTGAACAGGATCGCCGCGTCCCGCACATAGCGGTCATACCAGCCGTCGAGGAGGTAGATCGGGATCTTCGACTCCCGGATTTCTTTCAGATAGGTGATGGGCGTCCATTCGCGGAAGACCTGGACGCCGGAGGTTGCGTCGACGCTGTCGCGAAAGGGCAGGGCGGCGAAGATGTCCGCCGCGCTGCGATTGGCTTTGTGCTGCTCGACGGCGGCCTTGAGGAGAGAGCCGTCCTTGTCCTCGTCCACGGGGAGGGCCGGCTTGTCCACGTCCATCTCCCGCACCAGGCTGCTCCACATCTCGATGAACGGGCCATGATAGATGCCGCCGCGATAGATCAGCTCGTACACGTCGGTCCCGCCCACTTCGGGGAAAATAGCTTTGAGGTGGGGAGGCTTGCGGCTGGCGGCAAGGTACTGGGTGAACGCCAGGTAGGACCGCCCGTACATGCCGACCTTGCCGCTGGACCACGGCTGGGTTCCAAGCCATTCGGTGATGTCATAGGCGTCGTCCGTTTCGTGGGTGCTGAACATCCCCTCGAAGCGGCCAAACGATGCACCGCTCCCCCGCGCGTCGACGGCTGCCACTACATAGCCATGCCGGAGCACGTCCGCAAGCCAGGGGAAGGAGTCCAGGATCGTGTACACCTTCCCCTTGTCCCGCAGGGCCCGCTGATAGCGATGATGCGTCCACACCACCGGCAGCTTCTCCGTCGCCACCTTGCCCTTCCGCGCCGGCCGGAAGATATCGACCGCCAGTCGCGTCCCGTCCCGGACTGTCACGTAGCGCGAGCTGCGAATCCAGCCGTCGTAGACCGCCTCGGAGTAGCCCGAGTACTTGCCGAAGGCTGAGACCTTCTCGGTTTTCTGGACCGGAGGGACGGCGGCGCCGGCCGTCAGCGACGCGAGGATCAGGGCGGCGGCGAGCGCGAGAGACTGAGTGGACGGTCTGCGGGACATGGCACCTCCTTGTGGAGCTTACCTTGGAGATACGCGGGAGAGGTCAGTCGGGTTACAAGAACGACCTGGATCTCGGCGTGGATCGTCCGGAGCTCGGCACAGACGGTCCGGATGTCGGCACGGATGACCCGGAGCTCGGCGCGAACGATCCGGATCTCGGCACGGGTCGTCCGGATCTTGGCGCGGATGAACTGGAGATCGGCGCGGGTGACCTGGATCTCGGTGTGGATGACTCGGATCTCGGCGCGGATCGTCTGAAGACCGGCGCGGATCATCTGGAGATCGGCGCGGACCATCTGGAGATCGGCACGGACCATCTGGATCTCGGCGTGGATGACTCGGAGCTTGGTCCAGGTCATCCGGATCTCGGTGCGGGGCATCCGGAGATCGGCACGGACGACTCGGATCTCGGCGCGGACCATCCGGATCTCGGTACGGATGGCCTGGAGATCGGCACAGACCATCCGAATCTCGGCACGAACGACCTGGATCTCGGCGCGGATGGTTCGGATCTCGGCACGATCGGCAAAGGCGACCTCTCATCAGCTGAGCTTTTCTGATCTCATAAGAGAATGTCTGAAAAAGATCCAGGCCCGAAGGGCCGACAGCATGTAGCCTGGGGCTGGCGCTTTTTGCCAGCCCCAGGACCCCAGAACCCCACAGATCCCATAGCCCCGAAGGGGCGACGGCAGCTCGTCGATCGCAGCAAAGCCGCTGCCGCCCCGTTGGGGCTTCAGGTTTTTGTGGGGTCACGTTTACCTGGGGCTGGCAAAAAGCGCCAGCCCCAGGCTACATGCCTTTGCCCCTTCGGGGCAGGGAAACTGGACTTGGAAGGGACTGGGAGACCTGGGGAGGCGCTCCTATCGTGATCCTATCCTTTCTTCTCTTTTTTCTTTTGCCAGCTCCTGCAAAGCCAGCGCCGGAGATCCTCGCCCCACCCGCCTGGGTCCTGAAACATCACGCCGTTCCTGTGGACGTGCGGCCAGAGGCTGCCTTTGTGGCCGGCCATCTGCCAGAGGCGGTGCGTCTCGCGGTGGCGCCGGAGTGTGTCGCGACGGGGATTGACTGCGTTCAGAAGGAGCTTGGCAAGGCCGGTCTTGCGGGGGACGAGACCGTGGTAATTGTCGGGGACGACGGGAACGCGGTGGGGGAGGCGTTCTGGCTGCTGGAATGGGCGGGACTGAAAGATGTGAAGGTTCTCGCCGGCGAGATACCAGAGCATGAAAAGATGGAAATAGGGTCCGGGACGCGAAAGGCTCGGTCTTTCACGGCGCATGCTTCGGAGCTGGCCAGCGCCGATGTGGCTTGGCTGCGGGCGCGCCTCGGAGAGAAAGGCGTGGAGATTCTGGATCTCCGGGATGATGGGCTCTGGATGGAAAAAGAATACGAGGCGCCGGCCCGCTTCGCGGCGGGGCACGTTCCCCACGCCTTGCCATTCGACTTTCGGCGCTGGCTTCCCACGGACCGCCAAGCGGCCGGCTCGATGTGGAAGATGCTCCAGACGCTGGGGCCGCGCGAGGTGACGAAGGTCAACCCCAAGGCCGAATTCGTGCTCTACGGAGAAGGGCCGGCGGACCTTCAGCCGGGGTTCGGGTATCTGCTGCTGCGCGAAGCGGAAATTCCCGTGCGCGTCTTCCCCGGAGGTTTCGGCGAGTGGTCCAAGGACCCTGCGAACCCGGTGGTGCGCATCGTAGGTGCGCCGGAGGTCAGCTGCTTGCTGGAGGCGGAAAACCCCGGCCTGCCGGACAAGGCCGCGCAATCCGTGGTGCTGCTCGATCTGCGGGAGGCCTACGACTTCAAGCTCGACCATATTCCTGGAGCCGTCAACTTCCCCGCCTATTCGGAGAACGCGTCGATCGAGAAGGTCGTCGAGGAAAAATGGCCCCAGGCCCAGGCCGCGCGGACGCCTGTTGTCCTCTACTGCTACGGCCGCGGGTGTATCCGCAGCCGGGACGCCGCGGCCAAGCTGGCACGGGCGGGATTCACGAATCTGTTGTGGTTCCGCGAGGGACTCGACGCGTGGCGATCGGCGGGATTGCCCCTTGCCGAACCCGGGCATTGATCGACGTTATTTCAAGGCGTTATCGTTCAAGTTTCCACGCCGGTAACCCCCCAATGTAGAGACGCCCCGCGGGGAACCCCGTGGGGCGTCTCCGAATCGGGAAAAACGAACCCATCTGAAATGAATCTGTCGTCGGCGCGCGGGTTTACGGGTTTACCTTGCGATATTGGCGATTGACCGGGGAATAGGCGATCCGATAGAGCCTACTTCGCCGGCTCGAACTTCATCGCCACGCCGTTCATGCAGTAGCGCAGCCCCGTGGGCTTGGGACCGTCGGGGAAGACGTGTCCGAGGTGGCCGCCGCAGCGGGCGCAGCGGACTTCGGTGCGGTCCATGAAGAAGCTGCGGTCGGTCTTGGTGGTGATGTGCGCCGGGTCGATGGGCGCGAAGAAGCTCGGCCAGCCGGTGCCGGAGTCGAACTTGGTGTCCGACGAGAAGAGCGTCAGGCCGCAGGCGGCGCAGACGAAGACGCCCTTGTCGTGGATCTTGTTCAGCGGGCTGGTGAAGGCCCGCTCCGTGCCCTCCTTGCGCAGCACGTTGTATTGCTCAGGCGTGAGGATCTTCTTCCATTCCTCGTCGGTTTTGACGACTTTTTCGATCACTTCGCTGGTTCCTTTCACGGCCTTCGCCGGAGCGGCGGCCAGGGCAATGCCGGCCGCGGTCAGGGCGAGGGCGAATACGGAGATGGCAAACTTCATTGGGAGTCCCCTTTTCGGTGTCGCTGTCGGGTCGGCCGGACGGTCTGGCCTCCCCTGCCCGATGAGAACAGGTCAGACGTCGATCCCGTTCCCGCGCAGGAAAGCCAGCAACTCGTCCTCGTTCATCGTCTTGATCCCCAGCTTCTGGGCGTCGTCCGCCTTGGAGCCGGCGTCCTCGCCGATCACCACGATGGTGGTGGACTTGCTCACGGAGCCGGTGGCGCGAGCGCCCAGGGCCTCGATCTTCTCCTGGGCGTCGCGGCGGGTGAGGTGTGTCAGGCCGCCGGTGAAGACCCACTTCTGGCCCGCAAGCGGTAATACGGACGCCGGGGTGCGAGCGGACGGCTCGGTCTCGATCAAGTCGACTTTTTTCAACAGTGCGTCGAGCACCTCGGCATTGTGAGGCTCGCGGAAAAAGGCGGTGATCTGCTCGGCCATCCGGGGGCCGACGCCGGAGACTTCCTGAAGCGCGGCCTCGTCCGCCGTCCGCAGACCCGCGAAGGTACCGAAGTAGCGGGAGAGATCGCGCGCCACCGCCACCCCGACCTCGGGAATGCCCAGCCCATAGAGGAAGCACGCGTGCTCGACGTGCGCGGCCTTCTTCAGGGCGTTGACGAGGTTGTCGGCGCTCTTCTGGGCGAAGCCTTCGAGCTCCATGAGCTGCTCGGCCTGAAGATCGAAAAGGTCCGGAAGCTGGCGGACGAGCTCTTTGGCGACGAAGAGCTTGGCGGTTTCGTCGCCCAGGCCCTCGATGTCCAGGGCGTCGCGGGAGGCGAAGTGGACGATGCGGCCGGCGAGCTGGGCCGGGCACTCGAAGCTGTTCGGGCAGACGGTGAACGGGCCGCGCTCGATGAGCGGCGTGCCGCAGGAGGGGCAGTTGGCGGGCATCCGCCACTCCGGAGCGCGCTCGCGGTCCGGCTCTTCGATTCTCTCGATGACCTGAGGGATCACGTCCCCGGCCCGTTGGACGCGGACGCGATCGCCCTCGCGGACGTCCTTCCTCGCCACTTCCTCGCGGTTGTGCAGCGTGGCGCGGGCGACGGTGACGCCGCCGAGCTCGACCGGCAGCATGATGGCGACCGGCGTGACGACGCCCGTGCGCCCCACCGAGGGGAGGATCGAGAGGATGCGGGTGATCTCCTTGCGCGGCGGGAACTTGTAGGCGAAGGCCCAGCGCGGATGGCGGGAGGTCCAGCCCACGGTCTGGCGGGCCGCGAGGTCGTTGAGCTTGATGACCACGCCGTCGATCTCGTAGCCGAGGTTGTCGCGCTGCGCCTCGGTCTCGGCGTGGTAGGCGAGGATGTCCTCCAGCGTCGTTCCCTTGCGGATGCGCTCGTTGACCTTGAGCCCCCAGGCGCGCAGCGATGCGAGGACTTCCCACTGCGAGTCGATTTCCGGGATCTCGTCGGAGGCCAGGATGTCGTAGACGTAGAGATGGAGCGGACGGGAGGCGGTCATCTGCGGATCGAGCTGGCGCACGGAGCCGGCGGCGGCGTTGCGCGGATTGGCGAACGGCTCCTTGCCCTCGGAGATCAGGCGCTCGTTGAGCTTGTCGAAGGTCTGGGCAAGCATGATGATCTCGCCGCGCACGGCGAGGAATTTCGGGATCGGATGGCGTCCCTCGCGCAGCCGCAAAGGGACGCTGGTGATGGTGCGGACGTTGGCGGTGATCCCCTCGCCCTTGCGGCCGTCGCCGCGGGTGGAGGCCTGAAGCAGGGCGCCGTCCTGGTAGACGAGCTCCACGGAGAGGCCGTCGAGCTTCGGCTCGAGAACATATTCGACGGCGGCTTCCGGTCCCAATCCCTTGCGCAGGCGTTCGTCGAAGCGGCGCAGGACGCTCTCGTCCTGGTCGGACTCCAGCGACAGCATGGGCGAGGCGTGCTCGACGGTGGGGAAGCTGTCGAGCGGCTTGCCGGCCACGCGCTGGGTGGGGGAGTCCTCGCTGACGAGGTCGGGAAACTGCTCTTCGAGGGCGACGAGCTCGCGATATTGCTTGTCGTACTCGGCGTCGGAAATCTCCGGCCGGTCCTCGACGTAGTAGAGATAATCGTGATGGCGGATCGCGGTCTGGAGCTTCGCGATCCGCGCCTCGGCTTGTTTGCGGTTCATTCCCGGGTCACCTCGTTGCTTCCTGCGAAACGGGAGGAACTTTATCAGTCCTGGCTATTGGAGAGTTCCCCCGCCCAAGACCCTCATCACCCCGGCCCTCTTCTCCCGACCCCCTCCCCCCCCTCACCGGGAGAAGAGGGAGCAAAGCAGGAACGCCCCAGGGGTACCCCTCTCCCGGGGTGGTGGATGGGGTGGTCGGGAGAGGGGCAGGGGTGAGGGTCTTCGGGTGGGGGACCTCTCAGACACGTTAAGTCAGCGCCTACGGTCACCTCTCCCGCCTGCTACTCTCTCGCGATGCGCCGAAGGTCTTCCACGACGCTCTGGACGCGGGCCGGCCTCGGATGGCGAGAGCTGGTCGTCCGGCTATTCAAGCAGATCTATGAGGACGAGTTGCTGGCGCGGTGCGCCGAGCTGGCGTACTTCTTCCTGTTCTCCGTCTTTCCGCTGCTGCTGTTCCTCACCACGGTACTGGGCTACGCCGGCGCTCACTCGGGGCTGCGGGCAGATCTTTTTCGTCTCATCGCCCGCTTCTCCCCGAGCCAGGACGTCACGACCTTGCTGAGCCACACTCTCGCCGAGATCACCCGGTCGCGCAACGGCGCCAAGCTTTCACTCTCGCTGGTGGCGGCTCTGTGGGTAGCATCGAACGGCATGCTGGCGGTCTCGCGGACGCTCAATCATGCCTACGGCCTGAAGGAGACTCGCCGCTGGTGGTGGCGCCGGGCCGTGGCCCTCGCTCTCACCGTGACCTTCTCTTTGCTGGCCGTCGTCGCCCTGGTGCTCATCTTCTCCGGCCGCAACGTAGGCGAAGGATTCGCGGACCGGCTTGGGTTTGGCGTCGTCTTCTCTGCCGTCTGGCACACCTTCGTGCGCTGGCCCCTGATCCTGCTCTTTCTGGTGATCTCGTTCGAGATGGTCTACAACTTCGCCCCCAATCTGGGGAAGAGACCGAGCCGCCACTGGGTGACTCCGGGGGGCGTCGCCGGCGTCGGCCTCTGGCTCCTGGCCTGCTATGGCCTCCGGCTCTATCTCGCCTACTTCCGCACCTACACCACGGCCTACGGCTCGCTCGGCGCGGTCATCCTGCTGCTGGTGTGGTTCTACCTCACCGGCTTCGCCATCCTCCTCGGGGGCGAGATCAACTCCGAGATCGGCAAGCAGCTCGCCAGCCGGTCGCCGAAACAGCCTCCGGCGGCGTCTCGTCGCGGCTGGCGGCGGAAGCGCTGAGCTCGGCCCGCATCGTCACCGGCCCGTCACCAATTCGCGCCGAAAGTTTGTCCCGCCAGAGCGTGGACGAACACCAGTTCAAGTGAGTACGGTTTTTCAGGTTTACCTATCTCTTCAATCGTATCTCTGTAGCAATGAAGGATCGGCCGTGCCCGATCCACTAGTGAACGACTGCGCCTCCGAGAACCGCGGCGCGGCCAGTGAAAGGAGATTCTGATGACCAACAGGAAGTGGATGTACGTTGCGGCGATCATCGCTGTAGTCGTGGCCTCGTCGGCGTCGGCGCAGAGAGTTCCGGCCGGCGACGACGGCCTGAACACTCAGGGCGGCGGCAGGACGCAGGTCGACCTTTCGGCCTACCCGATCGACAAGGTCTTTGGCGCCGGTGTGGAAGGCAATACCGTCGTCAGTCTCAAGGGCGAGTCTCTGGGCACGGGCGTTCTCGATGGTATCGACACCATCGTGCGGCGCCCGAAGGACATCGACCTCAGCTCGGGCTCGGGCTCGGGGCCTCTCGCCATCGTGGCCTTGCGCCTGGTGGGCGAGCAGCCGGTATCGATCGGCGGCAAGTCTTACACGGTGCATGTTTTCCTGTCGGAGTTCCGCGACAACGTGAAGGTCGGCCAGCTGGACCTCCGGATGGTCAACTCCGACGGCGGCCTGTTCAACTCGTCTTTCAACGTCCGCCCCAAGCTCGTCTTCACGGGCGAGGACGGCGGCAACACGACGATCGACTGCGGCGCCGTGGTCTGCGGCGACGGCAGCGATCTCAAGATGTCGGCGACGAACGGCAGCTTCACGATCGCCGGAGTCCAGGGCGGATTCGACCCGAAGGCCCGGCAGATGAAGTCCCTGCCCGCCGGCCTGCTGGTGGACGGTGACGGCGACGGCGTGGCGGAGCTCAAGACTCTGGCCTCGACCAACCTCTACATCGGCATCATCCCGTCGCGCCCGACCTTCCCGCCGGGACCCGTGGACAAGAACGAGCAGTCCACCAACCACAGTGTGGTCGCGGCGACGGCTTCGTCCTCGTCGAGCGCGTCCGCGAAGGCTACCCCGAAGCAGTAGCAGGGCTCAGGAGGAGCCGCCCGATTCGCGGGCGGCTCCTTTCTTCCGATCCCCTCAAGCCCTTCCCCAGCGCCGCAGCAGCTCAGGCAGGAACACCACCGTCGCTCCGTAGGTGACCGCCATGGCCGCGGCCAGCAGCAGGCCGAGACTGGCGTTTGGCTTGAGAGCCGAGAAGGCGAGCACCAGGAAGCCGAAAGCCAGCACCAGGGCGTTCCAAAGCACGCCGCGTCCAGCCGTGGCCAGGGTGGCGAGGACGGCGCCGTGGTGGTCGCGGCCGGCCCGCCGCTCTCGCCGGTAGGCGTAGCAGTAGTGGAGGGCGAAGTCGACGCCGGCGCCGAGGGTGAGCGCCGCGAACATGCTGGTGGCGATCCCCAAGGGCATGCCGGCGAAACCGAGAGACCCGAACAGCAGCAGGGTGGCGGCGACGATGGGAGTCATGACCACTGCTGTCCAGCGCAGGCTGCGGAACGCCACGAGCAGGGTGGCGGCGATCAGCGCCGCCGTCCAACCGATGGAGCCGAGCTGATTGCCGACGATGGCCTCGACCACGGCGAGACCCGCCGGCACGTCTCCCGAGAGGTGAGCGCTCACGTCCCGGCGGGCAGCGAGCGCGCTCAGCCGCGGCGTCAGGAAGTCGCGCAGCGCGCGGCCGCGGGTGAAGTCGGCGTTGCGCACGAAAAGGCGGGTCCGAGCGGCGGAGGCGTCCTCCGTCAGGTACTGCCGTAGATCGAGGCGGCGGCTGAGGACCTCGACGGTCGCTCCGGCCCGCTTGACCTCGATAGCCGGTAGTGCCGAGAGCGGCAGCGGGTCGCCCTGTACGCGGGCCCCGACCTCGAGAAACACCAGGGGTCCGAGAACGCCGCCGACGTGCGGCGCTTGGCGGGCGAGACGGTCGAGGTCTTCGAGCAGAGCCGCCCCCTGCGGGGTCCAGAATCGGCGCCGGTCCGCCTCGAAGACGACGTCCAGGCGGTAGCTTCCCCAGAAGGCGCGGTTGAAATCCCGCTCGGCGGTCACCAGCGCCGAGCGGGGGTCGAAGTTATCGACCCAGGAGTCCTGCACGGCGAGGCGGAAGATTCCGGGCAGGGCGGCGGCCACGAGGAGGGCTCCGGCGGTTGCGAAGGCGCGGCTGTGGCCGGCGACGAAGCGCTCCCAGCGGGGGATCGCCGCGGCGTCCGGGCGGCGGCGCGTGAGCCGGCGTTCGTTCCAGGCCGGGGGGAGCACGGCGATGAGGGCGGGCACCAGGCTGAAGGTAAAGACCATGCCGAGGAGGAGCCCGGTGCCGGCGAAGATTCCGAAGTCGCGCAGCGGCGTCATGGTGGAGCCGGCGAAGGAGAAGAAGCCGAAGGCGGTGGTGAGCGAAGTGAGGACGAGAGGCGCCAGGAGGTCGGAGAAGGCATCTCCGGTGACGCGGATCAGCCGCCCCCGAGGGGCGAGATCCTGGGGCGCAGCCGCCAGCCGGTTGTGAATCCGTTCCAGGAGATGAACCTCGTCGGTCATCGCCATGGCCATCAGCAGCACCGGCAGGATGGTGGTCACCAGCGTCACCGGCACGCCGGCCCAGCCCATGAGGCCAAGGGTCCAGACGAGAGTGGCGAGCACCTGGGCGAGAGGGACCAGGATGCCGCCGGGAGTCCGCAACGAGAGGGCGAGGAGCAGGGCCACGGCGGCGACCATGAGGGGCACCAGCCGTGACAGGTCGCGCAGCACCACCTCGCCCAGGACGGTTTCCGCCGCCGCCGGGCCGGTGATCCGCAAGGTGAAAGGGGAGGGCGGCTGGCGAGCGCGCCAGGATTCGAGCTCGCGAATCACGGTCCGGCGCTCGGCTCCTGTCACATAGACGTAGAAAGGCGCCATGCGGCCGTCCGGCGCCAGGAAGAGGCCGCGAGCGGGCGCAAAGCCGTCGAGGCGCGCCAGCAGGCCGGCGAAGGCGGCGGGATCGTCGGGGATCTCGTCGAGGAAGTTGCGGATCGATAGGGTGCGCTCCTTCGGCGGCTCGATCAGGTTGGCAAGCGAGCGCACACCCTGGACTCCGGACAGAGTCTGCAAGCCGGAATGGATGCCGGCGATCCAGCGGAACCCCGCGGGCGAGGCCAGCAGCGGCCCGCCGGGCCGGGAGGCGGCGAGCAGGATCACCTGCTGCGGCTCGGCGAACTTCCGGCGGTCGGCGAGCGTTTGCTCCACCATGGCGTCGCCTTGCGGATAGAGGGCGGCGCCGTCGGTGCGGATCTCGAGCCGGAAGAGCCCGGCGCTGACCACCGCCGTGCCGGCAGCGACGAGAAAGAGGACGAGCCTTGGCCGTCGCAGGGCGGCGCGGGCGAGGATCAACATGCGACGTCAGGTCGCCGGACGAGATCGCCGCATGACCACCGGCAGCAGCGCGGCCAGCCCCACCAGAGTGAGCAGCGAGCTCGAAACCAGGGCGATGCCCACCAGCAATCCGAGCCGTTCGTTGGCGGGCACCTGCGAGATGGCGAGGAGGGCGAAGCCCAGGGCGATGGCGCCGGAGTCGATGGCGATGGCGGGGCCGGTCTCCTCCAGGGCCTTGAGGTCCGGCCGGGGATGGCCGGCTTTCAGGGCCACCTCGTAGCGCTCCACGTAGTGAATGGCGTAGTCGACGCCGATCCCCAGGGTGATGGCGCAGAACATGGACGTGGCGACCCCGAGCGGGACGTTCAGCCAGCCCATGAGCCCGAAGACCCAGAGCACGGCCACACAGGCGGGAACCACCGCCCACAGCCCGGTGACGGCGGAGCGGTAGAGCAGGGCGATCACTGCCCAGCAGCCCACCAGGGCCAGCAGCAGCGAGTAGACCTGGGTGCGCACGATCGCCGGAATCATCGCCTGGCTGACGGCGACGTCGCCGGCGAAGCCGATCCGCATCCCGAGCGGAGCCAGATGGGCCCGCTCATAACGGCGAATGGCCGCCATCAGCTTCGCGATCCCCCGGTAGTCCGCCTCCTTGAGGTAGATGGAGACCACGGTGCGCGTGAGGCCGTCGTCGATCACCTGCCGGCGGCGCAGCGGTCCGCGGGCGTCGTCGAAGAGCTGGATCAGGTGCTCGATGCCGGCGGGGTTTTCCGGCAGCCGCCGGTACTCTTCGCGCCGCGCCTGCCAGAGGTAGGAAACGGTGACGAGATGGCTGTAGGGACCGAGGACGCCGCCCACCTTCGGCTGGGTGCGCAGGAAGTCCTCGAAGCGTCCGAGCGCCTTCAGCGTCGCCGTGTCGAGCAACGGGCCCTTGTGCTCGAAGCCCTCGGGAATCTTGCCGGACGGTGGATGGACCGCCACGTGCGCGAGCAGGACGTGGGTGCCGAGGAGGCTGGCGTTGACCTCGTCGTTGGCCATGCGGAAGGGGCTGCTGGCGGCGAAGCCGTCGATCCAGCTGTCTTGCACCCGCAGCCGGGCGAGGCCGATTCCCAAGCCGACGGTGATGAGGCCGAGCATCGCCAGCGTCGCGCGCCGGCGAGAGAGAAGGGGCGAGAGGAAGCGCACCAGCACGTGGCCGTCGAGGATCGACGAACCGCGGCGCTCCAGGCGCTCGCCGGGGATGAGGGCGAGCGTCGCCGGTGTCACGGTGAAGGTCCAGATCAGGCAGAAGATGACCGCCAGGCTGGAGAACAGGCTGAAGGACTGCACCGGAATGATGGTCGAGGGCGAGAAGGAGAAGAAGCCGGCGACGGTGGTGAGCGAGACGAGGACGATGGGCCGCGACATCTCGGCCACTGCCTGGTGCAGGGCCGGCATGTAGTCGGTCTCGCCCGGCGGTCGCTGCGCCAGGATCTGCTGGTAGTGCCACAGCAGATGGAGCTCGTCGGCGAGGAAGGCGGTGATGAGGACGACCGGCAGCACCGCCGTGGTCAGGTAGACGGGCACGCCGAGCCAGCCCATGAGACCGAAGGTCCAGATCAACGATGCCCCCATCTTCGGCAGCACGACGGGGAGCGACCAGAGCCGGCGGCAGCCCCACCAGCAGGCGAGGGCGATGACGATCAGGGCGAGCGGCACGAGCAGCGTCAAATCCTGGAGGATGTGGGTGCCGAGCAGCGACTCGGCGACCGGCGCGCCGGCCACGACGATGCGGTCGGTGGCGGAGGCGAACGGCTTCACCGTTTTCAGAATTGCGCGGTAGAGGTCGGTGCGGTCGGCGTTGGCTTGACTTGCCGACGAGTTGGGCGCGCCGACCAGGATGGAGACCGCCTTGCCGTCCGCGGAAACCAGGGTGCCTTTGAGGATCGCCGCGGCGTCGACGTCGCCGCGCAGCGTCGCCAGCAGCTCCGGCGTGTCGGGCAGTGGATCGAGGTACGGACGGAAGTTGAGCGTGCCCGGATAGACGCGGTCGCGGTGCTCGGTGGCGAGGCTCATCACCTCGTCGGGGCCGACTCCCGGCAGCCGGGCGAGGGCGGCGGAGAGGTCGCGCACCCGGCGCATGGTATCCGGGTTGTAGATCCCCTCCGGCCGCGAGCTCTCGACGAGAACGACGATCGGATCGCGCAGATGGAAGTGCTCGCGCACTCCGGCGTCGAAGAGGATCTCCGGATCGTCGACGGGCATCAGCGCGTGACCGTCGGTGCGCAGTTGGAGGCGCAGCAGCCCGGGAGCCATCGCCAGGGTGACGAAGGTCATGGCGGCGATGGCGCGGCGAGGCCGGGCCATCGACGCCTCGGCGAGGCGGTTGAGCCAGGAGTCGATCATGGCTCAGGTATAAGGCTTCAACGCTTCACGCAAAGCGACCGGGATGGCGGTGGGCACCGTCTTGTCGCCTTCCCGCCGCATGGTGGCCACCACCTGCTCGCCGCGGGCTGCCAGCTCCTCTCCTTCCCCGGCGTTCGCCGCCAGGCGCCAGTACTCGAAGAGCAGGGTGATGCGGTTCTGGATCACGCCGCCCAGGCGCATGCGGACGGCGACCTCGTCGAAGGCGAAAAGCTCGGCGAGATAGTCGCACGAGCAGCGGACGGTGGCGAGCGCCAAGCCCTCGGCAAGCTCGGCCAGGACTTCCGGGGCGTTGTCGCGCAGGAACATCTCGCGGCAGCGCCCCTGCCAGCGCAGGGGGTTGACGTAGTAGACGTTGCCCACGAGGTTGGTCTCCTCGAAGCCCACCACGTGGCGGTACTCGTAG
>Ga0134121_10000977_pt1 | contig 28698 bp, 25 predicted proteins | sample KB301_FD_96463 | JGI IMG/M metagenome (GOLD analysis project Ga0134121, IMG submission 96463) | Terrestrial soil microbial communities without Nitrogen fertilizer from Kellogg Biological Station, Michigan, USA - KB3-0-1 | ecosystem: Environmental > Terrestrial > Soil > Unclassified ... | reverse complement strand
GGCGACGGCGTAGTCGTCCTGGAAGGTCGTGGTCGCCTCCGAGGAGATCGACCAGTGCCCCTGGACGATGTTGTCCACCCGGTCGAGGATGGTCGGTGGAGTGGGCTCGTTGCGAGAAGTGAGGGTGGGATCGCCCGCCAGCTTCACCTCGATGTCCCGCAGGTGGAGATCGATCTGTCTCGCCTTCTCCAGCAGCTTGACGTCGGCCTTCGGCGTATCGAGGATGGCCTTCTGAATGAACTTCAGATGTTCCTGCGCCTCGTTGACCGCCTGCGCTGCGCCGCGCACCGCACGTTGCAGGTGGGCCGTCTTGCGCTCGAATGCGAGTTGGGCGGCCTGATCCTTGGCCGGCAGCGAAGCCAGGGAGAGGGGCACAGTCTCGAAGGTCTGCGCCTGGCCGAGGGGAGTGGTGACGCCGTCCACCACCTTGGCCAGCGAGACCGTGTACTTGCCCGGGGCCGCCATCGGGCCCTGGGGTCCCGGACCGCCTTGCTCCTCCCGCCGGCTGGGCGTGAGCGAGACCGGCGTCGAGGGCGGGAAGTGGAGGTCCCAGGCGATGCGGTGGACCCCTGACTTACCTGGCGCCGTAACCCGCCGGACGACGTTGCCTTCCTCGTCCTTGACGGTGAAGAGCAGCGACGGCTCGGCTTCACGGTCCTCCTCGCGCAGCGATTCCCAGGGCGGATAGACCAGGGCTCCGCCCTCCTTGACGAGCTTCTTTTCTGCCTCCTGCCGCACCTTCCGGCGGGTCTTCAGATCCTCCTTGAGGAAGTAGGTGAAGACAGCGCCGAAGGGCGGATTGGGGGCGAGATAGAACCCCTCGCCCTGGAAGCCCTGCTGCCGCCCGCCCATGGGCGAGGCCTCCATGTACATCCACGCCTTTCTTACCGGGAAGAGGGCGGATTCCTGCTCCAGCGTCTCCGCCTTCACCTGCCGCAGCGGCCCGATGTCGTCGAGAATGTAGAAGCCGCGTCCGAAGGTGGCCACGGCAAGGTCTCCCTCCCGCTTGTGGATGACGAGATCGCGGACGGCAATCGTGGGGAGGCTCGCGAGCTTGATCCACTTCTTGCCGCTGTCGATGGAGAAGTAGAGGCCGAACTCAGTGCCGGTGAAGAGCAGGTTGGGATTCTGGAAGTCCTGCACCACCGTCCACACCGAGCCTCGCTCGGGCAGGTCGCCGGCGATCGAGGTCCAGGTGGCGCCGCGGTCGGTGCTCTTCAACAGGTAGGGCTTGAAGTCGCCCATCTGCTGGTTGTTGAACGCCGCGTAAACGGTGTTGGCATCGGTGGGAGAGGGCTCCACGTCGGAGACGTAGGTGTTCTCCGGGATGCCGGGGAACTTTTCGATCTTCCGCCAGTTGCCGCCGCCGTCCTCCGTGGCCTGGATGAGGCCGTCATCGGTGCCGGCATAGATCAAGCCTTCTTTCACCGGCGACTCGGCGAGGCCGACGATGTTGCCGTAGAACGAGGTGGAGGCGTTGAACGCCACGGTGTCCGCGCCCCACACCTTGCCCATCACTTTCAGCTTGCGGCGTTCGACCTGGCGGGTAAGGTCGGGGCTCACGGCCTTCCAGGTGTTTCCCCGGTCGTCGCTGCGGAAGATCTTGTTGGCCGCGAAGTAGAGGCGGGTGTGGGAGTGGGGGCTGACGATCACCGGCGAGTCCCAGTTCCAGCGCAGAGCCGGCTCGCCCTTGCCGGGCTGGGGCTGGATGTCGACCCGCTCGCCGCTCTTCTTGTCGTAGCGCACCAGGCCGCCGTCCTGCGACTCGGCGTAGACGATGTTCGGGTCCTCGGGATCCACCTGGCTCTGGAAGCCGTCGCCGCCCTGGGTGACGAACCAGTCGGAGTTGCGGATGCCGTGGTTGTTGTTGGTGCGCGACGGGCCGCCGAGGCTGTAGTTGTCCTGGGTGCCGCCGAAGAGGTTGTAGAACGGCAGGGCGTTGTCGACGCTCACGCGGTAGAACTGGGCGATCGGCAGGTTGCTCTTGAACTCCCAGTTGGCGGCGCGGTCCCAGGTCTCGTAGAGACCGCCGTCGCAGCCCACCAGCATGTGAGCGTGATTGGCGGGATCGATCCACAGCGCGTGGTTGTCGACGTGCTTGTGGCGCTCGCCCAGGGGATGGAAGCTGGTGCCGGCGTTGTCGCTGACCTGGAAAATCGTGTCCACCGCGTAGACGCGGTCGGCGTTTTCGGGATCGCCCCAGATCTCCTGGTAATACTGCGGGCTGCTCGAGATCCAATCGCCGCGCCTCTCCCAGCTCCCTCCGGCATCGGTGGAGCGGTAGAAGCCGCTCGACTTGCCGACCGACTCGATGGTGGCGTAGAGGGTGTCCGGGCTGGTGGGCGCGATGGCGAGGCCGATGCGGCCCATGTCGTCCTTGGGCAGGCCGGCCGAAAGCTTCTTCCAGGTGGCGCCGCCGTCGGTTGACTTGTGGATGGCGCTTTCGGGGCCGCCGTCGATCAGCGTCCAGATGTGGCGCCGCCGCTGATAGGCGGAAGCGTAGAGCACGTCGGGATTGCGCGGATCCATCACCAGGTCGCTGACGCCGGTGTTTTCGCTGATGGTGAGCACGGCTTTCCACGTTTTGCCGCCGTCCGTCGTCTTGTACAGGCCGCGGTCGCCGCCCGGCGCCCACAGGGGTCCCTGGGCCGCTACGTAGACGACGTTGGAATCGCGGGGATCGATGACGATCTTGCCGATGTGCTCGGACTTCTTGAGCCCCACGTTCTCCCAGGACTTGCCGCCGTCCACGGACTTGTAGACACCGTCGCCGTAGGAGACGCTGCGCTGGCTGTTGTTTTCGCCCGAGCCCACCCAGACGACGAGCGGATTCTTGGGATCGACCGTGACGCAGCCTGTTGAGAACGATCCCTGCCCGTCGAAGACGGAGGCCCAGGTGTTGCCGGCGTTGGTGGTCTTCCACACGCCGCCCGAGGCCACGGCGATATACCAGGTGCTGGACTTGGTGGGATCGACCGCGATGTCGACGATGCGCCCACCGACGGCCGCCGGGCCGATGCTGCGCAGCTCGAGCCCGGCGAAGGTCGAGGCCGAAAGGCCACCCTTTTTCTCCTCGGGCTTGCCGTCCTTCTCCTTACCACCCTTGCCCTTCTGGTCGGCCTTGGCGGCGGCCTTCTCGGACTTTTCCGTCTTCTCGGCCTGCGCAGCCTTGTCGGCCTTGTCCTTTTCAGCTTTCTGTGCCGCGGTCTGACCCTTGTAGGCTTCGGGCGGCGCCGCAAAAACACTGGACGCAAGGAGCGCGCTAAGAGCTAGCGCTACAGAGATGTGTTTCACGTAATTCCTCCAATGCGGTTAGATCAATCGTGCCGCGACAGGATTCTAGGGCTTTCGGGGTCAGGGAGCGAGAGTCTCTGCCCACCACGATTGCGCTTCCGCCATGCCGTCCTCGTAGGTGCGCGGCGGGGCATAGCCAAGCTCAGCTCGGATGCGGTCGTTGGAGCAATGGCTGACGAAGGAGTCCCCTGACTTTCCTGCCTCTTCCACGGCGCCGGGAGCGGGCGGCGCGTCAGGAAACCAGCTCCGCACGTCCTCGACGTACCGCCGCCAGGAAACGTGGCCGTCGACCACGTTGTAGGCGCGGCCGGCGGCGGCTGGATTGGCCAGCGCCAGCTCCATGGCCAGTCCCACGTTCTCGACGTGGGTCCACGGCAGTGCGCTGCCGCCGGCGAGCGAGACCCGGCCCTCCCTGATCTTGGCAGGCACCAGAATCGCCCAACTGGAGGTGGGATGCACTCCGAGCACGGCCCCAAGGCGGAGGATCGTCGCTGGCAGCCCGCGCTCCATCTCGGCTTGTAGTGCGCGCTCAGCCTCGGCCTTGGTCAGCCCGTAGTGAGGGGAGGCGGCGGGAGTGTGCGGATAGGCTTTTTCAATCGTCTTGAGCGGCCCCGTCTCGTCGAACACGGACGGCCCCTGCGACCAGTCGTAGACGGAGATCGTCGAGATCTGGATAAACCGGCGGCATCCCGCCTCCCTCGCTGCCGCGGCCAGCACCGCCGTGCCGTGGGCGTTCACCCGCCGCGCGTCGGCGAGGTCGGTGCCGATGCTGGCGGCGCTGTGCACCACGAACGCCATGCCGTCGCAGGCCCGCTTAGCCGTGGCTGGATCGGTGAAGTCCCCTTCCATCTGAGTGATGTTCGGCGAGTCAAGATTCGGATAATCCTTGCATTTGCGGACCAGAGCGCGAACCTCGGCGCCCGCCGCCGCGAGTCGCGCCGCCAGGTAGCTGCCGACGAAGCCGCTGCCGCCGGTCACGAGGACGGGGATGTCCTGAAATGAGCTCACTGTTTCCCTCTTTCACCGCCAATTGGGGCTGGAACTACTGTGAGAGCTGCCACAGGAGACGGATTGGGAATCGGGTCTCCGCGCCGAAGGCGGCCTGCAATGGCTTCATCCAGAGCATCGGCGGCTTCCACAAGAGCCACTTCCACAGTTTCACCTTGGGTAATGGCCTCTGGGAAATCCACGAAGGTCACGACGAAACCTCCGTCAGTTTCGTCTGGGGTCAGCGTTACGGGGTAGGCGGTTTCGTAGACCATGCTCTTGCTTTCAGGCTCCCGCGGAGGATGAATTTCACAGTGCCGCGCGGCTGCGGATGTAAGTCTTGGCCTGCTCCCAGTCCATGAAGTTTGCTTCGCCGGAAACGACCCGTTGCTGTCGCTCGCGCAGAATGTCTTTATGCCAGGAGGGGGACTCGAGGGTATCTGGGTAGCGGCTCAAATCGGCCCAGAGAGCCTCCATAGCTTGGAGCTTTTCTTCGAGGGTCATCTCGCGAAGTGGAAGAGTCAGAGGCATAAAAGCTCCGGCCGTCGCGATGCCTAGGAGGCACCCGCCTCAGGCCAACCGCAAGCCGAGCACCCCGGCGAGTGCCCGCTCTACCGCTGCCATCTCAAGGTCCGTCAACTGGGTCAAGGGACCCTCGCCGATCCGCCTGCGGTCGAGAGTGCGGACCTGGTCCACCATGACTTGACAGTCCTGGCGTAGTTTTTCGCGGGCTCGGATGGTGACCCGGAGCGGCTCGTACTCGGGACGGGGCTGAGCTGTCAAAGGAAGAACCAGGATTGTCGGAAGCGCCGTCTCTAGGAGGCTTTCGTCCTGGATCACCACGACAGGGCGAATCTTTCCGATTTCCTGGCCACGATTTGGATTGAGATTGGCAACCCAGATCTCACCGCGCCTCACTCACGGGCTCCGCGCCCGGAGCGGGCATGCCGTTTCGGAGCGGAATCCTCGGCGAGCTCCAGAGCCTCATTGTCCAGGGTAAGGAACTCCTCTACGAATTCCAGAGTAGTCTCCCGATCCCGCCCCAACGCATCGGCTGCGTGCGCAAGGGCCTCCCGGAACCGTTCCTGACGCCGCTCTTCCAGAAAAGACATGATCGCTTTTTCAGCCAACTCGGCACTCGGCCGACGGCTCAGCCGAGCCTCTTCTTCGAGCTCCTGCTCCAACTCCTCGGTAAGTCGAATCGTCAGTGTGTGCATTGCTCAATCCTTGAACAACATCGTGCGTCCGTTGGAGGAGTTTACTCCACTCGGGCGCCTGAAAGATCTCCGACGAAGTCTCTTCAGGCTGACTCCGACCGGGACCGCCGCCGGAACATCACATACGCCGGCACTCCCAGCGCCACGAGACCTAGCCCGATAAGGGATTCGCGAGGGCTTTCCTTGAGCGTGTTCCCTATTAGCAACAGGCAAGCGAGGATGAAGAGGGCTGGCACCACGGGGTATCCCCACGTGCGGTAAGGCCGGTCTGCATCCGGCCGGCGGCGGCGGAATACGAAGACCGCGGCGGCCGTCATGGCGTGGAACACTACTGAGGCGAAGATCACGTAGGTGTAAAGCTGGGAATAGCTTCCCGAAACTGTGAGCACCACCGACCACGCCGTCTGTGCCCAGAGGCTCGGCACCGGCGTCCGGTAGACGGGATGGATGCGAGCGAGCGACTTGAAGAACAGGCCATCCTCGGCCATGGGGAGGTAGATCCGCGAGCTGTAGAGGATGGTGGAGGAGAGGCACCCGAAGGTGGAGATCAACACGATGAGCGACACGATCCGCGCAGCCCACGGCCCGAAAAGCACCGCGGCCGCCGTCTCCGCGATGCGGGGCGTCGCCGCCATGGCGCCCATTGACAGCGCCCGGACATAGACGACGTTGAGCAGCAGATACAGGAGAATCACTGCGCCCGTGCCGAGGATCAGCCCGCGGGGGAGGCTGCGACCCGGATCGCGCATCTCTCCCGCCGAGCAGGTGAGGCCGTACCACCCGTCATAGGTCCAGAGCGCCGCGATCATCGCCACCCCGAAGGCCGCCAGCAGCCCGCCGGGAACGTGCCCAACAGGCCCGAATAGGTGAGGCGTGACGGGTGCCCGCGCGAAGAGTCCCAGGGCGATGAGCCCCACGATGGCGCCAATCTTCAGCACCGTCAGGGCGTTCTGCACCCCAGCTCCCTCCTTGAGGCCGACGTGATTGACCGCGGTGAGGATCAGCAGAGCCGCGACGGCCGCGACCTGCCCTCCGGAAAGTGTCCACGTCCACGAGAAGATCGGCACGGAAACCAGAACATGCTGAGTGGAAAACCACGGCAGGAAGCTTCCCAGATACTCCCCGAATGCCACACCGAGGGCCGCGTTACCGCCGGACATGATGACCAGGAACGCCGTCCAGCCATAGAGGAATCCCATCAGGGGGCCGTACGCCTCTTTGACGAAGTGATAGAGCCCGCCCGCCCGCGGAAACATCGCCCCGAGCTCGCCATAGCTGAGCGCCCCCGCAAGCGTCAGCAGTCCCCCGGCCAGCCAGACGAGGAGGATCAGCCCCGGGTGGGGAAGCACCTTCGCCATGTCCGCCGTGGTGATGAAGATGCCCGTCCCCACGATCGAGCCGATCGTGAGCAGGGCCCCGTCCCACGTGGAGAGGCCGCGGACGAGGGTGGGGGCGGAGGGCGGGGGAACAGAGGAGTCGTGAGGCTCGGACAGGGGCGTGGCCAAAGTGAGCACCTCCGGGTTGGGTGGGAGTAGTTTGGCACGGAACCCCTGAGAGCACCGAATCAGCCTGCCGGCGTGGATGGTCTATAGTTTTCGTCATGGAGGAAGTCCCGGCGGGGATCGATTTTGAGGAGACCAAACGAATCCTCGCGGCTTTGGAGCGCGAGGGCGTTCGCTACGTTCTCATCGGCGCGATGGCCATGGCGGCGCAGGGACTGGTTCGGGCCACGCACGATCTCGACTTCTTCGTGTCACCTGAACACGAGAACGTGGACCGGCTGAAGAGGGCGTTCAAGAGCCTTTTCGACGAGGATCCCAACGTTGACGAAATCTCTGCGGAGGATCTGGCGGGCGATTATCCTGCCGTCGAATACACCCCTCCACATGGCCGATACTCGGTCGACATCCTCTCCCGGCTCGGGGAGGCGTTTAGCTACCCGGACATCGAGTCGGAGATGCTGACGACGGCTGAGGGTACCCAGATCTCTGTTGCGACGCCTCGCATGCTGTATAGAATGAAGCGAGATACAGTTCGTCCGCAGGACAGGTTGGACGCTGAGGTGATCAAAGAGGAGTTCAAGCTCAAGGAGGACTGATGCCGGTTCGAAAATTTCGCTCAGTCGCCGACATGCCTGGAGCGCGGCCACGCACGCCTCTCGATCCGGACAACCTCCGGCTCGCCTGTTCGCTCACGCAGGTTGCCTATTGGCTGCACCCCATGAAGCATATTCCTGGAGTCCGGAAGTACAGGTCGGTCGAGGAAGCATGGCAGGCTCGCAAGGAATGGGTGCGGAGCCAACTCCGCGGGCAGACTTCCCCGTTAGGCGAATCTCGCAATCCCCGCTAAATATTCGCTTCCGCGCGGTGCACGATGGCGCGCAGCCACATGCGACGGATCAGCGCGCTGCCCGGATAGATGACGCGCCAATAGGCTGCGAAGCGGCGTTTCGACGCCGCGTCCGTCGCGAAGACACGCGTCTCGGTGGAGACGATCGAGCCGCCGGCGCCATCCGCTTCGATACGGAAGTTCATCGCCGCTTTGGCGAAGCCTGGGCGTTGGAGTGCCTTGAAGCCTTCGGGTGTGGGCTTGCCGAGGACCGCCCCGCGCGGCGCGACGACGAGGGTTCCCACTACGATCTCGCGGTCCGGCTCCTCCGCCAATTGAAGGAAAGTCGTCCGCGTTGCGACCTCGAGGATGGGTTTCCGCTCCGGCGCGTTGAGGATGCTTTCGGGCCCCGGACGCCCGAACCGACGGATCGTGGTGAGAGTGCGAAAGAACAGGATCTCGTTCGCGGTGACTTCGTGGATGGCGCGAAAGACACGTGCCGGCGGCGCCTTCACACGCGTCGTATGACTCTCTGAGAACTGCCAGGCCGGCATGAACTCGTCGAGGCGGCTGCTCGGCGAGGCGATACGGGTCTCCGGTGCCGGCAGCGCCCAACCAGCGAAGACGAGCAGAACGCCGAACGCAAGAAGGGCTGCGCCTCCCCAGCGGGAGGACAAACCGAGAATGCGTAGCGGCCAAAGCGTCCCGATGGCGCCGATAAACGCCGAGATGAATCCCGCATAGACCATGACGACGCTGGACATGCTGCCGATTCTAGTCGCCCAGACCGGTCTTTCGGCTCAAAAGACTGAGGAGAGTCACCGGTACGCCGCAGCCTGAATGCCGTACAGCTCGGCGTACGGCCCGCCTTTGGCCATGAGATCGTCGTGCGTGCCGACCTCGACGAGATGCGCGCCGTCGAGCACCACGATGAGATTGGCCATGCGCACGGTGCTGAAGCGGTGCGATACGAGGACCGTGATACGTCCGCGGGCGGCACTGCCATCGCGCTCTGCGGCAGCGGCGTAGCGCTCGAAGAGTGCGTGCTCGGTCTCGGCGTCGAGCGCTGCCGTCGGCTCGTCGAGCACGAGGAGCAAGGGCTGGTCACGCATGAAGCCGCGGGCCAGCGCAAGCTTCTGCCACTGGCCGAAGGAGACCTCGACGCCTTCGGGCCAGGTCGGGCCGAGCTGCGTCTCGAGCCCGGCCTTCAATCGCTTCACGACATCGTCCGCCCCGGCACGGTCGACGGCGCGGACCACCGCGGGCTCGTCGTCGATCCGGGGGACGTCCCCGAGGCCGACGGAATGCCGCGCGCGTAGCTCGAAGCGAAAGAAGTCCTGGAAGGCGCCGGCCAGACGCTCGCGCCATTCATCGGCGCGCATGCGCGCCAGCGGTTGGCCGTCCACGAAGATGGCACCCGAAGTGGGCTCGTAGAGCTTGCCGAGCAACTTGACGAGCGTCGTCTTGCCAGTGCCGTTCTCCCCCACGATGGCGACGACGGCGCCTGCGGGCAGCGCAAGCGAAACGTCCTCCAGCACGAGGCGATCGGTGCCCGGATAGGCGAAAGACACGTGATCGAGACGAATGCCCTCGTGAAGCTCCGACGGTACGGGAAGGTCAGCGTGCGCGACCAGGGAGGCGGCGTAGTCCTCCAGCCAGGCGAGACGCCGGGAGCCATCCATCCAGATGCCGCGCAGGAAGCCGATCTCGCCGACGGTGGCGCCGATATAAGCCGAGAGGCGAGCGCCCGCAGCGAGGACGAGCAGCACGTCGCCCGCCGACGCTTTGAGACCCGAGGCCACGAAGGCGATGGCCCCCACGTAAGCGCCTCCGAACACCGCCCAGGCGAGCGTATGCCACGCGGCGGAGCCCCAGCGAGACATGGCGACAGGCCCATACCAGCGCTCCCAGGCTTCGCGGCGTTCGGCGACGAGCCTTTCGCCGATGCCGGTGACGCGCACTTCCTTGCCGGGCGGAGCGGTGGTGGCGGTTTGGAAGAGGTGGCGCGCCAACCGGCTCGCCGGCGCCCCGCGCTCCTGGGCGAGGCGCTCGACGGCCGGCCGCCACGCGGAGGTGAGCACGGTCGGCAGCGCGAACACCGCGAGCAGCACGAGCGCCGGGTGGATCGAGGCCAGGAGCGCGATGGTCACCGCCAGGCGCAGGATCCAGCCGCAAGTGGTGAACAGCGACATGTAGAGGTGATCGAGCACGAACACCTGATTGCGCAGCACCGCGAGCCGGTCGAGATACTCGGGGCGCTCCTGGTGGGCGATGGTGGCGACCGACGCCTGCAGCCGCGCCACGTGGGCCTCCAGCGCGATCGTGATCTTGTCGCGGAAGCGGCGCTGCACGCGGACGCTGACCGTGCGCAGCAACCAGGTGGCCGCGGCGGAGACGCCAAGCGCGATCGCGGCGCCGAGCACGATTTTCCCGTCGTGGCCTTGCACGCCGTCGCCGATCAACTTGAGCCACCAGGCGAGCAACGCGTCCGGCAAAGCGGCCAGCAGCGCCAGCGCGAACGCCGTGACCATCAGGCTCGGCTCGTGCCGCAACCCGAGCTTGCACAGCCGCCACATCGACGACAGCGCCGGTGGCAGATCGCCGATCTGGGCTATTTGCTGCGGGTCGGGATCACGCCAGAACTTCATAGATGACTCCAGCCTCGTCCTCCGTGGCATTGAAGCGCTGGGCCTGGAGATCGAACATCGTGCGGTAGCGTCCGCCGAGGGCCATCAGCTCGGCATGCGTGCCGAACTCGATCACCTGGCCGTGCTCCAGGACACAGATGCGGTCGGCCTGACGCACCGTCGAGAAGCGATGCGAAATGAGAATCGTTGTGCACTGTCGCGTGGCGGCGAGGAGACGTTCGAAGATCTCTGCTTCCCCTCGCACGTCGAGTTGCGCCGTGGGCTCGTCGAGCAGCACAACCCCGGCGCCCAGCCGTACGCCGTACAGGGCGCGGGCGAGGGCGACACGCTGCCACTGTCCGCCCGAAAGATCGGTCCCGCCCGCGTAGCTGCGAGCCAGCACAGTGTCCAGGCTGGCGAGATCCGCCGCGCCGGCGTCGGCGAGCGCGCCGAGGATTGCATCGTCCTGTCCGGTAGTAAACCTGCGTGGCGCGACGTTGTCCCGTAGCGACAGCTCGAAGCGGATGAAATCCTGGAAGACCGCGGCGACGCGCTCCCGCCACGATGTGAGATCGAGATCACGCAGGTCGACGCCGTCGATCTCGATCGCGCCGGACTGCGGGTCGTAGAGGCGGCACAGCAGCTTGGCGAGCGTCGTCTTGCCCGCGCCGTTCTGGCCGACGATGGCCAGCGACGATCCCGCGGGGATGGACAGGTCGAAGCCCTTGAGAACCGGGGCGGAGCCGCCAGCGGGGTAGGCGAACGTCACGTCCCGGAAACGGATCTCGTGGGCCGGCATGCCGCCGGCGTCGCGGGTCCCTGACGAGAGCGCGCCCTCGACGGCCATGGCGGGTTCGAGGCGCAGCACCGCGGCCACCGGCGCCGCGGAGCCGTCGAGCGCCCAGTTGAGCCCGCCGAAGGCGATCATCGAGGTGCCGACCGCGCTCTGCGCAAAGATCACGAACGTGCCCAGGGCGATCCGGCCGCTGGTGACGGAACCGGCGAGCGACCAGAACACCAATAGGTTGGCGCTGATCACCAGCAGCATGCTCCACACCACCGGCTTCTCGCGCAGGCGGGTGGCCTCGTACTGCAGCTTGTGCAAGAGGGTGCGGCGGTCGATGAAGCGATCGATCGTCCAGCCGGCGAGACCGAACAGGCGGAGCTCCTTGGCCGCGGGCGGATCGACGGCGAGCCGGTAGGCGTACTCGGCATCGCGCTGGGCTGCCCGCACGGTCTCGGTGTTGCGGTCGTGCCACACCGAGCTCTCGCGCAACAGCCAGTGCGTGGCCAGCCAGGCGCCGGCGAGGACGAGAGGCGCCCACCAGCGATATCCCGCGAGCACCACGGCGAACGCCAGGCCGCCGATCATCTCGACCAGGCCTCCGGCGATGAAGTCCATCGAGATCGACAACGGCGGTCCGGTCATGCCGAGATCGAAATCACGGGCCACGGTAAGGTCGTTGGTGAGCTTGGGATCTTCGAGGTGTCCCATACCTGGCGGGCGGACGCAGGTCTCGGTCAGCCGGTCGTAGAGCCAGGCCGCGGTGCGGTCCCCAAGATTGGTGCTCACCGCCTGGTGGATGGGCGTGAGGATCTGGAGCAGGACGAACACCACTCCGGCGAAAGTGAGAGGGAAGGCGAGCCCGGAGCGGTTTTGCACGGCGGCCACCAGCAGGCCCATGGCGATGCCGAAGAAGGCGGGCAGAACGCCTCGCAAAAAGAGCACCACCCACCATGCGCCGGCCAGCGTGCGATCCGCCTTCGGCAGGACGGCAAAAAACTTCCACTCTTTGCGTTCGCGCAGACTCGTCATGGTGTGGCTCCGTATCGCGGAATCCTACCGCAGGGACGAGGGAAGGGGCGCTCGACCTCCAGCCGGCCGTCGCTTCGAGTCCAAACGTGCATCGTTTGGGCTCCATCCAGGGCGATTTGGAGTCCAAGCGTCCATCGCAGGGGGCTCGATCCGCGGACGCTTGGGCTCCAATCAACCGTCGCTTGGGCTCCAATCAGTCGTCGTTTGGACTCCAATCGGCCATCGTTAGGGCTCCAATCAGCGGTCGATTGGACTCGAATTAGAAGTCGTTTGGGCTCCAATCGGCCGTCGTTAGGGCTCCAATCAGCCGTCGTTAGGGCTCCATCCGCCGAGATTTGGACTCCAAACGTCCGTGGTTTGGACTCCATCCACGGCAGCTTGGACTCCAAACGTCCGATGGTTGGGCTCCTATCTCCAGGAGATTTGACTCGTACGTCTGACGGTTTGGGCTGGATCGGAGGACGATTGGAGTGGAATCAAGGGTCGATCGGACTGGGTCCAGAGTCGATTTGGAGGAAGTCGGAAGGCGATTGGAGTGGGTCACCTTCCAGATTGGGCTTGCGCAACGGCCGATTGGACCACGCGCATGACGGCCTGAACTTCGAGCAGGTAATCAATGCCCTGCGGCACCCTCAGCCCCTCTCTCCCCGGAGGAGGACTTCGAGCAAGACCGTAAGGACCTCGATCGCCTCATGCTCCGATAACGACGCCACGGTTGCTTAGGAGTGTTCCGGAGAAGTGAAGTACCTCAAGATCGAGGGCCTCCTTATAGTGGGTACTTGCATATGTCACGCCCGCCGGCGAGCAACCACCACCGGAGCGTCCGGCCTAAGGGTTCGCAAATACTGCCGGTCGAAGGCGGCGAGCTGGCTTTCGAGCTCTGAATAGGGTCCCGGTTCCCAGGCGTTCGAAGAGACCCCCTTGTAGGCGTTGGCGCATAGCTCCCAGTCCTGGCGGTTGGTCAAGTCCCAGAAATCGATGGCGGGTTGGGGATCGAAGCCCGGAGCGGCGATCGCCTCGGGATGGAAGTACCAGTCGCAGACGATGCGGGTGTGCCCAAGGCCGAGCGACGACAGGCGGTGGATCAGCACGTAGTCGGGGAGGAACGACAGGAAGGCGGTGGGGAAGAGCGTGTAGTAATAGACGCGCCCGCGATCCTCGGGGGAGAGCCCGGCGAAGGGGACCGCACAGCGCTCGCCATCGATCGTCATGCTCCCCTCGGGATTGCTCATCCACATCGGCCCGCCCAGGACCGGTCCCTCGTCGAGATCGTTCTCGGAGTTGCGGTAGGGCGTCAGCTTGTTGAGATGCGGATGGACCGTCGGGCAGTGATAACACTCGCTGAAGTTGTGGAAGAAAAGCTTCCAGTTGGCCTCGACGTCGTAGACGATCTGATGGACCGACCGGAGCTCGGGGAGCCGCCAGGCGCCGAACTTGCCCGCGAGTGCCGGCAAGGCCGTTGCGAAGGGGACCGGATCGGGCGCGAGATTCACGAATAGCAGGCCCTGCCAGTCGGCCAGGGCGACCGGTTTGAGCGGATGCTCCTGCAGGTCGAATCCGGCGACCCCGGCCATGTTGGGGGCGGCTCGCAGGGTTCCATTCAGCCCGTAGGTCCAGGCGTGGTATGGGCACTGAATGGCGTGGCCGAGCTCGCCGCACGGATCAAGGCAGAGGCGGCTGCCGCGATGACGGCAGAGATTGTGGAAGGCGCGGACCGTTCCGTCGCCGTCGCGCAGGACCACGACGCTCTCCCGGTCGAGCTCGAAAAGAAAGTAGCTGCCAGGCGTAGCGAGCTGCGAAACGTGGCCGGCGAGGAGCCACGAGGAATCGAAGATCCGCTCGCGCTCGGCCCGGAAGATCTCCTCGGAGGTGAAGTACTCGCCGGGCAGGGTGTGCTGGCCGAAAGCGGTGCGCAGGCTCATATCGGCAAAGAAGTCTAGCACCGGCTTGTCTCCGGGAGAGACCTAGAGATACACTCCCCGCGCCCTTGCGGGGCCCACTCGAACCGATGCCGATTCCGACGCCATTCCACGAGCGCACACTGCCGCTGTGCACCAGCTACCGCTGGAAGGACTGGGCGGGCTACTGCGCCGTTTGCAGCTACGACACGTCGCACGAGCGCGAATACTTTGCCTTCCGCGAATCGGCCGGCCTGCTCGACGTCACGCCGCTCTACAAGTACGAAGTCTGCGGCCCGGACGCTCAAGCTCTCCTCGCCCGCATGATGGTGCGCGACGTCTCCAAGCTCAAGGTCGGCCGGGTCGCCTATTCGTGCTGGTGCGACGACGACGGCAAGGTGGTCGACGACGGCACGGTCTCCAGGCTGGCCGAGGATCATTTCCGCGTCACCGCGGCCGATCCGACCCTGCACTGGCTGCACGCGCTCTCCCGCGGCCTCGACGTGCGGATTGAGGACTCCAGCGCTCGCTTGGCGGCCCTGGCGCTCCAGGGACCCACGTCGCGGGCCATCCTGCGCGAGGCGATCGACGCTGGCAGTGCAGATCTCGACAAGCTCAAATTCTTCGGCGTCACTCGCGCGGCGATCCACGGCATTCCGGTGTGGATCAGCCGCACCGGCTACACCGGCGATCTGGGCTACGAGATCTGGGTCGAACGCGAGGCGGCGCTGGCGGTCTGGGACGCCCTGATGGCCGCCGGAGAGCGGCACGGCATCGAGCCCGCGGGGCTCGACGCGCTCGACATGGCCCGTATCGAAGCCGGCTTCGTCCTGCTCGGGGTCGACTACTTCAGCTCGCAGAAGGTCGTCCTCGAATCGCGCAAGTCCACGCCGCTGGAGCTCGGCTTCGGCTGGATGGTCGATCTCCAACGCGGCAACTTCATCGGCCGCGACGCCATCGCCGCCGAGATGAAGCGCGGCTCGGTGTGGCAACTCGTCGGACTGGAGGTGAGCTGGGAGGAGCTCGAAGGGTTGTATTCGAGCTTCAACCTGCCGCCGAGCCTGCCGCCGGCGGCGCGGCGTGATGCCCTGCCCATCTATGACGGGGAGGGGCGCCATGTGGGTCAGGCGACCAGCCACACCTGGTCGCCGCTGCTCAAGAAATACCTGGCGCTCGCCTCGGTCCACCGCGGCTTCGAGGCCAAGGGAGGGAAGCTCCAGATCGAGCACACCGTCGAATACGAGCGGCGCAAGGTCACCGCGACCGTCGCTCCCATCCCTTTCTACGATCCGGAGAGGAAGCGCAAACCGTGACCGCCACTCGCTACGATGCCATCGTGGTCGGCGCGGGGCACAATGGCCTGGTCTGCGCGGCCTACCTCGCCAAGGCCGGGCGCAAGGTGCTGGTCCTCGAACGGCGGCACCAGGTCGGCGGCGCGACGACGACCGAGGAGATCCATCCCGGCTTCAAGTTCTCCTGCTGCTCCTACGTGGTTTCGCTCCTGCGGCCCTGGATCATCCGCGATCTGGAGCTGCCGCGCTACGGTTATGAAGTCCTGCCGCTGGAGGCGACCGTCACCCCGTTCCCGGACGGCCGGTACCTGCTGCGTGACAGCGACCCCGAGCGGACGCGCCGTTCCATCGCCCAGTTCTCGCCGCATGACGCGGAGGTCTACAAGCGTTTCGGCCAGCAGATGGCCGAGCTCGGCCGCCTGATCAAGCCGCTGATCGATCAACCGGCTCCCGATCCGCTGTCGCGCGATCCGCGGGAGCTGCTCAAGATCGCGCGTTTGGGAAAACAGATCCGCGGCCAGGGGGACGCGTGGCTCTTCGCCAACGTCAAGATGATGACGATGAGCGCCGTCGATTTCCTTTCCGAGTGGTTCGAGTGCGAGCAGCTCATCGCGCCAATGGCGATCTCGGGGATCATTGGAACCTTTCTGGGCGTGCGCTCGCCCGGCACCGCCTATGTCCTCCTCCATCACTACATGGGCGAGATCGACGGCTCCTTCCGCGCCTGGGGGCTTCCCAAGGGCGGCACCGGCGCCATCGCGCAGGCCATCGCCAGCTCCGCCCTCGCCCTGGGAGTTGAGATCCGCACCGAGGCGCCGGTCGCCCACCTGCTGATGGAAAAGGGACGCGCGGCCGGCGTCGTGCTCGCCAACGGCGACGAGATCCGCGCCAAGGCGGTGATCTCGGGGCTCGATCCGCACCGCACGTTCCTGCATCTGGTCGGCGAGGAGCATCTCGACCCTGAGATCACGCAGCAGATCCGGCGCTTCAAAATGCGCGGCTCCTCGGGCAAGGTGAACCTGGCGCTCGACGCGCTGCCCGAGCTCACCTGCCTACCCGAGTACGGCCCCCACCTGCAGGGCGGCATCACCATCGCGCCATCGCTCGACTACTTGGAACGCGCCTACGACGACGCCAAGTACGGCGCCTTCTCCCGCCGGCCGTTCATGGACGTCCTCATTCCAACGCTGACCGATCCGACCCTGGCGCCGCCGGGCAAGCACGTGATGTCGATCTTCGTCCAGTACGCGCCCTATCACCTCAAGGAAGGGGCCGCGGACTGGCCGAACCAGCGCGAGGCTTTTGGCGACGCGGTCATCGACACTCTGTCGGAGTACATGCCGAACCTGAAGGATCGGATCCTCCACCGTCAGGTGCTCACCCCTTGGGACCTCGAGCAGATCTACGGCCTGACCGAAGGCAACATCTTCCACGGCGAGCTGTCGCTGGAACAGCTTGCCTTCCAGCGCCCGATGGCTGGCTGGAGCCGCTACAAGACGCCGGTCCGCAACCTCTGGATGTGCGCCTCGGGCACCCATCCCGGCGGCGGCATCATGGGTGTGCCGGGGGCACTCTGCGCCCAGACGATGCTCGACAAGAGGGCGGTCTGATGTCGACCGACGTGATCGTCATCGGAGCCGGTCCGAACGGTCTCGCCGCCGCTGCACGGCTCGCCCAAGCGGGACGCAAGGTGGTCGTTCTCGACCGCAGCGAAACGCCGGGAGGCTTGTCGGCGAAGATCGAATTCCACCCCGGCTATGTTGTTCCCGGCATCCTCCACGACGAGGGCCTCGTTCCGCGCGCGATCAGGGAACGGCTGAAGATGACCGGTTTGACGTTCCGCAAAGCCCCGGCCACCTATATCGCGGAGGAGAACGGAACCGGCCTTCTCCTTCCCAGCGATGCTGCAGGTGCCGCCGAGGCGATCGGCCAGCGCTCGAAGCGCGACGCTGAAGGCTTCCGGAGCTTGCGTGGCTTCCTGGATCGAATCTCGCCACTTTTCGCCGGCGTGCTCGCCGAGGCGCCGCCCCCTCTCGCGCCCGGATCGGCCGGCGATTTCTGGCAGCTCGCCCGGCACGGGCTCTCGGCCCTCCGTGTCAGCCGCAAGGATCTTCTGGAGCTGGCGCGCGTGGCGCCCATGTGCGTTGCCGATTTCCTGAACGAACGGTTCGAGACCCCGCTCCTGGTCGAAGCGCTGGCCGCTCCGGCGGTCGCCTCCACTTGGACGGGCCCCTGGTCGGCCGGCACGGTGACCAATTTCCTGCTGCGCGAGTGTGCCGGCGGCGAGGCCCTTCAGGGCGGCCCCCCGGCCCTCGTCGCGGCGCTGCTGGCTGCGGGCAAGTCCGCCGGAGCCGTATTGCGCACCGGCGCCGAGGTCGCGCGCATCCGTCTCGAACGGGGAAAGATCGCCGGCGTCACGCTGGCGTCCGGCGAGACGATCGACGCGCCGGTGGTCCTCTCGTCCGCCGATCCGAAACGCACGATGCTCGAGCTTCTGGTGCCGGGAACCCTGCCGCTCAAGATCGAAGAGGAATTTCGCCACCTGCGCAGCCGGGGGAGCGCGGCCAAGATCCATCTGGCGCTTTCAGGTCCGCTGAAGCTTGCGGCAAGAAACGGCCGGCTCGACGAAGCGATCCGCATCGGCGGCGGCCACGTCGACGAGCTGGAGCGCGCCTTCGACGCGATCAAGTACCGGCGCTTCTCCGCCCGCCCGCACCTGGAGATCCGGGTGCCGACCGTCGTCGATCCCAGTCTCGCGCCGGCTGGCCACCACGTCGTCTCAATCCTCGCCAGCTTCGCGCCCTACGCCCTCGAAGGCGGCTGGACGGCGGAAGCGCGCGAGCGGCTGGGCGACGCGGTGATCGCTGTCCTCGAACAGCACGCTCCGGACGTGCGCCAGCGGATCGTGGCACGGGAAGTTTTGACTCCCGCCGATCTCGAAACCCGTTTCGCCCTCACCGGCGGTCAGCTCCACCACGGCGAGATGGCCCTCGATCAATTGCTGATGATGCGCCCGTCGCCTTCTGCGGCGCGTTATCGAACCTCCGTTCCCGGTCTCTTCCTGGGCGGCAGCGGCAGCCATCCCGGCGGCGGTGTGCGCCCAACGGCGGGGCTGCTGGCGGCGGAGGCGGTCCTCGCTTCGTGACAAGATGGGAGCCTCTGCGCGTAGAATAGAGGCCGCTAGAGGTGACCATGAGCTCACGCAACACTTTGCACCAACTGGTCGACGAGTTGCCCGCGGACGAGATCTCCACCGCCGAGCGAATCCTCCAGGCTTTGAGCGCGACCGCGACGCCCCATGTTCCTCTCGACGGAGCGCCCCTTGATACCGAGCCAGACGACGACGACTTCGATGGGGGGCTGACCGAGGCGCGAGCAGACGCTGAGGCCGGTCGCGTCGTACCCCATGCAGAGGTCAAGCGGCGTTGGGGCCTTCGGTGAGGTGGCGCGTTGCCTGGACGGAGCGCGCCCTCAGAGATACCGATCGCCTCGACCCAAAATATCGCCAACGCGTCGTCGCGTCCATTGACCGCTACGCCGCGGACGAACACGGCGACGTAGTGCGTCTGGAGGCCGTGGAGCCTCCGGAGTGGCGCCTCCGAGTCGGTGACTTGCGTGTCCGCTTCCGGCGCGACATAGAAGCGAAGACCCTGTACGTCTTGAGAGTTCTCCGGCGGGACAAAGCCTACCGCTGAAGTCGTGGAGCTCCGATGCCCGCCGGCTGAGTGGCGCCGTACTGCCCGTACTGCCCCGGCCTGTCGGTCGTCTTCGCCATCTCCATGCGTTTGCTCATCGGCTGTGCTCTCCTGGCGGGCTTGGATTCCTTTCGGGATCTCCGAGAGGCGGATAATATCGAATGAGCGCAGAGGTACAGCTCGAGCGGTCCGGGTGTCTCATGCCAAAGCAGAATACGACGACAAAGCAGTCCTCAGGAGGAGGATTTCAGTTTGAAAACGAAGTGGTGGCATATGCCCTCGCCCATATCCTGGCCAGGTCCTCGCCCTTTGACCCGCCTGGCGGTGTCGTAGAACGGGTCGATGTCCAGAGGCCGGCTACGGAGTGGCACCTCGATGATCTTCTCGTCACTGTCCGTGCTCACGGGTCAAGGCACCGACTGGCGTTTTCCATCAAGAGCAACGCTCAGGTCTCCGAGAACGGGTTCCCTCTGGACTTTGTACGCGACGCATGGGAGCAGCTCTTGAACACCTCGTCGCCCGCTTTTGAGGAGAGCCGCGACTACCTTGGCCTCATTACAGTCCCTGTTGATCCTCGTCTGAAAAAGGCCGTCTTCGAGCTCCTTGGATTGGCGCGGCAACAAGATCCGATTAGTCTCGCAGCTCAGGTAGACCTTCCAGACCGAACCAACGACAACATCCGTAAGCTCTTCAGAAGCGCGGAGTGCCCAAGGGATCTCGCGCCGAAGAATGACCTGGAAACAGTGGGCGCCGGGCGACTTCTCCGCTGCGTGATCTGTCTCCCCCTCGCGACCCGGCACCACCTCGCCCCCATTCTCCTCCGGCCGAAGATCCTGGACCTCCTTGCCACCCGCGCGACGCCAAGTGACGACCTCGGAACGTTGGGTGAGTCGGATCTCGCTCGTTGGTTCTGGGACCGCGAGGTTGTGTACGGGCCTCATGCTGCCCTTCGGGCGGAGGCGGCGCGCAAACTTGCCCAGCATCTCGCTGACAAGCTCGTCGCAGATGTCTCCCTTTCCGCCCTCGGCACGGCAGTTGGAATGACGGGCCTGTCCGGCATTGATGAGCTCGCAGAAGATCGTGTTCTTCGGAGAGCGGAAGGCCGTGTAGCATTCGACCACGACTTGTACGCGGACTGGGTCCGAGCCCGCCAACTCGCGGACGTAACCGAGGTTGGCCAGCTAACGGACTTTCTGGCTCCTCGCCTCAGCTCTCCCGTCTGGCACCGCGCACTCCGCCTGTATGGTCTCCAGCTCTTGGAGCAGACGGATGACCTCGCGCAATGGAGTTCGACGTTCAAGACAGCGGGAAGCATCTCAGCTCCGGTGGGCACATTGGCTCAGGACATCCTTCTCGAGTCCACCGCTTTTGCTTCCGCGAGCGGCGCTAGTCTCTTTCGAAACGACCTGTGGCCGTTGCTGATCAAGCACGATGGCCGTCTCTTAGACGAGGTCGCTCCCCTTGAGCCTCGCAGTAGGCAAGGATCTCACCGCCGACGAGCTTCCGGACGACTTATTGAAGAGTTGCTCTTGGTGGCGGCATACCGGGGTGTCCCGAATCCAGGAGATGACAAAAATCTTTGGTTTCCAGTGTGGGAGCGAGTCGTTCTTGACATCCTCGAACCACTCGCTCTGGCTGATAGCGAGCTGACCGAGGACGTCGACGATCTTCTGGGGTCTTGGGGAGATTACTTCATGGAACGGGTTGCCGGTGTCGTGGCGACGATCGAGAATCCCCTGGCTGCTCGACGGTTATGGCAACCAATCATCGGCCTTGGCGTCGCTGCGTCGAAGTGGGCGTCCCGCTTCGCTCGCCATTGGCTCGCCTATGCCTTGTATCGAAACGCACAAGGGCCGGTAGTGGACTCCTGGATAGCGATGATCGATACAGCTCAAGCCAATCCTCACTGGAACGCCGGGGAAGGGTACACGATAAATTCTCACAGGAGCGGTGAACTGTGGCGAGCTCTTCTCGGGTTTGGCGACTTCGGTGCCGATGTCTGGACGGATGAGCTCCGCCCTCGTGTGCACCTTCTCCGTTTGCGGCTCGCGACGTGGGCGGAGAGCCATCTAGCCAACTCCGACAACGTTCGCGCCTTCGCCCACTTCCTTACATTTCCCGCAGCATCGGAGTTAGTCTTGGAAGGGCTCGGCTGGCTCGACCGCGAGTCTCGATCATCTGGCGATCGCTTCTGGAGTCGGAGCAACCCTCCGGACGAAGCCCTCTTCTCGCTGCTAGCGCATGTTTGGAGTATGGCCCGAGAGGCGCTCCGGCGTAACGAGACAGCCTTCAGTGCATTTAGGAACCTACTTCAGACTCTGGTGAGCCGCCAGCATTCCCCGGCTCTTGAGCTCGCCGAGCGTGTTGGCTCGTCAAGCGCCTCGCTATGGTGATGGCAGTAAGAGCTAATGCGCCCTCATCAGTAGCCGGTGAAAGGGTGCACGTTTTGGTGCGGTGTGCTCGTCGCTCGCCGCGAGCAATCGGGCTCAATCTCCCCGCCGCAGACGCATCGCCGGATCTCCGAACAGGTTGTAGGTGAGCAGGGTGTTTCCCGAACCGCCAGCGGCGAGGAAGTCAGCTCCACCACGGCGAGATGGCCCTCGATCCGAGCGGCGCTTTTCCGGGCCGTATTCGTCAAGAGGCTCCCGTTCCAACTGGATTCCACAAATCGAGGCCGCGAAACCTGGAGAAGCCGCCGTCTCGGCTGACGAATCGGCAACGAGATTCGGCGGCCGTAGCAGCCAGGTAGGCGTCGTTGACGTCGTTTCCCTCCAGGCGTAGCTCTCGGCACCACTGCCACCAGCGCCCGCGCATTCGCGGAGTCCATTGCGTCTCGCGGAACTGGCCGCTTTCTTGGATCGCTTGGAGGAATTCTACGGCCTCTTCGAGCGAAGAGGGGTTCTTGAAGATGTGAGGATGCGTGACGATGCGGAGAAAGGCTATTTCGACGAGTGCGGGAAAGGTCACAGCAGACCCTTCATTCAGCGTCTCTTCCAACCACGCCTTCAAGGTCTCATGATCCGGATCGTCCTTTCGAAATGCTCCGATGAGGATGTTGGCATCCAGTAGGACCATTTGACTCAGCGCATCCTCAACCTGTCATCGGCCAGATCGGCGGCTGCCACGGCGTCCTTTAGCGTCGAGAACCCTGGCGCCAATCCCCCGGCCGCCGAGGATTCGGGGAGACGAAGCCGGCGGCGACGCGGCGCGGGCAAAGGCGTGTGGAGGCGCTCTCGGACAGCCTCTTCCAGAAATTTCGTCAGGCTCATTCCGAGCGTCGCGGCCCGGGCTTTGGCCTGCCGATAAAGCTCGTCATCCAGCCGTAGCGTTGTCTGCATGACAGAAATCTGTCACTCTTTTCTGCCCTTTGTCAAGGACCCTTAATCTCCCCGCCGCAGACGGGTCGCCGGATCTCCGAACAGGTTGTAGGTGAGCAGGGTGTTTCCCGAGCCGCCGGCCGCGAGGAAGCCCGCGGCGGCCCCGCGCACGACGTCGCCGAGGGTGGTGGCTTTTTCCTTGAAGAGCTGGGCGAAGAGGGCACGGTCGAGGGTGCCGGACTGGGCGTTGTAGTCGACGCCGGAAGGGGCCCAGACGGCCACGGCGCCGCCGTGGGGATTGTCGATCAAGGTCTCGGCGAACGCGGTGAAGCCGGGAACCTCGAAGCGGCCAATGATGCATGCCATGGCCGCCACCACCGGGAGCCGGTCGCCATTGTTGAGATTGGCGGCGTCGTCGTTCGCCAGGATGGGCTCCGCGGCGAGACGGTCGAGGCCGCCATGCCCAATGTAGCTGACGAGGAAGGCGCCGCTGCCCAGTCCGGCGAGAAGTTGCCGGCGCAGGTCGGCGAGGCTGAGGGTGCCTAAGTAGAGCCGCGTCGATCGGTACGTCGACGGCACGAGGGCCGCGGAAAGGTCGCTCTCCCAATCGAACTGGCCGCCCGGGTCCGGATTGTCGGCCACCATCAGCACTTGGCGCTGCCAGTCGCCGGCGCTCGCCGACTCGTAAGCGATCAGTTTGTCGACCACGCTCTGGAGCTGCGCGGCGCTGGTCACCGGCAACCGGCCGATCACTATTCCTGTGCCCGCCGCGAGCTGGCTGTCGGAGGCGAAGAGACCCTCGGAAGCGCGCACCATCAGGGGCGGCACGAGGTTGCCGCCGAGCCCGAGATGGTCGCGGTAGTCGTAGGTCCCCTTGCCGGCGAGCACGACGGAGGTGGGCCGCTTGCTCCAGGCGGTGGCGGCGAAGGCGAGAAACCGCTGCAGAGCGTGGGGGTCGGGAAGGCCGCCGTTGAATTCGTCCCAGATTTGCTCGACTGTCACCACCCGGGAGTCGAGCCCCTGGGAGCGGCGGTAGGAGGCGAGCGATTCCGCGGCGCCAGCCAGGTCCGCCGGGGTGATGATCAGATGATCGGCGCCATTGGCCGTGCTGACGAGACTCGTGACCGGCGGGCTCCAGGGGACGATTCGCGGAGTCCGCAGGCTGCCGGCATCCAGCGCCACGTAGAGGCGTCCTGCAGCGGCGGGACGAAAACTGACCCGGTAACCGCCGGCCGTGGAGTCGACCGTCGTGCCGGTTACCGCCGTTGCGCTCTTCGCTTGAGTCACGTCATAGACCAGCACCTGCGGTGAGGCGAAGCCGGTAACGGTGACGGCGGCCCCCGCGGCCGGGCGCAAGAAGAGGGGAGCGCCGTCCGCGCGCTCGAGGCGATCGTAGCCAAGATCGAAGGATTCCAGGTACGAGATGCTGTACGGGATGCCAGGCTGGAGTTGGGCCGTCAGCGCCACCGAGTTGCTGCCTTCCCGCAGAAGCGAGGGATTGAAGGTGAAGGTGGCGGTGGCGGGTTGCACCTGCTGCCAGACGACGTCGCCGAGGATCGAGCCGTTGAGGTTTACGGTCACCCGGTGCTCGCCGGCGGTTCCCGTGGAGGTAGCGCCCTGGAGGTGGACGGTGAGGGTCGCCGTTCCGGAGCCCGCGACGCCGTGAACGTCGAGGGGAAGATTGCGAGCTCCGTAGGAAGGATCGCCGGCGATGAGGACGTCCCAGAACCAATAGTCGGAATCCGGGTCTGGGGCGATGGCGATCCCCGCGAAGTTGTCCTGCTCGTAGTGAACGGTGTCGCGGAACGGCGGCGCGACGACCGCGGCGGGAGTGCCGCCGTCGACGGTCCGCATGGCGCTGCCTGGGCTGCCGGCGAGGAGCTGGTAGACGTTCTCCGCGGCATATTGGCTGCTGGAAGCCTCGCCGAAAAACCGTAGCGAGGTGTTATCGGGCGCCGCTTGCCAGGGGACGGACAATCCCTGATTGGCGAGACCGAGGCGGTGCTGGGTGATCCAGTCCGTCGCGGTGGCCTGAGGGACTCCGAGGTTGGAGGCGATCTGAGCGGCGGTGAGAACGTAGATTCCCGATTCGCGGACGAACAGCTTGAGTCCCAAGGCATTCCCCGGCGTGGGCTGGCCCGGCTTGACGATCGCTTTCGTCTCGAGCGCTGCCGACCGGCTTTGCGGGCGGCGAGGGGCGCGGGCGTAACCGTCGGCGCCGATACGGGACAGCGTGACCAGGGACGACCGGCCGTCGGGAACCACCCGGAAGGGGCCGTAGGTCCGCTGCCGGCCGTCGTTCTGGACCTCCACGAGGGCATAGCTCGCTGCCTCGCGTGGCGAGGCGCTCTCGTCGAGGAGCTGATAGACACCGCCCTGCGGCGCCTCGGTTACGGGCGAAAGGAGCCGTTCGTTCAGCCGCTTCCAGGCGCCCGTCGCGGGGTCGACCCGGAAGAGATAGAAGCCCGCCGTCGCGGCCTCGGAGGAGGTCTGCCACTCGACGACGGCGGCATTGCCCTGGGGAACGGAATGGAAGTCGGTGATCAGGGCCTGGGTGAGGGCGCAGACGCAGCCGGGCCGGGCGCCTGGCGCTGACGACGTGGTGGCCGCGGTGGACGAAGTGCCGGCCGTGCCGGAAGTGGCGCCGTAAGCGGTGGTGGTGGGCGACGTGCCGTTGGCACCGGCCGTGACGCTGACCGCCGCTGCGGTGCCGGAAAGGAAGACTGCGCCGCCGCCGCCACCACCGCCCGGACCATGGAAGTCGCCGGCCGTCCAGTTGACGTTGCCGCCGCGGGCACCCTGGGCGTGGACGGTGAGGTTGGTGAGATTCCCCGCGGTGCAGGCGGTGGCGAACACCGTGCCTCCGGCGCCGCCACCGCCGGCGCCATCCTGGCTGGAGTCGGGCGGCGTGGTGCCGTTGGCGGACAGGGTGCCGGTGCCGGAGCGGGCGTTGAAGCGGAACAGGATGAGGCCGCCGCCAACCCCGCCGTGCGCGGGTCCGGCGTTATTGCTGGTGCCCGCGCCGCCGCCACCGCCCAGGGCGAGCCGCGCCGCCGTAGCGGCGAAGGCGGTGCCTCCGAAGCCGCCCTGCGCAATGTTCGAGGTCCAGGTATTGCCGCCGCGGCCCCCTGTGCCGCCATTGGCGCCGCCGCCGCCGCCCGAGTTGTTGGAGTTGGTGGTGCTGTCGTCTGTGCCGCCGCCGCCCGCGTTGCCCGGCGCCCCTTTGCAGTAGCTACCGTTGGGGTAGCCCTCGACGCCGGTGTCGGTCAGGGTGGTGCCGTCGTAGACCCAGCGCGGCGTGCCGGCGATCCCCTCGGCCTTGGAGCCATGGGCGTTGCCGGTCGAGAGGCAACGGTAGTCGTGGACCGAGCCGTCGCCGTTGAGCGACCGGCCGCCGCCGCCGCGAAAGCCCTTGCCGTCGAGGCTCACGGTGGCGCCGCCGAGGGCGAGCGTGCCCGAGACGTCGATGGACAGCACGCCGCCTACGCTGCCGTTCCAGGCCAGAGCGGTGAGGCCGGAGCTCAGGGTGGCGCTCGAGTACTGAGGCACGCGGATCACTTGGAACCGGCGCTGGCCCTGGGTGCCGGTGGCCGCGGCCACGGTGTAGGTGTTGAGCAGCTTGCCGCCGCTGCCGCCGCCCAGGAAGGGAAGCGAACCGGACGCCACTGGACCGGTCGCGACGACGAATTCGTAGATCCCGGTGTTGTTGAGCGCCGTCGTTCCGGTCGCCGGGTCTCCGCCGCCGCCGTCGCCATAGGAGCCGGAGTTGTTGGAGTTGATCGCCGCGTCCTGCATCTGGATCACCAGCAGCAAGTCGCCCGCACCGATGGCCGTGGCGGCGCCGCTGGGAGATCCCACGGAGAGGGAGGTGGCGCCCGCCGCCGCGGTCGCCGTGCCTGGGTAGTAGGTATTGACCGTACCGGTGATCGTCCCCGAGCCGTCCCTGCCGGGAGTGCCGCAGGGCTGGGCGCCGAGAGATGTAGTGATGACAAGCAGAAGGATGCAGAAACAGAAAAGGGCGCCTTGGATTCGCATCAAAAAATGACCCCCAATCGCGATAGACCTGCTCGCGAGTGTAGAGACTAGACGGTGAACATTACGGGACAGATTGCATTTTGGCGGCCCCAAAAGAAATGAGCCGCTTCGAAGCTCGAAGCGGCTCATAGCTGCGGTTGAGTGAAGTGGGATCAGCCGGGGATCTTGGTTACGTTCTCGGCCGCAGGGCCTTTGTTGCCCTGCACCACGTCGAACTCCACGCGGTCGCCCTCGGCCAAGGACTTGAAACCATTGCCCTTGATCGCCGAGTGGTGGACGAAGCAATCCTTGGATCCGTCCTCCGGGGTGATGAAACCGAAACCCTTACTGTCGTTGAACCACTTCACTCTGCCGGTGTTAGCCATGCTTTGAGCTCTCTTTCTTGGGGTGTGGGTCCGATCGACCTGGAAATGGTATGGACCCTTTAAAACTCGAATCAGTTGGATCGAAGTGGGACCGGTTCCGAAATTCGGAGCCGGTCCAATGACGGATCGGCGAGTGATGTGGTTCAGCCGGCGATCTTGGTTACGTTCTCGGCCGCGGGGCCTTTGTTGCCCTGCACGACGTCGAACTCGACCGGGTCACCCTCGGCCAGCGACTTGAAGCCGTTGCCCTGGATCGCGGAGTGATGGACGAAGCAATCCTTCTGCCCGTCATCCCGCGTGATGAAACCAAACCCCTTGCTGTCGTTGAACCACTTCACTTTTCCGGTAATGCGCATGCTCAAACTCTCCTTGATTGTGGCCAGAAACACGAAAGGGACCGGTCTCGAAACCAGGTCCCTTTTGCCGTTCTCTGGGTGCTGCGACAGGCTTGTTCTGTGCCTGACACTTGGAGAGTACAGCCTTGCGTGGGAGATTGTCAAGTCCCGGGAGGGGGGTGGTGAACGGAGTCTTAGCCACTCCATTCGCTATACTCGCGCTCGCGCCGGCCCCGCGGGGGCGCCCTTATAGGTCGCCCCGACCGAGGAGGATACCGCAATGCAGGAAGGACTCTTCGCCGCCCTGGCGCTGGCCGCGCTCACGGTGGGTCCTCTCCACACTCTGGCTCCCGACCACTGGGTGCCCTTCGCCGCCGTGGCGAGGGCTCGGGGTTGGTCGGCTGCCCGCACCGCCCGCGTCACCCTCCTTTGCGGCTTCGGGCACGTCACGGTCTCCGTCCTCTTCGGCCTCTTGGGCTTCTTTTTCGGCATGGAGCTCATCAAGATGGTGGGACAGCGCATGGAAACGGTGGCCGGCCTGTTGCTCATCGCCTTCGGGCTGATCTATGGCATCTGGGGCCTTCGCCGGGTGGCCGGCTCCCACTTCCACGGCCATCGTCACGCTCACTATGACCATGTCCACGAACCGGAGAAGGCGACCGTCCTCGGCCTCTTCCTCCTCTTCAGCGCCGACCCGTGTGTGGCGGTCATTCCCCTGCTTTTCGCTGCCGCCCCCCTGGGCGCGTTGAAGACCACCGCCATCGTCGTCCTCTACGAGTTGGCCACCTTGGCGACGATGGTCACCCTCGTCTTGCCGGCCCGTGCCGGCGCCAAGCTCCTGCGCGCCCCCTGGCTCGACCGCTACAGCGACGCCGTGGCCGGCGGTGGAATCGCCGTGGTCGGGGTCGTGGTGACGTTGATGGGTTGGTAGGGCGGGGGAGCGCCCACCATGGATCTCCAATCCGCTGTTCATGCGGCCGAATCCGTCCACGCGGCGATGGAGAAGCAGCAGCTCCAACTGCTGGAGATCAGCCGGCGGGTGCGCCGGAGGTTCGAGGCGCGGGATTGGGTGGGGATTCGCCAGGCGACTCTCGAGCGGATCGAGCTGCCGGCCAGAAACATCCACCACACGGTCGAGACCCTGGCGGGAGAGCTCGGCGAAGCGATCCATGATCACGAGACCTGGGTGGCTCTCAAGGCCGAGTACACTCGGATGATCCTGGGCCGCGACGACTTCGAGATCGCCCAGTCGTTCTTCAACTCCCTGACCCGCAGGGTCTTCCCCCATGCCGGGGTGGACCCTGCAATCGACTATGTGGCCGACGAGTTTCCCCTCCCTTTCTCCGGCTGGGAGATGGCCAGCGCCCGTATGTACGCGGTGCGCGGCATCGACGCCGCCGTGGTGCGTCGCATCGTCGAGGACGCCGGATTCGGAATCAGGTTCCGCGACCTCGCCGGGGATGCCGCCCGCGCCGCCGAGCGTCTGCGAGAG